>SDGW01000127.1_pt1 | contig 31053 bp, 48 predicted proteins | sample 2873831 | NCBI WGS metagenome assembly SDGW01 (sample SAMN08132700, study PRJNA421101) | hypersaline lake metagenome | isolation source: celular fraction 0.22 microns magnesium sulfate-rich crust from ephemeral... | place: Spain: Penahueca Lagoon, Toledo | collected 2011-07 | reverse complement strand
ATGCTGGAAGCCTTCGGCGTTCGAGAGATCAACAATCACCGGCCTCGCCATGCCAGTCCAATCACGGCGTGACGGAGTGCCACTTATGCGGTAATCACCTAATCGGACTGATTGTTGCCGCGAAGATCGGGGATAGTTGGACTCGAACGAGTGAACAGACAGAGGGATCAGAACTTCTCTGTGAAAACTGCTTGAAGAATAACTAATGCCGATGAAAAGCCAAAAGGCGACTGTTGAACTGAAGGTCGAATTTCTGGCAGATGAGTATGGAACCGACGAGGGTAGAAAGCGGACTCTCTGCCGGAAGCTTCGACTTATGGAGAAGCCTGCTTCGATGAAGTTTCTCACACCAATCCTGGCAGAAGACGTGACGCTGGAGGAAGAAAATGAATAACGGACTACACGGACGATACCTCGAACAGTTGGAAGCATGGAACGAGGCACGAGAGGTAGCCTCTGAACTGGTGACGGCGTTCAATGAAGACCGCGTGAGCAAGGCTGTAAACGATTTCTCCGGCGACGTGAACTTCCCGTCGCTCTCTGACGTAAAGTCGCTGCTGGTCAACGTGATGTTCCTCGACGGGCGAGATACAATCGACCAGATGGCTCGGGAGATAATGGAGTGGGGAACGGTGGAATCCTCGACGACTACGAAGGGCCACCCGGCGGCAGCAGCATGAGCAGTCGTAGCGAAAGAAACCAAGCGGTTGCTATTGGAATGTCGGCGCGTATCGTTACTCCCGACTCATCCCTTCCCGACCGACTGGCTAAGTTCGACCGAAGAGAAGACGATGGGGAGTTAGAATGAGCCTTTCTGACGCTCTTGATCGAGTTGAGGAGAGGCTCGGTCTTGAGCCAATCGGGATCTCTTGTGATGGTGGCTGTGGTGAGAAGCTCACCCGTCACGATGAAAGGTATTCCCGAATGGTTCAACCGATGAGAATGGTACTCTGTCCTAACTGCGCTGAAGAAGCTGGGTGGCTTGATGAGTGAGAAAGAACCATGGAAAGACGAAGAGAAGCTCCGCTCCCTCTATGCTGAGAAAACTCAGAGTGAAATAGCTGAACACTTCACCGAGAATGGCTACGAGGTCACTCCTCCCACCATTTCCTACTGGATGCGGAAGTTCGAGATTCAAACGAGCCATTCAGACTACGGTGGGGAAGAGGAGGTAGAGCATCCGGATTGTGTGAATGTGAGCGATTGTGGTAACGTAACTCCTGGTCCGAACAACTCGATGTGCGATTCCTGTATTGACAATGCCCGACACGCCTGAAGATCCCCACGACGAGCTGACCGAGCTGGAAAGTGCGATCCACCACCTGAAGGAAGCGCAGATGCTTCACGACGAAGAGCGGTACAACGCTGGTCGTGAGGATGCTGCGATGGACTGTGTTGAAGCGGCGTTGGGTGAGATGGAGTCGTATATCGACAAGGAGTTTGACCGTCTGAAGGGGAACTCGCCGGTTCACTCCATTGAGGAGGAGTGAATGAAACGACAATCTCCCCCTCGACCGAAAGAAGAAGCGTTAGAAATCTACGGTGAAGGAAACGTCCAGCAATGTCCTGATTGTGGAACTTGGTACAGCATCAACTCAGCTGTTCCCTGTTTCGCTTGCGCTGTCGGAATGGAGGAATACTAATGCCAGTTATAAAATGCTCTCAGATGGGATGTAACAATTCTGTCCCACGAATGGGTGATACGTGTACTGAATGTCAGACAAGTAGCCTCGGAGGAGGTCGATACGAATGGTAAAAGAAGAAGACAAGCTGACTGATCGAGAATTCGCTATCGAGGGGTACGGAACGGACTACAAAGGAGTGCTTCCGGATGGGACAGTCACCGGGATTATGTCCTACGACGGGAAGGTGTTCAAGCACTACGTTGAAACTGGAGAGGGGATGTGGGGGCATCAATTCTGGGAGCGGGATTACGAAGGGACTCCCCTCCGGACTGCGCTCGAACTGCTGGCCGTTGGGGAGTCTGCCTCGGCGATGAAGACCGACGAGGTGTCCTACCGAGGGACGTTCTACGAAAGCTCTGAGATGGAGAGTGTGGGCCTCTCAGGGTGGCGGTATGATTACCACGACAAGAAGCGGTTCAAGCGGCTGGTCTTGTCCGGCGAGATTAATCTCCCAGCTCCGGCGGTCTTCTCCCAATATGGGAATATCTACATTGAGGAGGGATACGCTGAGGAAGTCGAGAACATCTACTGGAGTTGGATCGAGGGGACTGGATCTCAGTCAACGCCAAAGACGAAAGAAGCGGGAGTTTAGACAATGATTGGAAAAACACCACACTCAGAGGTCAGGGAGCGTGTTAAAGAGATAAAGAAGAATTTCCCGAAACGTTTTAAGAATAAATCAAAAGGGACGATGTACTGTGCGATTGGTATTGAAATAGCCGCCTCAATTCGTGATGTAGCTGAAGCTATCCGAGAAGTGGCAGAGGCTATTGATGATGAGGAAGAAAAATGAGCGGCAACTACCCACCGGGGGTGACAGGCGGAGAGGATTACTTCAATCCGCCAGATCATTCCCACGAACACGAGTGGGAACCGACTGATGATTATCCAATCTTCGAGGATGGGGCAGCGATGTTCGGCGAAATCTGTTACTATCACGAAGGACCACGCCACAAAGAGTGGGTCTGTGAAGAGCAGCGATACACTCGATGTGACGTGGAACGAGTAGTCAAGCTGAGGGAGGGGAAACCGGATGTAACCTACCTCGCCTCAGAGAGCTACAAGGAACAGATTGGAAGGGTCATCGAGGAAGTTCTTGAGACGGTCGAATGGACTGGATACGATGAATTGAACGTCGAACAGGTAGATCCCCCGGGAAGGTATGGGGATGGGTATGTCCGAGTTCGTCTTGACGGCTACAAAGTCGTCTACGCCCAATGAAGACAACCCGAAAACGCAGTTGAAAATCGAACAATTTCTCAACCCGGTTTTGAGAGAAACCGAATTGAGAATCCGCTGAGTCAGGGGCTAACGAATTGAATTATCAGAACCGCGATCAGATTGGGCTAACTGTGTTGAACCGTGTCGGAAACAATGACAACTGGGCTTCTGCGAAAGCGATCTCACAGAGATGGATCAATAAGATGAGTGTGATCCAGTATGTGCTTATCGTTCGTGGAAAGCTCGTTGAGTTAATGACAACATGCAATATTCTCGATTGGCTGTTACAGTAGCATCGGCGATCAACTTAGAAGATAGTACAGATTGTAGTGACCTGAAGCGGAAGATTGTTTCCAGAATTACCGATTCTTCCACCAGCGTAGCATCTCGAACGCGAATTTCTCTGCATCAGCTTCGTTGTCTCGGAAGAAGAAGTCGACGTTTTTGTAGTCTGGCCACTTGTCGACGGTGCCGATGATCGCATTGGGGTGAACATCGGCGTAATAATTCCCCTGCTTGAATTCATTGAGTGGGGATTCAACGACAACTGGCATTGGAGCATCCCAGTCAGCAGCTCGCTCGATTTCGTCCTCAAAACGATCTCGATCAGCTGTGATTGAGGAGATCAGATCTCCCTGAGCCTTTCGCTCGACGGCAAAGGGTGGATGATACGTTTTGTTCTTTCCGTAATACCCAGCCTCCTCAATGGCGTAATCCCCTGTAGTAAGAGTCACTTCCTTCACGTCGACGGGATAATCCTCGAAGTAATACCCGTAGCCCTCCTGCTCTCGGGTATCCCGAAGGACCGTGAAGAGACTCATTCGACCCTCCGGTTATTCACAACACCAATGGTACTGTGAAGTTGTGAGACGGTGAAATCGAGGTTATCCATAATCTCCACGAACAATTCATCAGGATTGTTCATCTGAGGGTGATAGCGACTGCCGTCGTGAACGTCGTCGTTCGCTACGACAGCACAAACACCGAAGGCGATCAGTCGGGCTGGCTTCCCGAGCTTTTCCAATTCGAGCTTGTCGAAAATCCGCCGACCCTTCTCCTTCTGGTAGTCAGTAAGTTCAAGCTGGCCGGCAAGAGCGTCGTAGATTGCGAGGTTATCCTGCCGGTGGGTTACTTCCTTATTCTCTTCTCGTCGATCCTTCCAGGTGTTGCGGTTGTAAAGTCGAAGTCGCTTGTAGTTGATTGGAGTCGATCCGTGAACATCGTCTGGATCGAAGTGCGTTGCGTTCTCGGTGTCGGGAGTCAGAACTTCAGATGGCTCTTTCTCCTCGATAGAATCGTCCATAGTAGAAACTCAAAGTTTTGAATTAGAGACATACTGTAGTGTTATACTGTACTGCTGTACTGCTGTGCTGTACTGCTGTACTGCTGTACTGTAGAATTGAACGTAACTCTACATTGAGTAGGTTGTTTAGTACAGACTATTACAGCAGAGTAAACAGTATAAGGAATAGTACGACTGAAACTGCCTCTACTGTATAGACGGTAGCCAATGACTTAAAGATACCGATATAACTCTTAGAGAATGACATGGTAGTTACAACAGGATTAACAGACGACGGAACGATTGAGGGTAGTATGGAGAAACGATTACTCTGGTATCTTTCTGGAGCGGTTGACTGCATCGGGAACTTCCAAGTCAACATCAAGAAAGACGACCGAGTGAACCTCGGTTACACGATCAATCCACGACTTCGTATGTCACGCCCCAATGAGGGGGAGTTATTCTACGAAGTCGTTGACGATTACTGTGAGCAGTTGGACATAACACCTCGATACTTCGAGAATTCAACCGGCAGCTCGATCCAGATGGAGATCGGTAATTCGGATGAAATTGCTCGATTCCTCGACCCTATCATCCCCGGCTTCGTCCAACAACATGATCGAGCAGATTTCTTCCTCAATGAGATTCTCCCGAAGTTCGAAGAGGAGCCTCCACAGAATAAGGAAGAATTCATTGAGGTGGTTGAGTTGAAGAGCGAGCTTGAGGGCTATCCAATTGAGCGAGGATCAACGAAATACACTCCAGAATACTTCCGCGACGAATGGGGCCTATAGGAGCTTCTCTCGGATTCGAGAGGCAGCCTCCCCATTCCCCTCATCTTCGAACTCCTCGATCAGCTCAAGCACGTCAGCCTGCTCGATGGAGCCATCTCCCTCGATCCGTCGCTTGGTGGACGGCATCATCTCCTTCTCGTCCACAATCTCGATCACGTTCATGTCGTCGTCAACGTGAGCGATGGGAGTGTCGTCTTTCGTAATGTCCGTGGCGTCGTCGGGGTGGACTCCCTGTCCAGCCTTCTGACCGACGTGGATCTTGATCCCACGGAAGCCGTTGAAGGCTCTACCACAGAAGGGGCAGAGCCGAGCGACCTCCTCCTCATTGCGTTCATCGGGATAATCCATATCGACCCCCTTCTCGCCGACTACTTTGAGGTTGTCGAAATCGAGGTTCTCTGGAACGTCACCGTGTGGTCCGTGGCCGTCACCGGAAGACTGTCGAACATGGAGGTGCATCCCACGGGATAATCCCTCCTTAGTACAACCTTCTACGGGACACTCCACAACAGTTTCTTGATTGCTGTGTTTTGTGTTACCCATTAGTTCTAATGAATAACCCGAGAGTAATAAGTCTTTATCCCCCGGCCCTTCGGTCGGTTATCACTCCAAAGAACTATTCCGGTATCTTTAAGTCATTGGCCGTTGTTGTTATAGTACGGAGGGAGTGATAGCCCCTTCGTCCCCCGGCAGTTTTGTTGTAGTTACGTTGGGTAGCCCTCGCTCTATGCGTTCTTTCGTAGAGTAGGGTCGTGGTGTTCAACTCCCACCTACAACGTGGCGTTCTGATTGCGGAGAGGAAGATAATGAATATGCTCAAACTGAAAATTGGAGCTGTTGTAACGGCATTTCTACTACTCACGGTCGCTGTTGGTGGGGCGATGGCGTGGAATCCCGTCCAGCAGGGAGAGGTTGAGGTCGTGAAGACGTGGGGAGATAGTACGGGAGAGACGCTTGAGCCGGGTGCGAACTGGATTACTCCGGTAAAGCAGAGTACCGCAGTTGTCGAAACTCGCCCTCAGACCTACACGATGAGCGCGACGAGTGGGCAGGGTGATGGGAATACTGGCGCTGATGATTCCGTCAATGTTCTCACCAATGATGGTGTGAGCGTTGACGTTGACGTGTCTGTTCGTTACCGGGTGGACAAGAGCGAGGCAGATACCTTCTACGAGGAGTACAAGTCGAACGCTCAGGCCCAGGAACGCCTAATCCGCCCGACCACTCGTTCGGTTCTCCGGACTGAGGGTGGCGATATTGATACTTCCGAGATTTACACCGGAGTTGGACAGGACGAAATGCGAGATGCAGTTCGAGCTGCACTCGACAAGGAGACTGAGGGGACTGGAATCACCATCGAGGCGGTTCAGATTCGACGTATCCACCTTCCAGAACAGTACGCTGATGCGGTAGAGAAGAAGGAAGTGGAGAAGCAGAACATCGAGAAGAAGGCGAACGAGATCAAGGTCGCAGAGAACGAGGCCGAGCGAAAGCGAATTGAGGCTGAGGGGGAGGCAAAGGCGAACGAGATCGTTGCTGAGTCCCTGAAGGACAATCCCGAGCTTCTGAAGGTGAAGTACATTGAGGCGCTGAAGGAGGGCGAGACGATCTACGTTGGTGAGAGTGGCATGACTCTCACGAAGGAGGTGGAAGACGGCGAGAACGAGGATGAGTAATGGCGTTCAAGCTGATTATCTTCGGGGCGCTGTGGTTGATGGCAATTGCGATCATTACTGGCGCGGCGTTCCTCTACTTCAACGATAGCCAGCACCTCGACCACAAAGAGGAGATGTACGAGAAGAAGAGCGGTTCGGAGTAATGGGTCGCTGAGGGTTCGATTCCCTCAACTCCACTCCTCCTGGTCATGGGGGATGCAGACTACGCTACTCGATTGGGAAACCAAAACGAATTGAGAGAGCCGTAGCCCCTCCAAAAAGCGGGGAGGGAGCGCCGGTTCTCTTACTGCTCCTGAGAGGAAGCGGATTTGCACCCGATAGGTTCTCATCCCGTAATGACGGCTCATTGAGTCGGTGGATAGCGGGGGTAAGTGTGTTCGAGTCACTTCAGGAGAATTGGTGAGTCACGAATGAAACGCCGTTGTTGAGTGAAGTTCCTTATCTGTACTGTAATCATGGGTCTGTTTCACCATCGAGTTGGGTCACACCGCTCGATGGCATGTCTCCTTGACCGAGAGGCCTTGGAATAATTATACAGGTCATGTGAGGACGCCGCCGGGTGAAAGGACCGGAACCGGGCGTCTAAAGAAATACGGCATTGGGGAGGTGGTGCAATGGGAACATTCGACCCTTGGGTGGTCGGGATAGAGGTTCGATTCCTCTCCTCCCCATTTTGGGCTAAGGTCTAAATCAGGTATGACGCCAATTCGGAGTACAGGTAGCTCCTGTGGGGGTAGCTCCCCGAGCGATGAATTGGAGAGCGGGTGTTCAAATCCCCGTAGCCCAATTGTCCCAGACCTCACGGGACACCAGCTGTGCGGCAGAGAGATAGATAATGTTTGGATATATTCGGAACATCCTGTTCGGCAGCAACGATTCGGTTGATAACAACATCGTCGGCAACTCGGACGACGTTTTCCACGCAATTCTGGAGAACATTGACGGCGATAGCAGATACGTGACTGAGTTCGGAGAGCCTCGGCTCGTTGATCGCGGCGGTCAGTTCTCGACGGACTACATGGTTCAGATCCCCACGTTCACCCAGCAGGGAGATCCTGAGCCGCCCAACATCGAGTACAATCTCCCCGACGCTGAGATGGGTGACACGACCCATGAGCTATTCGAACTGCTCGATTACTACAACATCGACCAGGTGAGCGACCTCGGTAAGCTTCAGGGTGAGAGCATCATGGCGACGTTCGAGAATGGGACGCTCTCCCTCCGATTCGATGAGCTTCAGACTGAGGTGGCAGAATGAGTGACGAGTCCCCCTCCCTCAATGAGGTGAAACGTGACGATGAAGACGACGACGGTCCCAGCCCACCGGGCATCATGCTCCGACACCCCGAGACAACTCCCGGCAATTCAGCTTCGCTGACTCCTGCGTAATCCCGCATGAATCACGATTCAGACCTACACGACGACAAGTTCATGGAACAGGCAGCAAAGACGCAGCGGAAGATGGCTGTTGTTGGTTTCTTCATCTCTCTATTCTTCTTCCTTCTCGTGGTTCTGACTGTCTACTTCTTCCTCGCTGCTGCTGGTGTGGTTCCGCAGATGGATCTCATTCCGTTCATCCCCTACGTGTGACGGCATTGAGTGGGAGTTTCCTCAATTCTAATGGTGGAATTCCACCTGATTATCTTCTCTATCTGAGCGTCATTCTGTGGATCTTCTACATGATTTCTATCGTCTAAAGAAGTAAGTCGGTATCTTTAAGTCCTTGGCTGTTGTTTGTATAGTACGGGCAGCCAGGACACCTTCTACTCTTCTGCCGAGGTAACTCAATTGGTAGAGTGCCACGCTGTTAACGTGGTGGTTCGAGGTTCGATCCCTCGCTTCGGCGCTTCCGGCTCGCATCCGGAACTTGAGAGCTTGGACGCTCAAAGAGACTCAACTGCAACCGGACGTTGCTCAAGGACGGGACGCCGACCTCATTTGGAAATGGGGAAGGAACATGGTCAGAAATTGGGAAGACCGCGCTGAGGGTCGCGGTCAATAATAGAAAATCACCCGCCCACGGAATCAATCCCACTCGGAAGGGAACGTGGCTGTAGACCACGCCGTTCCCGGTTCAAACCCGGGGGTTCCGATTTCCTGTAGCGAAATTATACGCTACAGTTGGTGCTGAATTGACTGATAACCAACGGTGCGACAACAGAACCTAACTCAATGAGTCTACTCACTACGGACTACAACAGCGGTAGCAGCAGCGGGAACAACGGCGACTACGAGGAGCGCGACTCCCTCAAGCTGTCGAACTACGGGATTGTCTCCTTTGAGGTGTCCCGTCTTGACGAGTATACCGGGAGTCAGTACGGTCAGTCTGTCTTCGTGGACGTGGACGATGTGGAAGTTCACCACGGTCTGATCTACGACCGCTTCTACGATGACGACGACGACACGATGAAGGTGTTCGGCTTCGGGAAGTGGTTCCAGACGAACGAGGACGGGACGCTTGCCGAGGAGATTCAGGAGAAGTACCTGAACGAGCGCATCAATGAGGAGTTCGGTGGAGACGATTACCCCTACGAGCTTGAGGGGTACACTACCGAGGATGAGGAAACCATCGAGCTGGGCGACATGAGCATGTCGCTTGGGAACAGCACGAAGTTCCGAACCTTCCTCAAGGTCATCACGAAGGCTGGCCATGACGTGATTGACGACGATGAAGACGACTACAACTGGGCAGACGAAGACAAGCTGGAGCTTCGTGACGATCTCCGTGGCCGTCGTATGATCCTCTTCTTCAAGATCGACAGCTTCACTCCCGATGGTGAGGATGAAGAAGTTACCTACACCGACGCCGTGATCCTCGACGCGAAGACTGGTGCGGGTATCACCATCCAGAATGGTGACGACGACGGCACCGACGACGCCGACGACACCGACGATACCGATGGCGGTACTGTTGGTGGCGACGATGATGGTGGTGAGCTTCCTGAGGGTGTTCCTGAGAGCGCCGACAGCATCATCGACTTCATGGCCCGCACCGAGGAGACTGATCCGGATCAGGTGGAGAACCTCGTGGACGGCGAGGCTGATGAGTACGACCTGGACGCGGTGATCGCTGAGGTCGAGAGTCGGATGGATTAGTCGGGTTAGTGTGGAAACATAACTGCCCGAATTGCGGAGAGGAACACGCTCCCACTCCATTTTCGGAGTCGATATACTGTGAGAATTGTGGTAATACGTTCTCGCAAAAGATACAATGAATTATGAATCAATCGCCGAAGCTGTCGGCGACCATGACTTGACTGAGGTTGACGTACAGGAGATCGCCGAGTCGGTCGGCATGGCTTACGCTGAGGCTGGTGCCAAGCGCCAGCATCAGGAGTACGAACCGGACGAGGTGAAGACTGGACTCGCGGCACCTGTTCCAGAAGGATCCTCGCAGGAAGCGACTGTGGCTGTTCTCCAAGAGCTGTGTTGGGATACGGTGGAGAAGGGTCACGCGAAGCGGAAGGAGAGCTACGCTCGCAAGGAGGATTAGCGCCCTTCATGCTGATTCTTAGAGCGGTATAGTACGGAGGTAGGCCATGAAATAGGACATTGAAATTCTCCGAAACAATTGCGGCGCGATACCTGACTCAATGGACGAAAACTACACTCCGTCACTCTACGACATTAGCCAGTTGAGTCGTGACTTCGGCCTTGTTGGGGAACGGGACACGCAACTCGTTGTGTTTCTCTCATTCCTCAAAGGAGGATTCGTAGCCATGACCGGACTCTCTCGTGGGGGGAAGGACTTCGTGGTCGACGCTTCGAACTATTGCATGCCCGACGACGTGGTATTCAAGGTTCCTACCTCGACCTCGAAGACGGCCCTCTACGAGAATGAAGACGCGATGAACAACGCTCGGGTACACCGTTACCCTGACATTGCGACTCTGGACGACAAGGCGCATCTTGAAGAAATTATGAAGGCTCACGGCGAGGGCAACACAATCACCCACACCCGAACGACGGGTGGTGGTGGGGCGACGGAGAGTATGACGCTCACCCCGCCCGACTGTTTCGTGATGTTCGTTGCATCTGACAACGAGCAGGTCGATCTCAACGACTACCCCGAGCTTCGAAACCGGGCGCTAACGGTGAGCATTGACTCCTCAAAGGAGCTGACCGAGAAGGTCAACACGATGCAGGCGAAGCGAATGTCGGGGTACTACGAGCCGAACTTCACGGACGAAGAGCGGGACATTATCCGTGATTACGTTGGTGGGATTCCGGTGAAGTTGTATGCCAGCGACCAAGGTCCGAACGGTGATACGTTCGAGATTCCTGGTCTTGCGCTGGACAACCAGAACCCAATGCCGCAGCACTTCACGGAAGCTCGGCAGGACTTCCCCCGGCTGATGAAGTTCATCCGCTCGATTGCGCTCTTCCATTATGAAGATCGCATGGAGGTGAACCTCCCGGATCAGAATGAATCCGCTTCACTCCTAATCACACCAGCTGACGTGTGGTACGGGATGCGGATCTTCGGGGAGCAGATGGTTCTCTCGGCTCTCAACCTCCGTGATGAAGACTTCGCCATGCTGAATCTCATTCGGGATTCGGATGGTGGAATGTCGAAGGCTGAGGTTCAGATGGAGATGCGAGATGAAGGGTGGAATATCACCAACCGAGACGTTGCATCCGCTCTCAACAACATGCTGACGAAGGGGTACGTCCGGAAAGATCAGGATTCAAACCCTGTCCTGTGGGACAAGACGCCCTTCGCCCAGAACGCCAGCCGAGAGGTTCGGATGAACTGGGAGGAACTCGTCGAGGATACCAAGCAGGCTGCTCGTGACAACCTCCCCGAGGAAGTTGCGGATGAGTACATTGAGCGGTACTGTCAGGGTGACGGGCTGTTCGTGACTCATCCGTTCACGGGAGAGAAGCTGAACATCACGAATCAGAACCTCCTTGAAGAGAAGGTCGAGGAACAGGAGGAGAAGGAGGAAGAAGACGTGTTCTCCGAAGATCTCTACGGTGGAGATTCCTCCGGTGGTGAAGCGCAGGGGACTCTCGGATAATGAATGACCAACCAAAAGAAAGCTCTATGGAACGCCTCGAAGGTCTGGTGCCCGACGATCAGTTCGGACTTCCCGAGGCAAGCGAGTAGTAAAACGAAGTATCAAGAGCCGGTGACGGGTCGAGCGGAAATGGTAACTAACCTCCTCGATGCAATGGAGGCTGGGAATCCGGGGTTCGTTTCAACATATTCCTTCCCTCGTGGTCACACGGATGATGGAGAGAACATTCCCGAAGTAGATACCATCTTCGTGGATTTCGACATTCCATCAGACTCCGAGTACCGAGAGGGGAACCACTCCCTCAATGCGTGGAAACGTTCGATGAGCGACTTGCTAATCCGTGTGCAACTCGTTGCGGAGAAGCTCATTGAGTCGGGGAAGGCTGAGCATTGGCGAGCGTCACTCTCCGGCCATAAGGGGGTTCACCTGTTCTTCGATTTCGAACCAATCCACCCTGACAATGGTTCGTACCTTCAATTCGTAGAAGGGCTGAAGCAGTATGGTGAGGGGATGATTAGCCAGCTGGACGAAATCGCTGGCGGGATTAACATTGATCCGTGGGTTGACGTTGACTCCTCAGATCTCGCTCGACTTGTCCGTCACCCAAACACCATTCATCCTGGTGCTGGTCACGTTGAGGAGAGTTGGTGTGTCCCGGTTACTATCGAGGAGCTTGCGACCATGACTCCGGAGAAGTATCTGGAGTTGACTTCTGGCCCTCGTGAACTACCGGCGGGATATGAGCGAGTTCCGTCGACGGAAGCTACTGAAGAGCTTTCTTTGAAGATCCGGACTACTGACGCCAACAGTAAACACTCCCGAAGTGGGTCTAAGAAACGGAATCCTCGGAAAGTGAAGGACTATTCCGAAAGTGCGAACGAGCGGATTTCCGTCTCCGATATTCCACTTCTCGTCTCAAACAAACCCTGTATAATGGCGTTTGTTGAGCGGGATGATGCCTACAACTACGGATACCAATCACGAGTAATGGAGATTCAGGTGATGAAGGAGTTGATCCAGAAGCAAGTCCCCATTGAGGTGATTGTCAAGTTCTTCAGTCCCATCGACGGATGGCGTGAAGGACAAACCCGCTCTATGGTGAAGGACTTGATCTCCCGATACGATGGTCCGTTCACTTGTAAGAACGTCTGGGAAGACGCTTCTGAATTCTGCGTTGCGATGAACGATTCGAGCTGTTCGATTTACGACCGAGAGAAATCTGCTACATGAACTACAAACAGAATCTAACGCCGCGAGAGATCGAGATTGTTGAATTCCTTCCTGCGACCCACCACGTCCTGTCTGATGCTTTCGGATTCGGACTCTCAACTTCCCGAGATCACATCTCCTCCATCGAGCGAAAGGGAGTGCCCATCGCTTCGAGAAAGGTGGAAGTGGACGGTAATACTGGAAAGGAATTCTACATCCGAGAGACGGAACACCCCACCAACCAGAACGAGACAAGTGGGTATGGCTCGGTGTCCAAGAAGGCCGCGAAGACCAAGCGCCTGAACAGCGCAGCTGAGAGTCTGAGTGAACGGCTGGACAAAGCCCTCAATGCGACGGCCCCCGCTGTGAGTGTCGAACCCCTCTCCTCTGGCGGCGATGAAGACGTGGCGATTCACGTTACGGACGACCACATCGGCGACCTGCTTGAAGACGAGTACGGTAACGAACACTTCAACACCGAGACTGCCATCGAGCGGATTCGACACAGAGTGACTCGAACGCTCGAAATCATTGAGCGGCAGGAGGCTGCTGGGTGGAACTTCCACACGGTCCACTACATCATGGGCGGTGACATTATCACCGGCTCTGGTATCTACGAGGGGCAGGCGTGGGAAGTGGAGAAGAACTTCAACGAGCAGATCGACATTGCGACCAGCGTTCACTTCGATCAGATTCAGCGCCTCGCTGAGAAGTTCGAAGCGGTTCAAGTCGTCTGTCAGACGGGGAACCACGGCGAGATTCGAATCTCCGGTTCCTCGGAGAAGGCGAACGGGGACGACATTGTGTACCGGATGCTCGATGCGCTGGTCCGAGCGTCTGACTACGACAACGTGACCTTCATTCGAAATGAGCGAACAGGATACACGAACTTCGAGATGCGAGGGCATAACGCTCACCTTCGGCACGGTCAAGGTGCCGGTGAACACATTGGAACTGCGGCGAAGAAGCGAGACTGGCGGGGTTGGAAGCTCCAGCACGGCTTCGACGTTGCCTACCTCGGACACTATCACATTCAGGGTCAGCACCGAGTGATGGAAGCGCCGGTCATTCGCTCGGGCAGTATCAAGCCCCCGGACGACTTCGAAGAGTCGATCTCCGAGTGGTCGATGCCCATGAGTACGGTTCATGGAGTTGGGGACGACCAGCCAAAGACCTGGAGCTACGACGTTCAGTATGAACCTTCGGCCTAAGGAGTAAAGGTCGCCAGCCTGTCTTTGGAAAGACTTAATGTGGTAACTATAGTTGAAACAGTAGAGACTCTAATTCCTTAATGGACGAAACTCAGATTATCGACAATGCGGCCAGAGCTGACACGTTGGAAATGAGAAGTGGCGATGGGGTCCACGACAAGTGGGCACTCCACTCCTTCGCGTTTGAGCAGAATAGTGGGTGGTTGCCGACTCGCCTCCGCCACTATCACCGTGACCGAATGGTGAACGGTGAGCTGATGGAGGGGTACTACGACGAGTTCATTCCGGTTACGTATGATGCCCCCAGAGGTGCGGTTTTGAAGAAGGAGATCAAGGAGAAGACTACGTACTGTCCTGAGTGCGATGTTGCTGCGAGGAAGTATGATGGGGATACTATGTGTCCTGAGTGTGGGCTTCTCTGTTCTGATTCGAAGGCGACGGACAATCTCGTGCGAGATCCGAAGGCGGCTGGCAGGATGAGTGACGATTAACATGCAAAAGGAACATATCGTTGACGTAGATGCTGATGAGGAACGAGTCTCTGAGTTAATGGAGTCAGAAACCGTCGAGGTTTCTGGGAAACCTTCCACTCTTTCTCAGATCGCTACCGACATTCAGACTGCTCACGCAGAACTGGATAGCTACAAGTCTGGTTCCCTCTCACTTTCACAGACGCTTTCTGAGGCGTCGAAGGAAGTGGAGGATGAAGCCCTCCAAGCTATCTTGATGGACATGTCTAACGGTGCCTTCGGCGTGTATCTGAGACTTCATCGGGGGGACATGGAGCTGCTGGGGAAACGCGATGGCGAATACTCCGGTTTCCTTTCGGAGTAACGGACGCGGTTTTTTATACGGGTCATGGTTTCTGACAACGGGACAGACGGGATTGCTCACTCAATCCACGTCGCCAAAGAAGAAGACGGTGAATTGACCGACTTCCAAGAGTACGAGAACGTTCTCGACGCGATGAACCTCCCGAATGGTTCGGTGAAGTTCTACTTTGAGGGAGAGCAAAAGCTCATCAAGTCGGGTCGAATTGTTCGGTCGACTGTTAGAGGGGTGGACGACGCCTTCCGGTATCGCTGTTCTTCCTGTTCGGAAGTAGAGTCGGACGTTATTTCCCAGAAGGATCGGGGGAAGTCAATCTCAATGAACTGTCCGACTTGTGGAAAAGATACTGACCACCGACGACGAGAGATGGAGGATATATGAACGATACACAACTTCTCAGAGAAGCCGCAGAGATCGCCGAAGGAAAATCAGAAACTCATGGCTCACCGGAGGATAGCTTCGGTCGAATTGCGAACTACTGGTCGACGTATCTCGACATTGAGGGGAAGCTGTTCGAGGAGTTGAACAAGGCTGACGTAGCTGAAATGATGGCCCTGTTCAAGCTCGCCCGCGCGCAGGGTGGGGAATACAATGAAGACGACTACCGTGACCGACTCGGCTACACGAATTTCGCTAACGAATTTCGACAATGACGGAAGAAGACCTACACGACGAAATCGACGAACTGGCTGGTGAGATTGAATGTTCGATTGCTGAGGCGGAGCAGACGAACGAGAAGTACGATGAAATGTTCGACTCCAAGCATCGGCGAATGGCTACTGCAAACGTGAACGTGGAGAAGCTCTTCTCGTGACGGACCTACCCAAAGAGACGAAGGCGAAGCTCATTGAGGTTCTTTCTCACGCAGCTTCTCAGGATCGTTCGGTAATCGAATTCGAACGAAAGGACGGCGCACTCTATGCAGCGGAAATCACGGAACACGTCGCCGAATTGGAGGACATGGTAAATGAGTAATCTAACAGACTCAGGCGACCCAATCGACCCGACCGTTTCGGATGAAATGCGAGAGAACGGACTGGAACACGTCTCCAAGTCCCGCATCAAGAAGTATCTCAACTGTCCACGGAAGTTCTACCTCGCGTACTGGTGTGAGAATCGTTCACCCGGCAGTTTCCACACGACGAAAGGGAGTCGGATTCACCGCGCCTATGAAGACTTCCACCTCAACCTCATTGAGTTCGTTGAGGAGAATGGTGAGCGGCCAGATCGGTTCGCTGATCTGATGGAGAACTGGCGCGACTACCACCAATGGCTCACTCCCCACGTCGAGAACTTCTGGATGTTCGAAGAGGATCGGTGGGACTTGGCGATGGACGCCGCTCGACATGATAAGCTCGATGGCGATGATCGTGCGACTCCAGAGATCGCCCTCGACTACTGGCTTCCCCTCGGGGTAGAGGTCGAAGGTCGTCTTGAAGAACCGCCTACTGGCGACATTCCGTGGATGGGATACGCTGACGTTGTTCTCCATGCCGCGACGGTTCCTGGTGTGGATGAGGATGAAGGCGTAGTCATTCTCGACTACAAGACGGGGAAGACGGAAGATCCGAAGTACCGCGACGAGGGTATCTATCTGGAGGGTGAATTCTACGGCTGGTTGTTCGAGGAGGACGAGAGCTTCGACCACAAGGTCGTCGCTGTCGCCGGCTACTACCCCCAGAATGATGATCTGGTGGTCAGTCCGTACCCTGACTACGAACGCCGAAATGTAATTCTCTCAGCTGTTGAGGGGATGCAGCAGGCTCCCGAGATCGAGAACTTCGACTACGAGGAACAGCCCCTCTGCCACTACGGCGACGGTCGCTGTTTCTTCTACAATGACTGCCCCTCCACTTGGGGGCTGAATGGCGGCGCTGGGTATCATAACGACGCTGAGAAGGATCAGTCAGTTACCCCGGCGCAGAAACCCGAGGCGTGATTCAATAATGAGTCCACCACCAAGCAAAAGCGAAGAAGAACTGCGCTCGATGGATTACGAGCGACTAATCGAGTACGCCCTCGACCGACAGCAGGCGGCCTACATCGGGTGGGAACAGAGTATGGGGCGTGATCTGTGAGCGCCCATTGTAAGTGCGACCGGGACGAGCGACAGCCGCAAGATCGGACAATTGGCACAGCCCACACCGGAGAGGAAATGCGAGAGCGGACCTGTCTCAACTGTAACGGACTAATCAAGGTGCTTCACTAATGGGTGCGAGCAAGCATCCGACAGTTCAACCGCCGACGAAAGAGGAACAGGAAACGACTCAATGCAGCACAGCCCTCGAACTTCTTCGCTGTTTGGATGAAGATTGGGAGTATATGACTGAAGCTGAAAGACGGCAGGAAGTTCGGAACACCAAGCGGGTTCTCAACAATGACTGACGACCTCTCGATGAAAGTACAGTTCACACAGACGTTCACCCTCCATCCCCCAGACTCAATCGAAGATGCTGTCGAAGCAGACTGCTGGTTCCATGAAAATCCGGCAGAGCGGCTGTACGATGCTATGGACGTGAATCAAGGCGATATTGAAGTGCTGGAAATCAACGACTAATGGAAGAACAAAATCTCGGTCTGACGCTGCACGGAGACACGCTCGATGATCTCGCGGCCTTTCTGACTGAATACGCTCAGATACAGAGAGTGGTTCGGAATCACGATAAGGCGAATCGGGCGGAAGTGATTCGGAATACGATCTACTCCCAGCACGCCGACAAGCTGTAGCGGCCACTCCTTCAATGAGTTTAGCCAAGCACCAACCGACGACCAGTACCAACACTCGGAGTACAGAAATTGATGTTATAGTCACCAGTTCGGGCGGCGAAGATATGCCACGAGCAGCCCATCGAGGTGGGGCGCTGGTGGGAGTGAATAGTTCGGTTGAACCGCCGGACGATATTCCGGTCGAATTCGTTGACTGGCCGTTTCTTGAAGACGACTTCGACTTCCAAGCCCACCTCAATGTAGTCAAACGTCACAATCCAAGCTATGCTGTTGCTCCTGATATTCAATCGCCTGATGAATTTGATTCAGTCATTTCTCAGGCTGATCAACTGGACGAACATGCCGAGACTGTCATTGTGGTTCCGAAGGGCGTCAAGCCCAATCGTATTCCAAGCCGCTTCCGCGTCGGACTCCCAGCTCAGGACCGCTTTGGTGGCGTCCCGTGGCCGGTGTGGGATTATCGAAGCTGTGGTTCAGTCCACATTCTCGGAGGAAGTCCCGCTCGCCAAAATGAACTGAGCCACTACGTGAATGTCAAATCAGTAGACACGGCTTCCCCACTCAAAGCTGCCCAGTTCGGGAGTGTTTGGAATGATGGGTGGGGTGAAGAGGGATACAATTACTACGACCGGATTGAGCGGTCGATGGGAAATCTTGTCAAGAAATGGAATGGAGAGGTGGATGAAGATCGGATTAACCTCTGCAAGTTAGAGGTACAACAGCCAGATCCCTGTCCCTTACCCGAGGAACGGAAAGCTCGCCCCCGGAGTCGTGAGCAGCTTGTACTTGGTCCAAACGACGAGAAGCCCTTCCCCGGACGAGAATACTTCTACCGGGAAGATACGCTGACTCATCGAGAATTGAAAAATGGAATGTGAAAATTGTGAGATGAGAGACGCATTGAGTGGGAAGAGGCTGTGTGGAATTTGCTTTGAGGCACAGCGGGATTCGATGATGCGACGAAAAGATCGAGAGAATCAATGAAAGAAATCTACATTACGAACACAGAATGTTCGATGAACAACGGCGACGTAGAGATTCACCTATACGGTCGAAATGAGACGCACGGGAAGGAACACGTCGTCGTTGAAGGGTTTGAACCCTACTTCTACGTCCGTCCCGAAGCGGCTGAGGAATTCAACTCGTTCGATCACGAGAACATCGACCGATTTGAGGAAAGCGACTTCCGAGATCTAAAAGAGCAGAAACCACTCACGAAGGTCATCGTCAACAATCCGTACCAGATGAATGACGTGGCTGATGTGTTCGACCAGCACTTCGAAGCCGACGTAGATCCGGAAAATCGCTTCCGGATTGACTACGACGTGAAGACCGGCGTTCGCGTTCCTGGTGATCGCGTCGACGTTGGTGAGGTTCAGCCCATTGAGATGGATGAACCGCCGCGAGTCTTGACGTTCGACATTGAGACGGACGACCGGGGCGAGGGGTTCCCCGATTACGGTGAAGCTCGTATTCTCTCTATCGCAGCTCACGACTCCTACACCGATGAATATGTAGGCTTCATCGACATGGAGAACGATGCGCTTGGAGAGCGGTTCCAAGCCGCAGAGGTGGCTCCCGGCGCTATTGAGCATCCAAGTGACCTCGGCCTCGATCATCTCGATCAGCTCAACTTCGAGCCGGATGAGCGACGGATGCTTCTCCAGTTCTATTCCTACGTCAGCGAGAAAGACTTCGACGTTATCGCTGGGTGGAACAGCAACGGGTTCGACACTCCGTTTGTTGTTGAACGTGGTGGGGAGGTTGGAGCCAACTCTGGCCGAATGGGACGTGGTGGAGGAACTGGTCTGACGTGGAAGGATGAAGCCTACATCAACGGTCGCTCGACGTTCGACTTCATGGAGGGGTGGAAGGACACGAAGTTCACCAAGGTGTCTGGTTCCCTCGATGAAGCCGCCTCAATGGAGTTGGACGACGCGAAGATTGACCATCAGGAGATGGGCTTCTACGAGCTGTATGAGGCGAACACGAAGAAGTTCCTCAACTACAACACCAAGGACGTTCGGCTGACGAACGAAATTAATGAGGCTGCGAACGTTCTCGGGTTCAAGACAGCCCTCCGGAACACCATTGGGCTGGACTACGAGGACACGCAGGATAACAAGGACTTCATCACCATGATGGTCCGGCGGGAGCTTCGAAAACAAGGCTACGCGGGGCCAACTGCTGAGGAGCCGGACGACCCGGGCAGCTACGACGGAGCGTTTGTCTTTGAGGCGTTCAACGGGCTGAAGCAGAACATCGTCGGAATCGACCTCGCTTCGCTCTACCCGAACGCACTCTGGATGCTCAATGCATCCCCCGAGACGAAGTTGGGGAAGATTGGGCGGGATTTCAAAGAAGAGTGGGTGGAGAAGATCCGTGCCGAAGGGTACGAGGTGTCGGTATCCTCGAACGGCGTAGTCTTCTGCCTCGAAGAAGACGGCATCTTCCGACAGCTTGTGGACGACGCCCTCGCCCTCAAGCAGCACGCTGGCGTGATGAAGGAAGATCAGTCCCTCACTCCCGAGGAGCGGGCTGAGTGGGCTGAAGAGTATGCTGTCAGGAAGACGATAGTTAACTCGATCTACGGAGTGCTTGGGTGGATTCGCTTCTTCCTCTACGACAAGGACATTGCTTCTGCAATCACGCTCACCTCGCAGGAGATTATCAAGTCCACCTCCAAGTACGTCAACGAGGAGACGCAGGCAAACGTGGCATACGGTGACACAGACTCAAACTACATCGAGTTCCCGAGTGATTGGAGTCAGGAGGAGTGTCTAAATCAGGCAGAGGTAATCTGTACCGACCTCAATGAGTCAATTTACCCAGCCGTCGCTCGCGGTCTTGGGATGAACACCGACGTTGAGGATAGCGATTGGCCGACTCGGTTCGAGATAGAAATCGAGATGTATGCGTCCGACTTCTTCATGTCCGGTCAGAAGAAGTTCTACGCCTACACGAAGGTCTGGGATGAGGGAATGCCCTTCGATGAGGAGATCAAGGACGGCAAAGGGAAAATGAGCATCTCCGGGTATCCCTGTAAAAAGGCAAACACGGCGGCTCTAACCTCGCAGGTACAGCGAGATGTTCTTGAAGAAATCGTCCGAGGTGGCGACACCGACGAGATTCGCTCCATCATCCGTGAAGGGGCTAAGAGCATTGACCCAGCCGACCCCGACTTCGACCTCATCGGAATTCCCGGCGGGCTTGGGCAGGAGTTGAGTGAGTACCGATGGTCGGATGGGACTCCCGCTGGAGCCTCTCCCCGAGCAGCTCACTACGGGAATCTGTTCGTCCCGAAGGTCAACTTCGGAGAGGGTGATACGGTCAAGCGTCTCTACCTAACTGGGACGAACATGTCTCACAATGGCCGGAACTACGAGATGGACGTAATTGGGTATGAACGAGGTGCCCAGCTTGAAGACTTCGGCGGCGACCTTAGCGTCGACGTTCCCCGTATGCAGGATACTCTCATTCGGAACCCGATGGAGGACATTCTGGATGCCGTTGGTGTTGACGTTGACGCAGCGATCTCAGGGCAGGAGCAGACGGGGCTTGCGGCCTTCTAACAATGAGTGCGACTACCAGCAGTAACGACGGCATTGAGGGGGATAGTATTCGAGAGCAATTCGAGGAGGAGATGGTTATTGGGGCGACTTCCGAAGAGGGAGTCTCGATCAGTAACCGACCGGACACAGTAGTTCTGATTCTCGATTGGGAGGAGTTCCAGTCGGATATGACGTTCAATCGGGAGGACTTCTCTGAGAATCCGACCGGCGTGACTCGCCACCTTCTCGGACATGGAGATCGGGCGACCTACGTCTTCTCTTCTGGGGACAATCGAGCGCACTATGACAAGAACTACGTCGAGAGTGTCTCTGCGATAATTGGGTACGACCTGAAAGCCAACCTCAATGATGTGTATCTGATGGAGGAGGAAGATGGGCTTCTCGTCGCTGAGGGCGATGATTTCGACATGATGATCGCCCCTCGGACGTTCCCTGAGTAAGACTTAATTCGGCATCTTTAAGTCCCTGTAAGCCCTCTATACAGTAGAGGCAGTTTTCTGAGCGCGACCGTAGTGTAGTGGCCTATCATGCCGATCCTACCCGTCTGAAACAGCGGGGGGTCATAGAAATGCATCGGCAACGTGGCGTTCAAATCCCACCGGTCGCATTCGAATAGAGAAGAAACCAACCAGAGATTTCTACAACCAAATGAAAGTCGAACTCAAAGAAGACAAAAGTACAACTGAGCCGGATAATTCTGTAATTCTCGCGGCGCGTGGAGATTATATGTCGGATTCCCTCGTTGGCTCTACCATCGAGGAGGCGATGGAGAGTACGGAGAAGACGCGAGAGGAGCTGATCGGCGGCCTGCTTCGGAGTGGTCACTTCGGCCCGTTCGAGCATCCAAAGGCATACTTCCACGTTGAGGGGATTTCTCGGGTTGCGATGGCCCAGGTAACGAGGCACCGTCATATGTCATTTGACGTTCAGAGCCAGCGGTACGTGGAGTTCAGCGATAAAGAGCCGGTGGTTCCGCCGTCGCTTGAAGATGAAGAAGTGAACACCGATTGGGCTGACGCTTTGGAAGCTCATTGGGAAGATTCAGTTGACCTCTATCGTTGGGCAATTGACGACGGAATCGAGAAAGAGGACGCCCGCTTCTTCCTCCCACAGGCTACGCCTGTCAACCTGACCTTCTCGGCGAACCCCCGGAGTCTGATGCACTTCTTCGACCTCCGCCACAACATGAAGGCTCAATGGGAGGCTCGTGAATTCGCCTCTCAGGTTCTCGACGAGTGTGAGGACTGGGCACCGCTGACGTTCGAGGGGTATGGTGAATACATCAACAACAACAGCCTGCGAGCGCCATGAAGCACTCAGAAGGACTCTACTTGGTGAACGCGACTGGGGATATGGTTCCGCTTCATACGGCTGATGATGGAGGGGACCGACAGCTTCTCGAAGAATATCTTGAAGAGTGGGATTTGGTATGACTGAGAAAGAGATTCAGCTCACCCTCTCCCTCAATGTAGAGTCCATTGAGGATGATACTCCGGAGGAGAATGAGGATGATGAGTACCCCCAGCGAGTCGTCTATGGCTATTCTGCTGGCGACGAAGTGGACGTTGGAGGGAAGACGCAGACAATTCGGAGTTTGAGCTTCACCCAAGGATTCGGAGCAGATCCACACGAATTCCGCTTCACAATGGAGAGTGGTCTGAACATCAGCGGGCCGATGAGGGACGTTGTGAGAATCTTCGATGAGTGAAGTTGAGTGTCCTTGCTGTGGCTCCGATCCTGGAGCTGCTTCATCAAGTCTCGCGCCGAATCAATACACCTGCACAGGTGACTGTCCCGTAGTTTCCTACAAGTATGACTAACGAAGAAGAATTCCTCGAATGGCTGGATGAACAGGACGACTACTGGATTTCCGACAGCGAGGTCGAGGAGAAGTTCCCCAATTTGGAATACTCGATGACTGGGGTTACGAAGCAATGGGACCCGGAGACTGACGAGACGAAGACGCCAGCCCGAGATTATCGACAGGCTGTGAAGTACGGACGGGTGACTGACTGATGGACATTGATGGAGATGTGTGGGGGAAGCGGTTCTTTATGGGAGTTTTGGCTTTCGTAGCAATTGTCATACTCCTCCCACTCGTCGGGACCAAAACTGGTCGTACATTTCTCCTCCTGATCGTTGTAGTCGTTGCTCTGATCTTCGGGTTGGGATACTCAGTTGACGTTCTTCACCAAGGCTACAAGGAGTACATGGAATGAATCGGCGAACGTTTCTAACCGCGCTTGGTGCATCGTTCTTGACTGTTGCTTCGGGGTGCGTTTCGGATGCAGATGAGGAAGATATAATGAGTGAACTTACTGACGTTGAACGACTGAAGGAAGATGGACTGTCCGGCCCAAGTGTTACGCGATTCATCGACCGTGAGGCTGGTGTTGTTATCTACCAATCTGTAGAGGGTAACGGTTCTGGAGTAACAGCAGTACCAATCTCGGAGACGAACCTCCGATGAGTGTTCTTGGGAGAGAAGACATTCGCCGTAGCGTCGTCTATGATGATACCCCGCTGGTTGAAGGTGGGGATGATGAAGTGGACGTGGAGCCAGCTTCCGTCGACGTTCACCTCGGAGAGGAATTGCTCATTGAGGAGAAGGTTGGAGGGGTGATTGACGTGACTGATGAGTCGACCTACCCCGGCTACTACGAGCGGGAGATGGAGGGCGGCTACACGATTGGCTCACGGAGTTTTGTCCTCGGGACGACCGAGGAGACGGTCAACATCCCAAACGGCATAGTGGGCTATCTACACGGTCGCTCGTCGGTCGGCAGACTTGGAATGTTCATCGAGAACGCCGGCCTGATCGACCCAGGTTTCTCTGGTGAGATTACGCTGGAGCTGTTCAACGCTTCTCGGAACCACATCCGCCTACAAGAGGGGATGCGAATCGGTCAGATCACCTTCCATGAAGTGAAGACCGCACCGGACGTGGGCTACTCGAAATATAACGGGAACAAGTACGACGAACAGGAGGGGACGACACCGAGTCGCCTTCACGAAGACTTCGAGTAGCTGCGCGTGATACTATTCGACATTCTGCTTGCTGTATATATCTTCTTTTACGTGGGTGTGTTGTATCTGATAAGCGAAGTGAAGCCGATTCTAACTCGACACCAGTAGTGGGTGTTAACTGTTAAAGACTTATTCCGGTATCTTTAAGTCCTTAGCCGCCGTCTATACGGTAGAGGCAGTCAGAGGCAGTCAGGGTCGCGTACAATGTACTGCTGTGCTGTAGTTGTGCTGTGCTGTACTGTAGTGTTTTAGTACAAAGTAAAACTGCATTGAGGTGGTTGTGTTCTAACTCACTCAATGTAGTGTTACATTAGAGAGAAAGGTAGAGATGAATTCTCAAATAGAAATTCTACGAGAGACGTTGGAGGGTATGGCGAAGTATGGTTCAGCAGAGTTCCATCTTGTTGGAGTGAGTGATTCAAGAGTCAATCCAGCATATCGGGGAACTGCGAAGGAGGTTGCAGAAGATCTTCTGGAGATGTTCCCTGAGGAAGACAGCGAACACGTCAAGGCATTTCGGGCGGCGGAGTACCTCATTGACTACCTCGATGATAATCCCGTCGAGGAGCCTGAGTACGGAATTGAGAAAACGCTTGAACACCGTCTCTTCGATCTCCGGACCAAGGCCGAGAAGCCTGCTGTTGAGGATATTCGAGATCGGCTTGAGGTTGATTCTGAGGAGATGAAGTTTGGTGGTGGGATGGACCGGACGACCATCCACGACCCAGTTTCCAAGCTCACTACGCAGGTCACGGACACGGATTTCTCGACCGGGAACTTTCTGGAGAATCGGACGAGGTACGCAGCGCATGATGTTCTGAAGATGGGTGAAGTTGAACTATGATTGTCGAAGGAGAACACACGACGGCTGACGTAAAGCTTCCAGAGGAACACATCGAGGAAGGGCTGGGCGAGGAGATTCAGGAACAGGTGGACAATCGAGCGTTCCAGAATCCGATCAAGTACATGCCGGACGTTCACGGCGGGCTTGGTCCCCACGCAATCGTTGGCTTCTCGATGCAGCTTGGGAACCGTATCATCCCGAACTCGGTCGGTGGGGACATTGGGTGTGGAATGACAGCGGCGAAGCTCAACGACGTGGAGGTTAACCTCGATGATATTGACGACCTTCGCCCACTCAATGAAAAGGTACGTCAGAGCGTTCCGATGGGGATGGGGCGGGTGAATGATCGTTCTGAAGAAGACTTCGAGGACCTCTACCCCATCCCTCATGCGAACATCACCCTTAAGATGATGTTCGATTACCTTCCCGAGAAGGTTCTGGGGGATCGAGAGTACGAAGACGAGAAGTTCGACGTTGAGTATTTCGAAGAGCTGTGTGAGAAGGTCGGCATCTCAGAGAAGTATGCGAAGGATTCCCTCGGCAGTCTCGGCGGTGGGAATCACTTCATTGAGGTGGCTGAGTCTGAGAACGATGGCTCGATCTGGGTCGTCGTTCACTCCGGTAGTCGGAATCTCGGTCAGAAGGTTGCTGGATTCCATCAAGACGACGCGACGTTCCACCGCTCTCGGGTTCTTCGCTGGGAGATGGATGAGGAGCTGAAGGAGTACACCATGTCCGATGGATCTCCGTTCTGGGAGCGTATTAAAGAGGACTTCGACGGTGAAGCCATTGGTGAGATGGGGGATCGGATTGATGAATTCAGTCCGGACCCGAACCGGAATACCAAGTTGGATTATCTGGAAGGTGACGAGATGTTCGATTACCTGAAGGATATGGTGTTTGCCCAGCAGTACGCCTCTACGAGTCGGTATCTGATGGCAGAGGAAGTGGCGACCCACCTCAATGCGGAGATCTATCACATGATTAACTCACCCCACAACTACGTGGACTTCGCTGATGGCGTCATTCGGAAGGGTTCGACGCGAGCTGGGAAGAATGAGCAGTTCGTCGTTCCGATGAACATGGAAGATGGGACGCTTGTCTGTCGTGGCAAGGGGAATGACGAGTGGAATAACTCCGCACCTCATGGAGCTGGCCGACTCGGTTCCCGTGGATGGGCACACGACCAGTTCGATTCTGACGAGGTTCGGCAGCGGATGTACGCGAACGGGACGTACTCCACGAATGTCCCGACTGACGAGGTTCCGGAAGCGTATAAGGAAACGTCTCTCATCGAGGAGCAGATCAAGCCCACAGCCGAGATCATGGATCGGCTTGTTCCGAAGGTCAACTTCAAAGCATGATGGAGTGTCCGGGTTGTGGAAATGAGAAGCATTATTCGAAATATCGAGTTTTGATCGCTGGCGGTACTAATGCGAAGTATCGCTGTTCTGAGTGCGGTGATGAATTCTGGTCGTCCCCGTGAAGTGATTCACCAATGACAATTAGAGATAGCTGCGACTACGACGATCTGAACAGAGACAATGACCTATCCTGTACTGACGAAGAGCCGTGCGAGCTTTGTAAGGTGAAGAAGCTGAGTCCCGAGGAGACTGATGAACGAGCTTCGTGATTCACTAACTGTCAATGAGTAGCGGGGTTTATGTGTTGGAGCTTGAGGGGGAGAACTACTACGTGGGAATGTCAAAGAAGAGCATTGAGGATCGTATTTCAACTCATTTCAATGGAAATGGTTCTGCGTGGACAAAGCTCCATGCACCAGTAAGTGTTAAAGAGACGGTGGAAGTCTCAACCGACATTAAGGACTATGAGAAGTGGATGACGAAGAAGTTGATGTTGGAATTTGGATGGGAGTCTGTTCGAGGTGCTGCTTGGTGTGAAACAGATATGAGCCATCCGCCATCGTTCTGTGTGTAAGTAAGCCCCACCCCGACTTGATAGTCGGGGTCTTTTTTCTATTTCACCAGAGGTCGTTCGCTCGATTCTCCCGAGTCTTCCCGGGAGAACTGGTGTATGTGAGAGTCGTCTTCAGCTCCAAGTGGCGGAGTTGTTCTTGGGCCTCTTCGATCCCACCATCATTCGCCCACATCGTCGCGCAGCCACGTCGAATGGAGTACCACGTTAGCTTCCGACCGTGGGGACGAATGTCTGTCTCCTCCATCAGACGGTCGAGCAGGCCGTTAAGGGAGTTACTCCCATAGGGGTTGCCGTGTTTGGTGAGCCACAGGTTATCGCTGTCTTGGTATTTTTCATACGTCGCTCGCTCATCCAGCCAGGTATCTAAGGCGCGCGCGGTCTTGTTCGAGATCTTACACTCCCACGGAGAGTCATTCTTCGTCGCCTCGCGCGCGGGTATGATAATTTCGTTGGCGTTGGTATTGACCCAGCTTACCTTCGCCTTCCCCACCTCAATGGGTCGAAGCCCAATGTCGATACACGTCGAGACAATCGAGGGGAACTTCCAAGAATTTGCTCGGGAGAAGTCCTCGGGTGTGACCTCTGACTTTTGCTTCTCAAATCGCTGAGCGAGGTGGATCTTAATCCGGTCCCGCTCATCGTCGGTCATTTTCTTGTTGTGGTAACTCTTGACGGAGCCTTTGCTGAGGCTCGCTTCATAGAGGGCGTGCATCTCCTCGCGCTTGAAGTAGTCAACCGTCTTGCTGTTCGCGCTGACGGACAGCTCGTCCTTGTTCTCGTAGTCCCAATCGTAGTGCTTCTCCTTCGTGTGGTTCTGGTACTTGTGGAATCGCTTGATTGATTTCACGAAGTCCATGACTGCCTTGTCCTTCTGGCGACCGAGGATTGAGTTGAGGAATTCGTCGGCGTCTTCCGGTGGAATTTCGGTAGTGTACTCTCCTTTCGCGTTCCAGAGGTAGCGGAAAACTTCCTCCAGCTTGTAGTGGGTTTGCCGGAGGGTGTTTTCGGAGTATCCGTCGTGCTTGACGGGGTTCTTTCCTTTCTCCAGCATCCACTCCATGAAGTCTTGCTTGAAGCCGCGATAGTCTTCGCGGTGGAGTGGTGGGAAGTGTTCGAGCGCGCGTGCGTTCTTTTCGGAGATGGGATTCGGGGTCATTGTGAGTGACCCGCGTGAGGAGTTAGTGTTTCTGTGTAACCCTATATGGGTTTGTTTCAGGCTGTTTGCGGTGGGAAAGTGCGGAAAACGGCGCGTAGCGCCGGAGATGCGCTGGCTGGGATTTGAACCCAGGTTGTGACCATGGCAAGGTGGTCATCCGCCCACCCCGCAATCCGCACCATTCCACGGCTAATATTGCCTGTAATTCCCTCCTCTACGCAGGTATCACAACAAACACCCTATAACTGTAATAAACCATCGGTACGTGTTGGCATGAGATACTGTAGAGTAAACACGGAAACACTACAAAACGCCACTCTCAAAACATCTAACCAGTTTTATCAACCCAGAGTCCCATGTAACTGACATGGACCTCAACACTCGACTACTCGCCTTCCTCGAACACGAAATGCAGCAGATCGTTGATGATCGAGATCGAGACTCTGAGGATCGCCACAATGCCTCCACAATCTTAGGCCGCATTGAGGGGGAGATGGAGTGGGAGCAAGAACAGATCAAAAACGGCGACGTGGATGCAGAGAAGCTCCTCTCCTAAACGACGAAAAATCCCCACCGGGCGTTAACCCGATGGGGAATTGCGTACAATTTTTCCTCGCCACCAATTTGAAGGCAAGCCCGAGAGAAATCTCAACGGGATGGACGAGTAGCCAAATTGGATACAGGTCGCCCCCTTCTAAGGGGTAATCAACCGCTCAATGGAAAGCTGAAGATTCGGCCTGTAACGGTCGTTTCTGTAAGTGTCCAGATAATTCGGTGTCCGGGTTCAAGTCCCGGCTCGTCCACTTAGGCGCACGGAGAGTAGAAACACTTCGAACACACAGCACAGTCGTCAGTCTTCTCCAACTCACCGTCACCACACTCCGGACAAGTAATCGTATCCTTGCCCTTGTCTTCCTCCGACACAATACCGAGGCGCTCAGCCGCCTTCTCGGACACCTCACCCTTGAGGTAGAGTTCGAGAAGATCGTCCTCACTCTCATCATCAAGACCGTTGTCCATCCGAGTAGTCAGCACTTGTTCGTCACGAGAGCCGTCACGGTACACCGTCAGGCCCTTGATCGGAGCGCCGATGGCCGAGTCCTCGAACGCAAGCTCATAGGCGTCAGCCACGTCCTCCCGGCTTGCATCGTTCGGCATGTTGACCGTCTTGCTGATCCCAGAGTCACAGAACTCTTGGAACGCTCGCTGCATCAGACCATGCTGTCGAGAAGTCAAATCCTGCGTCGTGACGAAAATCTCCTTCAGTTCCTCCGGAATTGGGAGGTCGTCAACGCCGTCGAATTCGTTCTCACGCATGAGCTGTTCCGCTTCCTCCTTGATCTCCTCAACAGGCAGATCGTTCGCCTCCAGCGACCGAAGGAAGTAGTCGTCAAACTCCACCAGAACGTCGTCGCCCTGAATGTCGTTCCCGACGTTCTTGAAGTTCGCAACGTTGTAGACCGGCTCGCAACCACCCGAAGTGTTTCCGATCATTGAGGTGGTTCCCGTCGGCGCAATCGTCGTCACGTTGTGATTCCGAATTGGGTAGCCGTCCGGGTAATCCTCAGCAGGAAGGCCCGTGTGGTTCTCGAACCACTCGGAATACTCCTCAGGATTAGCGTACTTGCTCTCCCCCCAGTAGTCGAAATTCCCCTTCTGCTTGGCAAGAGAATTCGACACGTCAGTACCCTTCCGGTCAATGTATCGCATGACACACCGAGCCATCTCGTAGGACTCCTCACTCCCGTAAGGAATCCCCATCTGGTAGAGCATCTGTGCGAAGCCCATCAGACCAAGGCCAATCTTCCGCTGACCACTCACGCGCTCCTCGATCTCCTCGATGGGGAAGTCAGACTGAGTGACCACGTTATCGAGGAAGCGAACCCCCGCCTCAATGGTGCGATCCAGCTGGGAGAAATCAACGACCTCCTCAAAGTAATGCTCGATGAGCGTCTCAACCGAACTGTCCACATCAAGAGTCTCCTCGTACTCCTCGAACATGGGAGCCTTCTCCTCCAGAATCAGACTCAGGTTGATGTGGCCGAGGTTGCACGCTTCGTACTCTGAAAGCGGCTGCTCGGCGCAGGGGTTAGTCGCATTGATCTCGTGCTTCGGGTACTCGTCAGCGTCGAAGGAGTGTTCCCGATTCGTCTCATCGAGGTGGAAGAGGCCCGGCTCACCGTTCTGCCACGCCCCGTCGATCATAATGTCCCAGAGGAATTCAGCCGGAAGCTCCATCTCCTCACCAGCTTCAAGCTGAATCTCACCACCCCACTTCTCTCGGAGTGACACGCCGTCAGTCGTCGTAATCCCGTCGGCGTAATCACGCCAGAGATTCTCGCTGACTACTGCACCCTCACCGTCGTCGTATGCGTCTTCTGGGTTATCTTCGTAGGAGAGGTTGTAGAACTTCTCCGACGCCTCACGAACCTCGTAGGCTTCCTCGTAGTCCGTGGTTGGATCATAGAGCGTGTAGCTCTCACCATTCTGGACAGCCTCAACGAATTCGTCCGTGTAGCCCACCGAGATGTTGAAGTTCTCGAACTCCCCCTCCATACGCTTGGACACGGCAAAGCGGCCCACGTCGGGATGGTCAACTCGGAGGATGCCCATTTGAGCGCCACGACGCTTCCCACCCTGCTTCACCTGATTGCACGTCTCGTCAAAGACGCGCATGAAGGATACGGGGCCAGAGGCCTCGCCCCCCGTGGAGTTGATGTACGCGCCCTTCGGTCGGAGATCAGAGAACGAGTAGCCAACGCCACCCCCACTCTGGAAGACCAGAGCAGCGTCCTTTGCACTCTCGAAAATGTCCTCCATGTCGTCCTCGGGTTCGAGGACGAAACACGCGGAGAGCTG
>SDGW01000126.1_pt1 | contig 31131 bp, 30 predicted proteins | sample 2873831 | NCBI WGS metagenome assembly SDGW01 (sample SAMN08132700, study PRJNA421101) | hypersaline lake metagenome | isolation source: celular fraction 0.22 microns magnesium sulfate-rich crust from ephemeral... | place: Spain: Penahueca Lagoon, Toledo | collected 2011-07 | reverse complement strand
GCACAGCCCGAAACGCAGGTCATCGTCCAACGTGGCGACGAACCTGCGAACCTCTCCGTGTCCGTGGGTTCAACCCCCAGTGGGGGAACCCCACGGCTTTAGCCGTGGGAGGATGTCAGCCGCTGGTGGCGACGTAACGGAAACCACTATCTGCCCTCGCGGCCAGGCTTGTGACATGACGAAGCGCCACGTGTCGCTGCCGCCGCTGGCCGAGGAGGGACTCCGCGCCTTTATCGACGAGGTCGACGAGCGACTCTCGGGCGAGGAGGACACCTGTGACGTGGTCACGGACGTGCTCATCGACCTCCACGGCGACCGCGAGGCCTACGAGCGCTGGCAATCCGGCGAGGATATCTCCCCCGCCGAACGCGTCCGCCTCCAGGGGTACGACCCCTGCAACACGACCCTGGAGAGCGAGTACTACGCCGAGAAAGACGAGGAGCGGTTCAAACGCTCGAAACACCTCCAGTGGCTCTGGCGACAGTTCGACGCGACGCCGATGGCCGACAACGTCGAGTTCGCGCTCCGATTCCGCCGGATGCTCGCCGACCACCTCTTCGAGTCCTGTGGCGAGAACTGCCGCTTCTTCAAGAACATCTCCTTTACCTACGGCCACAACATCGAGGTGGGCGACAACGTCGTCGTCCACGACGACGTCCACTTAGACGACCGCGGGAAACTCACCATCGGGGACCGCGTCTCTATCTCGGACGATACCCACATATACAGCCACGACCACGACGCGGTCGACCAGACACACGTCGACAACTACCACACTATCGTCGAGGACGACGTGCGACTAACCTACGACTCGATGGTCCGGGCCGGCGTCCGGGTAGGGGAAAACGCCATCCTCGCGGCCAAATCCATCGCCGGGAAGGACATTCCGGCCCACCACATCGCGGCCGGGACGCCCGCCAAATCCATCGCGGTCAAGGACGGCTGGGAGTCGGTCGCCGACCCGCTGGAGGACGCCAACGTCGACCGCCGCGCCGAGCGCGAGCTCGACGTCGAGATACCCGACGATATCACCGTCTTCGACGAGTTCCAGCGTGACCTCTCGCCGCCGGACCGCTGAGGACGGGAAACCTCCCGCCCAGGTATCACATCTGAAAACTGGTGGGTAACACCAAAGTAGTAATTGCACCCAGTATTATTCATGCAACCCTGGGTGTGGCTCACGGCGTACGTCCTCGGGTTCGGACTGTTGCAGGTGCTGCTCTACCGGCATTTCAGCGGGCAGACGACATCTCCACAGCCCACGGACGGGCGCGCCACGCGGGCCGACGGCGGCCGGCGGGTCACCAGCGACACTGCCGAGACTATCGCCTGTGAGCACTGCGGCGCTGTGAACGAGTCCCACCGGATGATTCGGTACTGTGGGAACTGTGCCGAGTCCCTCCGGTAGGCCTTTGGCCGGCCACGGGGACACTCGAGTATGCGGGCCATCGCCATCAACGTCGGCGCGAACACCAACGAACCCGGTTTTCGCGGCCCACTCTTCCCCGACGGTTCCTTCGAGTACATCCCGATTCCCGAGGCGAAACCCACCGATGAGCCAGTCCCGACCTACGCCGACCTCGGACTTGAGACCGACGTGAGCGGCGTCGCCGACCGCCCCGTCCACTTCGACCCCGAGTTCCCCGAGGTCGGCGGGCAGCGGTACACCTACGGCGACGAACACGGCGTCAAGGCCGGCCCGCTCTCGGAACTGTCGGCCGGCGACTACCTCCTCTTCTACGCGACGCTGTCGACGACCGGTGAGCCACCCGACTGGGCTCCGCCCCAGTGGGGCGCCCACGTCATCGGCCACTTCCGGCTGGCCCGGGACCCGGTCACCGGCGAGGCGTATCGCGACCTCCCGGCCGCGGAGCGGGCCGTCTTCGACTCGAACGCCCACGTCAAGCGGGCCGACTTCGACGCCCGTGTCCTCCTGCTGGGGGACCCAGACGGCTCGCGACTGTACGAGACGGTCGTCCCGCTGTCGGCACCCGCCGGTGGGGCCGAGGCCAACTGGCTCGTGACCGAGCGGTCCTCGGACTCCGGGAAGGGGCCCTGGTGGCGCCGGCCGATGCGTTTCGACGCCGACGCCACGGCGGAGCTGCTCGCCCTCGCCGACGACCATCCCGGCGCCGTCTTCGACTGATACTGCCGGCTGTACGTTCGGAAAGACGTTCGCCACCCCGGGGTGACGAATTACTTCAGTTTGTTACAGCCGGCAGTATGACGAGCCGGCCGGGAGAGTTATCACCAGTGAAAACGTGACACCAACACATATGTCCAGAGGCGTAGATGCTGAGACTATGCGACTCTCCACGGGGGTCCCCGGATTCGACGCACTCGTCGAGGGGGGCTTGCTGCCCGACCGACTGTACGTCGTCAGCGGTCCGCCAGGCAGCGGGAAGACCACCTTCTGCTCGCAGTTCATGACCCAGGGCGCCAAGGAAGGCGAGACCTGTCTCTACGTCACGATGCACGAGACCAAAGAGGAACTGATGCAGGACATGGCCGGCTACGAGTTCGGGTTCGACCGGGCGATGCAGTCCGACGCCGTCCAGTTTCTCAACCTCGTCACTGAGAGCGGCAAGCGAACCATCACCCAGTTCGGGACCGAGGGCGGCCTGACGAACCGGCTGGTGGCCTACATCGAGCAGAACGACATCCAGCGGGTGGTCATCGACTCGACCATGCTGTTGCAACACTTCATGAACGACATCGACAGCGAGATAACGGGCTTTCTCTCGGCGCTGAAACAGACCGACGCGACCACCCTGCTCATCTCGGAGATGACCGACCCCTCCTCCTACAGCGACGAGCACTATCTGGCCCACGGTGTCATCTTCTTCCACAACTTCCTGGAGGGCGGCAGCATGACCCGCGGCGTGCAGGTCATCAAGATGCGGGGCACGGCCATCGACTGTGACATCCGCAAGATATCCTTCTCCGACCGCGGTCTGCAGGTCCACGCCGACGAGAAAATAGACTCATGATAGTGAGTTTCGTAGACTGTTTCCGGATAGCGCCGACGCCGGGGTCGGCGCGTCCCGGTAACTCGCTACGAGGGTCACTATGAGCCGCTACGAGGCGGAGTTCGACACCGGGTGGGAGACACTCGGGAAAGACGAGGCGACGACGCGAGCCTACGCCATCGGCGTCGCCGAGCGGCTGGGCGAGTTCAACCGCGAGGAGCTCGAAGCCATCTACGCCGAGATGGACTCGGCGTACCACCGCAGTATGGTCGAACTCGCCTACGAAGAGGGCCGTAACGAGGCGAAAGCCGCCGCCGACCCCGACAGCGACGACGCCGATGCCGTCTGGGCCGAACTGGTCCAGGGCGAGGTGACGACGGTCGACCCCGACGACGTCCCCGAGCCACAGCGTGACAGCCTCCCGGACGCGCTCGACTCGGGCGACTTGCTCGACCGACAGGACGTCGACAGCACGGAGCCGGTCGACCGCCCCGACTTTCTGGACCGGTAACCTGTCCTCGCTCAACAGTCCTGACAGCGCCGCGACGGTCCAGTCGGAGCGTGAGAGTCGAGCGAGAACGTGACTCCGACCCTGAACGGCTCCGCAGATTCGAGCGTCACCGTCGGCTCCGATACCCGCAGATAGCTTCGCTTTCGACCCAAATTCCCGACGGCCGTGGCTGCCCCCGACGTGCCCGATCAGGGGCCCGCTCGACCGACAGACCCGATTTCTGGACCGCCGGGACGGCGTCCGGCGTCGAAACTGTCCGTGTTCCACAGCTACCAGCCGCTGACCGCACCATTACTTCCGCAAAATTGAAAAAATTTATCTCCAACAGCACTAAACCAACGCGCAATGAGAGCAGTTCCAATCCCCGGAGAAATACTTCGGACGGACGTGTTTCTCGGGTTGACGTTCAACGAGTTAATCACGCTCGGGGCTGCGCCGCTCGTAATGGTGTTTCCGAGTTTATTTATCAAACAGATACCGTTCATCGTCACAATCGGCCTGGCGGTACTGTTTTCGATAGGTGTCCTCGGCGTCGTGTTGCAGACTCCCGACGGACAGACGCCGGTCGAGTGGGCGCCGGCGGCCGCGAAACGGCGTCTGACGCCGGAAACCTACTATCTGAAGCCACGGCACAGAAAACGAGACGAGCTGCGACATCTCGACGTGGTCAAGACTGCCGACCAGATTCACGCCGAATCGGCCTCGGACACGGTGCAATCCGACTCATCGGCCGATACCGCTTCCGGCGTCGGCTCCCTCTCCGAGGAGACCCTGCCGGGCGAGGTCGCCGACATCAGTGCGGCCCCAACAGCCGACACGTCAGAGACCGAGTCCGAACCGGCGGCCGCGTCCGACGAGACCAGTGACGACCGTTCCGCCGTAATTCCGCTCACCGACTGATAACTATGTCACCAGCCAAAACGAACTCCGAAGACGACCCCCCGAGCGATGACACGCTCATCGAACTGCTCCGCGATACGTCTCTGACTGCAGCGGATCGACTTGACCGTCTCGAACGGGAACTGTCCGGAACTGACACCGACGTCTTCGACGCACTCGTCCTCTTCGCGACTGCCGACCAGCACGTGTTTCTGGACCCCGAGTCCGAGTACCAGACGTTCCTCGACCTCTGTTCCGAGGCCGATATCTCGGCCGAGGACGTGCTTCGCGCGTCGCTCGACGACCTCGATCGGGTCGAGATACTCCCCGACGAGATTCGCTCGCTGCCCACGCTCTCGGACGCCGAAGTCGAGGAGCGGGTGGCGATGTTCGAGACGGCCATGGCCGCACGAGACCGGGAGTTGCTCTCGCAGAACGGCGACCCGTCAGCGGACGACGGGACCGACGCCGATGGGCAGTCCGACGACGAGGACATCTCGTCGTTTGTCCAGGACGCCCAGCCGGTCCCGGCCGGGGCCGGACAGACGATGACGGCCCAGATGGACACGTCGACCGACGGCGAATCCGACACGGTAACTACCGCCCCCGGAAGCGGCCACCAGAGCGTCGACAAACCCGCCCAGCAGACGGACCCGACCGAAAGCGGGACACTGTCGATGCCGAACTACGCACAGGACCTCGTCGACTTCGAGTTCGTGATGGAGGAAAACGAGGACTATCTGCCAAACAATGTCAGCGGGTCCGGCATCGTCGTGACGGCGGAGGACGAGTACGTCGGACTCCTCCAGATCAAACCCCGATCGTGGTCGATACATACGGACACGAAGAAATCGGAGATAATCGACGCGTACAAATCGTCGTTCCTCGCGACACTGGATTTCCCCCTGCAGATAGTCTCGTACCCGACGAAGTTCGACATCTCGGACCACGTCTCTCGGCTCGAAGAGGTCGCCGATGAGCGCAGTTCGAGTTCGGACGACACCACGCTCGTGAACATCGGGCGCAACCTCTATCCGAACTGGCTGGAACGGTTCATCCTCGACAACGACATGAAACAGCGCCAGTTCTACATCGTCGTCCCGCTTACCGCGGACCAGCTCAACGAGTTCCAGACCGGTACTGACGGCTTCCTCGATGCCCTCGCGGACAAGGCACCACCGCTCGAACCGCTCGCCGAGAAATTCTCCAGCGATTCCGGTCAACAGGAGGTGAGCCGGGAGCAGTGTGTCCGCGAACTCCGGTCCCGCCTCTCCCGTATCGAGAGCGGGCTCCGACGGCTCGATATCGGCACGGAGCGTCTCACCGACCGGGACGAGGTCATGGGCGTGATTTACCACTACTACAACAACGAACAGCCGATGAACGACGCGTTTCCGACTGGACCGTACTCAGTCGTCGACAGCTCCGAGAACAAACAATGATCTGGGACTTGACAGTCGCGCTCACGGCACCGCCTCTCCAGCTCGAAGCGATAAGCTCGATGACGAAAGAAATCTACGAGCTTGTCGGATACGGCTGGGTCGTCAAACGCTACGGCGTCCTCCCCTCGTTTGGCGGCCTGTTCGGGCTGCTCATGTTGCTCGGCACGCTCGTGACGGTCCGCCCGTTCCCGTCCGAGTTCTCCGTCTCGGGGGTCCGCTCGAACACCTCGGACGCCGACGACGACTCGATAAGCGATGTCGACGAGGATATCGTCACCGAGGCAGCCCGGCGACTCACTGAGGACGGCGAAGATATCACCACCGAAGCGCTGCAGGACCGCATCGAAACGGTCAAGCGGGACAAGGAGCGAAGCTCCGAACTGGACCGGACCGGTGTGATTCGTTCACCCGAGGAGCGCTCCGAGACGGCCCGTCTCGCGGTCGCACCCGAGCGTATCGTCGAGTCGGAGAGCTACGTGAAGCGGCTGGGTGACCAGGGCGAGGAAAAGTACGCGCGCTCGCTCATCATCGCGAACTACCCCAGCCGTGTCGCCCCGGGCTGGCTGGACAAGTTCTTCACCAGCGGCCTCTCGACGAACGGGACGGAGGTTCGCGTCTCCTACCACATCTTGCCGCGCGATTCGGAGGAGATGAAACGGAAGCTCAACGTCCGTGCGACCCGGCTGACCGCGCAGATACGGCGGAAGAAAAGCGACGGGAAACTCAACACCGTCGAAGAGGAAAAACAGCTAGAACACGTCAAGCGGCTTCGGTCGGGGCTCACGGAGGGGTCGACGAAACTGTTCGACTTCGCCGTCTACTTCGAAGTCATCGCGGGGACCGAGGAGAAGCTCAACGAGGCGACCCAGGAGGTAAAACAGATTCTGTCCCAGAGCAACGCCAAGGTCGCTACGCTGTACGACAGACAGCTTCAGGCCCAGAAATCCGTCGCCCCGCTCGCGACCGACCCGATAAAGAACACGCAGATAATGGACCTCGAGTCCCTCGGGACGACGTTCCCGTTTGCCGACCCGTCGATCGTCCAACCGACCGGCGTGCTGATGGGCTTCCACATGGCGACCAACGCTCCGATAGTCATCGACCGGTTCGAACAGTCCGGCCACAATATGCTCATCTCCGGGAAGATCGGCTCCGGGAAGTCGTACCTGGCGAAGCTAACCATGTGGCGCCGGTTGATGATGGACCCGGAGACCGAAGTGTTGCTCATCGACCCGGTCGGCGGTTTCACGGACGTCGTCGACGCCGTCGACGGCCAGCACGTGAGCATCGACAACCAGACCACGATCAATCCGCTGGAAATCAAGCAGGTCGAGGACTTCGAGGAGACCGAGGGCGACCCGTACAACGACAAGATACGGAGCGTCATGGGGCTGTTCGGCGCGCACTTCCAGGGGAAACGTGAACTGAGCAAGGAGGAAGAGGGCGTCCTTCGACGTGCGATACGGTACGCGTATCTCGAATGTGGCATCACGAAAGACATCGCCACCCACGACCGCCCGAGTCCGACTATCGATGATGTCCTCGTCGTCCTCGAACAGATGGCGGACGGCCAACCGCCCGGGGAGTTCCTCGATGTCCCCGAGGACGTCCGCTCCGAAATCACGACGATAAACAGCGAGACTGCGGTCGAACAGCAACAGCGGGCCGAACAGAAGGCCGACCGCATCGCCGACTACGCCCACAGCGTCCTCCTCGGTCTGGAGGACTTCCAGCGTGGTGGCCAGCGGGAGAACCTCAACGGGGAAACGAGCGTCAGCCTGCAGGACCGCGTCGTCCAGTTCGACCTCTCCAGTGTCGCTGACGGGTCCAACGAGGGACTGATTATGCATATCGTCCTGGACTGGCTGTTCCAGCGGGCGAAGGCAAACACTGGGAAGATGATTGTCATGATCGACGAGGCCCACTACATGCTCGGCCACGAGCAGGCGCTCGATATGCTGAACCTCTTTGCCCGTCACAGCCGACACTACGGCAGCGGACTCACGCTCATCAGCCAGACGGTCGACGAGTTCATGAACGACCCCAAGGCCAAGGAGATCTACGACCAGTGTGACATCCGTGCCCTGATGCGTCACCAGGACATCGGCGAGGAGGCGATAGACGCACTGGATCTGACATCCAGAGAACGGGAGTTCGTCCTCCAGGCACAGGCCGGGAATTCGGCCGACTACTCGGAGTCGCTGATCTACGCGACCGGTGCGGGCAAGATGCGTGTCCGCGTCATGTCCAACGACTTCGAACACCACGTCGTTGACGGCGATGTCAACGTCTGGGCGTTCCTCTACGACAACGACATGATCGCGTGGGACGAGATTCCGGAACCGGAGCGGGCCGCCGTCGAACGGATTCTCGACCTGAATCCAGACGCCACGAGCGGACTCGTGTGACGACAGCGGTTCGAGGACTCGCGAACCAGTATTTTGACCGAGGACGGATACACACGCCACTGTGGGTAGACGAAGCCAGCTGTCTCGGCCAGGGTGTCCCTCCCGCTCGTGGCCCGCCACTGAAGCCCCACGAGTTCAGTCGCCCGAACCAGCACGCCGTTTTGTACCAGCCGTCGCGGGGTGCACCGGTCGCCGTCAACTGGCGGCTGTCCGTTCGCCCCGAGCCGCCAGTGCGAGAAGCGACACGTGCGTCGTTCCCACTCGCTGAATCGGTGCTCCTCGCTACTCGAAGAAGCCGAAGGTACGGATGTAGAAGAACAACAGTATCAGTGGACTGACCAGGACAGCCGTCTGGATTAGCGAGTAGAGCCGGGCGACGACCGTTCCGTTCGCCGTGAACGTGTCCGATTCGGTCGTGGAGCCGTACAGCACGTCGCCGCCCGGGTGTGACCAGTTGTCGCTCGCGACGACCGCCCTGACGAACAGGTTCGACCGCTCGACGACGACGTTCCCGTTACTATCTGTCGTCGCTGTCCGGGTCGTGGTACCGGAGAAGGTTATATCCCGTCCCGCGAGTGGCTCACCCGTTTCCGGGTCCTCGACGTGAACGCGGACCCTCGACTCCCCTTCGGCTTCCATCTCTATGTTCGGCTGTCGGTATTCGACCCTGTTCTCGACGTCGATGGGTATCTCCTTCCCGTTAATCGTCACGAGCGACGTGGCCGGCTGGGGCGGGTTCCGGAGGATAATACGGTCGAACGTCTTCGGCTGCTCCTGGTTGAAATTCACGTTCGGTTGGTGGCCCGTCCCGTTCCCGGCTCGTGTCGAATTGAACCGCACGACCGTCGTCTGTGCCGTCCCGTTGAACGCGCCCGCCTTTGGCCGGTTCGCCGTCGGGGTGAGATACTGTCGAAGGGGGGTCCCCGGCGCGTCAACGCGCTCGCCCCCACTCCCGTCGTACATGAAGCCGGTCCGGTGCTCGCGTACCGAATAGACACTCCAGATACCACGGACGTACTCGTCACTGCCCAGTCTGACGTAGTTCCAGAGGATACGCTCGCTGAGGTTCTCGCTCCCTGCGAACGACAGCACACTGTACTGGGTGTCGTCTGCGTTGACCATGACCTGTCGCACGGACAGGTTCCCGTTGTCGGTCACTCTGACGGGATGGCTGTCGCTCACGGTCAGGTGCGTTCTGTTCTCGACCCTGGTCGTGGAGTCTTGAACGCTCCAATCGCCGTCGGAGATACTGGTCGACTCGCGGACGTTGGGCGTCCAGTCTTCCTCGGTTTGCGTTTCCGTCAGTGTCGACGTGATGTTGGCGTGGAGCTCGATCGTGGTCGTATTGGCGTCCAGGTCGTCGTACGGAATCGTCTCGTTCCCGTCGAAGCGCTCGCCGTCGATCTCCATCCACCGGTCGACGCTGGTGCTGGTGGAGTGCTCGTAGCAGGTTCTGCTCCCGTCGGTGTACACCCGCTCGGTGGAATTGTCGTCGTCTATGTCGAAGTCCATGTAGTCGTATTCGGTGTCGGTGCAGTAATCCCGGGGTAGAGAGCGATTCGACCGGTAGTCCACGTGGTTCAGCACCAGCCCCTGCTCCCCGATGAACGTCCGGTCGCTCCCCTCGAGTCTGGGTTCTGCACCGCCAGCGACACCCATGAAGGTGATATGGGCGTCTTCGAGATGTCCGTACGGTCCGTCGGTGCGCTCCGCGTCGGGGGGCGTGTACGAGACGCCGTCGTCCGTCTCCAGGTCCTTTAGCTCCGACTGACGAAACTCGGTCACAGTCGTCGAGTTGATCTCGTACTGTGGGGCAGTGGTCCGGTACTCGATGTCGGACACCTTCGCATACGTCGCGGGGTTGCTGAGGTTCCCCTCGACGCTGCCGACCGAGCTGTCTACGTCGTCGGAAAAGAACACCCGCTCCTCAGCACTGGTCAACGCGTGTGCTGGCCCGATACTCGCCAGCACCAACACCGCGAAAAGAACCGCACGGACGAGTTTAGGATGGTGACTCACTGGCCTAGGAAACTGGGTTACAGTGAGTTAACTGAAGTTCCCGAGGGCGAATCCGAGCGCACGCACTGCGAGAAGGACCGCACCCGCCCCTGCGATACCGACGAACGAGTTTCGGATGCGTTTCCGACCTTTGTCGCTCTGTTCGGTGTCGGTCCCGGCGGTCATCCACTGGAAGACGCCGAACGCACCGTTGGGAACTGCCACGGCCGCGATAACTACCGTCAGGAAGTTCCCGACCGTATTCATCTGGTCTTTGAGTTGGCTCTGACAGTCACTCTCGCCGCTACACTGCGCAGCGGCCGGCCCGACTGCCACCATGAGCAACAGTCCGAGCATCAGCAGCGTTTTGAACGGCGTTCGCCCAAGCACTGTTCGCGCCTCCATTTCGCTTTCTTGAGACATGTGGTAGTTAGTATTCGACAAGATTATATTAAAATAACGGAATTAGTAGGAAATATCATGCCACCACTCGCCGTATACGAGTTGCACACCGCGCACGCCATGCGGACGGTTCAGTGACTCTCCGCTGTGACCCGGTTATCCACCGCCGGCAGCGATGTGGCGGGCGACAAAAACAGGACAAGATAGCAATGATTTTATGCCTGCATCCGACGAATTAACAGTACCTGGGTCTAGAAGCGAGGAGACTTGTCCCGTGTCGCATCACCAATCTCGCGCCGACGCGCCCGATGTCCGGTCACAGCAGCCTCCATCTGCAGTCCTGAGTGTGCTCTTCTTGCCGTTCGTCGACGTCGATATCGACCTCCCGGACGGTTGGGACATCCCGGACATCCAGGAGATAATCAGGTCCGGGTTCAATTGGCTCCTCGAACAGCTCGCGGAGGGTGTCCTCGACGGCATCGACACCGCCCTCTCGGTCGGCTACGAGCAGTTCCTGTTCTATCCCAACCCCGCGACCATCCCGGTTCTGGACGAGATATGGTGGCTTTCACTCGGTGTCTTCGGCGTCATCGCCGGGCTCTCGTTCCTGTATATGCTGCTGCTGGCGCAGTTTTTCCCGGGCAAGGACAAGGCCGACCTCCAGTACTTCCTCGAGCGGGTCGCGAAGTACTTCGTCATCGTCTTCATCTCCCGGGAGGTGATTGCCTTCTTCGTCACGTTCACGCATTTCCTCGCCAACATCTACTACCAGTCCGAACTCGATCTCTCGCTTGGCACTGCTATCGCGCTGGAGATGATTCAGCAGTTCGGCCCGGCAACGTCGTTGCTGCTCATGCTCCTGACATCGCTGGTGCTGATGGTCTCGGCCGTCGTATTCGTCGTCATCCTCCTGATGCGGATGCTCATTATCTACGCCACGTACGCCCTGTTGCCGTTGCTCATGGGGTTCAAACTCGTCGAAATCGGCCCCTGGGGCATTGTCAACGATATGGGCGAGAAGTTCATCAAAGCGTCTGCGAAGATGATGGTGTTCGGGCTACTGATTACGGCGCTGCTGTGGGCCAGCACGCTGGCGTTCAACTACAGCGACATCAACGGGGACTACCAGTCGGGCGGTCATACCTCGCCGTTTGACTCGGCGGACTCCTCCAGCCCGCCGTCTTCCTTCTCGCCGATACTGAAGGACCTGATACTGTTCCTGACGCCGCTGCTGATGATCAACTTCATCGGGTTCAAAATAATCATGGGTATCGTTTAGCATGACGCAAGCACCCTCCCAACCCACGTCCGTGTTGTCCCGGCGTTCAGCGACGGCCATCACGACACCATCACGGGGGTGTACCGGATGACGTCCCCGTTCGGACACGCCGTGCTCTTGCAGTTCAAGAACCCTGTCCGGAATATCGTCGAGGACGTCTTCTACGAGGTCTTTGACGTTCTGCTTCAGCTCTACGCCGACATCATGGGGTCCGGACTGACTATCGACCCCAGTGGGCTCGACTCGCTCAACCAGATATACACCATCTCGATGACCGCCTATTTCGGATTGCTGGGGCTCGTCGCACTCTCGGCGTTCGGGCTCTTCCAGCTCTTCCCGGGCCACGAGAAGATGGACCCCCAGCGACTGTTCGGGCGCGCCGTTCCGGCGACCCTCTCGCTGTTTATCGTCAATCCGCCGGGGACGGGCAACGCGTTCAGCCGCGGCGCGTTCGCGTGGGTGATTCGACTGACGAACGTGCTGATAGAACTGTTCCTCACGCAACTCGGGACGGATATCGCGTTCAGCACGGGCCAGCTGGCCGGCGGCCTCGGGGGACCGTTCGTGATGCTCGGCGCCGCCTTCACGATGGGCGGCGCGGTGATACTCGTCGAACTCCTCCTCCTGTTTATGCTCATGGTTCGGCAGTTCGCGATCTATGTCACCTACGCCATCTATCCGCTGTTGATCGTGTTCTGGGTGGCCGACATGGGGCCGCTGAAATACGCGAAAGAGCTCTCGATGAAGTTTTTCAGGATGGCGACGCTGCTGTTGGCCGGCGGCATTCTCATCGCCGGGATACTCGCCGTCGGCATCGGCCTCATCTCCACGACGAACCCACTGTTTACCACCGGTGGGCCGGCCGGTGGGCGGTTCTCGCCTGGCGCAGGCGTGTTGGGCCCGATGTTCAAACTGTTCGTGCTGTTTGCTACCTGCACGTTACCGATTCTTCTCGTGTACCAGATGCTGGGTCCCGTCGGCGACGCCGTCATGAGTGCGGCCAGCGCCGGCCTGGACGCGGGACTGCTCGCCGTCTCTGGGGTGGCCGCCGTTGCCACTGGCGGTGCGAGCACCGCCGCGACGACCGCTGCCCACGCCGGCCTCAACGCGGCCAAGACCGCCGGGGCGCAGGTGGCGAAACAGGGCGTCAAGACGGCGGCCAAACAGGCCGGGAAGACAGCGGTCAAGAAGGGGAGCAAAGCCGCGTCGAAGAAGACGCTCTCGAAAGGGGCGTCCAGGGCAAAGTCGGCCGGGAAGCGCGCCGTCGAGAAGGCGCCCGAGGCCGCCAAGCGAGTCGGGAAACGGACGGCCTCGGAGGGGCGCAAGGCGGGCCAGTCGATGACACAGGAGGCACTGGCTGGCGCGCCCGAACCCATCGAAGACGAGGAGCAACAGCAGGGTCCCGACCAGTCCCCGTCCAGACGCACGACGGAGCCGTCATCGCCGTCGACCAGTTCCATCAACAACTCCAGCGGGTCCGGTCCGGGCGGGTCCGGAAAGAGCGGGTCAGGTACGGGCGGGTCCGGAAAGAGCGGCCTCGCGAGGCTCCACGACAAGGCGACGGGGTCCAGCGGGGCCCCGACGAACCCGAAACTCAGCGGCGACACCGACTCCCGCCGGTCGTGACAGGCCCGACGCGGCGTCTGCCCCCACGAGGTCGTCCCGGAGAGATAGTTTCAATACGCAACTACTAAATACAAACTTGCTCAACGGCCAATGTGGTCGAGCAGACGGAACGGGACGATGCTGGGTCTCGACGCTCGTTCGCCAGCGTCGGCTTTCTCCCCGTTCTACTCATCGATCTCGGCCTGACCGACATCTTCGAGAACATCGCGGAGGCGCTGTACGAAGGCGCCTTCGACATCATCGAGCGGATGTTCGGGGACACGATCGGGCAGATGCTACAGATTCCGCCGTCCCGCCTCGGTCTGATGCAGGACATGTGGTCGATATCAATCGCGGTGTACTTCTCGCTGCTCGGTATCCTCGGACTGTCGTATCTGGGGATGTTCCAGCTGTTCCCGGACAGCAAGAAGACCGACCCCTACCGGTTCATGGGACGGGCCTTCGCTGCGACGCTCTCGCTGCTCATCGTCAACCCGCCAGGAACGGGGAACGCGTTCAGCCGCGGCGCGTTCGCGTGGGCGCTGCAGATTACGAACACCCTCATCAGCTACTTCCTGGTCGATATGAGCTACTCCCCCGACAACTACGGCGCGACCGAGGGTCTCGTCGGGGCGCTGGGCTTTTTCGGTGCGATGTCGTTCGGCCTGCTCATGCTGCTCGTCGTCGGGATTTTGCTGCTGATTATGTACGTCGTGCTGGCGGCCCGGGAGCTGGTCATCCTCGTCACCTACGGGCTTTACCCGCTGTTGATCGTGTTCTGGGTGGCCGACATGGGGCCGATGAAGTACGGCAAGCAGCTGGCGGGCAAGTTATTCAAAGCCACGGGGATGTTGATACCGCTCGGTATCTTGCTTGCGGCCATCCTGTCGGCCGCCGGGCAGATGATGTCCGGGGCGCTGGTGGGCGCCGGAGGCGGCAACCCGGTCACGAGGGCGGTGATGGGGACACTTCCGATTCCGGTCGCGGCGTTCATGATAATCACGATGACCATCGGACCGCTGAAGATGGCCGGCGTGGGCCTGGGGGCGGCTGCCGGGCAGGCCAAGGGGGCCGCCTCGAAGGCCGGACGCAAGGGCAAGTCGATGGTCCGCGGCGGCGCCGCGAGCGGTGGCGCCGCCGGGATGGCCGGCGGCGGACTGTTGGGCGCGTCGCTCGCCGACCGCGACGGCAGCGACACCCAGCTCACCGCCAGGCAGACCGGGACGGGCTTTGTCGGCGACGATAGTGGGACGCAAGTGCAACAGGACGCCCCGGAACTGCAGTCCCCCTCCGCCGTCGGCGGCCAGACCTCGCTGGGACAGTACAGAGACGGCGAGGCGCCCGACCGGGCCGCGTTCAAAGACCCCGGTGGCGTCGAGGCCTACACCGAGGCCACCCAGGAGAGTGGTGCCGACGCTGGGACCGCGCCGGACACCACCGACACCGGAACGGATACGTCGGACAGTCCGGACGTGACGCTGGACCCGGACTCACAGAGCGCCGAGGAGTTCCGCGACAGCTGGGCAAAGGCATCGGATGCCAAGCAGGCCGAGTTCATGCACGAGAACCTGCAGTCGGACCATCCGGCGCGGAAACTGGTCAAAGAGATGGCCGGGCCCGCGTCCGGGGCCGTCGTCGGTGGGGCGGTCGCGCTGACCGGTATCGGCGGAATGGGTCTGGCCGGCGCCGTCCTCGCCGGCGGTGCGACCGCTGCCGGCGCCGGGACCGTGGCCTTCGCCCTCAAAGAGACCACCGACAAGGGCCTCCGCGGTGGCTGGGACCAAGTCAAAACCGCTGGCATAGACAGCTACCAGACCCTCGGTACCAAGGTGTCCAACACCTACAACAAGTACACCAAGACTGCCCCCGACACCAGCGCCGGTGACTCGGGTGGTAAAGATGATGGTATCTTCTGATATTCAACCATGAACACAGAGTATCTTGGAAAAAAGCAGGGTCGAATTGGGATTAAAGTAATTGACGAAAATAACAGCGTGCATAAGGTAGAGGTTGGGTTAAACGGCGAAATTGCGTTTCACGGAAACGACGACTACCCCCACAAACGCGAGAAGCGCACGGAGGAGCAGCAGCGAATCATGTCCCAGGTAGAGGTGCGGGCGCAATACGCGGCCCAGCGGGAGTTTCCGAAGGAAGATATCCTGGAGCCGATGTGGGACATCAAGCACCTAGAGGCGGGCCTGGAAGCGCTCACGCGGTACGACATCGGGTCGTTTCGCGAGGAGTTCCGGGACTTCTACGAGGCATTGGACAGCCCAGGCCAGTACATCGACGCCGCGTTCGACCTGAACGAAGTCGAGGTGTACAAGGTATTCCGGTTCCAGGGCAGCGAGATTATCGACGTGGCACCGGTGTTCCTGCAGTACTACGACGACGCCGACGAGCCACACACCGTCGGGACGTTCCCGGACTATCCGGAAGACGAACAGATCGTCTGTGTCATCCCGCCGCTGGACCTGCCCGCGGACTACGACTACGAGGAGCAGTTCCACGATATCGTCGTCTCGCACGTGATGGCCCAGATACGGGACCTGTACTTCCACATGGGCGAGATGCCGCCCGAAGAGTACCAGATTCAGGGCATCGGAAAGCTGAACATCCACGGCGACGGCGTCGGCGAAACGTAGGTGCCGGCTTCCCGCACAGTACCGACGACCGGCCCGGACTCGACAGCCGCCACCGACAGCAGCCAGTCCGACACGGACGAGTTCCGCGAGCAACTCGGCGGCGATTGGAGCGACGAGCAGATTCAGGACCTGAAAACCCTGCAGGAGGCCGGCGAGACGGGTAACTCCTACCTCGCCGCGGCCGCCGGCGACAGTATCAAAGACGTCATGGGCACCATCGGGACGACAGCATTCGGCGTTGGTGTCGCAACCGGCAACGTTCCGCTGATGGCGGCCAGCCTCGGCGGTGTCGCCACGCTGGGTGCGCTGAAAGGCGTCGCCGGCAAAGGGGTCGAAAACACGGTTCTGAACCTGAAACCGAACAACAACAACTTGCGAGCCGCCGCCAAAGACACCTGGACGAACACTCGCATCGGCCAGATCATCAGCGACTTCCGGAACCGCTCCGCGTACAGTACGCAAGCCGGCGATGCTGCAGATGTAGGTAGTGCAGATGGAAAAGACGATATCCGGTGAAATTTATGGAAACTGAAATCACAGGTTCGCATCCCGAGCAAGGTATTGGTGTTGACGTATATGATACAAATGATAAGTATCACTGGTTAGCTATCATGTGGGACGGTTCCGTTGATGTTCATGAAACGGACGACTATCCCAACAAACGGGAGGAGCGAACGCTGGAAGAGCAGAAGATAATGACGCAGGTAGAGAGTCGCGCGATGTTCGCGGCCCAGATGGAGTTTCCCGACAAAGCCATTCTGGACCCGGAGTGGGACCCGCGGGCACTGAACCTGGCGTTGGAGGCACTGCAGACGATGGACGTCGACGAGTTCGCCAAGCAGTTCCGGACCTGCTACGAGATGGTCACCTCGCCCGAGTCGTTCGGTGAGGTGACCGCCCAGACGGCACAGATTATCTTCCAGCCGTTCTACGTCGACGGGAACAAAAACGTCACGTCCGTCCCTCGTCCAGTCCTCCAGTACAAGAAGGGTGGTGAGGTGCTGATGACCGAGGAGGAGCCGGGGGCGTTCGACCAGCCGGGGACTAAGTTCACGATAACGCTGCCGCCGATGACCTTCGCCGACGACGAGTACGAGTTCCCCGACGGCTTCCAGATATTCTGTATCAAGCACATGGGCGCGAAAATCCGGGACGTGTATCTCGATATGGGTGAAGAGCCACCCGAGCAGGTCGACCTTGACCGAGACTTCCCCGGGAAACTGCTGACCGCCGCCGACGACGAGTTCTACGAGGACTTCTGACCGAAGCTTCTTGCCCTAGCCGCGGATTTGTTAGCCGCGAAGGGGGCTGAATTAATCTTGCAAATCGGGCTGTCAAGCTGTGACCCGTTCGTCGCTACGTCCCCGCTAGAACGGTCCAGAGACGGCGAGGCGCCCGACCGGGCCGCGTTCAAAGACCCCGACGCGGCACGGAGACGACCGCGGGAAGGGGCGCTGCCGTCGAGTGGCCGGGCACGCCACCGCTGAGCGGTCGGCGTAGCACGTATCGCCTCGCCCCCCGCGTCGGCAACAGGATTATATACTCGACAAGACAAGCCGGGCCATATGAGCCGAATCAAACTGTCGCTGCCGGACCAGGTCGACTCCGACATCCAGCGTCTCGTCGACCAGGGGGAGTTCCTGAACCGTGACCAGGCCGTCGAGGACCTGCTGAAACGCGGTATCTCGGCGTACAACGTCACCACAGAGGAGTCCGAGGAGCCGGTCGACGACGAGATGTTCGGCCAGACCGCGGCCGAGCAGCAGGACCCCGCCCAGATGGACGACGACTACGGGTTCTAGTCGAACGGGTATCGCTGCCGAAAAAACGTGTAGCTGGGGCCGCCGCCGCTCTAAAAGGAGACTTCTTCCGGGCCGTCTTCGCCCATACAGACCGGGTCCCGGTCCGAGTAGCCCTTCCGACCGATGGCCTTGCCCGAGACGCCGGCCAGCGCCGTCAAGCGGGCGTCTTCGGCCGACTCGAACGTCTCCGGGGCCGACCGGGAGAGCACGTCGGCCAGCTTCTCGGTGCCGTTTGGGAGTTCGAGGGTCAGGTCGCCCTCGGCCTCGATGAGTTCCTCGGTGGTGATCGGGTACTGCTGTGCGTTGAACGCCTCCTCCGCGTCTGTCCACATCGTCATACCACAGGGAAGCGACTCATGGGACATAAACCTCATGGTTTATAATGATAATATTCCTTAATTGCATTAATTGGGTCGGTGTGACATGGACCGGAGAGCAACTGGCTTGCCGCTGGGTCACGATTCGGACGTATGGTCGTCGCGGACCTCCACGTACACACGACGCGCTCTGACGGGTCGCTCACGCTCGATACGCTTCCGGCCGCGGCCGCCGACGCCGGGGTCGAGGTGGTCGCTGTCACCGACCACGACCGACTCCAGCCCGCCCTCGACGGTCCGGTGACGACCCGGGACGGGCTCACCGTCGTCCACGGCATCGAGCTCCGCGTCGACGCCGGCCAGCAGCGACTCGACCTGCTGGGCTACGGCGTCGAGCCCACCGACGCGCTGGTCGCCGAGTGCGACCGAATCCAGCGCAACCGTCGGGAGCGCGGTCGGGCTATCATCGACTGCGTCGAGGCCCGCCTGGACGTCTCGTTGCCGGTCGAACCCCGTGCGGGGCTGGGCCGGCCCCACATCGCCCGGGCTATCGCCGAGGCCACCGACTACAGCTACCAGGAGGCGTTCGACGACCTCATCGGCGACGACTGCCCCTGCTACGTCCCACGCGAGGTCCCTGACTTCGACCGGGGCCGCGACTTGCTCGCCGACGCCTGCGGGCTGGTCGGGCTGGCCCACCCCTTCCGGTATCGCGACACCGCGGCCGCCCTCGACCGCTGTCGGGACCTGGACGCCATCGAGCGGTGGTATCCCTACGGTCGTTCCGTCGACACCGAACGGGTCGAAGGCGCCATCGAGCGCCACGAGCTGCTCCCGACGGGCGGGAGCGACGCCCACGACGAGCGACTCGGCGTCGCGGGCCTCGACGGCGATACCTGGGCGCGGGTCCGGGACGCCATCGACCGGGACGGGCACCCCGTCTGACGGCCGGCAGACGGAATCCGAGGGTTCAATGCCCCACGGGTCGAAGGGGCGTGTATGCAGTGTCACTACTGCGACCGCGACGCGGACATCGCCGTCGACAGCGACGGGGTCAAGGTCGGCGTCTGCAAGACGCACTTCCGCGAGCAGATGGCCGAACTCGAAGACGCCGACTGGCTCGACGACCTGGAAGACGAACTCGACATCGACCGACGGGAATAGCGGTCGCTCGTCCACTTCTTTCCGAGCAACCGGTTCGAACGTCCGTCTCTCATCGACTGAACTGACCGCTGTCGAACGCTACATCTTTACCCGACCAGGGGGACCTTCGGCCACAGTGTCCGACGGTGACTGGTTCCGGCAGGCGAGCCACGCCGGCGCCCTGCTTTCGGCGCTGGGCGCGGTCGTCTGGCTCAGCGGGCTCCCCTTTCTCTTTCCGAGTCTCGGCCCCACGGCGTACCTCTTTGCCACCCAGCCGTCGGCCCGGCAGTCGGCGCCCCAGCGGGTGCTGGGCGGGCACGCCGTCGGCGTCGTCGCCGGACTCGTGGCGTATCACGCTATCGCCGGCGACGTGCTCATCACCGCGTCGATGGGTGCCGCCTCGATGGACGGTCTCAGACTCGCGGCCAGCGGCGTCGTCGCCGTCGTGCTCACCACGGCCGGGATGACCCTCACCGACACCGGCCACGCGCCGGCCTGCGCGACGACCCTCATCGTCGGACTCGGCATCCTCGCGACGCCGCTGCAGGGCGGGATTATTATCGTGGCGGTGGGGGTACTGGTCGGAGAACAGGCGCTGTTGAACCGCTTTGCCTAGTCGTCGCTCGCGACTTGCTCGCTCTCGGTGGCGGCGACGCGCTGCCCGCGGACGTAGTGGGTAAAGTTGTCGAACAGCCGTTTGGCCTCACAGGCCGCCCGGTAGTTCTCTTCGGTGATGCCCTCGAGGACGCGCTCGATACGCTCGTCGGGGAGGTCCTTGCCCGAGGCCACGTCCTCGGCAGTCGCCGGGTCGTACTCGGGGTGGAACTGCACCGCGAAGACATCGTCCTTCCGGAAGCCGTGGACGCCGTAGTCGTTCTCGGCGAACTGCCTCGCGCCGGGGGGCAGCTCGGCGACGTGGTCCGAGTGGGTCGTGAAGACGGTGAACTCCTCGTCGACGCCGGCAAGCAGCGGGTTCGCTCCGTCGTGTTCGACGGTCCGATAGCCGATTTCGTACTCCTCCATCGGCGCGACTGTCCCGCCCAGCGTGTGCGCGAGCAGCTGGTGGCCGAAACACACCCCCAGGAAGGGCAGTCCCCGGTCGATGGCGTCCTCGACCCACGACTCGAGGTCGGCAATCCACGGCTCGTCCCAGTAGACAGAGGCCCGCGAGCCGGTGACGAGACAGGCGTCGAACGCGAAGTGGTCGGGCAGTTCGCGCTCGGTAACGTCGTACTCCACGAGGTCGGCGTCGAGTTCCCGCCGGAAGTTCCGGCGGTTGTCCTCGCCGTCGTGGGCCGCGTTCAGCAGGGCGATACGCAGACTCATTGGGTGTATCCAGCGGTCCGAACCCTAAAAGCTCACCTTTCCGCGGTGATATCTGCCACGGTCACCGACGAAAGCTCCGGTACCCGACACCGGCAAGTATGACGAGGCAGGCTATCACGCACAGGCCCGCGAGGAACGGCACTGCTGTCCGGCTGAAATAGGCCAGCACACCGAACGCAGTGGCAGCCGAGATGCCGAACGTGACGTAGGAGAGTGCTGGATTCTTCGACCCATCGTCGCGCCAGCGGAGCCACGTGTGACCGACCGCAAACAGGCCGAGCAGGATGTAGAACGCGTCATAGTACGTCGATTCGGCCGACGACGTGACGCCCACAAGTATCGAGACCAGCCCCAGAATAAGTGATGACGGCCTGGATTTGACGAACGACTGTGCCTTGGCGACGGCCGCACTCATCGTATCGCCTGAGACTCAGGTCGCCAGTATACTTTTTTCGCTGTTGCTACACATCAGCGGTCGTATCACCCGGCGTGCTCGTCCAGGAACGCCACCAGCCGGTCGGTCACCGCGGTGGCGTGCTCGACAAAGGAGAGGTGGCGCCCCTCGACGGCCGTGGCCTCGCCGCGGGGAAGGTCCGCCCCGAGCGACTCGGCGGCGTCACTCGGGACGACGGGGTCGTCGACGCCGTAGTACACCTCGGCGGGCTCGGTCACCTCGTACAGCGGCGGCGCAGAAAAGCCGGTCGTCGCCGCGGCCTGGGCGGCGAAGGCGTCGCCGGTCGCGTCCTCGGCCTCGCGCCACCCGGTGATGCGGTCGACGAGCTCGGGGGCGTTCTCGCGGAACTGCGGCGAGAACGCGTCCGATAGGGACTGTTCGGGGTCGTTGTCCAGTGCGAGCGAGTCGAGCGCGTCGGCGTCGACGTCGTTCCCGTCGGCCGCGGTGTTGTACAGCGTCAGGCTGCGCGCCCGGTTGTACTCGTGGGCGTACTGCAGGGCGACCATCCCACCTAGCCCCGCGCCCACGAGGTGCGCGCTCCGGACGCCGTGGTCGGACAGAACCGCTTCGAGGTCCGCCGCCAGCGTCGCCACGTCGCACGGACCCGACGGCGCGTCGGACTTGCCGGTGCCCCGAAGGTCCCACACCAGCGCCTCGAAGGGGCCCGCGATGGCGTCGTGGTGCCACCCCCACAGCCACGCGCCGTAGCCGACGTCGCCCACGAAGACGACCGTCGGACCGTCGCCAGTCGTCTCGTAGTGCAGCGAAACGCCGTCGTTGGTTGCGGTAGGCATTGCCGGTCCGTTCGACCGGCCGGTGTGTCACTGTTTCGAAGCCATACGAATATCAGGGTGGCCAGCCAAGCCCCGGTATCGTGTCCGGGGCAACGTCGCTCATCGGCGCTGTCGTTTTCATCGCCGGCATCGGCGTCGCCGCCCAGTTCGTCGCGGACCGCCTGCAGATTCCAAGCGTCGCGTTCCTGCTCGTCGCCGGGGTCCTGGTCGGCCCGCAGGGGCTCGGTATCGTCGATCCTGGCCAGTTCGGGACGGCGGGGCTGCAGGCTATCGTCGGTCTCAGCGTCGGTATCATCGTCTTCGAGGGTTCGTTCCACCTCACCGTCGACCGTGTCCGCGAGGCCTCCCGCGAGGCGCTGGGGCTGGTCACCGTAGGGGCGCTCGTCTCCCTCGTCGGGACGGCCGTCGCGGTCCGGCTCGTCTTCGCCACCGCCTGGCCGGTGGCCGTCCTCGTCGGCTCGCTGCTCGTGGCGACGGGCCCGACCGTCATCACGCCCGTCATGGCCGTCGTCCCGGTCCGCGAGCGCGTCGCGGCCGCACTGGAGACGGAGGGCATCGTCAACGACGTAGTGGCGGCCATCCTCGCCGTCACCACCTTCGAGTTCGTCGTCGCCGACACCGCCTCGCCGCTGGTCGTCGTCGAGGCCTTCGTCGCGCGTCTGTTCGTCGGCGTCGTCGTCGGCGTCGTCGTCGGCACGACAGTCGCGGCCCTGCTCAACCGCGTCTCGCTGCCGGAGGACAGCGCCACCCAGAACGCCAGACTCGTGGTGCTGACGGCCGCGCTGGTCGCCTACGCCGTCGGTGGGAGCCTCCTCTCCGAGGCGGGTATCGCGGCCGCGGCCGTCGCTGGCCTCGTCCTGGGCAACGCCGACATCCCACACGAGGCCGAGGTCGCCGAGTTCAAGGGCGGCGTCACCGTCTTCGTGCTCTCCTTTGTCTTCGTCGTGCTCGCGGCACTGCTGTCACTCGAGGACTTCCGAGCGCTGGGACTTGGCGGAATCGCCGTCGTCGTCGCCGTCGTCGCCCTCATTCGCCCGCTGGGCGCCGCCCTCTCGACTATCGGCGGCTCGCTGACCACGCGCGAACGGGTGTTCGTCGGCGTCATGGCGCCACGCGGTATCATCCCGGCGTCGGTCGCGACCCTCTTTGCCATCGAACTGCGCCCGACGAACCCACGGGCCGCGACGGTGCTCGTCGGGACGGTGTTCCTGGTCGTCTTCGCGACCGTCATCTTTCAAGGCGGCCTGGCCCGTCACATCGCCCAGGGGCTCGATATCTTGCCTACACAGACGCTCGTCGTCGGCGCCGGCCGCGTCGGCGCGGAACTGGCCGACCGCTTCGAGTCGCGCGGCGAAGAGGTGGTTCTCATCGACACGGACGCCGCGGCCGTCGAACGCGCCCGGAACGAGGGTCATCGCGTCGTCCACGGCGACGCGACCGACGCGGGGACCCTGGAGCGGGCCGACGCGGACCGCGCGGGCGTCGTCGTCGCGGCCACGGCCGACGACGACGTGAATCTGCTGGTCGCCCAGCTCGCGACGACCCGGTTCGACGTCGATACCGTCGTCGCGCGGGCCAACAACCCGGACAACGTCGCGGCCTTCGCCGACCTCGGGGTCGAGACCATCTCGGCCGGCTTCGCCGTCGCCGACGCCATCGACGACGCCATCGAGCGGCCGGCACTCTCCCACTGGCTGGCCGACGCCGGGAAGACCGGCGACGTGCTCGAAGTCGAACTGCAAAACGAGTCGATGACCGACCAGTCCGTCGACGCGCTCACGGACTCGCTGCCCGAGGGCTGTCTGGTGGCGATGGTCAGTGCCGACGGCGAGGACCGGGTCCCAGACGGCGATTTCGTCGTCTCCCGGGGCGACCATCTGACGCTGGTCTGTGAGACGAACACGGCGATGCAGTCCGCGAGACGAGTGTTACAGGGCGAGTAGCCGTTCGAGACAGGCTGGAGGCCCCCTCGGCCGCCCCAGCGTGTCGCCCGGGGCCTTGCCATCGGGGACATTGGCCTGAGTGAAGTCGCTCGGCTCGCCGCCACCGCCTGCGAGTTCGGTGCCTACTCCGTTCGCGGAGTTGTGGCAGTATTGTACAATAAACACAATATATAATACACTGGACGACCAATCCCTCGCCGATGCCTGAGGTCGAGTACCTTGACTACGGCGTCGTCGAGGAACGGGAGTGGCAGCTAGAGGCGGTGAGTACCTTCGAGAAGGCGGCGGCAGCCGACCTCGACGGTGACGAGTACGGCCGTATGGCGGTATCCGAGACCGAAACCATCCTCGACGCGGCCCAGCGCGAGGGACTCGGCTGGTCGATGAAGTGCCTCAAGGGAGGGTGTGGCAGATGTTCCGCCCTCGTCGTCGACGGCGAGGTCGAGATGGACGACGAACAGAAGTTTTTCACACGCGCGGACGTCGGCGCGAGAGACATCTGTCTGCCCTGTGTCGCCAGCCCCGAAACCGACCTCAAGCTCGTCTACGGTGTCAGCGAGCTCGACTCGCTCGAACAGCACGTGAAGTAGCGTCTCACCGAACTGCTCACAGCAAACAGCTGTGAGGACGACGGTGTCGACCGCCCAGTTGCGAACTCTCAGGAAAATCGGCTGCGTCCACAGCCGGCATCTATCCGCTCGTCTCAGTGTCAGACGTTCGCCACCGATTGCAGAATCGCCTCGGCGTCGTCGAGTGCGTCGTCCAGCGCCTCGCCGTCGGGCCCGCCGCCCTGGGCGAAGTCGCTCGGTCCGCCGCCGCCGCCGCCGACGCGACCGGCGAGTTCGCCGACCACTTCGCCGGCGTCGACCTCGACGCCGTCGGGGACGGCGACGACGAACTGGGCGCCGTCGGCACCCGACCCGAGCACGGCGATGTTGCCCTGCTCGACGACGGCGTTGGCCTGGGCGCGGAGTTCGTCCATGTCGGCGTCGATGCGCTGGACGACCGCGGTGGTCCCGGCCACGTCGATCTCCTCGGTGTCGGCGCCGCCGGCCGCGCGAGCCTCGGCGAGCTGTTCTTTCAGCTCCTCTATCTCCTTGCCGCGGGCCTTCCACTCGTCGAAGAACCGTGCGGCGGTCTCGGGAACGTCGTCCGGGGCCACGTCGAGCACGTCGGCGGCCTCGTAGAGGGCGTCCTCCGTGCGGTGGGTGGCCTCGATAGCGGCGTCGCCGGCCGCGAACGTGAGCCGGATGACGCCGTCCTGGACCCGTTCCGTGTTCAGCAGCTTGATGGTCCCGATGTCGCCGGTGCGGGCGACGTGGGTGCCACCACAGGCCTGGATGTCGTCGGCGACCTGGATGAGCCGAATCTGCTCGCCGGCGGGGATACCGCCCTGGTAGAGGTCGAAGCCGTGTTTGGCCTCGGCCTCGTTGCGGTCGGGCCACTGCTGGGTCACCGGGACGTTGTCCTGGACGATGTCGTTGGCCGTGGACTCGATTGCCTTGACCTGCTCGCGGGAGACGGAGTCGTAGTGGGAGACGTCGATGCGCGAGGAGTCGACGCCCTTCTGGGCACCGGCCTGGCGGATGTGCTCGCCCAGCACCTGTCGGGCGGCGTGGACGACGATGTGGGTCGCCGTGTGGTGTTGCATCAGCCGCTTGCGGCGGGTGGCCTCGACCTGCCCGCGGACGAACTCCCCCTTGCCGGGGTCGTCGTCGACGGTGTGGAGGATGACGCCGTCGTGCCGCTGGACGTCCTCGACTTCGACGGTGACGTCGTCGGTCGACAGATGGCCGTGGTCCGGCGGCTGGCCACCGCCCTCGGGGTAGAACATCGTCTGGTCTAACACCACGTCGTAGCGGTCGTCGTCGCGGTCGAAGACCTCCAGGACGACGGCCTCGAACTCCATGCGCTGCTGGTCCTCGTAGTAGAGCCGGTCGGTGTCGGGCAGTTCGGCGAGCCGGTCGGCGTACGGGGTCCCGGACTCCTCGTGGCCGCCAGTCTCCCCGCCGTGGCGGTCGGCGACGACGGCGTAGAAGTCGTCGGGGACGTCCACGTCGACCCCGCGCTCGGCGGCTATCTCCTCGACCATGTCCGGCTGGATGCCGTGGGAGTCGTACAGCTCGACGAGCTCCGCGGTCGGGATGGGCTCGCCGCTCTCGGCGTAGTCGTCGGCCAGCTGACGCACGCGGCGGCCCCCGCGGTCGAGGGTCTCGCGGTACTTCTCGACCTCGGTCCGGACGATGTCCCGAACCGTGTCGCGGTTCTCGTAGCCCAGCCGGTCGGCCTGCATATCGACGAGTTCGTCCAGCGGGGCGTCGACGCCGACGCTGTCGACCAGCCGCTTGGTGCGCCGGAGGACCATCCGCGCGAGATAGCCCGTCCCGACGTTCGACGGGACGATGCCGTCGCCGAGCATGTAGGCGAGGGTACGGGAGTGGTCGGCGATGGCGTAAATCTCCTCTAAGGGTTCGACGAGGTCGCGCAGTTCCGCGACGTCGACGCCGACCTGTTCGGCGATGGTGTCGCGTTCGGCCTCGATGTCCTCGGCCTCGTCGATGTCCATCCGGCCCGCCAGTTTGGCGGCGTTGTGGACGATGGCGGCCTCCTCGTCGGTGAGTTCGATGCCGGCGTTGTCCTTGAGGAAGGCTATCATCTCGGGGTAGACGGCCTCGTACACCGTCGGGGTGCCCTGGGAGACCCAGGTCCACCGCTCCAGCCCGTAGCCGGTGTCGACGACGTAGGTGTCCATCTCCGAGTAGCGGTTCCCGTCTTTCATCTCGTACTCGCCGTCGGGGTCCTGTTCTAAGGACATGAACACCAGCGTCGCCAGCTCGGCGCCCTGGTAGATGACCTCGAAGGCGGGGCCGGCGTTGCCGCCGCCGACCCACGGGTCCTCGATGAGCGTAAGCTCGTCGACGTCCGCGCCCAGTTCCTCGAACAGCTCGACGCAGTACTTGACCGTCTCCTCCTTCCAGTACACCTCGCCCTCGTAGGCGTACTCGCCGGGGTCTTCGATGTCCTCCCTGGCGTTGAACGCGTGGTGGGCCATCATCTCGAAGGCCATCGTGTGCCGGCCGGTCTTGCCGACGTTGTCGATGTCCTGCATCCGGATGCACGGCTGGGAGATACAGAGGGGGTTGGCCGGCGGTGGCGTCGTGCCGCTCGTGACGAGCGGCTGGAAGTCGTAGATAGACGCCTGGGTCAGCAGGACGTCGTCACGCCAGCGGTTGGCCGCGACCGGGTACGGGTCGATGCGCTCGTGGTCTCGCTCCTCGAAAAAGGAGAGGAACGCCTCGCGCATCTCGCCGAGGGCGTACTCCTCGTCGAATCCGGGCGTGTCGATGAAGCCGTACTCGGCACACGGGGGCTCGCCACAGGTGTCGCGGTCGGCCCGCGACCAGAACATATCGCCACACTCGGCACACTCCTGCCGGTGGAATCCCGCCTCCTCGAAGTAGTCGAGTTGGTAGGCCTCGTCGAGGTCGCTCATTGCCGTAACGTTCGCCCAGCAGCGGGTAAAACTGTTCCGAAGGGGTCACACTGTCTACAGCTGCACTGCCGAGGTCCCCGAGATCGTCTTGGGGACGATAATCTCCTCCGTCGTCTGGGAACCCGAGGCCGTCGTGATGCGGACCGTCGCGCTCTCGCCTTCCCCGATTTCGCTGCCGAACGGTTCGGCGCCGTCGATGTTGTTCTCGCCGTCGGCACCGAGTTCTAGCTGTATCTTCAGGCGGTCTTCCTGGTCGTTCAACACCGGACTCGAGTCGTCACTGTCCTGGACGGTCGCGATGGCGAAGTACCCGTCCGGATTCCCGCTGGTGCTGTTCTCCGCGAGCTGGTAGAAGGAGCCGTTCGGTCCGACCCACTGCACCGTCGTCGTCTCGAGGTCGATGTTGCTCGCGCCGGGGCCGGCCTTGACGACGAGGCTCACGACGCCCACTGTGTTGTTGTCAAGGTCGGTCCCCGTCGCACTGACGACCTGGAGGCGGTTCGACGTGGCGTCGCTCGCGCCCTGGCCGGTCGCCTCGCTGGAACTCTGCAGGAACCCAGCGGTGTTGATGAGCACGCCCGCGGCGATGGCTGCGACCAGCACCATCGCGATAAAGACGATGAGTGTCCCGATACCGACCTGTCCCCGGTCGTCGGCTACTTGGCCATTCAAGCTGTACATTCAGTTACTGATAGCTTGGTGACTTCACTCGTATAAAGCTGCGTGAGCAATTATCGCCGGTGAAAACGGGAGGTAGCGGACTACTGCGTTCTATTCGGGGTTCGCCAGCGAGGCCAGCATCGCTTCCAGCTGGACCCGTTCGTTCGCCCCTTGCGTGATTCGGTAATCGGTCTCGCCGACCCGTTCGAGGATGCGAACCGCCGCGCGGTCCTCGACCTCGAACTCCCAGATAGAGCGGTGCAACTGGTCGATGATGTCGCCGCCGGCGATGCCTTCCTCGGTCAGCAGGCGGTCCAGCGTCGCCCGCGCCGCGGTGAAATCACCGTCCAGTGCCGACTGGACCATCCCGTGTATCTCCTCGGGCCGCGCGGTGGAGGTGATGGCGTACACCGCCGACTCGTCGACCACGTCGCCGCTGACCGAGGCCGCCTGCAGCCCGTTGATGGCCTTGCGCATGTCGCCCCCGGCGGCGTAGACGAGCGCGTCCAGTCCATCGTCTGTCAGTTGGATACCCTCTTCGCTCGCGATGTGGCGAATCTCCTGTTCGACGGCGTCGTCCGACAGCGGCGAGAAGCGGAAGACGGCACACCGGGACTGGATGGGGTCGATTATCTGACTGGAGTAGTTACACGAGAGGATAAACCGGACGTTGTTCGAGAACTGCTCCATCGTCCGGCGGAGCGCAGATTGTGCGTCTGAGGTAAGCGCGTCTGCCTCATCGAGGAAGATGATGCGGTAGTTGTAGCCGCCGAAGCTCGTGCGTGCGAAGTTCTTGATGCGGTCACGGACCACGTCGATACCTCGCTCGTCGGAGGCGTTCAGCTCCAGGAAGTTGTCCCGCCAGTCCTCGCCGTACAGCTCGCGGGCGATGGCGGTAGCACTAGTGGTTTTCCCGGTACCGGCCGGCCCACTGAACAGCATATGGCTCAGGTCGTCCCGCGAGACGTAGCTCTGCAGGCGCCCGACGATGTCCTCGTGACCCATCACGTCGTCGAGTGACTGTGGGCGGTACTTCTCTATCCACACTTCCTCCCGTCCCGCCCGCGACTCGGCGTCGGCCTCACTCATGTGTCAGGGGTGGTGTGGGCCCGGCATAAACGAACCGTTCGCTCGCCCCTGTCGCCCGTGCTGCTCCGGGCTGGCCGTCAGCCACCCGAACGCTATTGAGAGTCGGCCGTGAACGGGAACGTAGCTCCCGACATGGAGAGTGACGGCAGTATCGGTATCCTGTGCCAGAAGCACAAGCCAGTGTTCGCCGAGGTAGCCGAGCGGCTCCGGACGGCGGGCTTTCGGGTTCGATTCTTCCATCCGGAATCCGGTCTCTCACCGGCGGACGTCGCCGACCTCTCGGTTATCGTCAACAAGAAGACGCTCCCGAGTGCGCTCCCGGCGCTCTGGCGTGCTCGACGGGCGGGGACACCGCTGTGGAACAACCTCCAGGCGACGGTTCTGTTCAGTTCACGGCTGGTCGGTCTGCGAGCCCTCTCGGAGATGGGGTTTCACACGCCCGAGGTCACCTTCTCGAAACCCGAGGGCGAGTACGTCGCAAAGGGCTCCTACATCTGGGACGACGACCCCGAGCTCAACGGCGAGGGCGATTTCTACCAGGAACTGATTCCGACGGAGCCGGTCGATTACAAGTATTACGCCGTCGACGACGGGACACGGATACACGTCGCGGGGCGGCGCGTTTCCTCGAAGCTCTACGGGCGGAAACAGTTCCTCGGCCCGCTAGAGACCAGCCCGGCGCTCGCGGCGCCGCTCCGACGACTCGTCGAACGGTTCGACCTCCGGGGTGTCGGGGTCGACCTGGTCAGGGACGGCGACGGCCAGTACTGGGCCGTCGACGTCAACCTGGCAGCGGGGTACCGGGACAGTGGCTTAGAGCCCGCCCTCGTCGACTCGATCATCGCCGGTCTGCCACGCGAGTGAGCCGACTCCCGCCGCGCTCTATCCCAGCAACAGCCGCGTCGGGTCCGCCAGATAGGACTTCAGCGTCTCGACGAACCGCGCTGCGTCGGCCCCGTCGATGACCCGGTGGTCGATGGCCAGCGAGAGGGTCAGTGTGGGCTTTGCCACCACGTCTCCGTCTTCCGCAACGGGTCGCTCCTTCAGCGCGCCCACGCCCAGGATGGCCGTCTCGGGGACGTTGATGACGGGGTCGGCGTACTCCCCGCCGATAGCGCCGAAGTTCGTGACGGTGAAGACGCCGCCCTGCATCTCTTCGCGGTCGATGTCCCGGCTGCGCGCGCGAGAGACGAGGTCGTTGACCTTCCCTGCGAGTTCCAGCAGCCCCCGCTCGTCGACGTCCTTGACCACCGGGACGACCAGGCCGTGGTCGGTCGCCGTCGCCACGCCGAGATGGCGGTCGCTCCGGTAGACTATCTCCTCGCGCTCTGTGTCCAGTTGCGTCGCGAGAATCGGGTGTTCGTCCAGCGCGGCAGCGACGCACTGCAGCACCAGCGGCGTGTAGGTCAGCTTGACGCCCTCTTTCTCGGCCAGCGGCTGGAGGCGCTCGCGGGCCTCGACCAGTCCCGGGACGGCCACTTTGTCGTGGTGGGTCGCGTGGGGGACCTCGCGCCGGGAGCGGGCCATCTGCTCGCCGATGGTCCGGCGGATTCCCTGGTACGGTTCCCGGCGGTCCTCGTCGGTCGCCTCGACCGGCGTCGGTTCCACACCGACCTCGTCGGCCCGCTCACGGAGCTCCGAGACGACGCGCTCTGTCACCTCGCGAACGTCCTCGTCGGTGATTTCGCCGGCGTCCTCCTGGCGCTCCGCGACCGCACGGACGGCCGCCGCGTCCACGTACGGCTCGCCGTCGCGGGTCTCGTCGGTCGGCACCGCGTCGATGTCGACGCCAAGTTCGCGGGCGAGCCGACGGGTGGCCGGCGTCGCAAGTGTGCGGTCCCGGCGCTCCGTCATCGGGTCGGCCGACGCCCGCCGAACGGCGGATTTGACGGCCGGTTCGTCGCTGTCGTCCCGCGTGTCGACGACGACGGTAGTGGTGTCGTCCTGGTCATCGTCGTCGCTCACTTTCGAG
>SDGW01000125.1_pt1 | contig 31156 bp, 33 predicted proteins | sample 2873831 | NCBI WGS metagenome assembly SDGW01 (sample SAMN08132700, study PRJNA421101) | hypersaline lake metagenome | isolation source: celular fraction 0.22 microns magnesium sulfate-rich crust from ephemeral... | place: Spain: Penahueca Lagoon, Toledo | collected 2011-07 | reverse complement strand
CCCGCCACTCGTGTAGTTGCGCCTCGCTCTCGACGCCCAGCGCGACGTGGTGAATCGACCCCGCGCCTTCCCGGCCGTACGACTCCTCCCGGTTCAGCAGGTCGATCACGCTCTCCCGGCCCGACGGGTTGCGATACCTGACCCGGTCGCCCTCCTCCGCTTCGAGCTCGTAGCCGAAGGTCTGCAGCAGTCCCGCCGTCTCGTAGGGGCTGGCAGACAGCGCCGTGATCCCGCGACAGCCCCGGATCGCCCGCTCGGCGGACACCGGGTTTCCGGTGAACGGCGCGGCCGGCCCCTCGCCCTCGACGAGCGCGAGGCGCGTGCCGTGGGGGTCGGTAAAGCGCAGGACGCGCTCGCCGAACCGCTCTCCGATGCCCTCGACGGCAGCGGCCGACGCATCGAGGCACTCGCGCCAGTAGTCGAGGCTCCCCTCCGGGACGGCCAGCGTCGCGTCGCGAATCTCGGGCCGCCCGTGTCGCGCCGGCTCCTCTCGCGGGTACGGGAAGAAGGTGAGGACGGTCCCCGGCGACGCTCGCTCGTCGCCGTAGTAGAGGTGATAGACGAACGGCTCCTCGAAGTTGACCGTCCGCTTCGCGACGCGCAGGCCCAGCGTCCCCGCGTAGAAGTCCGCGTTCTCCTGGGGGTCCGCGACGATGGTCGAGAGGTGGTGGACCCCGCGCGTGTCCGTGAGCACGCTCCGGGCTTGGCTCTCGGCGCTTATGGATTCTGCTGTGCCTGCTCCCGGAGCCCGCGCATATAGCCGATGGCAAAGAGCCGGCCGTTGGTGTGGTAGCCGGGGTTGGAGTTGTCCTCGCCGGCCGTGGTGGGGACGTGGTCGGGGCGCATCGGCACGTCGTCGCCGACGGCGTCCTCGTAGGCGCGCATGGCGGCGAGCATGTCCGTGGGGCCGTCGTCGTGCCACGTCTCGACGAAGCGGTCGGCGTCGCCCTCGACGTCGCGGAAGTGGACGAAGTTGATCTTCTCGCCGAACCGCCGGATCGTCTCGGGGAGGTCGACGCCCATCGCGGCGAAGTTGCCCTGGCAGAAGGTCAGCCCGTTGTACTCGCTGTCGTAGACGTCGAGGACGCGCTGGTAGGCCTCGGGGCTGGTGACGACCCGCGGGACGTCCTGGACGGACTCGCGCGGCGGATCGTCTGGGTGGAGCGCGAGCTTCACGCCCGCTTCCTCGGCGACGGGGGCGACCTCCGCGACGAAGTGTTCCAGCGCCTCCCAGACCTGCTCCCTAGTGGCCTCCGTAGCGGCCGTGTCCCGGGGCTCGGCGCGGTCCTTCGCGTGGTCGTACTCGGTGACGTAGGAGCCGCCGCGGCTCTCGACGTGGGCCGCCGTCCTGGCCCACCGCACCCCGGCCATCCAGTCGTAGGCGACCACGGGGACCCCGACGTCGCCGCAGTCCCGGAGGAACCGCTTGAAGCGCTCGATGTCCTCGTCGCGGCCGTCGAGGCCGAGGCGGACGCGGTCGGTGATCGGGACGCTGCCCTCGAGCACGGAGAAGCGCAGGCCCGCGTCTTCTAGCCAGTTCCGCAGCCCGAGCAGGTCCGCGTGGCGCCAGTCGGTCCGGCCGTCGCCGATCTCCAGCGGGTGGATCACGGCGTCGGTGACGCCCGTCTGCTTCGCCAGCTGCCAGCGCTCGTCCGGTTCCGGTGGGAGAATCAGTGCCGGTGTGACCATGGGGGAGCCTCCGTGCGGTCGCACATAGGTGTTGCGTGGTGGTTCCGCCGCGGTCTGGAGGGGTCTCGTCCCCGCAACCGCGCCCGGCCGGGTCTGGTCCGCCCTAGTGGTTCAGTACGCCCCTGTAGAACTCGCTGGCCGTCAGGTGGTCCGAGTCGACCTGCTCTCGTATACTCTCGTAGAACTGCTCGCGCTCGCGGGCGACGTCGACGCTCACGGGGAAGTCGTTCGCCTCGTAGAACTCCGAGGTCGCCCCCAGGTTGCGCAGCATCGTGTAGAAGTCCGGCAGCAGGAACTCCTTGAGCTCCGAGAGCGAGCCGGGGTCCGCGACGTCGACGTTCCAGTGGTAGCCGTGGCGGTCGAATTCCTCGGCGATCCGCTCGGTGCGGGCGCTCGACGCCGCCGCCGGCACGTCCTCCCAGAACGCCGTGTCCCCCGAGGCGTACTCGTAGTGGATCCCGACGAAGTCGCGGATCGTCTCCCAGGTGCGCCGGACGGTCTCGTTGACCGACTCCCGCACCGCCTCGTCGGGGAGCCGGCCGTGGGCGGACAGCAGGTCCGAGAACTGCACCGCCATGTAGGCGTTCGCGGTGAGCGCGGTCGACTGCAGCGGCTCGACGAACCCCTGCGCGTTCCCGACGGTCAGGCAGTTGTCGACCCAGGCCCGGTCGTAGTACCCCGACGTGAACTCGTACGTCGTCAGGTCCGCCTCCGTCGCCACCCCGGAGTCGGCGGTCGAGACGCGCTCGACGTACTCGAGGAACTCGGCGCTGGCCCGGGTCTCGGAGGCGTACTCGGAGGCGTAGACGTACCCGAGGTCGCGCTTGTCGTACGTGTCGATCTGCCAGAACCAGCCGTGATCGCCGCTCTCGACGACGGTCGCCGGGACGGCGTCGTCCAGCGAGCGGTCGATCTGGACGGTCAGCGCCGTGTCCATGGGGAAGTCGAACTCCGTGAACTCGGCGTCCTGCTCGCTCCGCAGCACCCGGTCGAACCCGGTCGCGTCGACGTAGAGGTCCGCCTCGTAGGCCCGCTGGTCGCTCCGCACCCGGTTGATCCGGGACCCGGTCGTCTCGACGGCCGTGATCCGGTCGTCGACGAGCTCGATATCGCGCTCCCCGCAGAGCTCCCGGAGGAACCCGTTGAACCGCTCGGTGTCGAGGTGGTAGGCGACGTTGTCGTACCTGTCGAGGTCGCCGCTCTCGTCGTAGTACCACGGCGACTTGTCCTGCGCGACGATCTGCTCGCACCTGGTCAGGTGGTTGGGGCTGTCGTAGAGCTCGTCGTAGTGGTAGTAGTAGTGCTCGAGGGCGTCCGGCGTGTTCGCATTCGGGTACTTCGCGGCGCCGTCGAAGGGGAACTGGAACTCGGGCCGGTCGCACCAGTCGCGGAAGTACACGGAGGCCTTCCAGGTCGGCTGGACCTCCGAGATGAACCGCGTCTCGTCGATCTCGAGGGTCCCGTGCAGGATCTCCTGGATCCGCTTGTAGGTGCTCTTGCCGACCTGCGGCACCGCCTGCTGGAAGTCGTCGACGACTGAGACGTCCACCCCGGGGTTCAGCTGCCGGACGGCCAGCGCCGTCAGCAGCCCGACGTCGCCCCCGCCGACGATCGTCACGTCGTCGATCCGTTCGTCCATGTGCGTGACGGGAGCCGCGGACTATAATAATGGTTCCCTCACGGCGGGGCGTACCGGGACCGCGAATCGCCCCAGGTCGACTGCCCCCCGCTCAGAACGGGTACTCCCGTCGCTCGTGCTGGAGCGAGATCCACTTCTTCTCGGTCAGTTCGTCCATGATGTCGGTGCCATTGTAGCCGCCCACGCCGGAGGCCTTGATCCCGCCGAAGGGGACGTGGGCCTCGTCGTTGACGGGCTGGTCGTCGACGTGGACCATGCCGGTGTCCAGCCGCTCGGCGATCTGCATGCCCGTACCGACGTCGCCGGCGTGGACGGACCCGGAGAGGCCGTACTGGGTGTCGTCGTGGATCTCGACGGCTTCGTCGACGTCCGAGAAGGGAATGACGGGCGCGATGGGACCGAAGTGCTCGAAGCAGGCGGCGGACATGTCGTTGGTCACGTCCGAGAGGACGGTCGGCGCGACCAGCAGCGAGTCGTCGACCCCGTCCATCGGGACCGTCTCGCCGCCGGTCTCCAGCGTCGCGCCGGCGTCGACCGTCTCCTCGACGTAGCCGAGCATCTCGTCGCGCTGGGACTCGTTGATGATCGGGGCGACCACGGTGTCCGGCTCGTGGGCGCTGCCGACTGGCAGGTCCTCGGCGCGCTCGGTCAGGCGCTCGACGTACTCGTCGTAGATGCTCTCGTGGACGATGTGGCGGTTGATCGAGATGCACACCTGTCCCTGGTGGACGAACGAGCCGAAGACCGCGGAGTCGACCGCGGCCTCGACGTCGGCGTCGGCCGTCACGATGTGGCCGTTGTTACCGCCCAGTTCCAGCGCCGCGCGGGAGAGGTTCTCGCCGGCCTTCTGGGCGACCCCGCGACCGACCGGCGTCGATCCCGTGAACGCGACGACGTCGCTCTCGGGGTGCTCGACGACGGCGTCACCGACGTCCGAGCCGTGGCCGGTCACCACGTTGAGGAGGCCGTCGGGGAGGCCCGCCTCCTTGTAGAGCTTCGCGAACAGCAGCCCGCCGGTGATCGGCGTGTTCGTCGCGGGCTTGAGGACGACGGCGTTGCCGGTGGCCAGCGCGGGCGCGACCGCCCGCCCCGAGAGGTTCAGCGGGAAGTTCCACGGCGAGATGACCGTGACGACGCCCTGGGGCTCGCGGCGCACGATGTTCTCCTTGCCCGGAACGTTGGAGTCGGCCTGCTCGCCCTTCATCCGGCGGGGGAACGTGGCGGCCTCGCTGGCCTGGTCCGTCGCAATCTTGACCGACGCCTCCGTCATCGGCGTCGCGCCGCCGGCCTCGTGGGCTAGTAGCTCCTTGATCTCCTCTGCGTGCTCCTGTAGCACCTGTACGAACTTCTGGGCGACCCGCTCGCGCTCGGCAGGTGGCGCCTGCTGCCACTCCGCCTGGGCCGCAGCGGCCGCCTCGTAGGCGGCGTCGACGTCGTCCTCGGTCCCTGCGGGTACCTCCGCGATGGTCTCGCGCGTCGAGGGGTCCTCGACGGCGATAGTTTCCCCGGATTCGGAGGGGACCCACTCGCCGTTCAGATACAGATTGTCCCAGTCGGCCTCGATAGAGAGGTCCGGTGGCATGAACCAGTTCTAGTCGATCAGCGCGGAAAAGAACCGGGCCTAACAGATCGGTTACATCACCGAGGGGATCCGCGTCACGTCCCCCACCAGTCCCGCCGCGTCGGCCGCGACGAGCCGCGAGGCCTGTCATAGACGCCGGTGAACTGTGTCAGTATCGTCGCCGTTTAAACCACGCCTCGATTACCCCCGCCCATGACGGACGCGCCGGATCTCTCGCGACGAGCGTATCTCACGGCCGCCGGTTCGACGGTCACCGCCGGCCTCGCCGGCTGTGCGGGAATCGGGTCAGGGGGAACGGACCAGTTGAGCGTGGCGTACATGCCGATCTTTCCCGACCTCCAGTACTTCGTGATGGAGCAGGAGGGGTACTTCGAGGAGATCGACGCCGAGATCCAGGGCGAGGAGTTCACCGACGGCCCGGCGATCGTGCAGGCGTTCGCCGGCGAGGAACTCGACGTCGCCATGTTCGGCATCGTCCCTTCGATGATCGTCATCGACCGGGGCATCCCGGCGAAGGTGACCGCGGCCAACATCAAGGAGCCGATGGCGATCATGGCCCACGAGGACTTCCGGGCGATGTGGCAGGAGCACGGCGCCGACGCTTTCCAGGCCTGGCGGGAGGAGACGGGTGATCGCTTCCGCTTCGGGACCTTCCCGCAGGGATCGGTCCCCGACGTCCTCCTGCGCTACTGGCTCCGGGAGCGGGGCGTCGACCCCGAAGAGGACGTCCGGATCACGGAGATCAACGGCGCCAACGCCGTCTGGCAGGCCATCGCCAACGGCGAGGTCGACGGGGCCTCGATCATGGAGCCGGTGCCGACCCGGGCCCAGCAGGAGGGCATCCCGATCACGACCTTCCGGACCTCCGCCGAGGTCATGCCCGGCCAGCCCGCCGCTGTGACCCTGATGACCGATCAGGTCCGCGAGTCCGACGTGGCCGCGCAGTTCCTCGAACAGCACGTCCGGGCCACCGAGTTCATCCGGAACAACCCGGAAGACACTGCCGCTATCGTGGAGGAGGGGATCGGCATGGACGAGGAGCAGGCCCTCTCGGCGCTGCAGGGCCCGCTGGCCAACTTCGTCACCGACCCCCGCGAGATCGAGAGCGGCACGCAGATCTTCGCCGAGTTCGCCGCCCGGAACGGCCAGATCGACGAGGAGCTGTCGCTGGACCAGATCTTCGACTACAGCGTCTACGAGAACCTCTGAGCATGGCGATCGACGTCACCGAGGAGGTCGAACGGGCCGACGAGTCGGCCGCCGTCCCAGTCGTGGACCTGGGCGTCCGCCGAGCGGCGCTCGGCGTCGCCGGCCTCGCTGCGTTCCTCGCGCTGTGGAAGGTCGTCTCGCTGACACAGCCGGCCTACATCCTCCCCGCGCCGGGCAGGGTCGCCGCGACGTTCTACGCCGAGGCGACCTCCGGCGGGATGGCGACGGCGATCGTCGACAGCGCCCTCCACTGGATCCCCGGCGCGCTGGCGGGGACCCTGCTCGGCATCGGGGCCGGCGTCGCACTGGGCTGGAGCGACCTGCTCGACGCAGTGACGGCGCCCGTCGGGCGGCTCCTGCGGCCGGCCCCGCCGCTCGCGCTGATCGGCTTCGCCATCGCGTGGCTGGGGATCAACCACGCCGGCGCCGCCTTCATCATCGCCATCGGGAGCTTCTGGATCAACTTCTACGCGGCCTACGGCGGCGTCGAGGGCGTCTCCGACGACCTGCTCGACGTCGCCAAGAGCCTCGGCGTCGAGGGCGACTGGGGGCTCGTCCGGTCGGTCGTGCTCCCCGCCGCCCTCCCGGAGATATCGACGGGGATCCGCACCGGGATCGGCCGGAGCTGGATGCTCGTCGTCGCCGCGGAGATCTTCGGCGTCCCCGGCATCGGCCGGCGCATCCTGCGCGCCTCGAACAACCTCCAGGTCGACGTCGTCATCACCTACATCCTCGTGTTGAGCCTCCTGTTCCTGGTGGTCGACGTCGCCTTCCGCCTCGTCCAACGGAGGGTTCTGGCGTGGCGCTAGACGACGAGCGGGACGCGACGCGCGACGGGGGCGACGCCCCGTCCGCCGGCGACCGTGACGCCCGCGTCGTGATCGACGACATCGGCAAGCGCTACCCCAGTTCCGACGGCGAGATCCAGGCCCTCGAGGACGTCTCCTTCGCCGTCGAGACGGGCGAGTTCGTCTGCATCGTCGGCCCCTCCGGAAGCGGGAAGACCACCCTCTTCCGGATCATCGCCGGGCTGGAGCCGCCCACGTCGGGCGCGGTCTACCTCGACGGCGACCCCGTCGAGGGCCCCGGGGCCGACCTCGGACTCGTCTTCCAGGAGTACCACCTCTTCCCCTGGCGGACGGTCGCCGGCAACGTCGGCTTCGGCCTCGAACAGCAGGGCGCCACCGACGCCGAGCGCGAGGAGCGCGTCCAGTCGCTGATCGACCTCGTCGGCCTCGACGGCTTCGAGGACAGCTACCCCCGCGACCTCTCCGGCGGGATGAAACAGCGGGTCGCGCTGGCGCGCGCGCTCGCCGTCGATCCGAGCCTCCTGCTGATGGACGAGCCCTTCGGCGCCGTCGACGCCCAGACCCGGAAGATGCTCCAGGAGGAACTGCTGGACATCTGGACGGAGACGGGCAAGACCGTCCTCTTCGTCACGCACGACGTCGAGGAGGCCGTCACGCTGGCCGACCGGGTCGTCGTGATGTCCTCGGAGCCGGGCACCGTCAGGGAGGTCGTGGACGTCGACGTCGAGCGGCCCCGGTCGCGCTCCGATCCGGCGTTCGGGGACTACTACGAGCGGATCCTCGAGCTGATCGAGGCCTGACGGCGCCGGCCTGATTCAGTCCGTCCGAGGGCCCCACGCGGGCACAGTCGTGCGCCACCTGTTTGTCGCTCCGGTCTGAACGGCCCGGCATGGACCGCCGGCTCGCCGCCGTCGCGCTCGCCGTCCTGCTGGCCGGCTGTGGCGCCTTCGCCGGCGACGCCGAGCCGACGGAGACGGTGACGCCGGCGCCCGTGCCCGAGGTGATGCCGGGCGAGCGCGGCGGGATCGCGCTGCCGCCCGGCGGGACCACCGAGGGCGTGACCGATCCGGGGGCGCTGGCGGACGCCCACCTGAACGCGATCGAGAACCACTCGTACGTGATGCGGGGCCGCTTCGCCTACGGAAACCAGACGACCGCCGCCCTCCTCCGCGTGGAGTCGCCCCGCCGGTACTACTACCGGGAGACCACTGGCTACTACGGCTCCAACATCACGGAGTTCGCCGACGGCGAGTGGCGCTACGGCCGCTACGACCGCTTCCAGTCCAGGTACAGTCGCGACCGCGCCACGGACGCGACCGACCGCTACGGCGCGATGATCGCCCAGTACGTCGAGCAGTACCTCGCCGGGGCCACCGATGTCGCCGCGACGACCGTCGACGGGCAGCGCCGCTTCGTGATCCGGAGCACGGACCAGCCGTGGAACCGGACGGAGATCGACGACTACGGAGCCCGGGCCGTCGTCACGCCCGCGGGCGTTGTCCGCTCGCTGCGCGTCTCCTTCGTCGACCAGGCTGGCGACGACGTGGTCCCCATGGAGTACCGGATCACCTACGAGCGGCGCGACGTGACCGTCGAGCGACCGGAATGGGTCGACCAGCAGTGGGGCGACGACGGCGCGGCCGAGACGCCTGCCGTACTTCTCGGGACGCTATGATGGAGAGAATCCGAACACGGTAGGTTGTGACGACGCAGAGGCGGGTACTCGTCACTCTGACGCTCTCAACACGAGACGATACGATCGAAGCGAACTGCAACGCCGTCACCCGACGCGGCTATCGAGATCGAATCGTCGCACGGCACCGATCGGAACGTCCGGTCGACCGTCTCTCCGGGACCGATCGGGCCGTCGCCGGCCAGGTCGACTGCTGTACCGTCGACGGTCACCTCGACCGTCGCGAGATCGGTCGCCGTTCCGAACCGGTTCGATATCCGGACCTCGAGGTCTGCGCTCCCGTTCTCGACGTTCGTGACGTTCTGCTCGAACCCGAGATAGGCGTTCTCGTCGTCGGCGACCTGGACCTGCACGCTCCGCTCTACCGACGCAGAGGTGAACCCGCCGGTAGCCGTCACGGCGGCGAGTCCGAGGACCGCGGCGGCCAGGACGAGTAGCCGTCGTCGGCTCATTCCCCGTCGGTTTCCGGTGGCCTGTCGCGAGCGCCGAGTCGCATGCGGTAGTAGTTGTCGTAGCAGTGCCCGACCGCGGAGGCCGACAGCGCCATCACGAAGAAGACGCCGTAGGTCAGCGGGGACACGAGGCTGAACGGGGGCACGCTCGCGGTAATCCCGATCAGGCAGATGACACTCAGCGCCGAGAGGCCGAGGTAGTAGACGCCCCAGGGGACGTCCCCGCCGGTGAGCGAGTCGACGTAGAAGTTCGTCCTGGACGCCCGCTCCGTGAGCGAGACCGTCCCGCGCTGGGAGTCGTACTCGACGAACCCGTTGTCGTCCATCTTCGGCAGGTGAAACTGCCGGAGCGCGTTGCGCACCCGTTTGCGCTCCTGGTGGGTCAGATCGTCGATCGCCTTGTCGTTCTCCCAGCTCGCGACGTGGTCCGCGAGCTCTGACACGCCGACGCGCTCTCTGTCACGCTGTTTGAGGTAGTGCATCGCGAAGCGACGCCGCTGGTTGCTGAGCACCTCCAGCATCTCGTCCCGCGAGAAGTCCGAGGATCGCCGCTCGGACTGCCGGGATCCCTCGTTCGACTGCACCGCTTTGCTCATGGTTTCACTACGGTACCGATCCGGCCACACCCACTTTCCAAACGCATCAAGATTACTATTGACCTATGGTCACTTCAGTATGATTGATCGGTTACTATAGTAAACACTCTTTAAACTCTATATTTCAGGTGTTCACAGATAATCGCAAGTGAATCGACCGCTGGCAACTGTAGCATCAGGGACCGAGACGTCTGTCCTGATCGAGCCAATCCCGATCATCCGTCTACCGACAGCAGCTGAACGACGCTTTAAGCGCCGCAATCGGCCGCTACCGGCCGGCAAAGGCCCTTTGACGTCGTGCAGAGACACCCCGATCACAGCTCATAGACTCCCTGCTCACGGTCCACAGACTCCCTGGCGGCAGCGTACAGACACTCCCTCGACGTCGGAAAGGCTCTCTCCCGTTCTCGCTGGTCGTCTATTCCAATGGGGGTCCCGCTTCTGGCCTTGACTGCGTGCCGCGCCGGGACGCCCCGGACGCGGCGCACATAACGAGGTAGACCAACGATGCAACGGCGCAAATTCCTGACCGCGATGGGATCGCTCGCTGCCGGCGGGGCAGCTGCAATGGGTACCGGTGCGTTCAACTTCGCCAACGTGGAGCGCGGTGTTGGTGTTAACATCGCTGATGACAGTAGCGCGTTCCTGGCGCTGAACGCCACGAGTCCTTACGCAGACGGTACTGGTGACAAGCTGACGATTGAATTCGATGGTGACTCGGGCGTTGATGGCTCCGGCATCAATAAGGATTCAGACTACTCCTTCACGGGCGTCTTCAGTATCAAGAACCAGGGGTCTCAGTCCGTTGGTGTCTGGATTAAAGACAACGAGGGCGACGACACTGTCCAGTGGTACGGCACGTCTACAGAGGATGCGTCGGACTTCAGCACCTCGATCGAAGGGCCCGGCAATGCGTACGCACTCGGCACTGGTGAGACGATCTACGTCAACGTGACCATCCTAAAACGGGAGAACGACGGCGAGCTGCCCACCCAGATCAACGTCAAGGCAGACGCCTCCCAGGGCAACTAACGACGGATAACAGGTCTAATTCCTTATGAGACGCCGTCGTTTTGTGGCTGCTCTCAGTGGGCTCGCTGGCACCGGTAGCCTGATCGTCGGTTCGGGTGCGTTCAACGTCGCCGACGTGGAGCGTTCAGTGGCCGTCGACGTTGTCGACGACGACGACGCGTTCCTGCGCCTCACTCAGCGAGGGACTGGTCGGCGGTCGTACGAAGACGGTGATCCCGAGACCGTTGGGTTCGATATCCCGGGTCCCGACGAGGGAGACTACGGCGGCACAGATCCGGAGGGACTCGGGACCGACTCCGTCTACCGCTTCGGCTCGGATGCAGCCCACGACGAGCCCGGTCTGTTCGCCGTGGAGAATCAGGGAACCCAGCCTGTCGAAGTCTACAGCACTCAAGAGACGACCGACGGCGTCCCATCGGTCACGATGTACGACGTCGAGACCGGCAACCTGCTTACCGAGAGCAGTCCCTCAGAGCTACTCGAGGTCGGTGAATCACTGGCCTGCGGGCTGGAGATCGACACTCACGGCGTCTCGGTCCGGGAAGACGAGTACGACGTTACGCTCACGATCAACGCACACGCGGCCGACAGGGCGTGAATCCCCGACTACCCCTAATCGCTCCCTGACGACAGCCGGTATCGTGACGTTTCGACGACCGCGGGAGTCGGTCCCTGATACCGGTTGCGTGGCCCCCTCACACTTGGTGCATCAGTTGTCGCATCCCAGTGAGATCTGTTGCCTCGAATAGTGCTCCGCAGCGAGGCGGCTGGATATGAGCAGTAAAAATACGGCAGTATAGTGTCTTTACCAAAGTAAATGAGCATAGTAGGATACTATACGGAGGATGGATCAGATCGACGGCTGGGGACCGGGCGTAGACTGCAGTGTGCTTGCGCTTTGAACCATGCGTTTCAGTGAGACGCTTCGGCGGGCCGGCACCGCACTCCTCGTCGTCATCGCGCTGGCGCTCATCCTCGGACAGTTGCTCGGCCAGCCGATACTCCTCTCCTACGTCGAGACCGGTAGCATGCAGCCGACACTCGATCCTGGCGACGGGTTCGTGGCCGTCCCAGCCGCACTGGCCGGCCCCGCCGAGGAAGGCGACGTCGTCACGTTTCAGGCCGAGGAACTACACGACGGCGGTTTGACCACGCACCGCATCGTCGGGGAAACCGATCGCGGCTACATCACCAGAGGCGACGGGAACACGTTCACGGACCAAGACGGGAGCGAGCCGCCGGTAAAGGAGACGCAGATCGTCGCCCATGCCCTCCAGATTAACGGCCAGGTCGTTGCCATCCCGCACCTGGGCGACGTGATCACGGGGATCGGCATCGCGTTGCAGACGGCTCAGCGTACTCTAGCCAGTCTGCTCGGTACCCACGCTCTCCTCGGCACGCAAGGTCTAGCGTATCTCCTCTTCGGTGCGTCGCTCGTCTATTACATCGTGGGCGAACTGCGCGGCGGGAACGAGCGACGCCGAGAGTCACACACGCGCCCGAGCAGGGAAGACGGTCTCGACCCCCGCCTCGTCGTCGGCGCGCTGACGGCACTGCTCGTCGTCGGCGCGACGCTGCCGATGGTCGTCCCCGCCGGAACGCAGGAATACGGCGTCGTCAGTGCGGAGTTCGACTCCGAGCGCCCGACCGTAATCCCCGCCGGCGAGTCGGACTCGCTGCGGTCCCCCGTCGCGAACGGCGGCCTCGTCCCGGTGGTCGTCTACCTCGAACCGGCGAGCGAGGGCGTGGACGTGCGGCCCCACCGAACCAGACTCGAGGCCGGTGAACTGACCAACGCCACCGTCACGCTCCACGCGCCGGACCAGACGGGATACTACCGTCGCTTCGTCGCCGAGCACCGCTACCTCGCCGTCCTCCCGCCGTCGGCTATCGACGCCCTGTACCGGATCCACCCCTGGGCGCCGATCGTCGCCATCGACGCCCTGATCGCCGTGCCGTTCTACGTCGTCGGCATCGCCCTCGTTGGGTCCGGTCGCATCCGAGATCGTTCCCGTAATCGGGAATTTTCCGTCGCCACGCGCCTCCGCCGGGCGATTCGGGGACTGTACTAGGCCATCGACGAACTCTCGCGCACCGCTATCACCGTTTACCTCACAGATGGGTCCGTTTGCGTCCGTCCGCCGGTCTGGTACTGAACTGGTAACAAAATATATAGTATACCAACATAAGAGCGCATGGCGTCGACAGCGATGGAGAAGCCAGCCGAGTCGAACCTGCCTCTCTCGGAGATGCAGTGCCGCATCCTCGAGTACCTCCGGGAACGGGTCGCGGAACAGACCTACTTCAAGTCCCGCCTCATCGCCGCGGAGCTCGGACTGTCGTCACGGGAAGTCGGCGTGAACATGCCCGCCGTCAGGGAGGTGGCACCGGTCCTCCGGATCGAAAAGTGGGGATACTCGTCGGGAACCACTTGGAAGGTCACGATGCCGGACGGCGACTGAACGGAGGACTGCGCTCGGCCGGCGACTGGAGCGCCGATTACCGCGTGCCCGGCGTCCGCCGTCACTGGTCTCGATCCACTGGCTACGCTCACCGGGCGGTAGTGACCCCCTCACCTTTCCTTCTCCCGCCCCCTCAACAACTGGTAAAGAGACTCTACTAACTGGTATGTAGTGTATAACTAACGTGTAGTAGATATGTTGTCTGGTAGATGCCGTATCGGTCGCTGCGCGTACGGGCATTCCTCGACAAGTGGTTCCTCGGACTCGTCGTCGCGCTCGTCGTACTCGCCGCCCTCGGCGGGTGGCTGAGCTACGCGACCCACGTCGATCCGGGGACCGTCAGCGAGCAGCGCACGGCCTCTTCGTGGCAGACCACGGGCCGGTTCGACCACGCCGCGACCGTGACAGAGGACAACCCCGTCTACCCGGCCGGGACGACGCTCGAGAACCGCTCGGTCTATCCCACCGAGGTCAGTCCGCGGCTCAACGGGACCTACGCGTTCACTTACGGCGCGAGCGAGGACGGGGACCTGAACGCGACTGTCTCGCTCCAGCTGGTGCTCCGCGGCGTCCAGGGGGACGGCGAGAGCCAGCGGGTCGTCTGGCGGGACGCCCGGGAGCTCCGGACGGCGTCTCGTAGCTCGCTCGCCCCCGGCGAGACGATCCGTGTCCCGTTCGCCGTCGACGTGAACGAGACCGAGCGGCGGATAGCAGCGATCGAGGAGCAGTTCGGCGGTGCGGCCGGACGACCCGAGGTACTGCTCCGGGCCACGGTTGACTTCGGTGGCTCGGTCAACGGGCGCTCTGTCGACCGCCGAGCCGAACACGCGCTTCCGATCGCGCTGGACGGGGCCACGTACAGTCCCGAGGGAGGTGGACCGGCGACGGAGCGATACGAGACGACGGAGTCGGTAACCGTCGAGCGGAGCTACGGGCCGCTGCGGAGCATCGGTGCACCGGCGCTACTCGTCGCGTCACTCGGCGGACTCCTTGCGCTCGGTGTCGCCGGGTACCGGGGACGGATCGCACTCTCGCGAGCGGAGCGGGAGCGGCTCGCCTACGAGGACGAGAGAGACGACTTCGACGAGTGGATCTCGACGATCCGGTTGCCCGACGACGCGCTCGACCGGCCGCGGGCAGAGGCCGCGTCGCTCGCTTCCCTCGTGGACTTCGCCATCGACACGGGCAACAGCGTGATCGAGGACCCCGACGACGAGGCGTACTACGTCCTGCACGACGGGTACCTCTACGCCTACCGGCCGCCGTCTCTGGGAGCGGAGCGGCCGGATCCGCTCGCCAACGGAGATCGCGACGCGCCCGACGAGATCGATCAGGTAGCTCCGTCGGCGTCGATCGGAGTGAACGGGAGGGACGACGGACACGACTTGTCCGGCGACGGACAGGATCCGGCGGACGGTCCCTCGAGCGAAGGCTGAGCCCGGACCGCCCGGCTTTTTCAGCGCGTGCCCCCACTCACTGGACATGCGCGCAGCAGTCTACCACGGCCCCGGTGACGTCCGGGTCGAGGAGGTCCCGAAGCCCGAGATCAAGGCGCCGACGGACGCGCTCGTCCGGGTCACGCACACGGCCGTCTGCGGTTCGGACCTGTGGCCCTACCGTGGGGAGAGCGACCGCGACGTCCCCTCGCGGATCGGTCACGAGCCGATGGGGATCGTCGAGGAAGTCGGCGAGGACGTCCGCAGCGTGCAGCCGGGCGACCGCGTGTTCGCGCCGTTCGTGATCAGCTGCGGCGAGTGCGAGTTCTGCCGGAAGGGGCTGTACACCTCCTGCGTGAACGGCGACAGCTGGGGCGGCGACAACGGTGGCGCGCAGGGCGAGTACATTCGCTCGCCCCACGCCGACGGCACGCTCGTTCGCGTCCCGGACCGCTACGCCGACGACGAGGACGCCCTCCGGGCGCTCCTGCCGCTGACCGACGTCATGGGCACGGGCCACCACGCGGCGGTCAGCGCGGGCGTCGACGCGGGCGACACCTGCGTCGTCATCGGCGACGGTGCGGTGGGGCTCTGCGGCGTCCTCGCCGCCCGCCGCCTGGGCGCGTCGCGCATCCTCGCCGTCGGCCACCACGCCGACCGCCTCGAACTCGCCGAGGAGTTCGGCGCCACCGAGACGGTCCTCGGCGGGAGCGACGCCGGGGGCGACGTCGTCGAGGACGTCCGCGAACTGACCTACGGCGGTGCCGAGCACGTCCTCGAGTGCGTCGGCGCGGCGTCCTCGATGGAGACGGCCGCGCAGGTCTGCCGCCCCGGCGGCACCGTGGGCTACGTCGGCGTCCCGCACGGCGTCGAATCGGGCGGGTTCCCCGCGTTCGACTTCTTCGGCGACAACGTGGCCCTGCGCGGCGGCGTCGCCCCGACCCGCGCCTACGCCGAGGAGCTGATGGACGACGTCCTCGGCGGGACGCTCGATCCCTCCCCCATCTTCACGAAGACGGTCGGCCTGGACGACGTCGCCGAGGGGTACCGCGCGATGGACGAGCGGGACGCGATCAAGGTGCTCGTGAAGCCCTGACGCGGGTCCGCTCCCGCCGGGAAAAGAAACCGCGTCGGCGGCCGTCACCGCCGCTGTCGGCCGATCGATTCACTCCTCGCCGCCGTCGGTCAGCAGGTCGACTTCGACCTCGCGCTCGTCGGCGGCGAGCGGACCGTCTTCTTCCTCCTCCGCGTCGTCGGGTTCCGCTACGTCCTCCGGTTCGAAGACCCATTCGCGGTCGAACTCTCTGTGGTGGCACATGGTACCGTACCCCGCGAGGAGGTCGGGCCGCGACGCGCATAAATCTGTCCGCCGCCCCTCGGTTTCCCGGACGCGGTGCCGCGTTCCCCTCGTGTGTTCGTGAACGCCGTCCTTTCGACGGACTGTCACTGATCGTCGCGCGACGCTCCGCTGGTTCTGGATTGCCGCACCGTCCCCGCTGTAGCCATCGCGGAAGCGGTATTCCTGAGATGACTGCGGTATAGCTGGATGGTAATACTACGCTGTCTTATCTGTATGTAGATATGATGTAACTGGAAGCAGACAGAATTGCCCGTTTGAATTCGTGTAGCTGGATTTGGCGGACAGGCTGTATTCAGGAGTAATACGGTTGAAAAACGAGGCCAACCGCGGACGAACCGCTCTCGGACGAGTGCAGATCGAACTCGCCTCTGAACAGTCCGATAAGATGGTATTACTGATAATACTACGAGATATTATATATTGGCCGTCCGTTTCCGGTGCTCTTTCTCCGTTTTCAGGATGGCCAGCTTCGCGCCATTGAATCGATATAACAACCGTACCTCTGTGATCGTCTTTCCTGTGAGCCCCGTTTACCGGCTCTCACGGCGATCTTCAGGTAACCGGGCGTTACGGCGGGATCGTCGTCGTAACGTCGCCTTACTGCGGTCCAGGCGGTCTTCTTTCGAGTGCCTGCGCTCTGTCTGGTAGCCGCAGCTGGCGGACTGCAGGCGGATTCGCGACTCCGTCGGTCGCACGACGTCGCGGTGCCAGCGGGTTACTCGCTCGGTGACACCTCCTCGTCGCACTCCGGCGGGAAGTCGTCGGTGTCGAGACACTCGACGCCGCACTTCACGCAGCGGTAGTAGGACTCGGAGTACCCCGGCTGTCCGGCGTACCGACGGTCGGCGTCGGGATGCGCGCCCGGGACCCAGTCGGTCTTGTCGATGACGAGGTGCGGGCCGACCGGTTCGGCGTCGGGGTAGGACGGTGCAGTCGATCGTGGCTTGTCTCTGTGGGTGCTCATAGTTCTCGTTCCCACGGCGGGACCGGTCGCGTACCTGGTCGGCTCGCGCCGTGCCCCGGGCGCGGTTGGGTATCCGGCGGTATAAGCGACTCCCCTCACAGCTCGCTGACCTGTCCGGTTTCGGGGACGAAGTCGCCGGAGGTGAACGGATTGAGCGCGACTGCGACGCGGCGGAACCGTCGCCGACGCCGACCTTCTCGGCCGCGTGCTCGGTGGTCGTCGACGGGGTCTTCCGTGAGCCCGCCCGGCCAGTCCAGCGACGGGCGTCCAGCCAGCGGGGGTGGTACAGTCGCAGTTCCAGGGATCCACACAGACGGGAGCTGTCACCCGGACCCCTCCCGGCGCCAGCAGTAACAGCAGGCGGTGACAGGGCAGTCTCGCCGGGCGATAAGGCCGTTCACCCGGCTTCGGGGCGGCCGATTTCCGGGTGCCGCCCCGCCATCGCTGCTGGACCGGATCCGGTACCTAGAGTTTTCCGCACGGGGTCCGAACACTGCACGTATGAGTGGACGAGGCGAGACTCCGTCAGAGGAATCGGAAGAGGAGGCGACCAGCCTGAGCTTCGGCCAGACGCTGTATGACGAGGACGGCGAGCCCGTCGGCACCGTCCGGGGTATGGAGGAGGGCGGCGTCTACATCTCCACGCGCGAGGGCCTCGAGGGGCTCAGCATCGAGCACTCCCGGTCGGGCCACTCCTGGGGCGAGGCGGAGCTCATGTGGCGGTGTCTCAACTGCGGGGAGATGGGCGACCTCGACGACGAGCTCCCCGAGGAGTGCCCCAACTGCGGGACGGAGAAAGAGAACCTGATGTACTGGACGGAGGACTGATAGTCGGTCGGGGACGGGCCCTCACGGGGCTGCGATCAGTCCGACGGACGCGATGGATCGCCGCGGTCGGCCCGCCGTCACTGGGGGGCGACCGTCAGACGTTCTCCTGCGCTACTTCGGTTCGCCGCGATTCGTCTTCAGTCGGCTGCTCCTGCTGGGACGACGCCGTCCCCTCGCCCTGGAACGCGGACACGCGCGTCTGCTGGCCCGGCGGCTGCTGATACTCCATCGGCTGGTCGCCGACAGCGTCCTGCTGTGACTGCCCCGCCGGCGGCTGGTAGGCGGGGACGTCCGCCTGCTGTGGCGGGGCCTGCTGGATCGGCTGCTGCTGATGCTGGGGGGGCTGCTGCTGGATCGGCTGTTGTTCCATCGGCTGCTGCGGCATCGGTTGCTGCTGCATCGGCTGCTGCGGCATCGGTTGCTGCTGCATCGGCTGCTGCTGGGACTGCTGGTACTGGGGCAGCTGCTGTTGATATTGTGGCTGCTGGTGCGACTGCTGTTGATACTGGGGCTGCTGCTGGGACGACTGCTGCTGATACTGGGGCTGCTGGGTCGGTTCCTGGATCGGCTGCTGCTGGACCGGCTGCTGCTGATACTGGGGCTGCTGGACGGGTCGCTGCTGCATCGGCTCCTGACGGGGCTGCTGTTGCATCTGCTGGGCCCCGTTCGCGATGGTGCGCTGCTGGCGCTGGAGGTACTGCTGCTGTCGGTCAGTGGCCTCCTCGAGGTTGCGTTCCGCCAGTCGTGTCGAGTCCTGGACGGCCTCCTCGACCGTGTCGATGTACGACGTGAACGCGTCGCGGGTCATATCGATCCCGCGGTTCCCGGCCCAGGTGCCCATCTCCAGGCCGTTCAGGAACAGCTGGGCGGCGCTTTTCTGGAGCTGAAGGGTCTGTTCGACCGGGATCTCCATGGCCTGTTCGAGGGCCTGCTGGCTGTTTTCGAGCGTGCTCTGCTGGACGTCGATCGCCTTACTGGCGAGTTCGGTTGTCTGGGACATGTGAAGTCACCTCTCTGCGTGATTCGAATGCCGTCGTTCGAACCCCGTCGCTGACGGCGCTGTCAGCAACAGAGTGCGACCGATGGTGACTGTAAAAACGGCGTGTACCGTTCAGTCGAGTAGGCGGTCGACACGGCCGCGGAAACGGGTTTCTTCCGTCGCCCGTCGACGCCGTGCAGAGACCGGACACACGACGCCGTCCTCGCCGGGCAGCGGCGGCTAACCGGTTCCTATCTCATCCGCGTCGAAGCGGAAAAAAGAGCTGCGGGGGCGTCAGTCAGGGGACGTCAGCGACTCCGGGCGCGCTGCGGCGGCACCACGGTGATCCGGCCGTCGCTGTAGACGGTGACCTGACAGCCCCAAGCGGTGAAGCTGAGGTGACCGCCCAGACGCGGCGTGTCGTCCGCCCGCGGTTTGAACAGCCTGTCCAGCGCCTCGGGGTCGACGTAGTCGCTGAGCGTGAACTCCGCGTCGGTGACGTCGACGCCGGCGACGTCCGCGAGCGCGTGGGCGAGCGTGGTCGTCAGCCGCGCCGAACCGCCGAACTCGTGTTCGAAGACGTACGGCTGGCCGGACTGGGTCGCGTGCTGATCGGTCGACGGCTCGTCGACCCTGGTCTGGTTCTGCTTCATTCAGTTGGCGTCCCTTACTCGTTGTGTAGTAAAAGCGTTCCGCCCGGGTGTACGGGGGCAGTCACACCGTTCCGTCGGGCAATTCCGCCGCGCAGTGCGGCCTCGAATTCGGGCGGATGGGCGAGGTTACGCGGGGTAAGCCGTATCTCACTCGCCGCCCGAGCCGGCCGTCACCTTATCGTCGGCCTCGTCCGGGTCGACGAGCCGGGTCACGGGGAAGACGTACCGGCGCGGCGCGCGCTCGGTCGAGACGGCCTGCGGGTAGACGCACTCCACGACCGGGGCGTCGGGCGGCTGATCGTCGTTTCCCGGGTACTCGGCGACGGTGCACCCGTCGTCGGGGACGGTGACGACGTCGGAGGGGCGGCCGGGCGAGGAGATGACGAGGAGCGGCGTGTCCGGGCTCCCCTGGGCGTCGACGACGATGTCGCCGGGCGCGAGGTCGCAGTCCGGGCAGAGGAAGGGCGGTTCGCCGGCGACGGAGGCCGCCACCTCGCGGTCGCAGCCCTGGCAGTCGACCGTGCGCGCCTCCGGCGGGGGCACGCGCCCGCGGTTGATCTCGATCGCGACGCGCCGCCGGTGGATGCAGACGCCCTCCTCGTCGCAGGAGCAGTCGCTCTCGGTCAGCGAGACGAACTGCGTGCCCTCCTCGCAGGAGACGAGGTACGCGTCGCCGAACGGCCGGACCGTCATGTCCGCGGTCCAGGCCCGCCGCGACGCGTCGTCCAGCAGCTCGTCGACCCCGTCGTCGGCCCGCGTCGCCCGTTCCTCGAACGTCATTGAGAGACCCCCAGCTGCGCCCGCAGCTGGCTCCCCGTAAGCTACTCCCCGTTTTAAAGCTTGTCTCCCGCGAGCGCACGCCGTCTCGCCGGGCGGGCACCGGCGACTCCGCGCGTCGTCAGCAGTACGCGCCACTCCGCTGCTCTCAGAGAGCCGATCGGTCCGTCGGACTCAGAGGTAGGAGTCGTCCCAGCGCGTGGCCTTCCGCACGTTGCCGCACTCCTGGCACTTGATCCGACCCGACGAGTCCATCGTCGTCTTCGTCGCGCCGCAGTTGCTGCAGAACCATCCCCGCTGCTCCTCGAGCTCGGCAGTCTCGTAGGCGGGGTAGAACGGCGCCTCCAGCCCTCGCTCCCCCTCGGCGTACGCGACGAACTGCTCGCCGTCGTCGCCCTCGACCGTCTGGACCAGATCCGCGCCCTCGTCGAGGCGCTTCTCGTAGACGGCCTCTGTGAACTCCTCCTCGCCGATGTCGACGGGCCGCTCGTCGACCCGCTCGAAGTCGTGGGCCTCGTAGAACCCCGTCCCGTCGTCGTTCTCGTCGAGGACGAGACCGCGGAGGACGGCGCCGCCGCGCTTCTCGACGGTCTCGATGGCGCCGCCGAGCAGCTGTACTCCGAGCTCCTCCCCGCGGGCGTCGGGGTGGACGTGAAGCCAGTCGACCTCGCCGACGATCGGGTCCCCGCTGAGGACGGTGGCCTGGACGAACCCGCGTACGTCCCCGTCGTCGACCGCCACCTTCCAGACGGCGTGGTCCCCGTGCAGTTCCTCGCCGGCGCGCTCGGGGTCGTACCACTCCGCGGTGACGCTGTCGATGGCCGACTCGTCGAGGAAGTCGTAGGACGCCCGCATCGACGCGTTCGCGACGGCCTCGATCCCCTCGACGTCGCTGTCTCTGGCCTCTCGGATCTCCATGGGCGGAATTCGGCCGCGAGCAAGTAAACGTCTGGGGACCTGACGACGGTACAGTACCCGGGGCAGGTCGACGGCCGTCGACCGCCTGCCCTCCTGCGGTCTCGACCCGATCTCCCGACAGGGGCACCGAAGAGGTTATTAGGGAGGTGGCGAAAGCCAGCCTTAATGTCGTACAGGGACCGACCGTCCTTCGTCTCGATGTGCAGAGCCTTCCCCTACCGGACCGCGCTGTTCACGTTCGGACCGATGCTGGTGGGGCTGGCACAGCTGATCAACGCGTACGTCCACGGATCAAGCGTCCTGCTCGTCGGCGCCGTCGCCGCGGTCATGCTGGTGTTCTCCGTCCTCGTCACGCGCTATCACCTCGTGCGCTTCCGACTGCACCAGCTCCAGGACGTCCCCTTCGACGACTGAAAAATCGGCCGCACCGCACTGTTCTGCACTCTCCGTGCGGACCGCCGCCGTTCGCTTCTCGAGGATCGCCCGCGTCGCGCGACCGGTCGAGAAAACAGCGACGGCAGTTCGCGTCAGGCCCGCTCCGGGCGAACGACCCCGGTCTGGCGCGCCTGGTAGGCGCTGTAGGCCCCCAGCAGGAGGACGGCCAGGCCGATCACGACGTCGTTCCAGAACTCGATGTCGTCGGTCACGGCCGTGTCGACCGTCCCGGCGCCGAGGATGAACGGCGTGATCATGAGCCACAGGCCGAGCAGCGCGACGAACGCGCCGACGCTGACGCTCCCGAGTTCGTCGTTCGCCCGGCGATAGTAGTTGTACCCGCCCAGGGCGATCAGTGCGATCCCGACGATTACGTCGCTCCAGTAGTTCCCCGCCACGGGCTCGAACAGGACGGCCTGGACGACCATCCACAGCCCGAGCAGGGAGACGAGGGCCGAGACCCACTTGCCCTTCTCGGCGGGGTTCTGATCGACGTCGTCCACTTCGTATTCCTCCTCTCTGTACTCCGTTTCGTCGTATGCGTCGCTGTCGCTCATCGAATCACCTCACCCACAGGTAGTCGCTCCACGCGTAAATATGGCAACACCGTTCTCGAGCGAAAGGCAGCCCTAGGTCCTGAGCGGCCGAATGAGGGGTCTTTCGGCGGAATCCGACGCGGGTGGTGTTTAAAAGGCGATCCGGCTCGCTGCCGGGAGCGGAGTCGACGCCGAAAACGGGGGGCGACCGTCCCCGGCGTCGACCGAGAGGGGGTCACAGCGACGATCGACCGTCGCTGTCGCTCGGGTCCGTCAGAACCGCTGCTGGCTGCCCTGACTCTGCTGGTTGCTCTGACCCTGCTGGTCGCGCTGCTTGCTCTGTTGCCTGAACCGGGGCCCGCTCTGGTTCTACCGGCCTGTCTGGCTCTGCTGCTTGGCTTGCTGGGGCTGCTGTTCGTCTGGCGGGATGCCTCCGAGCGACGCGCGTCCGCGGCGCCCTGACCGGCACCGCGACTCTGGTTGCCGGGCTCTCTTTGCTGCGTTCCCGCTTGCCGTGCTGTCGCTGCTGGCCCCGGTTCTGCTGGTAGCTCGTGGGGGCTGGTTCCGCCGTCGGTCGCCGAACTGGCGGAAACGGCGTCCCGAGTGCCGACGCCCGTGCGGGCGCCATCCGGTTTCCGCAGTTCGCGGATCAGTTCGCCTGATCCGGGCGAGAGGTCGACGGGATTTCGTATAGTAGTTGTGCCGGTTCACCGTCTACACCGCCGTTACGGGCGGTACCGACGCGTTATTCTTCGGCTATCGGTTCGAGCGCGCCTGCGAGTGGTGGCGGCGTCGAATCCCCGACCTCGAGACAGCGTCGACACAGGCCGATGTTTCGCTCGCGCCCGGTGCACAAATCACTGCTTACCCGGGCCGACGAACCACGGGGCGGCGGTCGACCGGGCCCGTAGTTCGACCCCCTCTGTGGGGTGCTACCGTAGCCTTATGGTTCCGCGCGCGCCTCTCTAGGGTGATGTCCGACTCCAGCGAGACAGCCGAGAGCGACGCCGCCCGAATGGAACTCGGACCCGACGCCGTCCACGAGGGCGACGAGGAGGGTCCCTACGTCGACTGCCCGCAGTGCGGGTCGCCGGTGACGCTCACGCAAATTATCGAGGAGGGCCGCTGCACGGGAACCCTCGAGTCCGAGACGGCCGAGGTCGAGGCGGATGACGACCAGATCCAGCAGGGGTGTAACGCGGAGCTGTCCCTCGAACTCGTCTGGGAGGCCTAGGCCTCCCAGTCGGGGGCGTACTCGCGGCGGTAGGCGTCGACGTGATCCCGGGCCGTCTCGAGGTGCGCGAGCGTCTCCCCGTCCGTCTCGTCGGCCAGGCCGGCGATCTTCGCTTCGAGCTGCTCCAGCCGATCGCCCTGATCGACGTCGTCGTCGGGAGCGTCCTCGCCCGACAGTGCGTCGAGCCCGCGGTCGATCGACTCGAGCTGCTCGTGGACCGTCGAGTCGCCGGCGATGTCGGCCGCCGATTGCACCGCTTCGCGCGCGGCTGCGAGGTGACGAGGCATGGACGCCCGTAGGGACGCCCGGCGCAAAGACCTGTGGGTGAACGCTCGCGCTGGCCCGTCGTGGACCGGTCCAGCGGGCTTCGAGATCGACGCCTCTCCTCGCCTGCTGTCGCCGACGACACAGAATCCACCGTAGAAGTCCTGAGGGGCGCACCGACGGTCATCTGAAGCCGCCGGGGAGCGCCCTCGTCCTATCTGTTTAGGCGATTCTCTCTTGGAAGTCGCTGTCGCATCATGTGATATGATCGAGAGCAACCCCGCCCGTGACAGCTCGTGGGTCGACCACGACGACAGGCTCGACGAGCTGCTCGCCGACCCGCACTGCCGGTACCTCCTCGAGTACCTCGACGAGGCCGAGGAGCCGGCGAGCCTCTCGGCGGTCGCGACGCACGTCGTCGCCGGGATCACCGACGCCGACCCGGACGATGTTCCGAGCGACGTCGAGCGCCGCGTCAAGACCTGGCTCCACCACGGCCAGCTGCCCGAACTCGACGAGCGCGGTATCGTGTCGTTCGATCCCGAGACGGGCACGGTCAGCCTCGCGGACGACGAATCGGATCGGATCGCGCGGCGTCTGTAGGCGGTCGTCGCGGCGGGGTCGACGGACGGTTGTCGTCTGCTCTCGTACGCCAGCCGTGCAGGGCAGGACGCCCTGTGACGGCCCTCGGGAGGGTCTTCTGTAGGGAATGGCGTAACGCCTGCCATTCGCTCCGTAACCCGGTGTTAGGCGGTCGGGGCGACCGGTGCGTTCGGCCGGCGTCGGCTAACGGACTGGTAACAATGATGCGCCCGGTCGAAGCGCGTGCAGGACTCGCGGGTCCGGCCGCGGACCACCGGTCCGAGATTATCATGGCACGACGCATCTCTAACGAGCAGCGGAACGAGCGCAACGAGCACGAACACAGCGAGCGGGGCAGTGAGACCGGGCAGAATCAGTACGGCGGTTCCACCGATCAGCAGACAGCCGAGCGCAGCGACCAGCATCGCCACAGGCACAGTGGCCAGCAGCACCAGGGTCATCACCACCAGCAGCAGAGTCACCAGCAGCAGAGTCACCACCAGCAGAGTCACCACCAGCAGGGTCATCATCACGGGCAGGACCAGCAGGAACACGTCGGTCAGGGCTATCAGGGCGACCTGGACCAGGAGTACGACCAGGGCCACCAGCAGGCCGGGCAGCGGCAACTCGGCGCCCAGCGCGGTCAGCAGGGCCATCAGGGTCGCTACGGCGGTGACAACCGCCAGCAGGACCCCGACTATCGCGTCCGCGGCGAGAGCGGCCACCACGAGGGGCAACAGGAACGGCAGGGCCGCGAGGGCGAGCACGGCGTCCTGTCGCACTCGGGCGACCAGTTCGCCCAGCGGGCGCAGGGGCAGGACGTCCACCGGAGCGGCGAGCAGTCCCATCACGGCCAGCACCAGGCCGCCCCCGATCGCCAGACGCGGGGCGGACACCAGGGGCACCAGCAGCAACATCAGCACCGCGGGCAGAACCGCGGCCAGCAGGGACAGCACCGCGGTCAGTCACAGGGACATCACCAGCAGCACGGCCAGCAGCAACACGACCAGCAACAGCATCAGCAGCACGGCCGCCAGCAGGGGCATCAGCAACACGGTCAGCAACAGGGTCACCAGCAGCACGGCCAGCACCAGCAGGGTCACCGTCACGGGCAGACCCGGGGCCACGGACAGCGACACGGCTCGGATCGGACCCAGCCCCACCAGCACGACGCGAACCAGCAGCAGCGGCGCGGCGACTTCGGCGACGAGAACGAGGAGCACTACACGCAGGGCCATCAGGGCGGCCAGCAGCAGGCGCACAACCGCCACGAGGAGAGCCGCTACCAGAACCGCCGCGGGTAGCGAAGTCGCTTTCGCAGCGACTTCGGACCGTGCGACCGAGTAAGCGGACTCGACTGCTGGGTCGCGCTCACTCGAGGGACGAACTATCTTCCGGCGTCGGTCGTCACCGCAGAAGTGGAACGGATCCGGCGCTACCGGTCCACGCTGCCCAGCACGATGTCGAGGCTGCCCAGCGTGGCGATGAGGTCCGCGAGCAGTTCGCCCTCGGACATCTCGGGGAGCGCCGCGAGGTTGTGGAAGCAGGGGCTGCGGATCTTGAACCGGGCGGGGCTGTCCGTGCCGTCCGAGCGGATGTAGATGCCCATCTCGCCCTTGGCGGCCTCGACGGCGCGGTAGATCTCCCTGTCGTGCTCCGGCCGGAGCGTCCGGGGGACGTTCGACTGGATGGTCCGCTCGTCCTCGGGCCAGTCCTCCAGCAGGTCGATGCACTGCTGGACGATCCGGGCGGACTCCTCGACCTCGCGCAGGCGGACCAGCACGCGGGAGTAGTTGTCGCAGCCGTCCTCGGTCGCGACCTCCCAGTCCAGTTCGTCGTAGTAGCCGTAGGGGTCGTCCCGGCGGAGGTCGTAGTCGATGCCCGAGCCCCGGGCGACGGGGCCGGTACAGCCGTAGGCCTTGGCCGTCTCGGGGTCGATGACGCCCGTGTCGACGGTCCGCAGCTGGAAGATCTCGTTGTTCGTCAGCAGGTCGTGGTACTCGGTCACCTTCTCCGGGAGGCCGTCGAGGAACTGGCGGACCTTGTCGAAGAACTCCTCGCGGGGCTCGGGGACGTCCCAGCAGACGCCGCCGATCCGGAAGTAGTAGAACATCATCCGCTGGCCGGTCAGGTCCTCCAGGATCGACTGGACGACCTCGCGGTCGCGGATGCCGTACTGGAAGATGGCGGTGAAGTCGCCGTAGACGTCCAGCGCGAACGTCGAGACGGCGAGGAAGTGGCCGTACATCCGCCCCAGTTCCGTCGCCATGGTCCGCAGGACCTGCGCGTAGTCCGGCACGTCGACGTCGGCGAGGTCCTCGATGGCGCGGGCGACGGCCCACTCGTTGGGCATGTTGGCCGTGTAGTCCCAGCGGTCGGAGTAGGGGATGATCTTGTGGCGGTAGGTGCCCTGCTGGCACATCTGCTCCTCACAGCGGTGGAGGTAGCCGATGTCCGGGTCGACGTCGGCGACCTCCTCGCCGTCGAGGAACGTCTTCAGGTGGAGGACCCCGTGGGTCGCCGGGTGGTGGGGACCGATGTTGACGAACATCTGTTCCGGCCCCTCGCCGGCGTCCGGGTCGGGTTCCGGGTCGGCCTCCATCCCGCTGGCGGCCCCGGCCCGCTGGACCGGCGCGGCCCCGTGCTCGCGCAGCGAGACGACCTGCGGCTGGTCCTGGTCGTAGTCGAGCGACAGCGGGTGGCCCTGCCAGGTCTCCGGCAGGAGGATGCGCCGCATGTCGGGGTGGTCCTCGTACTCGATGCCAACCAGGTCGTAGGCCTCGCGCTCGGCCCATCCCGCGCTACTGTAGACGGGGGCGGCGGACTGGCACCACGGGTCCTCCTTCGTGGACGGGACGACCAGTGTCACCTCGTCGGTCCGCTCGGCGTACTTGGTGAGGTGGTACAGCGTCTCGTAGCGGTCCTGGTACTCCTGGGCGGTGACACAGGAGAGGTGGTCGTAGCCCGCCTCGTCCCGCAGGTCGAAGAGGACGTCCCTAACCTCGTCGGGCCGGACGACGTAGGCCGGCGCGTTGACGTGCTCCTCGCGGCCGATCGCCCGGTCGCCGATCAGTTCGTCCAGCTCCGATTCCGATACCGTGCGTTCCGCCGGGTCCTCGGCGGGCGTGGGTTCCTGACTCATTGGTGAATGCCCTGTGATCTACCCCCGTCGATCGTCGGGTCCGCCGGCGCTTCGCTGTCTCGCACGTTCGGGCGGAGCGGACAAAAACCTTCGGCGCTGACACGTATCGGCGCCGGATCGGGCGCCCGGCACGCCGTCAGTCGTCGACGCTCGACTCCCCCTCCTCGGGCGCGGACGGAATCGTCTTCTCCGTGTACTCCTCGCGATACTCGTCGACCTTGTTCATGATCGGACCGGCGGTGAACCCGTGGATCGTCAGCGACGCGATCACGACGAACCCGAGGAAGGCCCACAGCTGGTCGGCCGCGACGACCAGTTCGACCTCCTGGAAAGAGGCCTGGTTGAGGGCGTAGGCGAGGTAGTAGAAGGACCCGATGCCGCGGACGCCGTAGCCTGCGACGACGAACCGCTCCTGGGGCAGGAGGTCGGTCCCGGCCATGCCGAGTACCCCCGCCAGGGGGCGAATGACGAGGATGAGCGCCAGTCCGATGATGGCGTCGGTCAGCGTCAGCGGATCGAGCAGCCCGCTCACGAGCGTCCCGCCGAAGAGTACGAGCACGGCGGCCATCAGCAGTCGCTCGACCATGACCGAGAAGTCGTGGAGCTTCCGGTAGTAGGCGTGCTCCCACTCGTAGTGACGCAGCATGAGCGCCGCGGCGAAGACCGCGAGGAACCCGTATCCCTCGATCAACTCGGCTGCGGCGTAGGCGAACAGCGTGGCGGCCAACGCCTCGGCGCCCTCCATGACCCGAGCGAGGTCCGTGCCCGAGGGTCGCCCGAAGATGAACCGCGCGATCAGGTAGCCGACGACGATGCCCACCAGCACGCCGACGACGATCTTGTACAGCAGGTAGAAGATGATCCACTCCGGAAGCCAGGTGCCGGGCTCGGTCAGCGTCGCCCCCGCCAGCACGATAGCGAGGTAGGTGAACGGGAACGCGAGCCCGTCGTTGAGCCCCGCCTCGCTCGTCAGCCCGAACCGGATTGCGCCTTCCTGGGACTCGGGGTCGACCTCCTCGTCGACGCCGCTCTGCGGCGGGGACACCTCGACGGTCGAGGCAAGCACGGGGTCGGTCGGCGCCACGACGGCCCCGAGCAGGACGGCCGTCGCCGCGGTCAGGCCGAGGAGGTACCAGCCCAGCAGCGCGACCGCGGCGATGGTCAGCGGCATGACAATGCCGAGCAGCCGCCAGGCCGGCGACCACGCGCGCCAGTCGAACGGTCGATCCAGCTTCAACCCCGCGCCCATCAGCGCGATGATCACCACGAGTTCGGTCAGGCGCTCGGCGACGCCGGAGTACTCGAGCGGGTCCGCCGGGGGCAGTCCGATCGGCAGCGAGAAGAGAATCGCCCCGGCGACGACGTAGATGAGCGGAAAGGACATCGGCTTGTCCTCGAGCAGCCGGGGCAGGACCACGGCCCCGAGAATGGAGATGCTCACGACGATGAGCGCGATCTCGTAGACTGCCATACCGCACGTAGGGCGCGATGCCTGAAAGTGACTTCCCCCTTTGCGACGAGTAAGCGCCGCGTTCCCCGGTTCGTCCGTCCCTGTCGCGGCGACCGGTCCGTCGGCGCGGACGACCGCTACTCCCCGAGGTCCAGGTCCGAGAGGCCGTCCTTGGCCGGTCCCTCGAGCACCGACCCGTCGAAGTCGAACCGCGAGCCGTGGCAGGGGCAGTCCCAGGTGCGCTCGGCGTCGTTCCAGTCGACGAGACAGCCCATGTGCGGACACACGGCCGAGACGGCGTGGAGGTCGCCGTCGTCGTCGCGGAAGACGCCGGCCGGCTTCCCGCCTTCCCGCACGACGCGCCCCTCGCCGGCCGCCGGGAGCGTCTCCTCCCGGAGGTGTGACCGCATCCGGTCCCCGACGAAGCGCGCACCGACGATGGAGTTCTCCTCGAAGAAGCGCTTCGCCGACGCGGCCGGTCGCATCCGCAGCGGGTTGTACACGTCCGCCCACGGGCTCTCGCCCTCGGTGATCAGGTCGGCGAGGATCTCGCTCGACGCGACGCCGTGGGTCATCCCCCAGCCCTTGAACCCCGTCGCGACGTAGACGTTCCGCGTGCCGGGGCCGAGCTTTCCGATGTAGGGGACGCGGTCGACGGGCTCGTAGTCGTGGGTCGACCAGCGGTACTCGACGGACTCGACGTCGAACACCTCGCGAGCGAACCGCTCGCAGCGGCGATACCGCTCCGACGTCTCTGGGCCGCCGAGGCTCGGCGTGTGGCTCTGGCCCCCGACGAGGACCAGTTCCTCCTCCCCCTCCTCGTCGTCCGCTCCGTTAGCCGGCGCCGACCGGACGGTGGCGGGCGGCGAGCCGACGCTGTAGAACATCCCCTCCGGCGGCGTCCCGGCGATCCGGACGGCCAGCAGGTACGCCCGCTTGGGGTGCATCCGGGCGAAGTAGCCGGCGGGGTCGTACGCGGGGAACTTCGAGGCGACGACGACCTGATCGGCCACCACGTCACCTCGCTCGGTGGTGACTCGCGGCCGCCGGCCCGGGGAGACGTCGGTCGCGCGCGTCTCCTCGAACACGTAGTTGCCGTCGCCGACGACCCGTTCGGCGACGGCCAGCAGGAACTTCCGGGGGTGGAACTCCGCCTGGTCGTCGAACCGGACCGCCGCCGCGGCGTCGACGGGCAGCGGGACGTCCCGGGTGAACGACGCCGGCAGCCCCAGCTCCGTCGCCGCGTCGACCTCGTCGCGGAGCTTCTCGACCTTCTTCTCGGACCCGGCGTAGGTGTAGGCGGCGGACCGCTCGAAGTCGCAGTCGATCCCCGCCTCGTCGACGATCCGCTCGACTTTCTCGACGGCGGCGTCGTTGGCCTCGGCGTACTGCCGGGCCCGGTCGTACCCGAACTCCGAGACGAGGTAGTCGTAGACGAGCCCGTGCTGCGAGGTGAGCTTGGCCGTCGTGTGGCCGGTGGTGCTCTCGACGATCCGGTCGGCCTCGACGACTGCGACCTCGTGGCCTCGCTCGGTCAGTTCCAGGGCCGTCATCAGGCCGGTGATGCCGCCGCCGATCACAGCCGTGTCGACCGTGAGCCCTCCGTCGAGGGCGTCGTAGTCGGTCGTCGGCGTCGTTGCGATCCAGAGCGATTCCGGGGACTCCGCCATGGAGGTGACTCCCTCCTGTCCTGTCTGGTCGGGCATGGTCGACTCTCGAGGGAACTGTTCACCTGCCTGACGGAAAGAGATAGGGGCGAACTATCGCGCGTTCGCGTGGTCCTCGACGACCGCGAGGTTCTGCTTGTTGACCTTCCAGAACGCGTCGACGACCGTCCCCAGCACGGGGATGGAGCCGACGACGAGCTCGACGGCGAGACGAGCGAGCATCCCGGCGACCTTCTTCGGCGGCACGCCGACGCGGACGCCGGCGACCACGACGTACAGCGAGCACAGCACCGCGATGAGATCGCCGGACACCGGTGCGATGCCGAGGATGGGGTCGAGGCCGATCCGGAACCCCGTTCCCGGGATCTCGACCGCATCGTCGAGGATCGTCGCGACGAGGCGAGCGCGTTCGATGATCGCCTCGTCGCCCGAGGTTGCGCCGGTGACGGTCTGGGATTTCGCCATGGGTAGAATAGGGCGCTTAGAGGGATAGATGCTTTCCCGCCGCTGCACCGATCGCCGGTCGGAACGGCGCCGTCCGCGCTCGGGAACGGCGCGGGCTACCGCCGCTCGCGGTCCGGGTGGCGACGGCGGGCAGCGCGCTCGCCCTCCGGATGTCGCCGTGGCGGCTGATTCCCCCGTTGCTGTCGGTCGCGTCGTCCCTGCCCACCGGAGGGCTGCCGAGGGGACTGGTCGGTCTGCCGCGGCGCCCCTCCCGACTCCTGCGGCGGGCGCCGCGCCGGCCCCCCCCCCGCCCCCCCCCCCCCC
>SDGW01000311.1_pt1 | contig 31342 bp, 33 predicted proteins | sample 2873831 | NCBI WGS metagenome assembly SDGW01 (sample SAMN08132700, study PRJNA421101) | hypersaline lake metagenome | isolation source: celular fraction 0.22 microns magnesium sulfate-rich crust from ephemeral... | place: Spain: Penahueca Lagoon, Toledo | collected 2011-07 | reverse complement strand
ACGCCCTGCCCCATCAGGTGGCTGCGCAGCACGTCGGCTTCCTTGTTCCCCGACCCGGTGTTGACGATGACGACCGTCTCGTCGCCGTCGAACGCACCCTGTTCGGCGAGCGCCCACGCGCCGCTGGCCGCCGCCGCGGCGCTGGGAATCATCTCGAGCCCCGCCGCCTGGGCCACCTGCACGGCGGCCTCGAGAATGTCCGGATCGTCGGTCGCGACGCCGCCGCCGTCGGTCTCGCGGACCGCCTCGAGCACGCGTCGGCTCGCCGCAGGGTCCGGGACCTCGAGTTCGCCACAGATCGTGTCGGGGCGCTCGACCGGCTCGTGTTCGTCGCGGCCGTCCTCGAGGGCCTCGACGATCGGCGCACAGCCCGACGCCTGGGCGGCGTAGAGAGCGGGCAACTCGTCGATCAGTCCCAGTTCACGGAACTCGGTCGCGGCCTTCGCGAGGCCGACGATCCCGAGGCCGGCCCCCGTCGGATAACAGATCGCGTCGGGGACGGTCCACTCGAGCTGTTCGGCAATCTCGTAAAACAGCGTCTTCGCGCCCTCGTGGCGGTACGGTGTGTCGAACGCTCGGAGCGAATACCAGTCGTCGTGCTCGTCGAGGCCTTCCTGGAAGGCACCGACGGCGTCGCCGAAGCGACCGCCGACCACGTTCATGTCGCCGCCGTGGACGTTGACCATCGCCTTGTTCGTGAAGCCCGAGCGCGAGGGGAGGTACGCGTGCACGTCCTGCCCCGCGCGGGCCGCGTAGGCCGCGACGGCCTGGCCGCCGTTGCCCGTCGAGGGAAGCGCGACGTCGGTCGCGCCGTGTTCGGCAGCGGCGGTGACGGCGACCGACGCGCCGCGATCCGTGCTCGAGCCAGTCGGATTCCGGCCGTCGTCTTTGATCAGGACGCGCCCGACGCCGAGTTCGTCGGCCAGATCGGGGCAGTCGACCAGCGGCGTCGCGCCCTCCGCGGTCGTTACTGCCGACTCGCGGGAAAACGGGAGCAGTTCGGCGTAGCGCCACTGCGAGTCGAACGGCCGGTCGGCGAGCGTCTCGCGATCGAGGTCGATCGCGTCGTAGTCGTAGGTCGGGTCGAGCGACCCGCCGCAGTCCGGGCACCGGTGGGACTCGGCGGCGTCGACAGTGGCCCCGCAGTCGACACACTCGAGTCCGACGAACGCGTCTGTCGTCTCCATAGTCGATCCTTCGCGGCGGCGAACTAAGGGCTGTTCATCGGCGCGGCAGACAGCGACGACCGGTCGCGCGACGCCGCGCTCGAACGCGACCGACAGTACCGCTGTCGGCCGATCGGCCGGATGTCACGCACCGACGAACGCCGGCGGCACCGCTGAGACGCGATTCGAAACGAGAACGAACGAGAGAACGGAGAGGTCAGTTGTCGCCGGCCTTCGACTGCCACTCGTAGTCGCGGCGTTTGGCGGACTTGCCGAAGCCACACGACGAGCACTGCTTCTTTTTCGAGTGGTAGGACTTCTCACCGCAGCGACGACACTTGACGTGGGTCGTCTTGTTCTTCTTTCCTTGGCTCGGGGTTCCTGCACCAGTCATGGAGTGATCGAGACGACGTTGTCGCCGCGTATAATGGTTGTGTCTTCGACCGGCGTCTCCTCCTCGATGCCGCCCTCGACGGGGATCGACACGTCCTCGAGCACCAGATTCATGTGCTGATCGTAGCCGGCGAGGTCGCCGACGTACTCGTCGCCGCTCTTGAGTCGTACCGTGACGCGTTCGCCGAGTGACGCCTCGAGGACGTCCAGCGGTCGTCCACTCATACGAAACACGGCTGGTGATGGACACTTAATCGTACCGGTCCGGACGCCGACTTCGGGCGGACGGTCCGCCACCACGTCGTGTGGGTACGGGACGATCGAAACGGTAATCTGTCGCTACACACGTCAATAACGGAGACCTAACCAAACGGCTAAGTGACTTCTCGTGGACCGTCGACCTATGGGAGACACCAACTTCACCCTCATCGAGTTGCATTTCGACGGCGACGCGCGGTTCGGACTGGGATCGATCGGCGAAGCGCTGCCGTTCGGCGGTACCGAGTCGTCGACGGAACTCGAGACCGAAACGGAACCCGAGACGGACGAAGCCGAAGACGACTCCGGCGGCGCGGGCAAGAGCGCCGTCGGCGCGCTGGTCGCGCTCGTCGTCCTCGTCGGCATCGCCGCCGCCGCCCAGAAGTTCCGCGGCGGCGACGAGGAACCGGAACTCGAGGCCGAAGAAGAGCCCGACGTCATCGTCAACTGATCGTCGCCAGATCGGACACCGATCGGCGGTGAACTGCGACGCGGATCCCGTCGGCAATCGGCCGCCGGCGTCGACGCATCACACCGAACGGAACCGAGCCGAACGCTTTTGCGCTTCCTTCCCCTAGTGAAGGTTGTGAATCTCTATCGCAGCGCCCGGGCCGTCGCCGGGGCGTCCGGTGACGATGCGATCGACTGGCTGTCGGCCGCCGACGCCGCCAAGGCGGCGACCGATCCCGGGTCGCTCGACCTGGCGCCCGGCGAGAGCGAGGCCTACGCTCGCGACGTTCGGGACGCGCGGGACGCCGTGCGGACCGTCTCCGGCGTCGAGTTCGACGTTCCCGACACCGTCGAGATCCAGAACCGCCACCACTGGATCGACGCCAACGTCGCCACCTTCGAGCGGGTCATGAGTTCCCTCGAGACCCACACCGGTACCTTCCCCGGCGTCGCCCGGACGATCAACACCGGAACGATGACCGTCCTGCTTTCCTTCCTCGGGCGGAACGTCCTCGGGCAGTACGACCCACTCCTGCTGGCTGACGCGCCCGCGAACGACCACGCGCTGTACTTCGTCCGGCCGAACATCCTGAACGCCGCCGCGAAACTCGACGTCGACGCCGACCGGTTCCGCCGCTGGATCGCCTTCCACGAGGTGACTCACGCCGCCGAGTTCGGGGCCGCACCGTGGCTCTCGGACCACCTCGAGACGCGCATGGAAGAGGGCATCGCGAGGCTCTCTGAGGGCTCGTTCGATCGCGAGGCGTTCCGCGACCTCGACGCGGCGATGACCGTCGTCGAGGGGTACGCCGAACTCCTGATGGACCACGCCTTCGACGACGAGTACGAGGACCTCCGGCGCAAACTCGACGAGCGCCGACAGGGACGCGGACCGCTCCAGAAGCTCTTTCGGCGACTCCTCGGGCTCGGGCTCAAGGAACGGCAGTACCAGCGCGGCAAGAACTTCTTCGAACACGTCGTCACCGTCCGCGACCTCGAGACGGCGAGTCTCGTCTGGGACGGACCCGAGAACCTCCCCAGCCACGACGAACTCGACGCGCCGGGGACGTGGATTCGGCGCGTCGATCGCCGATAGTCGACGACGCGTTCCCTCGAGTCAGTCGGTCGTCATCCAGACCAGATACCAGAGCAACGCGCCGCCGGCGACGACACCGCCGAGTATCGCCGCGCCGATGACCGCCAGCGGAGCGCCGCTCTGAAGCGCGATCAGCCCGCCCGAGAGTCCGACCAGCAGCACGAACGCGATCTTGAGCTGATCGGCCGCGCTCGTCAGGTCGCTCGAGCGCGTTCGGCCGCGTCCCGGACCACGACCGCGACTCATAGCTCGTGGGGAGCGCTGACGTGCAGCCCGGCGAACTGCCAGTCCGGCGCGTCGGCGTCCGCCGTCGCTCGTTCGATCAGCGTCCCGCTCCAGCGGCTGTCGAATCGATGGCGGTCACCGCTCACTACGTCCGTCCAGGCCATCGCGACCTCGTCGGCGACCGTCGCGAACCTGTCTCGTTCCTCGACGACGAGATGGCGGCTCTCGATCGACCAGCCCGCGGTCGTCTCGGTCTGTTCCTCGAGTGCCGCGGCGACCTCGCGGCCGCCGAACAGGGATTCGCTGATACCGAACTTGACGGTCGAGTCGTCGTCGCAGAAGTACGGTGCGAGGGGGTCGCCGTCGCGGAGGGCGTCGTAGTAGTCGCGGACGACGGCCTCGGCGTGGTCGCTCATATATGGAGTCTGTCGAAGTCCGGTTCCAAAGGCCCACCGGACGCAGTCGCAGGCGCGTTCGATTGCTTTGGGGAGTCCGTCTGCTCGTCGATTGACGAGAACTCCACGCACGTATTCGCGAACGAAGTGAGCGATTCCCCGCCGGAGCGGGGCAACGCCCCGCGGAGGCGGACTTTTTCATCGAAGTTTTTACGCCGAGAGGTAAGCGAGCGAACCCGAGGCGTGAAAAGTTCGGTCTACATGAAGCCGCGATCGACCTCGTCGGTCTCGATCAGGTCCTCGAGTTCGCTGTTCAGCAGTTCGTCGGCCTCCTCGAACCGCTCAGAGAGATCCTCGAGTTCGTCCGGCCGGTCGTACTGGTCGTACTCCATCGGCCCGAAGGCGGGGCTCTCGATGGCGTCCATCACGTCGTCGAACAGATCCTGCGGGCGCGTCGGCGCGTCCGCGTGCGTCTCGAGGACCGTCTCGAGACGCTTTCCGACCGTCTCGGCCTGCGCTTCGTCCTCCGGCGGTGACTGAACCGCGAAGCGGCCGCCCGAGTCGCGCTCGGGGAGGAACGAACCGATCTCGTCGTCGACCTTGCGGGCGACGCGGCTGCCGACCCCGCGGACTTCGAACGGGTTCTTCGCGTACGTTTTCAGGAAGAAGACGCCGGCCCGTGGATGCGCGAGGTACATGTCTTCGCCGACGCCGCTGGCGCGATTGCCGGCGACCGCACGCCAGTCTTCGGGATCGACGTCCCGCTCGGTGACGTCCTCGAGCACGTCCTGCCACTCGCGTATCCGCATGATCGATAGTTGGAACGCCGGCAGAATGAACGTATCGATCGAATCGAAAGATGCCGCAGGCGGACGGTGACGCGTGGTCGAACCAAAAGGAATACGACGGCTCCCCGACCATAGACCGTAACCGACGCTTTCCCTATGTCCGGCCGTTATCAACTCTCGCTCGTCGAACTGTTTCGCGCCGCACCGGCCAAGAGTGCACTCGTGACGCTGACGCCGCTCGCGCTCGCGCTCGGCCAGTTATGCAACAGTTACGTCAACGGCCTCTCCCCGGCCGTCTCGATCGCCTTCGCCGTCACCATGATCGCCTTCGCCGTCGTCGCGACGAGCCACCACGCCGCGGAGTACCGAATTCGTCGGCTCGAGGCCGAACACGGCCTGGGACGGCCCTGAGCGCGAGACGCGTCTCACGCGTCCGGTCCCGGCTGGGTCGCGACCGTCCGCGTTTCTCTCGCCTCGTAGGCGTTGTAGCCGGCCAGTCCCGCGATCAGCAGTCCGGCCGCGATCGTGCTCCAGAACAGACCGCCGGTCATTCCGAGCAGCGCGGCCGAAACGATCAGCCAGACGCCGAGGATGGCGACCAGCGACGCGATGGCGGCGCTGAGCGGGATATCGTTGGTCACCCGGTAGTAGTTGTAGCCGGCCGCTGCGGCCACGACGAGTCCGACCAACACGTTGTTCCACAGCGGCGTCGCGTCCGTCTCGAAGACCAACGCCGAGAGGGCGACCCACGTACCGAGGGCGGCGACGAAGAGACCGAGTATCGAGGTCTTGCGCCGGCGCTCCTCGTTCGCGACCCGGGTCGACTCGTCGCGTCGGTCGCGGCCGGCCTCGTGACGATCGCCGAAGCCGGTCCCGGAGTCGATATCCGCGGACGCCGACTCGCTGCGATCGATCGGCTCGTCGGTGTCGGACCCGGAGTCTCCGTGCGTCCGACGCTCGTCGTCGTTGGGGTCACTCATGCGACCGATGTTCGGTTCGAAATCTCAAAAACGGCCCGTCCGTTCCGCTCGTGTCGCTTCTCGAGACGAATCGAAACCGTCCGTAACCCAGTTTTACCGGGGTGGCGACGGTGATGGTGAGTCCGTCAACACGGGCGATCGGAAACGGAAACGAGCCCGGTACGCGGACCGATAGCGTTTTTGATCGCTCGACCGTGACGATAGGCTGTGCACGTACGCGGAACCGTCGCGGGCGAGGTCGAGGTGCGGTCGGTGTCGACGAGCTACGGCGAGAGCGACCTCGCCGATGTCCCGCTCCGGCTCGCGGACGAGGGCGATCAGACGACCGACGACCCGCCGACGCTCAGTGACGGCGGCACGGCGGCGGCCGTCGACGGCCGCGAGACGACGACGGTGACGCTGTGGAACAAGTGGACCGAGTCGGCCGAACTCCTCGAGCCGGGGATGGAGTTGCTCGTGACGAACGCGAAAGAGGAGGAATACCGGGGCGAGACGAAGTTCGCGACGACGGGCGACTCCTACGTCGTCGTCGAGCCGTCCTTCCTCGTCAGCGTGACCTCGATCCGTAACTGGGTCGAGTGTCCCCGACTCTACTACCTGAACAAGCTCTCGGGGGTGCCGCTGAACTACCCCGTCGTGAAGGGGACGCTGGTCCACGAGGTCTTCGGGGACTTACTGCGCGGGCGCGACATCGAGGAGTCGATCGAGGCCCGCGTCGAGGAACGGGGGCTCCAGCTCGGACTGCTCGGCGAGACGCCCGAGGCCGTCAAAGACGAGATCCGCGAGAATGCCACAGCGATCGAGGGCTGGCTCGAGCAGGGCCGATTGACGGAGGAGGACCGGGCGGCGACAGCCGCCGACAGCTCGGAGCGGGCGTTTACGCCCGCGGAGAGCAGCTGGCGCTCCGAACAACTGCTCATCAGCGAAACCTTTGGGATCCGGGGCCGGGCCGACGCGGTCCGGCGGGGCGCGCCGGTCGAACTCAAGACGGGCAAGAACCTCAAGAAGGAGCCGCGGTTCAAGGACAAGGTCCAGGCCGCCTGCTACGCGCTGTTGCTCGAGGAACACGGCGGCGACGTCGACATCGGAACGCTGCTGTACACGAAGAACTCGGCGCTGGATCGCAACGAGGAGACCGGCGATCTCACCCCCGCGAAGGAGTTCACGATGGGCGACGGGCTGCTGAAGTACGTCGTCCGATTGCGCAACGAGATCGCGGCGATGGAGACGAAGGGGGACGTACCGACCGGCTACGAGGCCGACGCGAAGTGCGAGTACTGCTTCGAGCAGGACACCTGTATGGTGGTCTCCGGCCGACTCGATCAGGAGTCGAAGGCCGGCCAGATCGGGCAGTCCCTGCCCGACGAGGAACTCGAGTACTTCGATCGATTCTATCGGGCGATCGAGGAGGAACGCCGGGAGGTCCACCGCGAGTACGCGAAGCTCTGGGAACAAAGCGCCGAAGAGCGGGCCGAGGACGACCGCGCGCTGATCGACCTCGAGTTCGTCGAGAAACGGCCGCTCGAGGGCGGGCGCTGGGAACTGCGCGCCCGTCGAACGGGCGGCGCGACCTCGAAGCTCCGCGAGGGCGACCTCGTGCTCGCGAGCGACGGGCATCCGGTCCGGGGCGACTCGGAACTCGCGATGATCGAGCGGCTGGGTAGCGCGGATCCGCGATCCGCGAAGGACTCGAGCGGGCGAAGCCCGCGAGACGACGAGGTCGTCCTGACCGCGGACGAGCCGGTCGAGGTGACGCGACTCGACGTCTACCCGTCTGAACTGACGACCGACAGGTTGCTCGTCGCGATGCACGACGCGCTCCTCAAGGGCGACGACCGGCGCAAGGATGTCCTGTTCGGGCGTGCAGAGCCCGAGTTCGAAGCCGTCGACGAGACCTTCATTGATAACAACGACGCGCAAGACGAGGCCGTCCGGAAAGCCGTCGGCGCGGCGGATTGCGCGCTGATCCACGGCCCGCCGGGAACCGGAAAGACCTACACTATCGCCCGCGCCGTCCGCGCGATGGTCGAGCGCGGCGAGCGCGTCCTGCTGTCGGCGTTCACGAATCGGGCGGTCGACAACGCCTTGGAAGCCGTGCTTGAAGAACTCGAGGCCGCCGACGGCGTCGATACCGATCGAGTCGTCCGCGTCGGCTCGGAAAGCGGCGTCCGCGACGACATGGAGCCCTACCGGCTCGAGCGGGCGGGCGATCCCGAGGACCGCGTTTCGGAGCTTCAGAACGCGGAGGTGGTGGCGGCGACCACCGCGACCTGCGGCTCGCGGGTGATGAAAGAACAGGCCTTCGACGCCGCGCTGGTGGACGAGGCCGCCCAACTGACCGAACCCGGTACCCATGCGGCGATCAACCTGGCCGAGCGGTTCGTCCTCGTCGGCGACCACGAGCAGCTACCGCCCGTGGTGCGCGCGGAGAACGACCTCACCGAGTCGCTGTTCGAGCGACTCGTCGACCTCCATCCCGAGGCCGGCGTCATGCTCGACCGCCAGTACCGGATGAACCAGCGCATTCAGGTCTTCGCCTCGCGGGAGTTCTACGACGGACAACTCCGACCGGCGACGCCCGAGGTCGCGAGCCGAACGCTGGACGATCTCGAGGGCGTCTCCCGCGACGCGCTCCCCGCGAACCTGCGCGATCCGGTCTCGTTCGTCGACGTCGAAGGCGACCGGAGCCGGTACACCGACAGCGAGGAGGCCGCCCGGATCGCGGAGTTGGTCGAGGCCTACGAAACCGCCGGCCTCGAGCGATCCGACATCGGCGTCATCGCCCCCTTCCGCGCCCAGGTCTCCGAGATCTCCAAGCACGTCCCCGACGACGTGGCCGTCGACACGGTCGACCGCTTCCAGGGCTCGAGTCAGGAGGTCATCGTCGTCTCCTTCACCGCGACCGGTTCGCTCGAGGGGCCAATTTTCGAGGACTACCGCCGGATCAACGTCGCGCTGACCCGGCCCAAGCGGGCGCTGGTGCTGGTCGGGGACGCGTCGGCGCTCGCGTCCGACCCGGTCTACGAGCGGATGCTCGAGTGGGCACGTCGGTGACGTGGCAGACGACGCCAATGGCGTCGGACCGATCGGTTACTCGTCCGTACGACCGCGGCAGACGGTAGCCGTGTTTCCGTCGGTGAATGTCGACGTCTGTCCGGCGACGGGGACGGGATCGCCCTCGAGTCGATAGTCGAACGTATGACATCCTCCTCGCCGTGAACGGCAAGGTTTCCTCTCGCTGGGGGTATCGCTTACCGGCCCACGGAGGCAACTTGCGGGTTCGTATGCTCCTCGTTGGGACAGGGAGAGCGTGATGACTCCAACCATTCGTGGTTGTCCCACTTGAGGCATACAGGCCGTGCCATCGACCGTGTTACCGTTGTTTGCCGCCGAAGGAACGTTTCACTTGCGATGAGGTCCGCGTGCCCTTCGAAACCGCACGGACACGTCAGTGTGTCGCGGTGACGAATCGTCTGGTCGGTCGAACCACAGTTCGGACACTCTTGACTCGTCCACGCCTCAGACCGCACTTCCACTGAGATACCGTATTCCTCAGCGGTACACGCCAGTCGGTTCAAGAAGGCGCGGAACGCCCAGAAATTGTGCGTCTTCGCGTTCGTCTCCACCGACCAGTGCGTATCAAGTACACCCGTCAACCCCCGACATACACCGTCGAAACGCCTTCATCATACAGGCATTCGATGAGATCACGGATAAGCGCGTCTTGAGCGTGGTCGCGTCGTTTCGTGCGTCGATCGTACATGCGTCGGATTCGGTGACTACTGTACCGACCGTCCCTCAAGAGCGATTGGAGCCGGGCAATTTCTCGTGTGGTTTCGCGGAAGCGCTTGAACAGGGCACGTCCTTCGTACAGGAGTTGCTGTCCGGTCGTGGTTGTACAGGCGGCGAGGTTGTTCGCACCAATATCCAGAGCGGCTTCTTCCGAAGCCAGTGGTTGTGCCAGTCGAGAATCGTCAATGGTGACTGGCTGAAAGGCCCTGAATGTTTGTGCTTGCTCGTCGTAGAACAACTCCAACCGACCCTGCTTTTCGTACTCCGTCCAGTTAGGGTCGCCACGAACTTCAAGGCGAAGGCGTTCGCGGTATCCAAGCCCGTACTCGTCTTTCAGATCTTTTCCGACAAGGATTTCGAGGCGGGAGTATTCACCCAATTCGACAGAGTACGACGTATTCCGGATGTACGTGCGGAGTTCTCTGCCGTGTTCTGAGTTACCCCAGAAACCTGGGGTGCCGGTGGCTTCCCCTTTCTTCTTGAGGCTGAAGAACGACTTCCACGCTTCGCGGTTCTTGCGTTCGATTTGCTGAACTGTCGAAGCCCCGAGAACACCGCCGTAGCGTCCACGATACTCGCTGATTTCCCATACGTCTCCGTCTGGGTCGGCGTAGTGTTCGCGGCGCTCGTAGTTGAGTTCGTTCCAGAGAGCGGCAGAAGCGTCCAACAGGTGTCGAAGTAACTCCTCGTCCTCGTCGGACTGAGGAACCACATCAAACGTGTTGGCCCGCTTCATCAACTACTGGTCGCATCAGAACACACATAAAGATGTGGTTTGTGTGCTACTATATGGTCGAAGTCCGCATCGAGTTCGATGACGAGGAACAGTACGAGCGGTTGAAGGAATTGAAGAAGCATCGTGGGTTGACGTGGAAGGGGTTGCTCCTCGAAGGAGAGAAGAAAGTCAGAGAGGATACCCCAGAGTGAGCGTCGAACGTGGTTTGTGAAGTGGAGCGTCGGATTCACGCCCGCCCTAAAGGGCGGGGACTCTCTCCTTGAGTCAGGTAGGTCGTCTCGAACGGATCCGTCTCGCCCGGCGGAACGACGAGATCGGTCCGTGACGGGGAGAGCGGGCGGTTCTCGCCGACGCCGACGACGCCCGGACCGAACTCGAGCGAGTCGCGATCGAACGAGTCGCGTTGCGGGTCGAGGGTCGGATTCGGGATCCCATCGTACATCGCAACGAATCGAACGAGGAGCGGGGCATCGCCCTGATTTTCGATTTCGAATCGAGCGCGACCGTCGGGGAGAGTTTCGACGGACCTCGCGAAGCCGTGAACGCGCTCCGGAACCCACAGCGAGGCCGTCCCGTCCGGCGTCTCGACCGTTACGTGAAGCGATCGGCCCACGTACGTCTCGAGTCGATCCGGGAAGACAACGGGAAACCGAACGGTCTCGGCCGGCCGCTCGACTGCCTCGTACTCCGTCCCGGTCGCTTCGTTCACCAGAGCGACCCGTCGAACGTCGACGCCGTCACGGAACCGGACGACGAGCTCCGTGCCGTCGAACCGATGACTCTCGAACACGGTGGAGGAGTCCAGCGACTCGCTGGTCCCCGAAAGCGGCGACGAACAGCCGGCCGAGAGCGGGACAGCCGCGGTCGCGAGGGCGCGAAGGAAGGGGCGGCGGTTCATAGCGGTACATCGCACGCACGTGTAACTATTCTTTCCTTTCGTGCGACGCGGATGAGCGTGTTCTCCTGGGACGCGACCACGGCCGTGAGCGCGATCGATACCGCCGACGTTTATCTTCCGCTGACCGTACCGTCAGGTGATATGCGACTCGAGGAGGCAAGTGCGACCGTTCGCAACGCCGTCCCGGCCGAACACGGGGAGATCGTCGTGTTGATCACCGAACTCGGCGGAACGACGGCCCTCATGTTCCTGCTCGCGGTGCTGTTCTGGTGTGGCAGCCGTCGGCGCAACGCGCTGGTAATCAGCTACGCGGTCGCCGGGCTGGCGCTGGTGCTGACGCTCAAGACGCTGTTCGCACTCCCCCGGCCGCCGGCGGACGCGATGCTCGTCTCGCTCGAGGGCGCACGCGAGGGGTACGGCTTCCCGAGCGGCCACGCGTTCGCGGCGGCCGTCGTCTACGGGGGGCTCGTCTCGGCGTACGATCGGCGCGACGACTGGCGAGCAGTCGTCGGGGCCGGCACGCTCATCGCGGCCGTCTCGCTCTCTCGAGTCGCCCTCGGCGTCCACTATCTGGGAGACGTGCTCGTCGGAGCAGCCCTCGGGATCGCCTTCGTCGTCGCGATGGCCCGACTGACGGGCGGCGATCCGACGGTCGGCTTCGCGATCGCGCTCGTCCTCGCGATTCCCGCGGTCATCGTCGCCGGCGGCACCGAAGACTCGCTGCTCGGCCTCGGCGGCTCGATCGGCGGCCTCCTCGGATCGCGCCGGTTGACGGCGCTGCCGGAACTGCGCTCCCGCCTCGAGGGCGCGCTACTCGTCGCGGTCGGCAGCGGGTTCGTGGTCGTCGTCCGAGGTCTCGAGTCGATCGTCGGTGCGATCGAACCGCTCCTCGTCGTCCTCTACGCGTTGCTGCTCGGCGGAATCGTCCTCGCGCCGGCCGCCGTCGGCCGGTTCGAGTTCGGCGCGCTCGAGTCGTCGGAAGCGTAGCCGGCGGTCCGCGCTTCCCTCGAGCCCGCAAAAGCGACGTTGCTGGTATAGATGTCGCGCCCGAATACGTATCCGATCGGACGGTGAGACCGGGCGTATGGTCAGCTACGATCGGAACGGGCCAGTCGCAGTGATCTCCATCGATCGACCGGACGCGAAGAACGCGATCGACGGCGAGACCGCAGCGGAACTGAACGATGCGTGGCAACGGTTCGACGACGACGAGGACGCCGCCGTCGGCGTGCTGACCGGCGACGTAGAGACCTTCTCGGCCGGGGCCGACCTGAAGAAGATGGACCTGGAGGACGGGCCGGAGGGGTGGCTGGGCTTCTCGCGCCTGGAGGTCGAGAAGCCGACGATCGCCGCCGTCGAAGGCCACTGCGTCGCCGGCGGCCTCGAGATGGCGCTCTGGTGTGACCTCCGCGTCGCCGGCGAGGGGGCTACCTTCGGCTGTTTCGAGCGCCGGTTCGGCGTCCCGCTGGTCGACGGCGGCACCCAGCGCCTCCCGCGGATCGTCGGCCAGGGGCGGGCACTGGAGATGATCCTGACCGGCCGGCCCGTCGACGCCGAGGAAGCCAGGGAGTGGGGGCTCGTCAATCGCGTGACCGCGGACGGGAGAGCGCTCGAGACCGCCGTCGACATGGGAGAAACGATTGCGGACTTCCCGCAGACGACGGTCCGGACGGATCGGGCGGCGCTGTACGAGGGGCTCGGCGAACCCATCGAGAAGGGGCTACAGATCGAGGCCTGGCACGGCCGACGGGCGCTCGAGACGGCCGAGGAAGGGGCCGACCGGTTCGCGTCCGGCGAGGGCCGCCACGGCGCAGGGATCGACGACGATACCGACCGGTAAAGCCGGAGAACGACTCGAGCGGGATCGTCGAACGCGCCGCAGACCGGCGTTCGGGGTGCCTATCGCGACGAGTAGTCGATTCTCCCCTCGTCCTCGCTCTCCCGGACCCAGTACAGCCGTGCGTACGGGAGATGAACGAAGCTCTCGTCCTCGAGTTGGACCCTGACGCCCCGGACTTTTCCGGAGTCCGTGATGTCGTCGGCGTCGACCGATTCCTCGGCGAGACCGTCCGGCGATTCGTAGGCGATCGTGGCCATACGTTTACTGCAGACGGAGCGGGCATAAGTCCGGGGCGTGCGAATTCTCGCATGCCGCCAGTGCGACGACCGACCGGGGATTTACCGCCGTTGCGGGTGTAGAACCGCTATGCTCGAGGCGCTTCACCCGCGTCGACCTGGTGGCCGCGCCGCGGTCTGGATCGTCACCGCGATCGCGCTCGCGTCGATCGGAACTGGCATCGGCGCGATCGTCACGCAACCGGCGCTCGAGACCGGCGGCGCGCTCGGCGATCTCCAGGCCGCCGCGGAGTTCAGCGGGACGATCGTCGGGTTCGCCCTGCTCGTCACCGCGTGGGGAATGCGTCGGGGCTATCGGCTGGCCTACGCCGCCGCCGTGGTCCTGGTCTTCCTCGCTGGGGCTCACGGCGTCGCTCAGTTTCGGGCGCTGTCCGTCCCGCTCGTCGTTCTCTCGGTCGGCGGCCTCGTCGTCCTCGTGACTACGAGTCGACGGTTTACCCGCTCGAGTCACCTCGACGCGACGCAGGTCGGCGCGCTGCTCTCGATCGTCGGCGTCTTCTGTTACGGCACGGCCGGCGCCTACGCGCTGCGAAGCGGGTTCGACGGAGTGCAGAGCGTCGTCGACGCGGTGTATTTCACCGTCGTGACGGCGAGTACCGTCGGCTACGGCGACGTTCACGCGTCGACCGACGCGGCGCGGCTGTTCGCCGTCTCGCTGGTCGTTCTCGGCCCGGCGACGATCGCGGCCACCGCCGGCAGCCTGTTCGGCCCCGCGGTCGAGGCCCATCTCGCCCGGACCGGTCGACGGGCGACGGGACGCAGGGTCCGAGCTGACGGCGAGGAAATCGACGACGAGACCGACGGCGAATCACGGATCGTCGTCCTCGGGGCCGGCGAGACGATTCGGCCCGTAGTCGCGGCGCTCGCCAGACGAGCGTCGGTTACGGTTGTGACGGGCGAGGAATCAGCCGCGGCGCTTCCCGAGACCATCGAGGCGATCGTCGGCGAACCGACCGCGGAACGGACACTCGAGCGGGCCGGCCTCGAGACCTGCGACGGAGTCCTCGTCGGCGGGGACGAGGACGACCAGCGGCAGTTCGTGGCGGTCGCTCGGTCGGTGACGGACGCCCGAATCGTCGCGATCGTCGGCGAGGAGTCGGTCGGTTCGCTCGAGCGAGCCGGCGCGGACGCCGTCGTCGACCCCGAGGCCGTACTGGCGGCGGCGACGGTGGACGCGCTCCGAGATACCGACGAGCCCGCCGGTCAGTCGTCCGCGTCGGCTGCCTCCCAGAGCGGGTAGAGATCGTCTTCGATCGGCTCGGTGATCGACTCGCCGTCGAGGGCGAGTTCGGGTTCGCCGCCGTCGAGGGCTCGGACGGTGCCGATCGCGGTCGCCACGAGGCCAGCGTCGTCGAGCTCCGCGAGACAGTCCTCGAGCGCGTCTCCAGGGACGGTCGCGACCAGCGCCCCGGAGCCGAAGATCCGGAGCGGATCGACGCCGGCGGCCTCGCACAGCGCCGCGGTCTCCGCGCGGACGGGGACGGCGTCGCGATCCACCGCGAGTCGAACGTCCGAGGCGCGGGCCATCTCGAGCAGGCCGGCCGCCACACCGCCCTCGGTGGGATCGTGCATCGCGGTCGCGTACTCGCGGACGATTCGAGCCTCGGGAGCGACGCTGATTTCCGAGAGGAATTCCCCGGCGCGGTCGCAGATCTCGGGGTCGACCTCGAGGTCGCCGCCGAAGTCGGACGCGAGGATGGCCGTTCCTTCGATTCCGGCGGCCTTCGTGAGGAGAACGCGATCGCCGGGTTCCGCGCCGCCGGTCGGGACGAACCGCTCGGTCGATCCCATCGCGGTCAGCGAGAGGATCGGGCGCTCGAGCTGGTCGACGTACTCGGAGTGGCCGCCGACGATCGACGCGCCGATCTCGCGGGCGGCGTCGTCGAGGTCGCGGCTGATCGCCTCGAGCGTGCGCTCGTCGGTCCCGGTCGGGAGGAGGAGGACGGCGGTCAGCCAGCGCGGGTCGGCCCCCGACACCGCGACGTCGTTGGTCGCGACGGGGACGCCGAGCCGGCCGACCTGCGAGGCTGCGAGCGAGATCGGATCGGAACTGACCACGAGCGTGCCGTCGCCGTCGGGCCAGTCGATCGCCGCCGCGTCCTCGCCGTCCGCGGGTCCCTGCAGTACCGTCTCGTCGGACTCGGCCGCCCCCGTCCGATCGAAGACGTGCGCGAGCAGGTCGTCCGGGCTCACCTTGCCGGGCATACCACGAACTGGGACGATGCGCCGTTTGTAGCTGTCGAAGGATTCGCCTTCTGCGTTAGATCGTCCGACAACGCTACTTCCGAGAACACCCCGAAAGCCCCGACGCCGCTTTCATTCCCACCCGAACGTGGTTTGGCCGGACCGCTGTTGCAAAGCCTGTAACGGCCACGGAGAAAACGACGAATTTCGAGACCGCTCAGTTCTCGGGCGCGACCGCTTCCATCGTCTGCCGGACCTGTTCCTCGTCCGCACCGCGCGGGAAGCTGACCGCGATGGCGTCGATGCCGTCGACTTCTTCGTAGCGCTCGAGTTGCTCGCGGGCGGTCTCACGATCGCCGGCGGCACAGAGGTCGTCGAGGATGTTCTCGTCGACGAGCTCGAGGGCGCGCTCGCGGTCGCCCTCCTGCCACGAATCGTAGATCTCGGTCGCCTCGTCGTACCCCTGGCGCTCGAGGGCGTCGCGGTAGAACGTGCCCATGCCGCCGACGTAGAAGGCGACGTGCTGGCGGGTGAGCGCGCGGGCCTCGTCGGGATCGTCCAGTACGCAGCAGGTGACGCCGGCGGTGACCTGCACGTCCGACGGGTCGCGGTCGCCGAGGTCGGCACCGCGCTCGATGTCGTCGATGCGGTCTGCCATCCCCTCGGGAGTGAGCATGATGCCGTGCCAGCCGTCGGAGAACCGACCCGCGAGTTCGACGGCTTTGGGACCCATGCCCGTGACCTCGATCGGCGGGGTCGTCTCCGGCGGGTCACAGCGCAGACGGAAGCCCGAGAGCTGGAAGTCGTCGCCGTCGTAGTCGACGGTCTCGCCCGAAAGCACTTGACGGACGATTTCGACGGTCTCTCGGGTTCGTTTGAGCGGGTTCCCGAACTCGACGCCGTGCCAGTTCTCGATCACGACGGGGCCGCTCGGGCCGAGGCCGAGCCGGAACCGACCGTCGGAGAGTTCCTGCAGCGTCGCCGCCGTCTGCCCCAGCAGCGCCGGCGAGCGCGAGTAGGTGTTGAGAATGCTCGAGCCGATGTCGATCGTCTCGGTCCGTTCGGCCATCGCCGAGAGCACGGTCACGCCGTCGCGACCCCACGTTTCGGGGAGCCACGCGCAGTCGTAGCCGGCGTCCTCGGCCGTCCGCGCGTAGTCAGCGATCGAGTCGATCGTCGGCTGTGCGGCGACGGGAAGGTGGACATCTCTGTCAGTCATCGTCATTCACAGAGGAAACACGGCCTTTTGGCTGTATGGGAACCGGAGGCGAGCGGACTATCGTTTACGCGCTCCCGCGGAGATGTTGATGAAGTTCGAGAAGACGAACCCGAGCATCCCGCCGAAGATCAGATGGGCGAGCAGGCTCTCGACGGTCGCGGTCGGAAAGTCGGGGTCCGCGCCGCCGGTGAAGACGACCCAGATCGGGAGCGCGACGAGCGGAATCGCGAGCCAGACGAGCAGGGCGTACCCCATCCCGAGGGCGGTGAGACGCGCACTGGGCCCCTGCCCTTCGAAGTGACGCGGTTCGGGGTTCGCGACGAGGGCCCGAAGTACCAGTTTCCGCGTGACGACGAAGCCGAAGACGACGCCGAGGACGAGCCCGTGTAACAGATGGAGCGCCCAGCCGGTGCTCCGCGTGGCCTTGATTCCGTACAGCGAGGGGATCGTCACCGCGACGACGTCGGGATAGATGAGTCCGAAGAACGCGCCAAACGCCATCGCACCGGCGACGCCGCTGATCGCACCGCTGAGCACCCAGTTGAAGCGTCCCCGAAACCCGTAGTCGACCGGACTGGGTCGTCGATCGGCCATCGTGCCCTGGTGTACGCCGGTGAGCGGGAAAGGTCCGGGGACGAGTCAGTCCCGATGGAAGAAAGGGCAGCGAACGGACCTCGGGTGCGGCGACTCGAGGACCGGCGACCGACGGGTCTAGACGTCGCGTTCTTCGCTGATCTGCGGGACACCTTGGACGGTGATGGTCTCGCCGACCACGTACGAGGAGGCGGGGCTGGCGAGGAACTGCGTCACGTCGGCGATCTCCTCGACGGTACCGATGCGCCGGGCGACCTCCTCGCGGTCGATGTTGTCGGCGGAGACGCCCATCTGACTCTCGACGCCCGGCGTCGCGACGAAGCCCGGCGCGATGCAGTTGACGCGGACGTTCTCGTCGGCCCACTCGTAGGAGAGCGTCGTCGTCAGGTTGATCACCGCCGCTTTCGCCGCGCCGTACGGACTCATCAGCGGCGAGCCGTGCTGGCCGGCGACGCTGGCGAGATTGATCACGGAGCCACCGCCGTCCTGTAGATACTCGGCGGCGGCGTGGGTGCAGTGATAGGAGCCGTTGATGTTGATGTCGATGATCGTCTTCCAGCCGTTCGGCGAGATGTCGTCGAAGTCGGCCATGAACGACGCGCCGGCGTTGTTGACCAGCACGTCGAGCCCGCCGAACTCCTCGACGGTGGCCTCGACGAGCGCCTCGACGGCCTCGCGGTCGGTCACGTCACACTCGACGGCCAGCGCTCGTCCGGGGCTGTCGCTCTCGTTGATCGCCTCGGCGACGGGATCGACGTTCTCCTGTTCGCGCGAGCAGACGACGACGTCGACGCCGTCCGCGGCGAACCGTTCGGCGATCGACTTCCCGATACCGCTCGAGGAGCCCGTGACGATGGCGGTCTCGCCGTCGACGCTGAACTGTCCGGTGCTCATACGCGATCACCTGTGATTCGAATCGTAGTTACCATTGTTAGCTCCACCCGCCCATTTGCAGCAACTGTTAATAAAGATGGGTATGGATACCGTACCGTTAAGTGAATGGGTGGCACTGACACAGGTATTCAGACGACGGCGGAACGGTCGTCGCGACAGAACACATCCATGTCACCAGACACCCCAGATTACGGACCGGACCGACAGGCCGAGGTCTATCTCAGCGGGATGCTCGAGGACGAACCACCCGAGTTCCCAGTCGCATACGAGGACCTCGTGGAACGCGCTCGCGAGGAACTCAGTGACGAGGCGTTCGCCTACGTGGCAGGCGGCGCGGGCTCGGAATCGACCGTCGAGGCGAACGACCGCGCCTTCGACGAGTGGCAGATCGTCCCCCGGATCATGCGGGACATCTCCGACCGCGACCTGTCGGTCGACCTCTTCGGCCACGAATACCCGTCGCCCGTGTTGCTCGCGCCCATCGGCGTCCAGTCGATCCTCCACGACGAGGCCGAACTGGCCGTCGCCCGCGCGGCGAGCGCGTTCGACGTGCCGATGATCTGTAGCTCCGTCTCCTCGTACTCGATCGAGGACGTCAGCGACGAACTCGGCGCGAGCCCCGGCTGGTTCCAGCTCTACTGGAGTTCCGACCGGGACGTAGCGGCCAGTTTCCTCGAGCGGGCCGAGGACGCGGGCTACGAGGCCGTCGTCGTCACGCTCGACACCCCGAAGATGGGGTGGCGCGAACGCGACATCGAACTCGGCTACCTCCCCTTCCTCGAGGGCGAGGGCCTGACGAACTACTTCGAAGATCCGGCCTTCCGTGATCGACTCGAGGCGGATCCACAGGAAGACGAGGAGGCCGCGATCGCCTCCTGGCAGGCGTGTTTCGGCGACGCTTCGCTGACCTGGGACGATCTCGAGTGGCTGCAGGCCCAGACCGACCTTCCCGTCCTCATCAAGGGCGTGCTCCACCCCGACGACGCCCGCGAAGCTGTCGAGCGCGGCGTCGACGGCATGGTGGTCTCGAACCACGGTGGCCGGCAAGTCGACGGCGCGATCCCCGCGCTGGACGCGCTGCCGGAGGTCGTCGACGCGGTCGACGACGTGACGGACCCCGACGAGGATGTGCCCGTGCTCTTCGACAGCGGCATCCGGCGCGGGAGCGACGTCGTCCGCGCGGTCGCACTCGGGGCCGACGCGGTGTTGCTGGGCCGGCCCTACGCGCTCGGGCTCGGGATCGGCGGCGAAGACGGCGTCCGTGCCGTCCTCGAGAACCTGCTCGCCGACCTCGACCTGACGGTCGGACTCTCGGGCTGTGCGAGCCTCGAGGAGGTCGATCGCTCGACGGTTCGGAGGGCCGAGCGATGAGTGATGACGCGACCGTCGACGCCGGCCCGACGGATCCCGACGCGGGCGAGTGGGAGGCCGTCTTCTGGGACATCGGCGGCGTCATCCTCGCGCTCGACACCGTCCAGGCGGCCCACGCCGACTTCATCGCGGACGTCCTCGAGCGCCACGGGGTCGACACGACGATCGAAGACGCGATCGACACCTGGCGGACGACCGTCGGCGACTACTTCCGCGAGCGCGACGGCACCGAGTTCCGCTCCGCGCGCGAGGGGTACCACCGCGGGATCGAGGCGATCGTCGGCGAGGAGATCCCGAGAGACGAGTGGCAGCCTCGATTCGACGAGGTCGTCAGCTCGACGATCGAACCGATCTCGGGCGCCCCCGAGACGATCGCACGGCTCGCCGATCGGGACCTCCACGTCGGCGTCATCAGCGACGTCGACGACGCGGAGGGGCGACGCATGTTAGAGCGGTTCGGCGTCCGCGAGCACTTCGACTCGATCACCACCTCCGAGGAGGTCGGTCGCACCAAGCCGGACCCGGCCATCTTCGAGACGGCGCTCGAGAAGGCCGGTGTCGCCCCCGAACGATCGTTGATGATCGGCGACCGCTACGACCACGACGTGAAGGGGGCCGACGACATGGGGATGCACGGCGTCGCGTTCGGTGCCGACGACGGTCCGGCCGTCGCCTACCGGATCGAATCGCCGGAAGAGATGCTCGAGATCGTCGACGGGGAGCGAGACGAGTAGTCTCGGACGGTCGACCAGCCGGCCACGGCCGTGCCTAACGGTAACTTACAACCCACGAACATTGTAAAAGAGATATCGCGGCGTAACTATTTACTACGAGCGTCTCGTCGACGAGGACGCGCTGGCGGCGTATCTCGAGGACCACCTCGGATCGGTCGACGACTACGACATCGCCCGCCACCAGGAAGGTCACTCGAACGAGACGCTGTTCGTGACCTGGGGTGACCGGGAACTCGTCATCCGGCGGCCGCCACCGGGCGAGACGGCCGACACCGCCCACGACGTCATCCGAGAATACCGCGTGACGAACGCGGTGGCCGACACCGACGTCCCCGTGCCGACGCCGGTGCTCGCCTGCGAGGACCACGACGTCATCGGGAGCGACTTCTACGTGATGGAACAGCTCGAGGGCGACGTGCTCCGAGAGGACGAACCGGAGCGGTTCGCCCAGCCCGAACACCGACAGCGGATCGGCGAGGAACTCGTCGACAATCTGGCGAAGATTCACGACCTCGACTACGAGGCCATCGGACTCGGTGAATTCGGCCGTCCCGAGGGGTACACGCAACGGCAGGTCGACCGCTGGGGCAAACAGCTCTCGTGGGCGTTCGAAGTGACCGAAGACGAGCGGGAAGTACCCGACCTCCACGAGGTCGGCGACTGGCTCCGGGAAAACGTCCCAGAGGAGCACCCGCACACGCTCGTTCACGGCGACTACAAGCTCGACAACGTCATGTTCGGGCCGGGGACGCCGCCGGAACTCATCGGCGTCTTCGACTGGGAGATGGCCACGCTCGGCGATCCCCGCGCGGATCTGGGCTGGATGCTGTCCTACTGGCGCGACGCGAAAGACCCCGATCCGGAGCTCCCGGAACTCGTCACGCGGTTCATGGAACGAGAGGGGTACCCGACCCGCCGCGAACTCGTCGACCGCTGGGAGGAGCTGACCGGCTTCGAGTTCGAACACGAGCGGTTCTACCGCGCACTCGCCGTCTACAAGCTAGCCGGCCTCGGCGAGATGTTCTTCCGGCGCTACCTCGAGGGCAACAGCGACGATCCGATGTACCCGTTGATGGAAGAGCGCGTGCCAGCGCTTGCCGCGCGGGCCAAACGGATCATCGAAGGCGACGAGCCGCTCTGAGCAGCGACCAGTAGGGCAATTTGCTGGGATCGCTATCGGACCACCCATCCGACGGCCGCCGCCGACCCGAACCGAACAACGTCCGGCAACTGAACAGTAGTTTTCACAGGCCGCGAATCAGACACGGTTTTTTAGCCGTTCGATTGAACTCTTAACAATGGTAAGGAGGTGTCGGTGGTATTAAGACGCTTCCGACCGACGACTCGCCCATGTCACTCGAAAGCATTGACCGCGTTGCGGTTCTCGGCGCGGGGAACATGGGACACGGGATCACCGAAGTAACGGCGATGGCCGGCTACGACGTCACGATGCGGGACATCAAAGACGAGTTCGTCGAAGACGGCTACGAGTCGATCGAGTGGAGCCTCCAGAAGCTCGAGGAGAAGGAGATGATCGACGAGTCGGCCGACGAGGTGCTCTCGCGGATCGAGACGACGACGGACTTAGAGGAGGCCGTCGCCGACGCCGACCTCGTCATCGAGGCCGCGCCCGAGGAACTCGACCTGAAACACGACATCTTCAGCGACCTAGAGGAGTACACGAGCGAAGATACACTGCTGGCGACGAACACCTCGAGCCTGCCGATCACGGACATCGCGGAGGTCGTCGACACGCCCGAGCGCGTTCTCGGTCTGCACTTCTTCAACCCGCCGGTGAAGATGGACTTAGTCGAGGTCATCTACGGGCAGGACACCAGCGACGAGGCCGCCGAGGCCGGCTACGAGTGGGTCGAGTCGATCGACAAGACGCCGATCTACGTCCGCAAGGACGTCCGCGGCTTCGTCGTCAACACGATCGTCGGCCCCTTCGGCGGCGAGCCCGCCTGGATGGTCTCGAACGACGAGGCCACGATCCGCGAGGCCGACGCGACGATGGTCCACGAGCGGGGCTATCCGATGGGACCGTTCGAACTCGGCGACCTGACCGGCATCGACGTCGGCTACCACGTCCGTAAGGAGGGCGGCGACCCCATCCCGCCGATCACGGAAGAGAAGGTCGAAGCCGGCGATCTCGGCCAGAAAACCGGCAAGGGCTTCTACGATTACGAGGACGGCGACGGGGCCGACTACGAGCCCGAGGACGCGGGCGACTTCGACTGGCTCCGCGTCGAGGCCCGGATGATCAACCGCGCTGCCTTCCTCGTCGGCGAAGACGTCGCCAAACCCGAGGAAGTCGACACCGGCGTCCAGCTCGGCCTCGGTTTCCCCGAGGGTATCTGCCGTCGTGCCGACAAGATCGGCCTCGACACTGTCCTCGAGAAGCTCCAGACGCTCTACGAGGAGACCGGTTCCGACCGCTTCGAGCCCCACCCGTACCTCGAGCAACTCGTCGAGGAGGGGAAGACCGGCGAGGAAGCCGGTGCCGGCTTCTACGACTACGGCGACGACGAACTCGGCCCCTTCCACGACCTGAACTACGAGCTCGAGGACGGCGTTCTCTCCGTCGAACTCGACCGCCCGTCGCGGATGAACGCACTCTCGGAGGACCTGCTCGACGAGATCGACGAGCTGTTCTCCTCGGTCGACACCGACGAGGTCCGGTGTGCGACGATCGAAGGCGCGGGCGACCAGGCGTTCTGTGCCGGCGCGGACGTCTCCGGCTTCAGCGACGCCAATCCGACCGACCTGATGGACGTGACGCCCGCCTTCGAGACGGTCAACGACTTCGAGCGCCCCGTCCTCGCGAAGATCGACGGCTTCTGTCTCGGCGGCGGCTTGGAGCTCGCGCTGGCCTGTGACCTGCGCGTCGCGACCGAGCGTTCGTCCTTCGGCGCGCCCGAGATCAACCTCGGCCTGATCCCCGGCGGCGGCGGCACCCAGCGGCTCACCCGCGTCCTCGGCGAGACCCGCGCGAAGGAACTGGTCTTCCGGGGCAACCACATCGACGCCGACCGCGCCGAGGAGTGGGGCCTCATCAACCGCTCGGTCGAACGCGACGAGTTCGACGACACCGTCGACGAGTTCGTCTCCGACCTCGCCGGCGGCCCGCCGATCGCCCTCAAGATCGCCAAGAAGGTCATGAACGAGGGCGAGGACGCGAGCATCGAAGCCGCGATCGCGATGGAGAGTCAGGGCTTCGGGCTCCTGACGAGCACGGAAGACGTCCTCGAGGGGACCGCCGCGTTCGCCGAGGACCGCGAGCCCGAGTTCGAGGGGAAGTGAGATGACCGACGGACCGGACGAGCCGTCAGCGTGGCCCGAATGGGCGTCGTTCGTCGAGAGTCACGGCTACCTGTCCTGGCTCGACATCGGGGTCGACCACCTCGAGGACGGACGCGCAGTCCTCGCCATCGAGCGAAACGAGGACTTCGAGAACCCGACCGGCACCGAGGGCCCGAATCCGGTCCACGGCGGTATCGTCGCGACGCTGATCGATACCTCGAGCGCGTTCGCGCTCCGGAGCACGCTCGAGAACCCGTCGGAGGCGTTCCTGACGACGACCGACCTCAACGTCTCGTATCTGCGGCCGGCGACGGGCGACCTGCGGGCCGAAGCCGAAGTGCTTCGCGTCGGCGGGTCGACCGGCGTCACCGACGTGACCGTCGTGGGCGAAAACGGCGAGGCCGCCGTCGGCCGGACCACCTACCGGCTGTTCCGCGACGGACTCGGCGACGAGTAACCGCCGAGCGGCGCTACCGCTCGTTGCGGTCCTTCCCCAAATCCTCGTAGATCCGCGGGTCGGTCTGGAACTTGAGGACGTTGTGGATCGCGGAGTTGCGGATGTTCGCGATGACGCTACCGTGCTCCGTGTAGCAGTCGTGAATCCACTGCGAGACTTCCTGGCGGTCACGGAACATCATGACCGTTTTCCACTGGTACTCGCCGTCCGAGAGGAAGAAAAAGAGGGTGTGTTTGTCCCCTCTGATGTACTCCATCGCGTCCCGCCAGTTGTCCGCGAAGTGCTCGGCGTTGAACTTGAACTCGAACAGCGCGAAGATGTAGTACTCCTCGTTCGGAATGATCGCCTCGCGGAAGACGCCCTCGTCGCGCATCCGGCGGATCGACTCGCTGACGGTGACGTGGGAGACGTCGATATCGTACTCCGCCTCGAGGACCTGCGTCAGTTCCCGCGACGACAACTGTGGATCGTTCGAGAGTTCACAGAGGATCGCGATGTCACGGTCCTTGAACTCCCAGTTCGGTGGGTCCCCGCTCATGCTATCGAGATACCATGTGTACTACTGCTCTCCGTCCGAGAGGAACTCGCGAAGGCGTTCGGCGTAGGCGTCCGATCGATCCTCCGGAACCCAGTGGTAGGCGTCCGACAGCGGGGCGAGTTCTGCGTCCGCGAGATCGTCGGCCAACCGTTCGGCGTAGGCGTACGGCTGCATGACGTCGTCTTCGCCCCACAGCAGCAGCGTCTCGGCGGCGATCGCGCCGTAGTCGATCTCGGTCGTGTGGTTCGTGTTCGTCGCGACGGCGTTGCGAACCAGCGAGACGTGGCCCTCGTCGGTCAGCCACGGCGCTTTCATCCCGTCGACGAACTCGGGATCGGCCTCGCCGTAGGCCCCCTCGACGAACGCCCCGTCGAGCCGTCCCTCGAGCTCCTCGCGATCCAGCTCGGCGGCCGAGGGCAGCCCCAGGTTCGAGACGAACTCGACCGGCCACGAGTCGTAACAGACGGCGTTCGAGAGGACGAGTTGATCGACCATCTCGGGGTTGTGCGCGGCGAATCGCAGCGCGACGCCGCCGCCGATGTCGTGGGCGACCAGTGCGATCCGATCGACAGCGAGCTCGTCGAGCAGGGACTCGAGCATCGCCTCCTGAGCGCGGATCGAGCGGTCGAAGTCGTCGGACATCGCGGAGTTGCCGTAGCCGACCATGTCGGGTGCGATGGTCCGGCGGTCCTCGGCGACCTCGGAGACGATATCGCGCCAGAGGAACGACCAGGTCGGAATGCCGTGGACGAAGACGACCGGCGGGTCGTCGCTCTCCTCGGGACCGTCTTCGTGATAGGCGACCTCGAGGTCGTGGCCGTCGACCGAGACAGTCGCCGTCGACTGCGCGTCGCTCCAGGTCTCGTGATCGACCATCTAGATCCCCTCCGTCGGTCGGACGGTCGTCGATCGACTCGTCGATCCGTCGAGCCCGTCATCCCAGCGATCGTGGCTCTCTCGTGTGGTTGTCTCGCGTACCGTCATCGGTGACATAGCGCCACTTCAGTTTCCAACATAAAGTCAGTTTGGGAGAGTCCTACCGCTGTTAACCGTGAGCGGGACCGAATCGACGGCCGGCGGGAGCGGATCGCAGCGGGCGACGGAGTCGACGCTGAGAAGCCGCGGACGGCCGGACCGTCGCTATTCGTCCTCGGAGCCCGCGGTCAGTCCGGCCATCGACTCCTCGCCGATCTCCTCGAGCACGTGCTCGTGAAACGCCTGCAGGGCGGCGCTCTCGTCCTCGGCGAGGACGACGTCGCTGGCCGACAGCGTCGCGAGGCCGAACGCCCGCGGCGTCGGCGAGTCGAGCAGCCGCCGAGACACCGCGAGGTCGCCCGCGTCGATCGCGCCGACGATGTCCTCGATCTCGTCGACGTTCAGTTTGTCCTCGAGGATCTCGCGATAGGTTTCCTCGATGACCGCGAACCCCTCCAAGTCTTCCGCGAAGCCGAGCAACATCTCGCTGGAGACCTGCTGTTCGCTCGCGGACTTCTCGTAGCCCTTGTAGCGTTTGAGGATCATCAGCGACCGGGTCGCGTTGATCCGGAAGTAGCGCTGGAGCAGGTCGGTCCCGGAGAGGGACGCCCGGAGGTCCTCGCGCACTTGGTCGGGCTCTATGTCGGCGATGACGCCCTCGAGGTCGACCTTCCGGTTCAGGGGCATCGAGAGGACGAAGCCGTTGTCCGCGACCGCGACGCGGACGTTCGCGGTCGCCGCCTGGGCGCAGCGGTAGGCGAGCAGGCGGGAGAGTCCGTCGTTGACCTTCCGACCGTAGTTCGAGTGGACGTAATAGTGACGTTCGTACTCCTCGCGGTCGCGGACGACTTCGATCGCGAGCCGGTCGAGCGTGCTAACGCTCTCGAGGCCGGCGTACTGACACTGGTGGTCGAACAGGCGCGCGATAGCGCGGACGCTGTCGTCGTCCAGCGGGAACTCCCGGAGCCACGCGCGGACCCGCGGCGGCCCGCCGGCCTCGTAGCGCTCTATGAGTTCGCCCTGAAAGCCGAGGATTTCACAGCCCAGATCGTAGGAGAGCGGCAGTCGCTCGGAGTACCACGAGGGGACGGTCGGGCGCGCGCTCGTGCGATCGACGTAGACCTTCGAGCCCCGCCGGTAGCGGTACTCGAAGTGGTCGCCACCGAGGACGAACACGTCGCCTTTCTCGAGTGTATCGAGGTACTGCTCGTCCAACTGGCCGACCCACTCGTCGCTCGCGCGCGTTTTCACGTCGCAGGTAAACGAGTCGGGAATCGTCCCGATGTTGGTCATGTAGATGACCCGCGCGAGCCGACCGCGCTTGCCGATCAGCCGTTCGCCGACCGGGTACTCCTCGTAGTGGTGCTCACCGTCGGGCGGGTCGTTCTCGTCGCGCCAGACCTTCGCGTAGACGTTCTTCTCCTCGAGACCAGCGTACTCGGCGGTGAGATACCGCATGAGCGACTCGTACTCGTCTTCCGAGTAGTTCCGGTACGGGTACGCGCGACGCAGAATCCCCTTCAGTTCGGTCTCGGGGCGGATCTCGGCGATCGCCATCCCGTAGACGTGCTGGGCGGCGACGTCCTGGGCGTTCTCCGGGATCGATACCGAATCGACGAACCCCTCTTCGGCCTTCTTGAGCATGACCGCACACTCGAGGAGTTCGTCCCGATCGAGTGCGATCACCCGGCCGGTCACGGTCTGGCCGACGCGGTGGCCCGCCCGGCCGACCCGCTGGAGAAGGGCCGCGACGGACTTGGGTGAGCCGACCTGCACGACCAGATCGACGTGGGGCATGTCGATCCCCAGCTCGAGGCTCGTCGAGGAGGTGACCACGTCGAGGTCGCCGTCTTTCAGCCGGCTCTCGATGTCCTGGCGGACCTCCTTCGAGAGACTCCCGTGGTGGCAGCCGGAGTTGTCCTCGTCGTAGGCGTCGAACCCGTCCCGGAGGTTGTGGAGGACCCGCTCCGCGCCCGAACGCGTGTTCGTAAACACGATCGTGTTCGTGTGGTCCTGGATATGCTCGTGGAGGGTTCGATAGAATCGCTCCTGAACGATCTCTCGGGGCGTATTGATCAGATCGTCGGTCGGACACTCGAGTTGCAGATCGAACTCGCGGGCGAACCGGGCGTCGACGATTTCGTAGTCGCGGGGCTCGCCGCCGGGAGTGTCACAGCCCACGAGGAACTCCGCGACGCGAGACAGCGGTTCGATCGTCGCCGAACAGCCGATCCTGGTGATCTCGCCCTCGGCCATCGCCTCGAGCCGTTCTAAACTCACTGCGAGGTGGGTGCCGCGCTTGCCCGCCGCCAGCGAGTGAATCTCGTCGACGATGACGTACTCGACGGTGCGCAGCTTCTCGCGGAACTTCGGCGAGTTGAGCAGGATCGCGAGCGTTTCGGGAGTCGTGTTCAGGATGTGGGGCGTCTCCTCGAGCATCTTCTGACGCGCGCTCGAGTCGGTGTCACCGTGGCGGATGGCGTGGCGGATCTCGCCCATCGACCCCTCGTCGCGCTCCGCGACGATCCCCTCGATTCCCTCGAGGGGCACCTCGAGGTTGCGGTGGATGTCGTTGGCGAGGGATTTCAGCGGGGAGACGTAGAGACAGTAAACGGAGTTCTCGAGGCCGGCCGGGGACTCCCGATCGCGCTCGTACAAGGTGTCGATGATCGAGAGGAACGACGACATCGTCTTTCCCGACCCCGTCGGCGCACAGACGAGCGTGTTCGTTCCCTCGTGGATCTTCGGGATCGCGCCCCGCTGTGGCGGCGTGAAGAAGCCCTCGTTCTCGGGGACGAACTCGCCGAACTCCTCGAGCCACCACTCCTGGACCGCGGGCTCGAGGCGATCGAACACGTCGGCGTCTTCGATCGTCGCGGCGTCGGGATCGAAGGGGAGGGAGTCGTCGGAAACCGGCAACTCGAGGCGCTCGTTCCCGTCCATTACCGTCGTCTCCGGGGCCGGCGTGTAAGAGGGTTTGGACAGCGGGGTGAAAGTGAATCGAGGGACGGCCCGGCACACCCGGGCGGTCGTTCGGCGGATTCCATCGGTCGCCGCACTTCACTGACGGCACACAACACCCGTAATCTAATTAGTCTCTCGTTCGTGATGTTCACGAAATGCTGTCTTCGCGGTCGGTTGGCATTTTCGTTCTCGTGATCGGCCTCCTCACGGCCGGACTCGTCGGCGGAACGACGGTCGTCGACCCCGACTCCGACGGAGTGACGCTGGTGCGCGAACTCCGCGACGGAACCGCCGTTTTCGAGAGCGATACCGACGGCGATGGCCTCGACGACGGCGAGGAGAAGCAGCGAGGGACCGATCCCACGGTCGCCGACACGGACGGCGACGGCCTCGACGACGGCGAAGAACTCTCTCGTCACGACACGGACCCGACCGACGCGGATACGGACGGCGATGGCCTCGACGACGGCGAAGAGATCACGACCTACGAAACTGATCCCGAGCTCGAGGACACCGACGGCGACGGACTCACCGACGGCGTCGAAGTCGAGGAGTACGGGACGAACCCGCTCACGGCGGATTCGGACGACGACGGACTGACCGACGGGGACGAACTCGAGACGTACGACACGGACCCGACGGATGCGGATACGGACGGCGACGGGCTGAACGACGGTGCCGAAGTAACCGAATACCACACCGACCCGCTAGTCGCCGACACGGACGACGACGGCCTCTCCGACGGCGCAGAGGTCCATCGGCGGGACCTCTTTCCCGACGCCGACCCGCTTCGGACCGATGTCTACGTCGAGATCGACGCCATGGAGGGGACGGAACTCGGTCGGACCCAGACCGAGCGGATCGCCGCCGAGTTCGACGACGCACCGCTCGAGAATCCCGACGGGTCGACCGGTATCTCGCTACATTTCGTCTACGACGAGACGATCCCCTGGGAGTCGTCGACCAGCATGAACGATTTGAACGGCTACCGGGTCACGCACTTCGACCGGGCGCGCCAGGGGTACCACTATCTCGCCATCGTCGCGAACGTCGGCGGCGACTCGGGAACGACGAACGTCATCGGCAAGGCCAGACGCGGAACGATGATGATCGAACCGCAGTCAGATCCCGACGAGATGGGATCGACCGCGATGCACGAACTCGGCCACTCCCTCGGTCTGTTCGACAGCGACTTCGAAGGGATCGACTCCGAGCAGTACGGCTTCTGGCGGTACCGAAGCGTCATGAACTACAACGCGCCACCGGAATACTACGGCTTCTCCTCGAGCGGACTCACCGGTTTCGACGACTGGGAATACTTCGACGACCACATGTACACGCCGTCGACGGACGCCGTCACCGTCTCCCCGTGACGCGGCCGCGGCTCGGTCCCGCGTCCGCCGTCGAGACGCGTCCGTCGACCGATACCTTTGCAAACGACCCCGTTATCGGTTGGGTGCCGCCGACGAACTGGGATCGGTCGATACTACGATCTCCACGTTCCCCTCGCTGTCGATGCACACTCGCTTCCCGCGGTATTCGAACTCGACGGCTCGAGCAGGACCGCTCGTGCTCGACGTGGCGGGAAACAGTTCGTCGAGCGCATCGGCGTCGACGACCTCGTGAAGCGGCGGTTCCAACTCGACGGGGTCGACGCCTTCTTCGGCTGCTACTGCCCGAACGACTTGCAGACTGGTCGGTGCTGTGTTCGCCATACATCGCCCGCCAACGAGGGTGTAAATAACTCCCCCCGATACTTTGCTGACGGACGGCTGACGCGCGTCAGACAGATGGCTGTCTGCGACGATCTCGAGCGGTCCGCCGGTCGCAATCCGATGATGCCGCGATATCCCGAGAGACGCTCCTTCTGAATTCGGTGCGCTTAGCTGATCCGACGACGAACGATGAGCTGCTCACCGTTTTCGGACGAAATACGCTGTCGGCCCGACGCATCAGAACCCTATCGGACCGACGCTAAGATCGAGCACGTATCGTAACCGCCGCAGAGCGGGGGACTGACGAGCCGGTTCCCCTCATTTCATCGTGACGTAGGCGAGGAACGCGACAGCGGCCAGCTGGAGGGTCCGGAGCACCAGCAGCATCTGTTGGGCGAACTGGTCGCCCGCATAGAGCATGTTCGTGCTGAAAAAGAAGTAGAGTGCGAGCACGTTTTCGGCCAGGAGCACGACGCCGAAGGCGATCAAGCCGAGGACCAGCGACGATCGGAAGGTCCGATAGTTCCGTATCCAGACGGCGATGAGGCCGAGTAACAGCAGGATGCTCAGTCCGGACAGTACGCTCGCGATCGCGAGATTCGTTTCCATTGCCATTGTCAGTCCCTCATTTGGTCGATGATCCGCTCGAATTCCTCCTCGTGGCGTTCGAACCGGTCGGTCAGGAAGTAGAGTTTCCCGTACTCGTCACCGCCCGTTTCGATGATATCGTGCTCGACGAGCTTCTCGAGATGGTACCGGATCGTGTTGTACTCGAGGTCAAGCCGCTCGCTGAGCTGGTTCGCGTTCTGGGGGCGCTCGGAGAGCGCGCGGATGATCCGGACCCGGTTTTCGCCGCCGCGCGTCCCGACCAGTAGGTACCAGAGCGCCTTCTCCATCTGCCGTTGCTCGAGTTTTCATCGCGAATGATATATATGTGCTCACCCGTCAATCGTCCGGGAGACCCATCCCGTCGGACCGCTCGGGAACGCGTCGCTCTCTTCGTTCGGCTGAAGCGAGCCAGTTCCATCGGTCGCTCGGACGACGACGTCGTGGTTCCCCGTCGGCGGATCGTAGCGATACC
>SDGW01000123.1_pt1 | contig 31385 bp, 32 predicted proteins | sample 2873831 | NCBI WGS metagenome assembly SDGW01 (sample SAMN08132700, study PRJNA421101) | hypersaline lake metagenome | isolation source: celular fraction 0.22 microns magnesium sulfate-rich crust from ephemeral... | place: Spain: Penahueca Lagoon, Toledo | collected 2011-07 | reverse complement strand
TCGGTGACGTTGTCAACCGGTTCTTCTTCGGTGACGTTGTCAACCGGTTCTTCTTCGGTGACGTTATCGACCGGTTCTTCGTCCGCGGCCGCATCCTCAACCGTGACGAGGGCATCGTCGGTCACGGGCTCGCCCTCGGCGGTGAGGAACGGTCCGTCTTCTTCACCCTCAGTCTCGACGAAGTCGTACGTCTGATTGTCGTTCGTGTCCTCGTGCGGCATCGCGATCAGCGTCTCGTCTTCCTCGAGCGGTTCGTCGAGGGTGATCTCGATGTCCTCGTGCGTGCCCGCTTCGAGGTAGTCAGAGACGCCGATGACGCTGCCGATGACGTCGCCATCGAGGAGGCTGCTGTCGTGGATCGTCACGAAGCCGGAACTCGGCAGCGTGGTCTCCGCGACGACGACCGTCTCGCCCTCGGTCGTCTGGTTGTCGAACGTCACGGTGGCCTCGGCCGGCTCTTCTTCGGTGACGTTGTCAACCGGTTCCTCCGCGGCCGCATCCTCAACCGTGACGACGGCCTGGTCGGTCACCGGCTCGCCGTCGGAGTCGAGGTAAGGTCCGTCTTCCTGACCCTCCGTCTCGACGAAGTCGTACGTCTCGTTCTGGTTCGTGTCACGGTGTGGCATCGCGATCAGCGTCTCGTCCTCCTCGAGCGGTTCGTCGAGAGTGATCGTGATGTTCTCGTGCGTACCCGCCTCGAGGTACTCGGACGTTCCGATGACGCTGCCGATGACGTTACCCACGAGGAGGCTGCTATCGTGGATCGTCACGAAGCCCCCGCTCGCGAGCGTGGCGTTCGCGACGACGACCGTCTCGCCCTCGGTCGTCTGGTCGTTGAACTCCACGATCGTCACGTACGCGCCCTGGGTTTCGTCGTCCGCGGTCTCGTTCTCCAGTGCGGTCTCGTCGTCTGTGACGGTCTCGTTATCTGTCGCGTTCTCTTCTACTGTCTCGTTTGTCGGTTCGTACTCGTCTTCGCTGACCTGTGCGCTCTCGTCGACGGCCCCGCTGCCGGACGCAGCGGTGACCATCGCCCCGCTCGAGCACACGAGCATCAGCGCAGTGATCACAACGAGTACCTGTTTGCGTGCGTTCATGGTTGCCCTGAGGGCATCAGTCTCGTCGTCGTTTCCGCGGATAAACCGGCGGAACCATTACGCTGAGAAATTGGATACTACGGCCCAGCGGCGGCGTATTCAGTGGGACGTTCGTTCCCGGAAAACAACGGTTGTTGATAGGAACGATCCCGCGCTAATGGTTGTTGATAAGAACGGTCCCGCGCTAATCGTCGTTCGTCTGTTCGGGCGACTTCGACGCCGTCGGTTCGTGTCCCGGAAGACAGACCAGGTTTTCCCGTCCCAGCCTGAGTTTCGTGACCTGATCGTCGTCCTCGAGGTCCGCGAGCAGCCGACTGACCTTCGCTTTCGACCAGTCGACGGAGTCGACGATTCTCGATTGCTTCATTCGGCCCCCGTTTTCCCTGAGCAGTTGGCGGACGCGTTCCTGATCGGTGACGAACTCCTCGTGGCTCGAGTCTGTCTCGTTCGCCAGGGCCGGCGGGTCCTCGTATCGGTTGCGGGCGACGAGTATCCCTCCGAGAAGCGCCAGCGCAACGATTCCCGCGAGCGCCGCTACGTGTGCTCCGCCGTCCAACTGGAGCGGCCGGACGAGTTCCGAGACGAGCTCCGGACGGGGACCCGCGACGATCGAAGCGACGGCCGCGCCGCTTATCGACGGACTGGACGTATCGGTCGCCGTGGAAACTCGTCGTCGGATGCTCATGGCTGTTTGGGGGTTGTGTCTCGATGATTCATGTCCTGTACCGTCGTGACCGCCCTACAAATTGTTTTTTATAGCCCATCTGCTGTTATGATTTCGCCTGTCTCTCGCCGTATCCATACCGTCCAATTCCCGAACGGGTCCCGTCGGATGGCTGGCCGTACACGGCGTACGCGGGCGTCTTGCCGGTGGCGGAACCGCGTCAACGCGGCCCGTGGTTGAGCCGGTAGGATACGTCTCACTCATGGTATGGATGGCCTTTGATCGACAGACCGAATAAACGCAACCGTACGTTTGTAACGGTTAGCGCGGATTCGCTCTGGGTTCAGTCAGTAAGTAAACGCTTCAGTGACGCTCGTCGAATCGAACACTAACGCCCGAAATCGTCGCAATGCGCTTCGGTCAGTCCGCTTTTCGAGCGGTATGACGGGCGCTGTACGGCAGTACGGATCGGTTTCGGTGGCCGGGCCAACTGGCAGACGGCTAGCTGTACGATCCGCTTTCACGGTTGGTATCCGGGGTGGCACCGGCGTCCCGACCGGACGGCCCCGACGAGCCGACCACCGTTCGAATCCCCGACTCGAGGCCGATACGGACGTCGAAGCCGAGCTGGTGGCTCGCTTTCGAGGTGTCGGCACCGCTGTGTCTGATGTCGCCGGTGCGGGGTTCGCGGTGGACGATCGGGGAGGACGAGCCGGTCGCGTCGCGGATCGTCTCGGCGAGTTCCTCGATCGTCGTCCGCGTTCCCGTCCCGACGTTGTACGCTTCGCCGACGGCGTCGGTCGTCGCCGCGCGCAGGTTCGCCCGGACGACATCGCTGACGTGGACGAAATCGCGGCTTTGCTGGCCGTCGCCTTCGATCGTGATCGGTTCGTCGGCCCGTGCCTGCTCGACGAACGTCGAGATAACGCCGCTATAGGGCCCCTGCTGGCGCGGACCGTAGACGTTGAAGTACCGGAGTGCGACCGTAGGCAGGTCGTACAGTTCCTCGTAGAGCCGAGTGTACCGGTCGAGTGCGGCCTTCTGTACGCCGTAGGGTGAGGTCGGGTCGATTCCGGCCGTCTCGGGTACCGGTAGTTCGTCGGGGTGGCCGTAGACCGCCGCGCTCGAGGCGACGACGACCCGAGCGTCTTCCTGGCGGGCCTGCTCCAACACCAGGAGGCTCGCCTCGAGGTTCGTCCGGTTGCTCTGGCGCGGTTCGTCGACGCTCTGTGCGACGCTGACGAGCGCGGCGTGGTGGAAGATGAGGTCGACGCCGCGGGCAGCCCGCTGGAGGGCGATCGGGTCGCGAACGTCGCCCTCGACCACCGTCACGTCGTCGGGGAGGTGGGTTCGGTCGCCGCTCGAGAAGTTATCGAGCACTCGGACCTCGTTTTGCGGTGCCAGGGCGTCGACGAGGTGGCTGCCGATGAAGCCCGCGCCGCCGGTCACGAGTATCGTTTGATCGCGGATCGCTGGCGTGTCCATCGCCCGATGCTACCAGCACCTCGCTGTTTAGTATCCGATTCGTACCCCTGCGTATTCAGGCTCGAGGCAGCGGAAGGCGCTGCTTACAGCCTCATCTGTCTCGGTCTCGAGCGAGGGTCGGGACAGGGTGTGACACGACCGCCCCTGTCGACGCTGGCGGACTCGGGAGGAACGCGTCGGGCAGCACTCGGCGACTGTCTCGAGTGGCTCAAGCACGACCTGATTTCACGCCGTGTTACAATAGATATAAGTCACAAAAGGTTGACTATCCGAACGGAAGCCGGTCTCCGGAACAGGGACGTATCGCAAACGTCCCGGGTGCTAGGGACACCCGAGACTGGCTTCCATCCGAGCGGATTGAAGCCATGATTGCATACATTCTACCGGGACATAAACGTCCCGCACGATCGCGGAATCGCCCGCTACGAGGAGCCTCGGTCCCGAATTCGGCCGCGAGCCAGCGGGGAGGTCGCGGGAGATGAGCGGTCCCGACGAGGCGACCGAAGACGGTGACGAGTCAGCACTCCCCGACTGCCCCCGGTGCGGCGAGCGGGTGGTGATCTCGGTCGCGTTCGGCCCCGAGGCGGGGCTGGTCAGCCCCTGTGGCTGTTCCGTGCCGCCGGCGCTCTTTCCGGAGGTTCACGGGCAGTAGTCCGCGGTTCGCGCTCGAGCCCCGGCGGACAGCCGGCCGGTCGACGCGGTGAGCGTCCACGCCGTCGAAACCACCACCCGTCGACATCACGCGTCGGCCGGTCGGCCCGGAAGCGGCGGCTCGAGTGCGTCTCGTTCTCGATTCGGGGAGGACCGACGAGCGTCCGATCGGTTTGGGGAAGCTATATGCGCAGCCCTCGGCAACTCCACGGCAATGACCGTCGATCTCGTCGTGCGCAACTGTACCGTCGTCACGCCCGCGGGGCGGACCCCCGACGCGGGCGTCGCCGTCGAGGACGGGACCATCGTCGCCGTCGGTCGGAGCGACCGGCTTCCCGAGGCCGACCGCGTCCTCGACGGCGAGGGGAACGTCCTCGTGCCGGGCATCGTCGACTGTCACATCCACAACCGCGAGCCCGGCCTCGAGTACAAGGAAGACTGGGAGTCCGCGACGCGGGCGGCCGCCGCCGGCGGGGTGACCACCGTCGTCGGGATGCCGAACACGGACCCGGTCATCGACCGGCCCGAACACCTCGAGCTGAAGTTCGAGCGCGGCGAGGCGTCGGCCCACGTCGATTTCCAGAGCTACGCCGTCGTCACGAGCGAGAACCTCGATCTCATTTCCGAGATCGACGAGGCCGGTGCGCTCGGCTACAAGGTCTTCCTCGGGTCGACCGTCGGTGACGTGCCACCGCCGAGCGACGGGGAGATCCTCGAGGCGATGGAGAACATTCGGGAGACCGGTAAGCGGCTCGGCTTCCACGAGGAGAACGGCGAGATCATCGATCACTACACGGAGCGGTTCCAGGCCGAGGGGAGAAACGAACCGATCGACCACTCCCACTCGCGACCCGTCATCGCCGAGCGGGAGGCCGTCGAACGGATGATCACCTTCGCCGAGGAGACCGGCGCGAAGATCCACATGTTCCACGTTTCCTCGGGTTCGGCGGCCGAAGCCGTCGCCCGCGGCAAAGACCGCGGTGTCGACGTGACCGCCGAAACGACCCCCCACTACCTCTGGTTCACCGAGGAGGTCATGCGCCAGAAGGGCAACGTCGCGCGCGTCCAGCCGCCGATTCGCGACGCCGAAGAACAGGACCGGCTCTGGCAGGTCGGCATCGACGACGGCGCGATCGAGTGTATCGCCACCGATCACGCGCCCCACACGCCCGAGGAGAAGAAGGTCGACGACCCCTTCGGAAACACCTGGGACGCGATTTCGGGCTTCGTCGGCCTCGAGACCGAGGTGCCGGCCATGCTCACGTTCGTCGACCGCGGCCGGTTCACGATGGAGGAGTGGGTCCGCCGCCACTCGACGAATCCGGCCAGGGTCTGGGGGATGTATCCCCAGAAGGGCTCGCTGCAGGTCGGTACCGACGCCGACTTCACGGTCGTCGACCCCGACCTCGAGTGGACGGTAGACAGCGCTGACCTCCACTCGAAGAACTGCGTGACGCCGTTCGAAGACGAGTCGTTCCGCGGGAAGGCGGTCGCAACGGTCGTCCGCGGCGAGGTCGTCGCTCGGGACGGTGACGTGATCGGGGAGTCAGGGTACGGAACGCGCGTGGACGTCGACTGATCGCCCGTCGAGGAGCAGCGTGACGGTTGCCGCGACCGTTTTCAGCTCGAGAAAGTTCCGGTCGGGGTATATCCGCTATCCGTGCCATCGGATCCAGTGAGGATCACGAACCATGACGGATGCTGATTCCCTCACTGACGACTGCGAGACGACCAGAACTGAACGACTTCGATCGGTGTATCTCTCCGTGACCGACGGCGATACTGATCCCGTCGTCGAATCCCAGAAGACGGACTCGCCAACGAGGGAAATCCGAGAGGCCCACACCGACGAGGCCGTCGGCCCCGCGGAACTCCACGGACTCGACGACGCGATCGGCGATCCGGATCCCACTGACTGACTCGGCCGAAATTCTCACCGTCGACCGACTCTGCCCTCCGATTTCGGCTTCAGACCGTACTCTCCGCGCACTGTCTCTGTCCGTCCGTTTCTCCGGATTTCGATCGTCTAGAACGTGGCACTCGAGCCAAGTAGCTCTGTAGCCGGTCCGTTGAGTATATTATAATATACAATAGACGTAGAAAGTATTAAGCTTTAAGAAGTTAGAAATCTAATGTGGTGTCTGGCAAATCAGACAGTGCGGACGAGAAGCGGAACCGCTCGCGACGAACCGTCCTGAAGGCAGTCGGCGGTACTGGACTCGCGGCAACAGCGCTCGCCGGTCTCAGTTCCGCCGCGACCGGCGACGGGTTCCTCTGTTCGGTGGGTATCCCGACCCTGTTTCAGAAGGACGAAACGCCGCTCGAGTCGGAGAACCTGATCGAGACGACGGATACCATCTACGATAACGGCGTCAAGATCGCGAATCGACTCGTCAATGGCAATCTGAACACGCTGCGAAAGGCAGTTCGGCTCCGGGCGTACTCGTCGACGGCCGGCGACATCGATATGATCGACCCGAACGATCTCCCCGAGCGAGCGGTCGTGTCGGGGATCTCCGCGTTCGAGGAGCCGATCGAGGAGCAACAGGAGCGTAACGCGTGGGGCGCGGACGCGGTTCCGACCCTCTCCGGACCGACGATCGTTCGCCGGTCGTAGGGTCGCTACAGGCCGGTAGCGAGTCCCGATTAACGCTCGAGGTCCGCGCCGACCGCCTCCTCGACCGACGAGAAGCCGTCGCGCTCGAGCAGTTTCACCAGGCCCCGGTTAATCCGCTTCGCGGTCGAGGGTCCCCGGTAGACGAAGCCGGTGTACAACTGGACGAGCGAGGCTCCGGCGCGGATCTTCTCGTAGGCGCTCACCGCGGAGTCGACGCCGCCGACGCCGACGATTGGTAGTTCGCCGTCCGTGTACTCCGCGAGCGTGCGAACGACCGCGGTCGAACGATCCTCGAGGGGCTTCCCGCTGAGGCCGCCCCACTCCTCGCGGCGCGGCGATTCGAGGTCCTCACGGCACGTCGAGGTGTTGGTCGCGACGATACCGTCGAGGTCGAACTCCCGGACGATGTCGACGAGATCGAAGATCGCCTCGTCGGGTTCGTCGGGACCGATTTTGACGAGGGTCGGCACGTCCCGGTCGTTTTCCGCCTCGAGCGTCTCGAAGATCGTCCGGAGGTGGTCGGGCGAGGCCTCGTCGAACTCGTCGGGGGTGTTCGGACAGGAGACGTTGACGACGACGTAGTCGGCGAAGGGCGAGAGCCGATCGAAGACGCGTCGGTAGTCCTCGATCGCCTCGCGCTCGCTCGAGGAGTTCATCTTGCCGACGTTCACGCCGAGCGGAATTCCGGGCACTCCGTCGGCCTCGAGGCGCGATTTGACGCGTTCCATCCCCTGCCCGTTGAATCCCATCCGGTTGATCATCGCCTCGTCCTCGAGCAGGCGAAAGAGCCGGGGTCGATCGTTGCCCGCCTGCGGGTAGGGCGTGACGGTGCCGATCTCGACGAAACCGAAGCCGAGCGCCGCGAGCGCGTGGGTCACTTCGGCGTTCTTGTCGAAGCCGGCGGCGACGCCGACCGGGTTCGGAAACGTCGCGTCGAACAGGTCGACCTCGAGCGCCGGGTGGTCGTACCGGTACGCGTAGGAGAGCGCCGCTCGCGTCGGTCGCATGGACTGGGCCGCCCGGAGCGTCCGCTTGCCGAGGTCGTGGGCCGTCTCGGCCGGGAGTTTGAACGCGAGGGGGCGGACCCGCGAGTACAGCGTCATTTGGTGGTACTCCGAACGGCCGATAAGTAAACGTCTCGAAGCGTCGACGCCGGGGTGGACGGGCGGGAGACGGGCTCAGAGCGACTCGAGGAGGCTCCCCACGTCCTCGACGGACCGCAGATCGTCGAGCGTCGCGAGCGCGTCGTCGATCGCGACCGAACCAGGCGCGAAGTCGGTGCACATCCGGAACTTCTCGTGCAGTTCCTCGACGGAGAGGGGATCGTCGTGCGTTCCCGGCGGCCGTTCCTGCGTGCGTTCGTACGTCTCACCGTCGCGGGTCGTCACCGCGACCCCCGCGGCGTTCGAGTCGTACGGCAGCTCGTCGTCGACAGTCAGCGAGACGCGCTCGCGGACGGTCTGGACCGCCGGTTCGTCGATGTTCGATGCCTCGAACGCCGACAGGCCGACGGCTCGGCGAGCGATCGCGCTCCCGATCAGGTACGGCATCGAGAACTTCGCCTCGAGTCCCGTTTCGGGGTCGTCGTGGGCGAGCGCGTCGGCCGCCCCCTGCGAGGCCGTGACCCGCACCGCGTCGATCTCGTCGGCCGCGAGGTCGTGTTCCTCCGCGAGTCGGATCGCCGCGTAGATGGCGGCGTGGGTGTAGTAACAGCAGGGATACTTCTTCACGTCGATGCCGTCCTCGCGGATCGCCCACCGCTCGCCGAGGTCGGGCAGGGCCTCGAGGTCGGGCTCGCCGTCACCCCGGTAGAGGTCGAAGAAGCCGCGTTCGCCGTCGATCGCCGTCGAATCCGCCGTCGCGCCCTCGGCGGCGAGCAGGGCCGCGGTCGTCCCCGAGCGGGCGGCTTGCCCCGCGTGAATCGGCTTGGTCGTCGTCCCGAAGTTGCGCTTGAGGCCGGCCGGCATCGAGGCGGCGATCGAGAGGGCGTTCGCTGTACGGTCGGCCGAAAGGCCGAGCAGGTTGGCAACGGCCGCCGCGGCACCGAAGAGTCCGATCGTCGACGTGGCGTGCCAGCCGCCCTCGTAGTGGCCCGGGCTGATCGGCCTCGAGAGGTAGTTCTGCGTCTCGAAGCCGGCGACGAAGGCCGTCAGCAGGTCTCGGCCGGAGGCCCCCTCGCGCTCGCCGACGGCCAGCAGCGGGGCGACCATCGGAACGCTCGGGTGGCCGTCCATCGCCGCCAGCGCAACGTCGTCGAAATCGAGCGCGTGACCGGCGGTCGCGTTCGCGAAGACGGCGTCGGACAGCGGCAATCGCTCGTCGCGCCCGAGAACCGTCGTCTCGCCGGGACCGTCGTCCGCGGTCACGGCGGCCGAAGCGGTCGCGCCCGCCTCCGCGTCAGCGCCGGCCAGCGTCACGCCGACGGTGTCCAGAATTGCCCGCTCGGCGAGCCGTCGCGCGTCCTCGGGGACATCTTCGTCGGAGAGCGAACTGACGAACGTCGCGAGGTCGGCGGTGATCCCGCCGACGTCTGCGTCTGTCATTGCCGGTGGTCTCTCGAGGAGCGTAATAGTCGTGTCCCCCTCGTATCGGAGGGCTGAACCGTTCAGCCCGTGGACGCTCGCGTCTCGTGTCATCGGCGGAGACAGTCGGGTCGGCCGGCACCTTCTTTGCGGAGACGCGGGGAGTCGAGTACGACAGTGCCACGACGTGCCGAGACGCTCCGGACGACGCTCGAGGCGATCGAGAGCGTCGAGGACGTGGCACCGGCCCCGAAGCCGGAGGTGATCCCGACCGGGTTCGGCGACTCGGCATTCACGCTCGAGTGCCGGTTCTGGATTCAGCCGCCGAACGTCCGGACGAAGTGGCAGGCGACCCGGGCGATCGTCCACGAACTCACGGCTGCCTACGACCGCGAGGGGATCACGATTCCCTACCCCCAGCGCCAACTCAGTGCGCGGGGCCGGTGACGGTGGCGTCCGGACTCCCGACGCCGACGGCGAGCGGGGCGACGGCGAGGAACTGTCCTATTCCGAACGGGAGCGACGAGAGGCCGCACTCACGGCGCCTCGAGCAGTCCCACGATTCCCCCGCCGCCGCCGATGCTCATGCCAACGAGTCCACGCTCGACGTCGGGGTCGTCCCGAATCTGGTACGCGAGGCTGGCCGCGAGCATCCCGCCGGAGGCACCGATCGGGTGGCCGAACGCGACCGCGCCACCCTGGGGATTCGTCTTCTCGCGCGGGATGCCGACCCGATCCATGACGTACACCGCCTGCGCCGCGAAGGCCTCGTTGATCCAGTAGGCGTCGACGTCCGCGACGGCGAGGTCGTTTCGCTCGAGCAGTTTCTCGACGGCGTCCCCGACGGCCTCGTTGAACCGGTCGGGATCGCGGTAGGCGGTCGCGTAGTCGGCGAGTCTCGCCATCGGCTCGAGGTCCCGATCTGCGGCCGTCTCCGCGTCGGTCAGCAGGACCGCACCCGCGCCGTCGCTCAGCTTCGAGGCGTTGCCCGGCGTGATCGTGCCGTCCTCGCGGAACGGGGTGGGGAGGGCGGCCAGGTCCGAGAGCGTCGAGTCCGGCCGCGGTCCCTGGTCCTCGTCGACGGTCTCGCCGTTCGCCTCGACGGGAACGATCTCGTCGTCGAACGCGCCCGACTCGATCGCGTCGGCGGCCCGCCGGTGGCTCTCGAGGGCGTACTCGTCCTGAGCCTCCCGCGAAATCCCCTCGCGATCGACCAGCCCCTCGGTGATCTCGCCCATGTGGACGTCGAGGGTGACGTCCCACAGCGAGTCTAGCAGCATCGAGTCTTTGAGTTCGACGTCGCCGTACCGACGTCCGCTCCGGTAGTCGGGGAGGATCCACGGCGCGTTCGTCATCGATTCGAACCCGCCGGCGATCGCCAGCTCGGCCCGTCCGGCCGCGATCCGATCGGCGGCGAGCACGATCGCGCTCAGCCCCGATCCCGAGGCCTCGTTGATCGTCGTCGCGCGCGTCTCGTTCGGGAGCCGGGATTCCACGACGACCTGTCGGCCCGGCACCTGTCCGATCCCGGCCTGGATAGCGTTACCGAGGCCCACCCAGTCGATCGCGTCGCGGTCGACGGCGACGCGCTCGAGCAACCCGTCGACTGCGGTTCGCCCCAGTTCCACCGGTTCGACGTTCGCGAGCGATCCCAGCAGCGTTCCGTGTGGGGTTCGCGCGCCGTCGACGAGCACGACGTCGCTGTCAGTTTCGGTATCGGCCATGGTGACCGGTCCACGAGCGTCCGAATCAACCTTGGCCATAGCGCCGCGATGCGATACGCGGTGTTCGGCCGCGTGAGTTCGCCGACGGCGTCGGGCGGATTCGGCCGGAAGACGGCGACGCTGCGGACGGATCGCTATACTCTCCCCTCGGTAGCATTTCATCTTCGACTCAGCGGTAGTCAGGCAGCGGAACGGAGGGGGCTGCCGGCCCCCAGTACTCCGCGATCCAACCGCGTTCTCCCTGGCGGGCGACCTCAGACGACGTCGTCGGCCCGTAGCCGTTCGATCTCCTCGCTCGAGTAGCCGAGCGCGTCGAGCACCTCGTCGGTGTGCTCGCCGAGATCCGGCATCGGCTCGGCCGCGAACTCGAGCGCGTCGGCGTCGATCGGGTTGTCGACGTACGGCACCGGGCCGTCCTCGGTCTCGAGTTCCTTCACGAGATCGAGATGCTCGGTTTGAGGGTGGTCGAGCACCTCGTCTAACTGGTTCACGTCGCCCCACGGGATGCCCGCCTCGGCCAGCCGTTCGGCCCAGTAATCGCGGGGCTGCTCGGCGATGAGGTCCTCGAGCAGCGGCTCGAGCGTGTCGCGGTTTGCGACTCGGCTCTCGTTGTCCGCGAACCGGTCGTCCTCGAGCAGGTCGGGTCGCTCGAGGACGGCCTCGCAGAGCAGTTCCCAGTGGGCCTCGCTCAGAATGGCGAAGTTGACGTACTGGTCGTCGGCCGTCTCGTGGGGGCCATAAGGGGTCAGCAGGTGGTGGCGCATCCCGATGCGTTCGGGCTGTTCGTCGTTGTGCCAGTACTTGTGGGGGAAGTAGCCGAGCCACGAGAGCATGCCACCGAACATCGTCACGTCCAGTTCCTGCCCGTCGCCGGTTCGCTCGCGGTGGAACAGCGCGAGCAGCGTGGCGATCGTCCCGTAGGTCGCGGCGTTGATGTCGCAGACGCTCAGGGGGATTTTGGCAGGCGCGTCCGGCGACCCGTTCATCAAAATGAGCCCGGTCTCGCCCTGCATGACCATGTCGTAGGCCTTGCGGTCGCTGTAGGGCCCGCTCCGACCGTAGCCCGAGACGTTCAGGTAGATCACGTCCTCGTTGCTCTCGGCGACGTCCTCGTAGCCCACGCCGAGCCGTTCGACGACGCCCGGCGAGTAGTTCTGGACGATCACGTCGGCCTCCTCGGCGAGTTCGTGGAAGATCGCGGTCCCGTCCTCGCTTTTGAGGTTCAACTCGACGCTCAGCTTGTTCCGATCGACCCAGGCGTGGGCCGACGAGTCGCCGTACACCACCGAGTCCCAGTGGCGGTTGACGTCGCCCACGTCCGGCCGCTCGACCTTGATCACTTCTGCCCCGAAATCGCCCAGCATCCGGGTACACAGCGGGGCGCTGACCCCGCTCTCGAGGCTCACGACCGTGATGTCGTCGAGCGCGAACATCTACAGCTCCTCCGGCTGCGTGCCGATTCCCTCGGGCCAGCCCGGGGGCTCCGCGGCGGAGGGCTCCGCGTACTCGCGTTTCAACACCATGGGCGTCCGCTCCAGGCTCAACACGAGGTCGTCGTGCTGGTTGTACGCCCGCAATTCGGTCTCGACGATGCCGACGTGATCGCGAGACTCGAGTTCCCGCTTGCTCAAGACTTCGCTTTCGGCGAAGATCGTGTCGCCGTGGAAGACGGGGTTGTGGTGGCGGATGTCGTCGTAGCCGAGGTTCGCCGTCGCGTTGACGGATACGTCGATGACGCTCATCCCGACGGCCAGCGCGATGACGAAGGTCCCGTCGACGAGGCGCTCGCCGAACTCCGTCTCCTCGGCGTAGGCCTCGTTGAAGTGCATCGGATTGAGGTTCATCGTCACGTTGGTCATCCAGACGTTGTCCGTCTCGGTGACCGTGCGGCCGAAGGGATGCTTGTAGATATCGCCGACCGCGAAGTCCTCGTAGTAGCGGCCGTGCCATCCTTCGACGAGTCGCTTGTCAGTCGCTTCCTCTACGTCGGTGTCGTCAGTGTCGTCCGTCATTGGTGTGAGTCGTGGTTCGGTTGTGTCGTGGGTACTCGTCGATCAGTACGAGCGCGGCAGGCCGAGCACGTTCTCGCCGAGGTAGTTCAGGGCGAGTTGCTGGGTGATCGGCACCAGCCGGGTCAGCCGAGCCTCGCGGAAGTAGCGCTCGACGTCGTACTCCGTGGCGATGCCGAAGCCGCCGTGGGTCTGGACCGCCGCGTCGGCCGCCTCGTAGGCCGCGTCGGCCGCGAGGAACTTCGCAGCGTTCGCGTACGCGCCCAGATCGACGTCGTCGTCGGAAGCGGCCCGGTCGGCCGCGTTGTAGGTCAGTTGCTTCGCCGCCTGCAGCCGCGCGTAGGCCTCGGCCAGCGGGTGCTGGATCGCCTGATTCTTCCCGATCGGGCGATCGAACACCTCTCGATCGTTGGCGTACTGGACCGCGCGCTCGAGCGCCAGCCGTCCGAGGCCGATACACTCGGCGGCGATGACGAGCCGCTCCTCGTTGAGGCCGTCGAGCACCTGGTAGAAGCCGTCGCCCTCGACGCCGATCAGGTTCTCCTCGGGGACGCGCAGGTCGTCGAACCAGAGCTCGAAGGAGTGGACGAAGTCGCTGGCGGATTTGGGAATCGCCTCCATCTCGAGTGCGCCCTGGTCCATCGCGTCCTCTAAGTCGACGAGGAACATCGAGATGCCGCGGGTTCGTTTGTCGACCTCCTCGAGCGGCGTCGTGCGAGCGACGAGGACGATGTAGTCGGAGACGTCGACGCGGGAGGTCCAGATCTTCTGACCGTTGACGACGTACTCGTCGCCGTCTTGTTCCGCACGCGTCTCGATCGCCGGCGAGTTCGAGCCGGCGTTGGGCTCGGTCAGGCCGAACGCCTGGATCGACGCCTCGCCGTCGGCGACCTTCGGAAGCAGGTCGCGTTTGATCTCTTCGCTGGCGTACTCGACGATGGGGACGGAGTTGTAGACGCCGCCGTGGACCGCCTGCGCGGCGCTGAACCCGCCGCCGTTGGCGGCGATCTCCTCCATCATGACGACGGTCTCCTGTGTGCCCATTCCGGCACCGCCGTACTCCTCGGGCAACAGGATTCCCATCCAGCCGTGGTCGGCCAACGCGTCGACGAACTCGTGGGGGTACTCCCCGTCGTCGGCTCGCCGACGCCAGTACTCGTGATCGAAGTCAGAGCAGATGTCGCGGATGCTCGAGCGAACGAGCTGTTGGCTCTCGGTGAGCGCGACCGCGTCGCCTAGCAGTCGGGGCATTAGCAGATCCTCTATCCGGTCGGGGGAAAAGCGTTATGTCATGACGTGGACCACCGGGACAGTCGACGAACTCGCCGAAATCGACACAGACGCCTCCCGACGTTCATTTATACGTGAACTGTGCCTCGAACATATACTATAATAAATAATTGTGGTGGGGCAGTGACGTATCGGTCTCGGTGCCGACGAGCGGCGGTCGGAACGACTGACGCAGGGCGAGCTCTTCGAACGGTCCTGGTCAGCAGCGCATCGTCCCGACGTTCCTCGGTCCTCACGCGTCGAACCGGTCCGCGACCCGTTCGCGTAGCACCGTTTTCTGGACCTTCTCGCCGTTCGGTCCCTCGGTCGTCGGGAACTCGTCGACGAACTCGAACGCTTCGGGGACTTTGTAGTCGGCCACGCGGGAATCGAGAGTAGCCTCGAGCTCCCCTGCGGTCAGCCCGTCGCTCTCGGGGACGACGAACGCCACTGCTACTTCACCGTGGCGCGGATGGGGCGCGCCGACGACCTCGCACGAGCGCACGTGGGGGTGGTCCTCGACTGCCGATTGGATCTCCCGCGGTGCGACGAGAAAGCCCCGGACCCGGAGCGCGTCGTCGAGTCGCGAGCGGTAGTAGACGTAGCCGTCGTCGTCCATCTCGGCGAGATCGCCGGTGTAAAACCACCCCGAATCGTCGAAGGCTGCCGCGGTCGCATCGGGTTTGCCGAGGTAGCCGTCAGCGAGCAGGTAGCCTCGGATCGCGAGTTCCCCCTCCTCGCCGGCCGGCAGTTCCTCGCGGCTCTCGGGGTCGACGATCTTCGCCTCGATGTCCGGGTGGATCGGCGGCCCGCCGACGCGTTTGCGCCGCGCTGCCGGATCAGCGGGGTCGCCGACGAATATCTGGCTGTTGGCCTCCGAGAGCCCGTAGGGCTGGACCACCGGAAAGCCGACCGTCGACTCGATGCGCTCGAACAGGTCCTCGTCGAACCCTCTGCTGATGAAGCCGACGACTCCCTTGTCGATCGTTTCGACGCGCGACGGATCGAAGGTCTCGTGCTCGAGCAGCCGCTCGAACATCACGCCCAGTCCCGTGAGGTACGTCGCGTCGTGTTCGTCGACCAGTCGGACCGTCTCTCCGGGATCGAAGTGCGTCTGCGTCACGAGCGTCGCGCCGGTCGCGAGGACGCTGAAGAGGGTATTGTAGCCCCAGATACCGCAGAAGGGGAGCGTCGCGACGGCGACGTCTTCGTTGGTCACGCCGAGGTGGTCGGCGACGTGGGCCGAGTGGTTCAGCAGCGACCGGCTCGACTGCAGACAGCCCTTCGGATCGCTCGTCGTGCCGCTGGTGTAGAAGATCGCCGCCGGGGCGTCGGGATCTGTCGCGGGCTCGAGTTCGTCCCGATCGCGCGCCCGTCCCGCTTCGCACACCTCGTCGTAGGCCCGCAGTGCCGGCAGTTCGGCCGATGGTTCGAGGCTCACGACCGCCTCGAGCGAGGGAACCGAGTCGGGGTCGAACTCGTCCGGCGACTGCTCTGCGACTTCGGGAACCGCCGTCGCGAGCATCTCGTGGTAGTCGCGATCGAGCAACTCGTCCTCGGTAACGAGGACGCTCGCGCCGGAGTCCGCGAGCATGTACTCGAGTTCGTGGGTCCGATAGCGGGTGTTGACTGCGACCATCGCCGCGCCGAGAGCGGAGGCAGCGAGCTGGCAGACGATCCACTCGGGTCGGTTGCCCAGCCAGACCGCGACGACGTCGCCTTCGGAGACGCCGAGATCGGCGAGCCCGCGGGCGAGCGTTCGCGTTTCGTCGAGGAGTTCGTCGTAGGTCCACGTCGTTCCCTCGAAGACGACGGCCCGCCGGTTCGGGTCGGTCGCCGCGGCTGCCGCGATTCCCTCGTACATCGTCTCGTCTGGCCACGTGAGCATCGGTACTACGCGTGGTATCGGAGACCAGCGTCAAAACGGTTGTGCGCCGGCCGGTTCAGTCGCCGTCGCGGACCTGCGCCGCGTCCGGGCCGAACTCCGAGGCGAGGAGGTCGGGAACGTCGGCCGGCGTGACGTCCGAATACCAGGTGTTCCGGGGCTGGATCGTAATCGCGGTGCCGTCTTCGCTGCACAGCCCCAGACACGAGGTCGTGCTGACGGAAACCGCCGTCCAGAACGCGTTCCGGTCGCGCAGCCAGTCTTTGACCGCCGCGACCGTCTCCTCGGCACCGGCCGCGCCGCAACTCGCGTGCTCGGAGTCGCGGTCGTTGGTACAGACGAAGACGTGGGCCGCGAGGCGTTCGCGGTGCTGGTCGGTCCGCTCTCTCATGGACTGGTCAGCAGTTCGTCGTGCCGCTCGGCGGTCGACTGTACGCCGACTCGCCGCTGCAGCCAGCCGAAACAGCCGGCGACGAGCGCCCAGAGGGCGGCCTGACTCAGTACCGTCAGCCCGCGGAACGCGGCCGCGAGATCGGCCGGCATCGCCCCGACCGAAACGATCGTCGGCGCTGCGAGCGTGGCGACGGCCGCGAGCGCGACGATCGGGACCGCGGCCGTGACTACCCCGAGCGGGCGACTCCGGGGCGCGACGCGATCGTATCCGCGGATCGACGCCGCGGCGACGACCGCGCCGACTACCATCATCCCGACGTAGATCGCGATGCGGAGCGTCGGTGTGTACGCCTGTTCGGCCCCCGGCGTCGTCGGTGGCAGGACGAGCCACGGGGCGACCGAGACGCTGAAGAAGCCTGCGGCGGCCAGCACGTAGGCCTTCGCGTTCCCGCGGCCGGGCAGGGCCGGCTCGAGGAAGTAGAAGGCCAGCGCGAAGATCGCGCCGAGCAGGATGCCCCAGAGCACACCGCCCCCGACGCTGACCGCGGCGGTCGTCGCCTCGTTGACGACGTGGCCGCCAGCAGCGTGGGCGTGTTCGCCGGCGGCGTGAGCGTGTTCGCCGGCGTGGTGCCCTCCCGAGTCGCTCTCGGCGACGCCCTCCATGTAACCGATCAACGGGTTCGCGACGAAGGCCACGTAGGCTCCGTAGGCGAGCCCGGCGACCGAGCCGGCGAGGACGCCCCGCTCGAGGTAGTCGACGAGCATCAGTGACAGATGACGCCGGCCGCGTGCCGGAAGTTGTGCATGGAGTCGTGGGCCAGCGGTTCCTGCAGGAACAACAGCGTGAACGACAGCGCCGCGGCGAACGCGAAGACGGCCAGCAGTTGGCCGGTCGTGAGTTCGTCGCGCGCAGTCCCGATTCGATCGTGAACGGTCTCAGTCGTGGTCATGCAAGTCAGCTTTCTCTACTGAAACTCCGATTGTAAAACTACCGATCGGTCGACGCCGACGGCGAACTCGACTGGCGTCGACCGCGAGAGAGAAACGGAACTGAAATGTCACGAATATCCCGGACGAATACGTCGGAACCGGCGACTGCGGGCGGATAACGAAATCGTTTTCCTACGGCTGACGCTTGACTCGACCAACGGAGTCATGCATATCCAACGACGGTCACCCGGAGGGAGCCGCCGTGGCGGTTGAACGCCTGCTCGTCCCGCTGTCGGACACGGTGACCGTTCGGCAGACGATCGGCTACGCCGTCCGGTCGGGCCTCGAGACTGCCGACTCCCTCGAGTGCCATCTCGTCGTCGCGCTCCCCTACGACGCCGACGTCCCGGAGAGCGCCCGTTACCGCGAGGACGCGGCCGAGTCGCTCTCGCGGGCGCGAAACTGGGCCGAGGAAGACGCCGGCGACGCCGACGTGACGATCGAGACGGCGACGATCGGGGGCGACGAGTACCTCTTCGGTCCGCGGGACTACGCCGAGATCTTCGACGCCTACGCGGACGAACACGGGATCGATCGCGTGATCATCGACCCCGAGTACCAGCCCGGCGTCTCCGCCCAGCTGCTCCAGCCCCTCGAGCGCGAACTCGAGCGCATCGGGCTGGCCTACGACGAAGCGCCGGTCGAGCGGTCGGCTCGACGCGGCCGACTCGTCGGCGGAACCGAGGATTTCGACCGGTTGTTCGCCACGTTCTGGATCTCCTACGGGTTCTATCTCGTCCTGGGCGATCCGACCTACTGGTTCGACCTCGTCACCGGCGCGGCGGTCGCCGCCATCGTCGCCGTCTCGCTTGCACAGGTGACGTTCTCGGTCCCGCTGGACCGAGTCCAGTCGCCGATCCGTACCGTGCGGTTCGCTCTCTATATCCCGTATCTGCTCTGGGAGATCCTCAAAGCCAACATCGCGGTCTCGGCCGCGGTGCTGCGGCCCTCGATGCCGATCGAGCCGACGCTGACGCGAGTCAACGCTCGCGTTCGGAGCGGCCTGCCGCTGACCGCACTGGCCAACAGTATCACGCTCACCCCGGGGACGCTGACGGTTCGGGCCAACAATCAGGAGCTGCTGGTCCACACGCTGATCCCGGCCGCGCAGGAAGACCTGTTCGACGGCGGTTTGGAGCGCGGAATCCGCTTCGTCTTCTACGGGCGGGAATCGGCGGCGATCCCCTCGCCCGAGGAGCGCGACGAGGCCGAAGTTGTCGGGGGTGACGAGCTATGACGCCGCCGCTCGAGGACGTCTTTCTCGCCGCGGCCGCGGCGTTCGTCGTTCTGGCGATCGTGCTGCTGTACCGTGCCGTCGTCGGTCCGACGACCCAGGACAGGCTGCTGGCAGTGAACGTCCTCGGGACGAATACCGTCGTCGTCCTCGCGTTGCTGACCGTGGCGCTCGACGAACCGTGGTTCCTCGATATCGCCCTGATCTACGCCCTCCTGAACTTCCTGATGTCGATCGCGATCTCGAAGTTCACGGTCGAACGAGGTGGCGTGCTGTGATCGAAGCCCTTCGCGTCTGGTCGGCCGTCGCCCTCGTCGCGCTCGGCGTGTTCTTCACGTTCATCGCGGCGGTCGGCGTCATCCGGCTTCCCGACGTCTACGCACGCACGCACACCGCCTCGCAGGCGGACACCCTCGGAGCCGGGTTCACCCTCGCCGGCGTCGCGGTCGCGCTGGGGTGGCAGCACGCGACGGCGTACACCGTCTTGCTGCTGTTTTTCGTCTTCGTCACGAACCCGACGGCCGCCCACGCGATCGCACGGTCGGCGGCCGAAACGGGCGTGGAGCCGCTGCTCGCCGACGACGGAAGCGGCTCGGCTGGCGACGCGGAACCGGCCGACGCCGACGCGGAGCCGCGGGAACGCGACGCGGGGGGTGAACCGCAGTGAGCGCCTTCGCCTACTCGCTCGCAGTCTTCATCCTCGCGACCGCAGCCGCGACAGCGCTGTTCCGCGATGTGCTGTCGGTGATCATCGTCTTCGGGGCCTACAGCCTCGGCATGGCGATCCTCTACACGTTCCTGCTGGCACCCGACGTGGCGATGACCGAGGCGGCGATCGGGGCCGGCGTCACGACGCTCCTGTTGCTGCTGACGATCGCGCGGACGACGCGGCCTTCGACCGACGACCTCAGAGAGCGGATTCACGTTCCGGGCGTCGTCGCCGTCGGTGCGTTCGTCCTCCTGCTCTGTACCGTCGTCCTGCCGGAGATGTACGCGGTCGGGATCACGGACACGCCGGTCTGGTCGGACCCCGACGTGACCCAGCACTACATCCGAGAGACGTACAAACAGACCGGCGTCCAGAACGCCGTGACGGCCGTGCTGGCCGCCTATCGCGGCTTCGACACCTTCGGCGAGGCGGTCGTCGTCTTCGCCGCCGGCGTCTCGACGCTGCTCGTCCTGAAACGCGAGGTGTTCGCCTGAATGTCAGACCACTACGACGACACCTACACCGAGAGTCAGGTGATCATGACCGCCGTGAAGATCATCGCACCGTTTACGCTCACGTACGGGCTGTTCATGACCTTCCACGGCGGCGACGCGCCCGGCGGCGGGTTCCAGGGCGGCACCATCGTCGGCGTCACGGTCCTCATGCTCGCCTTCGCCTTCGGGATCGAGCCGACCCGTCAGTGGCTGCGCAACTCCCTGCTCGTCGGCCTCGTCACCGGCGGCGTCGTCACCTTCGGCGCGATCGGCCTCGCGATGATCGCACTCGGCGGGAACTTCCTCGAGTTCACCGTGCTCAAAGAGGTCTTTCACATCAAGCCGAAGTGGGGGCTCGAGGCCGTCGAGATCCTCGGCATCTCGCTGATCGTCTCGGGGACCATGATAACCCTCTTCTTCGCGATGGCCGCCGGGTTCACGCCCGAACGGCCCAGCGGGACCGGCGGCACGAGCCGGGCCAACGAGCGCCGCGAGTCGGCCGATCGGGAGGTGAGCGACGATGATTGAGTTCCTCTCGAACTACTACCTCTACGCGCTTGTGTTCGTGGTGCTGGGCATCGGGATCTACATGGTGATCGCCAGCGAGAACCTCGTGAAGAAGCTGATCGGCGTCAACCTCTTCCAGACGGCCATCTTCCTGTTGTTCATCGCGATGGCCTACATCGATGTCGAGGGCGCGTCTGCACCGGTCGTCCCCGCCGAGAAGAACCCCGGTGAACTCCTCGTCGCGAGCCCGCTGCCGCAGGTCATCGTCCTCACCGCCATCGTCGTCGGCATCGCGCTGACGGCGGTCGGGCTGGCGCTGATCATTCGCATTTACGCGGAGTACGGTACCCTCCGCGAGGACACGCTTCGAGAGGTGCGTGCCGATGAGTAGCGTCGAGCTGATCCCGCCGCTGCTGATCGTCGTCCCGCTGCTCGCGGCCACGCTGCCGATCGCGCTGGGACTGCGCTACGATCGGACGGGCTGGGGGGTCGCCGCGATCACGACGACCGGACTGTTCGCGGCCGCGGTCGCCCTCGCGAGCGTCGTCTACACCGACGGGCGAGTGACTCACGAACTGGGCGGCTACTCGCGACGGTACGGCATCCAGCTCGTCGCCGACGAGTTCTCGGCCCTGATCGCTCTGCTCGTGACGGCCGTCGCCGTCGGCGTCCTCGCCTACACGCGTCGCGGCGGTCCGCGCGGGAACACGTTCTACACCGCCTACCTGCTGCTGACCGGCGGATTGCTCGGAATCACGATGACCGGCGACGTGTTCAACCTCTTCGTCTTCCTCGAGATTACGAGCATCGCGACCTACGCGCTGGTCGCCAGCGGCGACGGCCCGGAGTCGGCGGTCGCCGCCCTGCAGTACCTGATCCTGGGGACCGTCGCCGCCTCGATGTACCTGATCGGCGTCGCCTTCCTGCTCATGGCCACGGGGACGCTCAACATGCTCGAGCTCGCGACGCAGATCCCGGGTGCGGAACGGCCGCTGCTGATCCGAACCGGGTTCGGCTTCATCGTGGTCGGCTTCGCCGTCAAAGTCGCCCAGTGGCCGCTGCACACCTGGCAGCCCAGCGCCTATCAGCAGGCTCCCGACGGCGTGACGCCGCTGATCGCCGCGCTCGTCTCGACGGCCTCCGCGTACGCCTTCGGCCGGCTGATCGTGACCGTCTTCGGCGTCGACTACCTGGCCGGAACCCAGAACGCGGCCGCGATCGTCCTCGTCGTCGGCTGCGTGAGCGTCCTCGCGGGCACCGTCCTCGCCGTGATCCAGACCAGGGTCAAGCGGATGCTCGCCTACTCGTCGGTCTCGCAGTTCGGCCTCGTCATCGCCGCCTACGGCGTCGTCATCGCCGGCGGCTCCGAGACGGCGTTCGTCGGCGCCGCGATCCACCTCGTCGGTCACGGCCTGTTGAAAGCCGGCCTCTTCCTGTCGGCCGCGCTCGTCGCGACCAGCTACGGCGCGCGGACCGTCGACGAGTACGCCGGCCTCGCGACGGAGCGGCCGGTCGTCGCCGGTTCGATGGCCGTCCTCCTGCTGGCGCTGGTCGGCGTCCCGCCGGGCGTCGGCTTCGTCGGCAAGTGGTACATCGCGCTGGGGGCCGTCCAGTCGGAGCTGTGGCCCGTCGCCGCCGTGATCTTCCTCAGTACTATGCTCACTCTCGCCTACGCCGCTCGCCTGCTCGAGAAGATGTACTTCACACCGCCGGCGGTCGAGACCCCCCGTCCGGGGGCCGCCGCGACCGACGGTGGAACGACCGACGCTGCCGCCGCGATCCATGGCGAGGGGTCGGCTGATGCCGTCTCGGTTGGCATGGTCGCGATCGTCGTGATCGCTGCGGTCGGTGCCGTCGCGCTCGGCTTTGCGGGTGGAACGTTCGCCGACTTGCTCGAGCCGTTCGTCACGGAGGTGTTCAACTGATGGTCGCAGATATTCGCCCGCTGGCCGCCGTCCTCGTCTCGGCGGTCGCGATCGTCCTGATCATCGCGTCCCACCGCCGCCCGAACCTGCGAGAGGGGTGGTCCGTGCTGGCAGCCCTCGCGAAGTTCGGGATCGTCGTCAGCATGCTCCCCGCGGTCGTGTCCGGCACCGTCTTCAGATGGAGCCTCGCGGAATCGACGGGGATCCAGTTCCTCGCGGGGATCGACCTCGCCCTGCGAGCCGATCCGCTGGGGATTTTCTTCGCCCTGCTCGCGAGCTTCCTCTGGATCTTCACGTCCTTTTACGCGACGGGCTACATGCGGGGGCTCGACGAGCACGCGCAGACGCGCTTCTTCGCGTCGTTCGCGGCCAGCCTCTCGGCCGCCGTCGGGATCGCCTTCGCGGCGAACCTCGTGACGATCTTCGTCTTCTACGAGCTACTGTCGCTGGTCACGTACCCGCTCGTCGCCCACAACGAAGACAGCGAGGCCCGCATCGCCGGCCGGAAGTACCTCACCTATACGTTCTTCGGCGGCGGGGTCTTCCTGCTGGCCGGCACCGTCATGATCTACTGGCTCACGAGCCTCGTCGGCGGGCCGACGCTCGCCTTCGAAGCCGGTGGCATGGACGCGCTGGCCGCGGCCGCACAGGTCGAACCGGTCTACGCGCAGGCCGCGTTCTTCCTGCTCATCGCCGGCTTCGGCGTCAAGGCCGCGCTCATGCCGCTGCACTCCTGGCTCGCGGACGCGATGGTCGCACCCACCCCCGTCTCTGGGCTGCTCCACGCCGTGGCGGTCGTCAAGTCCGGCGCGTTCGGCGTCGCCCGCGTCATCCTCGAGGTCTACGGTCCCGGCTTAATCCACGACCTGCCCCTCGACGTGCCGGGAATCGGCGAGGTCGGCCTGAACATCCCCGTCGCGATCGTCGCCGCGTTCACGCTGACCGCGGCGAGCATCATCGCGATGCGGAAGGATCACCTCAAGCGTCGGCTCGCCTACTCGACGACGGCACAGCTCTCCTACATCGTGCTCGGGCTCTCGATGCTGCATCCCTACGCGATGGTCGGGGCGCTGTTCCACATCCCCGCACACGCGTTCGCGAAGCTCACGCTGTTCTTCTGTGCCGGCGCGATCCACGTCGAGACCCACACCGACTACATCAGCGAGATGGCCGGCATCGGGAAGCGAATGCCGCTGACGATGGCTGCCTTCACCGTCGGCGCGGCGGGCATGGCCGGCCTGCCGCCGATCGCCGGCTTCGTCAGCAAGTTCTACATGCTCATCGGGGCCGGCGCCATGGGCGGCGAGTACTGGCTGTTCGCTGGCGCGTTGCTGCTGTCGGCCGTCCTCAACATCGCCTACTTCTGGCCGGTCGTCTACACCGCGTTCTTCGAAAGCGAGGATCGACACGACGCCAAACCGCTGCTCGAGTTCCCGGAAGGCGGTCTCCGCCGCTCGTACGCGACCGACGCGGACGACGGCGTCGCGACTGACGGTGGCGAGGCGAACGACGTGAAGCGATCCTCGTCGGAGCAGCGCGCCGACGGCGGCGAGACGGATCGCTCCGACGCAGCCGACGCTGCCGCTGCGGCCGATTCGGACACCGCCGATACCGCGGCCGAAGACGACGACTACGAGTACGCCGTCGACGAGTACCCCAGCGACCACACGGTACCCGACGACGTCGAGAGCGACGAGCGCGTCGACACGGTCGACCATCACGGCGACCACGACGACCATCTCACCGGCGGCCCGCCGGTCGCCGGCTGGCAGCGGCACTCGCCGTTCACCGAGAGCACGTGGCTGATGCTCGCTCCGATCGCCGTCATCGCGACCGGCGCGGTCGTCCTCGGCGTCGTCCCTGATTACGCCGTCTTCCTCGAGTTGGCGACCGAGATCGTCGAGGGCGTCTTCGGAATGCCCTTCGAGGAGCTGGGAACCGTTCCGTTCGATGAACTCCTGACGGAGGTGAGCGCGTGATGGAACTCGAGGTCCTCTCGCTGGCCTACCCGCCGCTGCTCGTCTTCGCGGCGGCGCTGCTCGTGCTCGTCCTGCCGCGAATCGCCGGCTTCACCGTCGGGGCGCTCAGTCTCGCGGCCGTCCTCGCCATCTCGCTGATCGCTCCCGAGGGCCAGCATCTGGCCGGCACCTTCCTCGGGTTCGAGGTCGTCCCCTACTACGTCGACGAGTTCTCGCGGATGGTCGGACTCGGCCTCGGCTTCCTCGGGATCTGTAGCGTGATCTACGCCTACTCGAGCGAGGCGAGTAAGACGCTGGTCGCGCTCGCGCTGGTGTACGTCTCGTCGTCGATCGGCGCGGCGTTCGCGGGCGACTGGCTCGTGCTCCTGTTCATGTGGGAGCTGATGGCCGTGACCAGCACGCTGGTCGTCTGGCAGTACGGCGGCGAAGCGGTCCGGGCCGGCTTCCGGTACGCGCTGTTCCACGGCACCGGCGGGGTGCTCGTGATGCTGGCGATCGCCGCTCACTACGTTCAGACCGGGACGTTCGTCTACACCGGGGCCGGCATCGCCGACGGGATTCCGGCGCTGCTCGCGGTGCTCGGCATGGGCGTCAACGTCGCCTTCATCGGCGTCCACACCTGGCTGCCGGACACCTATCCGCGGCCGCACTTCGCGGCGTCGGTGTTCCTCTCGGTGTACACGACGAAGACGAGCGCGTTCGTCCTCTATCGGGCGTTCCCCATCGACGCCGGGAGCGATCTAGGTATCTATATCGCCTACATGGGCGGCCTGATGGCCGTCTACGGCGCGACGTTCGCCCTGCTGCAACACGACATGCGAGCGCTGCTGTCGTACCACATTCAGGCCCAGCTCGGCTACATCGTCGCCGGGATCGGTATGGCCGCCGCGATGGGATCCGAACTCGCCGCCGCCGGCGCCTTGAGCCACCTGTTCAACAACATCCTGTTCAAGAGCCTGCTGTTCATGGCCGTCGGCGTGGTCATCTACCGCACCGGTGAGGAGGACCTCTACGAGCTGGGCGGGCTCTGGCGCGAGATGCCCCTGACCGCGATCGGGTACGGACTGGGCGCGCTTTCGATCACCGCGATCCCCGGATTCAACGGCTACGTCAGCAAGGGGATGCTCTTCGACGCAGCCGATCCGGGCTACTACGGCCAGCCCGAGTATCAGGCGCTGTACTGGCTGCTCTGGCTCGGTGCGATCGGCACCCTCCTCTCCTTTATCAAGCTCGGCTACTACGTCTTCTTCCACGGCGAGAGCGACTACGAGGTCGCCGACGCCAGGCCCGGCCAGACCGTCGCGATGCTCGGGCTGGGCGGTGCCTGCCTCCTCTTCGGCGTCTGGTGGCAGGGCCTGGCCGACCTCGCGCCGACGCTGCACGGCCACGGGGGCCACTTCACGTTCTCCTACTACGGCGGCGAGGGTACGCTGCATCCCTACAGCCTGGGCCACCTCGAGACGGCGGGAATCCTGACCGGGGTCGCGGCCGTCGCGTTCGTAATCGTCAGAAAACCGCTCTCGAAGCTCGACCTGGGCGACCCCGCGATGGTCGTCTATCCGGCGACCTACTACGTCAGCCGGTGGTCGATGCTCGCAGTCACCGAGACCTACGCCGCCGTCGACGCCGCCGTCGTCGGGGCCGTCAGACGATGCTACTGGATCGGAAACAACCCCGTTCTCGCGGTCGATTCGGCCGCACGCCGGCTCCCGCTGGTCGACGTCGACGAGCGCCGACCGACCGACGGTGGCCGACCGTCGACGATCCACCTCAGGGCGGGCATCGGCACTACCGTCCTGGTGTTGACGGTCGTGCTGACCGTGATTCTGTGGCTGCTCGTGGTCTGAACCGGCTGGGCCGACAGTCGTGCGGTTACAATTCGTTCCGGCGCGAAGCAGTCGTATGACGACGGGCGAGATCACGCTCTCTATCGCGACGAGCGTCGACGGGTTCATCGCCGCGGAAGACGGGAGCGTCGCGTGGCTCGAGGAGTTCCAATCGGCGGGCGAGACCGACGGTGGTGAGGGAAGTTACGAGGCGTTCTTCGCCGACATCGAGGCGCTCGCCATGGGTGCAACGACGTACGAACAGGTCCGGACCTTCGGTGCGTGGCCGTACGAGGACAGGCCGACGTACGTGCTCACCCGCAGTGACTATCCCCGCGCCACCGACGCCGTCGAGTTCGTCGAGGGCGAGGTAGACGGTCTCGCCACGAGGCTCAAGCGCCGGCACGATCGGATCTGGCTGGTCGGTGGCGCGCAGGTCGCTCGAGCGTTCTTGCGCGACGGTCACGTGGACGAGCTGCGGTTGAGCCTCGTTCCAGTGCTCCTCGGACGTGGGATTCCGCTCTTCGGTGAGAGCGATCAGAGGCGCGAGCTAGAACTGCTCGAGAACACGACGCACGAAACGGGGATCGTCGAACTCCGATACGAGGTCGGCGGCTGATCGATCGGTCCGATCCCGGGATCGAGTCCCGTTACTCCGAGTCCGACGAGTCGTCCTCCTCGCTCGGCTCGACATCGACGACCGGCGGCCGATCCGCGGGCACGACGATCGACTGCTCGAGAACTGACGCTCGAAGCGTCGCTTTCGACGTCGTCGCCTCCCGTCGGTACGGCTCGTCGGACTGCTGCCGACGGACGCCCCGCGGGGTCAGATAGTCGCCGTCGACGTCGATCCCGGCCGCGTCACAGAGCCGGCGCAGCACCGACCGTGCGCCCTCCGTCGTGATCGCCGGCGGCGCGATCGACCGCTCGCGAGCGAGTTCCATCGCCGTCGCGTCCGCGAGCATAGCCTCGACCGTCTCGTCGTCGTACCCTCGCTCGCGCAGGACCGATCGCACTCGTGCGGCGATCGAGGGTGCGTGGCCGGTCGGGAACAGCGGCCAGTCGTTCGACGGTGGATCGAGGACGACCCGATACCGGCGCAGTGGGGTGCGTGCGCGGGCGGGTAACGGTACGTCCTCGAGACGCTGTGATTTTCCGAGGACGCGAATCGTTCCCGTATAGAAATCGACGTCCTGCCAGGTCGCACCGGTTCGTCGATCGTCGTCGGGTACACGGAACAGTTCCGCTCCGCGAACCGTCGAGTGGGCGAGGACGGCGACCATCGCGTACTCGCGCAGTCGTGTCCGTCGCTCGCGTGCTGTGTGCGAGCCAGCCTCGAGTGCCCGGTTGCGGACGTGACGCTCGAGTTTGCGGCGCTGCGTTGCCGTCCAGGCGTCGCTCGTCGGGCGCTCGTCGGCGGTCGGCAGCGCGGTTTCGGCCCGGTCGGTCGCGGCGGGATTGGCCTCGAGAATCCCGCCGTGGACGCACCAGGAGAGGAACGCCCGGACCACCGCGTAGTAGGTGCCGGCGGTCGAGGCGGTATACTCCCCTCGTTCCGTCCGCTGGCGGAGCTCCTCGGCGTAGGCGCGCATATGGTCGACCTCGAGTGCGGCGATCGCCGTGAGATCGTGGTCGCGCTCGAGCCACTCGGCCCACCGTCGGAGGATCGATTCGGCGTTCGAGGCGTAGGTGCCCGACCCCGAACCGTCGGGGTCGCCGACTGCCTTTCGCTGGAGGTAGGCATCGACGGCGTCCGCGATCGCGACGTCGGTCACGGTGGGATCACCCCTTCGAGAACCGTGTCGGCAGCTGAGACGAATCGCTGTCGCCGCGGTCCGTACTGCTCGTTGCCGGGTCGCTCACGGCAGCCGCCACCACGGCCACCGCGGCCGGCACGGATCGCGAGGGTGACGCCACGATTCATCGCTCGGTCGATACTGTCTCACGGAACTAAATCCGTGTTTCGGTGTTACGGGGTCGGAAAAAACGCCGGTCGTACACGGCCCGCTATCGGCGGTCAGATAGTGATTCGGCGGCTCACGCTGGACCGGATACCAGGTGACCGACTGTCAACAGAATCCTCTGCCGGAACCACTTCATCACTGTTCTCCAGCTCACGCGGAAAAACGGAGTTCTCGAAGCGTCCAGGACATTTTGTATAGCATTATAGAATTTATCCGTTGGGCAGGAGAGCGACGGATTGTTCTGAGACGCCACTCCACCGATGAGATAGGCGGCGTGGTAGCCCCGATTTCGAAACGTGGTCGGCGGCAGGAGGACTGTCGCCGGTCAACGGGTGGTCGAGCCGTCGCTACCGCGAGAGCCGTACGAAACCCGAGGATCAGGACGGATCCTGGTGGCTGATCTTTTCGGCGGTCATTCCCGGCACCGGCGTCCCACAGTCTTTGCACTTCCAGTTCGGCGTCGTCGTTCCGGGTTCTTTCTCGAGGTCCTGCTTGAATTCGAGGCGTGCGCCACACTGACACTGGTGCGTCGTGCGGGTCATACAGGAACTACTCCGGCAGTGAAGGATAAGCGGTTCGCCGACGGCCGCCGCTGTCGACCGATTCGGACGCACTGACTCGAGCGGTAGCGGCTTTCGCGTACACGGGGTCGGTTGGTGAGAGCGATTGGTCCGGTCACAGTATCGATAGCCGATCACCGGCAATTCGGCGAAGCTTCCCCGCCACCCAAACACCCGATCTGACCCCCTCGACCCCTGGAGTCGTGCGTTCGTGAGCCATCGTTCTTAGCCCGCTGGCTCGTATGCACTCTGTTTTCGGTCGATCCTCTGGCCGAACGGGGCCGATCTGGAGCTCGGACCACGGAGGGAACAGCGACTCGAGGAGGACGATTCGACCGACGAACACCGGTATCAAGGCGACCGAACGCGTCCGTCGAGATATGGCCGAACGACACCGCGTCCCGATCGAGGCGGACGCGACTGAAACAGCGTCGGTTCCGGAAGTCGTCGCCGTCCACCACGAAGCCGCCACCGACAGGTGGCTGTTCTTCTGTCACGGCCTGCGAAGCGACAAATCCGGTAGCTACGAACACCGTTGTCAGCGCGCGGTCGAAGAGGGATACAACGCAGTCCGGTTCGACAGTCGTGGCTGTGGCGACGCGGACGGCGAGTTCGTCGACTCGACGCTCGAGGCGCGACTCGCCGACCTCCGCGGCGTCGTCGATCACTTCGATCCAGGTGCGTACACCCTGTTTGGCTCGAGCTTCGGCGGGAAAGTCGCGTTCCACGCCGCCGCGAGGGACGATCGGGTTCGCGCGGTCGCGACGCGTGCGCCCGTAACGATCAACGAAGCGTTCGACGAGTATCGAGCGGTGATCGACCGCGACGGTGTGATGACGTTCGATACCGGTGAGCGGATCGACGGTCGATTCTTCGATGCGCTCGATCGTCATCCGTTCGACGAGGTCGTAGAGAACCTGACCGTTCCGGTCGCGATCTTCCACGGCGGCGACGACGAATCCGTCGATCCGACGGACAGCTTCGCGGCCGCTCGCCGACTCGAGACGGACGTTCTCGTCGAGCGGTTCGCGGGAGAAGGCCACCGGTTCTCGCGAGCCGGTGAGGAACGGCTGCTCGATCGGCTGTTCGGGTGGCTCGAGTGGGCAGATACTCGCGGGTAAGAGCGGCTACTCGGAGCCCACGTCGTCGCCTGTTCGGTAGGAACGCCCGTTCGGGGTGCGATAAACTGCATTTCGATATAGAAAATCCCGGTATCCGAGCGCGCCCACTGCCTCTCTCAGTACGTCGTGGCGAATTCGTTCGGAGAGTGCCTCACGCCGCCGAAGGGGTCCCGAGGTCGTCGGCCACGGCTGCCAGAACGCGCTCGAATCGGTCGGTGACCTCGGCCGCGATGGACTCGAAGGCGGCATTGTCCGCCAGGCCGACCAATCGCTGGGGGTCGACCGCACTTACCACGACGGGACCGTCGTCGGCCTCGTAAACGACGACGTTGCACGGTAGCAGTGCCCCGAGTTCGATCTCCGCCGACAGTCCGTCGTGTGCCAGCCCCGGGTTACAGGCGCCGAGGATGCGGTACTGTCGAAACTCTTCGTCGAGTTTCTGTTCGAACGTCGCCTGTACGTCGATGTCACAGAGTACGCCGAACCCCTCGTCTTCGAGTGCCGCGATCGTCGTATCGACGGTTTCGTCGAAGGTGCCGGCCACAGGCTCTTTCATTGTATAGTCCATACCGAGCATTACTCTCGCGGTGTTCTTAATCGTGAGGTTTCGGCGTTGCGAGCGTCGTCGGTTCGGCTCGAGTCCGATGCAACTCGGCGGAGGGATTTGCGATCCGAATTTCACCGAACGTTTCGATTGGCTCCCGAAAGGTCGTAACGGTTGCTGCAACGAAGTGTGAAGCCCAAATCCATTGAATATCGATCGCGTACGGACTGGTATGGAGCGGACGGAGTACACGATTCTCACGTTCATCGCGCTCGCGACGGTCGGCATTGGCGTCGTCACGACGACCGAGCCGCTGTCGGCGTTCTTCGTCGAGAGTACACGTCAGTTCGTGACGACGACAGCGGCGATGGCGTGGATCACGTGGTGGGCGCTGGTCGTCGGCTTCGCGATCGCCGGCGGTGTGGAGGCGTGGACCTCCGACGAGGAAGTCGCGGACTTACTGGAGGGCCACGGGCTCCGCGAGATCGGCTACGGGTCGCTGTTCGGGTTCATCTCCTCGTCGTGTTCCTACAGCGGATCGCCACCGCGAAGAACCTCTTCAAGAAGGAGGGTTCGGCGGCGACGACCATCGGTGCGTTCATGTTCGCCTCGACGAACCTCGTCATCGAGATCAGTGCGGTCATCTGGATCCTGCTCGGCTGGCAGTTCCTCCTGGCGGACGTCGTCGGCGGCTTCATGCTCATCGGGATGATGGCGCTCGGCTTCGTCTATCTCGTTCCCGACGAGGTCGTCGAACAGGCCCGAGACAACGTCCTCGAGGAGGGATCGTCGATGGTCCGGGATCCCGTCTGCGGAATGGACGTCGATCCCGAGGAGACCGACTACTCGCTCGAGGACGACGGTCACACCTACTACTTCTGCTCGGAGTCGTGCAAGGAGAGCTTCGACCCCGAGGCGGCAAACACCTCGATCCGCGAACAGGCGATGTCGCTGTCCGGCTGGAAGGCGCTAGCTGACAAACAGTGGAAAGAGTGGGGGATGCTCTGGGACGAGATCGCTATCGGTTTCATCTTCGCCGGCCTCATCGCCGGATTCGTTCCCGAACAGGTCTGGACGTCCGTGTTCTCGGGCCCGGTGTTCGGCGTCCCGGTGTACATCTTCTGGACGGCGGCGGTCGGAGCGATCATCGGCGTGGCTACGTTCGTCTGCTCGGTCGGAAACGTCCCGTTCGGCGCGGTCCTGTTCTCCAACGGCC
>SDGW01000122.1_pt1 | contig 31455 bp, 31 predicted proteins | sample 2873831 | NCBI WGS metagenome assembly SDGW01 (sample SAMN08132700, study PRJNA421101) | hypersaline lake metagenome | isolation source: celular fraction 0.22 microns magnesium sulfate-rich crust from ephemeral... | place: Spain: Penahueca Lagoon, Toledo | collected 2011-07 | reverse complement strand
GGAGATCGACTTGGACTCGATGGTCGAACTCGTGTCGGGCGCGTTGTGGTAGACCTTCGCGCCGGTGTCGATGTCCTGGCCCTCGCCCGCGAAGGCGATGGTGATGTGGGTGTCGGTCGCGCCGCGACCCTTGAGGATCGTACACGGGTACAGCATGGTGGCTTTCGAGCCCATGCTGCCCGAGACCCACTCCATCGTGCCGTTCTCCTCGCAGATGGCGCGTTTGGTGTTCAGGTTGAACGTGTTCTTCGACCAGTTCTGGACGGTCGAGTACTGAACGTGTGCGTCTTCGCCGACGAAGACCTCGACGCCGCCCGAGTGCAGGTTGTGGGTGCCGTACTTGGGCGCGGAACAGCCCTCGATGTAGTGGACTTCGGAGCCCTCCTCGGCGATGATGAGGGTGTGCTCGAACTGGCCCATCCCCTCGGAGTTCATCCGGAAGTAGGCCTGGACGGGCATCTCGACGGTGACGTCCTCGGGAACGTAGACGAACGAACCGCCGGACCAGACGGCCCCGTGCAGCGCGGCGAACTTGTTGTCGCTCGGCGGCACGCAGGTCGTCATGAAGTGCTCTTTGACGAGCTCGGGGTGCTCCTGGACGGCCTTGTCCATGTTGCAGAAGATGACGCCCTTCTCCTCCCACTGCTCCTGCATGTTCTGGTAGACGACCTCGGACTCGTACTGCGCGCCGACGCCCGAGAGCGCGTTCTTCTCGGCCTCCGGGATGCCCAGCTTGTCGAAGGTGTCCTTGATCTCGTCGGGCAGCTCCGTCCAGTCGTCGACGCCTTCGCGCTTGTCGACGTCCGGGCGGATGTAGGGGATGATCTCCTCGACGTCCAGTTCGGAGAGGTCGGGCATGCCGGGCCAGTCGGACGGCATCGGCATGTTCTGGTACTGCTTGAGCGCGCGCAGGCGGCGCTCGAGCATCCAGTCGGGTTCGTCCTTGTCTTCGGAGATCATGCGGATGATCTCCTCGGTCAGGCCCTTGTCGGATTTGACCGCGGCGTTCTGCTCTTTCTTGAACTCGAACCGGGCCTCGGTGTCGGTCTCTTTGAGATGGTCTTGATCGGAACTCATTGGTTGTTGTGGTTAGTGGTTACGGCTGTAGCGTTATTACGGTTGTTCTAGTCGAATCCGGTTACGCGGTGCCGTAGACTTCCTCGCGGACCCAGTCGTACCCCTTGTCCTCGAGCTGCTCTGCGAGCTCCGGACCACCGCTCTTGGCGATCTGGCCGTCGAGCATCACGTGGACGTGGTCGGGTTCGACGTAGTCTAAGATGCGCTGGTAGTGGGTGATCTGCAGGATGCCGGTACCCTGCTCGTCGCGAAGCGCGTTGATGCCGCTCGAGACGTCCTGCAGGCGGTCGATGTCGAGCCCGGAGTCGATCTCGTCGAGCACGGCGATCGACGGCTCGAGGATGGCGGCCTGCAGCACTTCGTTTTGCTTCTTCTCGCCGCCGGAGAAGCCGGCGTTGAGGTAGCGCTGGGCGAACTTCTCGTCCATGTCCAGTTGCTCCATCTTCTCCTGGAGGATTCCCTGGAACTCGGCGACGCCGACCTCGCCCTCGTCGGCGGGGCCTTCCATCGGCGAGGTCTCGAAGCCCTCGTCCTCCGCTTCGGCTTCCTCGCCGTCCTCGTCTTCGAAAAGCTCCTCGCGCTCTTCGATCTTGGCGTTCAGTGCCGTCCGGAGGAAATTCGTCATCGTGACGCCATCGATCTCGGCGGGATACTGGAAACCGAGGAAGATTCCGAGTGCGGCACGCTCGTTCGGCTCGAGTTCCAGCAGGTTCCAGGTGCGCTGGTCCTCGTCGATCTCGATGTCCTCGCCGAACTCGTCGTCCTCGATGTGGAGCAGGACCTCGCCCTCGGTGACTTCGTAGGCCGGATGGCCGGCGATGACCTTCGCGGTCGTGGACTTCCCGGAGCCGTTCGGCCCCATCAGGGCGTGGATCTCGCCGGACTCGACCTCGAGATCGACGCCCTCGAGAATTTTCTCACCGCCCTCCGCTACTTCTGCGTGCAGGTTGTTTAGTTCGAGACGTGCCATGGTAGTTGCTCGTCTGAAGGGTGGGTCGTATGACTGATAACGGTTTCGTATCCAATTGGATACTGTCCCACATTAGCAAAATAATTTTTCGAAAGCGAAACTCGTGTTGTTGTCGGATGACAACGAGCGGTCGTACCTCCGTCCGATTACCCTCGTCCGTACTATCGCTCTCGCCCGTACCATCACCCTCATCCGAACAGAAACGAGCACATTTGCCGTTCCGAGAGGCTACATGAAGCTGTCTAAGCCCTTCTGCTCCTGGCCGCTTTTGACTTCTTCCCACGAGACGTCGAGCGCCTCGAGAATGCGCTCGATGGGTCCCTTCAGCGTCTTCTCGAGCATCTTGTCGTAATCGACCGCGAACTCCTCGGGAATCTGGTCCTCGTACTCGAAGCAGATCACGTCGGGATCGCGCTTGAACGCTCCGTAGAGGGGATCCGTGCGGGCGTCGAACCCTTCTTCTTCCTCGAGGCGCTCGAAGAACGTCGGATCGACGCGGTCGAGGTAGAGTCGCTTCGGTTTGCTCCCGCGCTGGAAGTTGGTCCCGAGCATGAGATTGGCGTACTTCGCCCCGCGGACCTGCGCCGTGTCGGTGTCGTAGTTGTCGAGGCGCTTGCCGATCCCGCCCGGAATCGCGATCTCCTCGAGGGAGATGTCGCCCGTACGGACGTCCTCGATGACGCCGTTGACGTACTCCTTTGCACCCTCGATATCGCCCTCGCGGACGATCATCTCGATGACCCGATGTTGGACCTCCTTGGTGATCGGCGCGATGTCCGAGCGCTGGTACTCGAAGCCGACGATGTCGACGTTGTCGACGTCTTTCCCCTCTTTCCAGGTGATGTGTCCCGCGTAGCGTTTCTTTTTTCCGGCCTGGAAGAAGCGCCGGTAGAGCTTCTCGAACTCGATCTGGAAGCGGTGGTCCTCGGCGTTCAGGTCCTCGCGCGCGAAGTCATCGTAGCGGCCGTTGATGTACTCCTCGATCTCGAAGGACTGCTCGAGGGCGTCTTCCTTCGAGACGTCGGGACCGAGCTCGAGCATGACGCTGTCCGTGTCCCCGTACGCGACCTGGTAGTCCAACTCGCCCGCGGCGGTGTCGGTGAACTCGATCACTTCGCGGCCGGTCGCGGTGATCGCGGACGCCGCCTCCTTGTCGTAGAGGCGGAACTGCTCCCAGCCCGAGACGCCGTACAGCGAGTTCATGATGACCTTCACCGCGCCCTGCTGGCGGTCGTACTGCTCGTACTCTCTGGTTCCGGGTTCGTACCGGTCGCGCTGGGATTTCTTCTCCTCGCGTTCGGCCAGCAACTCGTTGATCATCTCCCGCATGACGCCGTCGGGTTCCTTGCGGAAGTGAGTCGGCTCGGGTTTGGTCGGCGCGACGAACGTCTCGCCGTCGTACTCGTCGGGATCGACTCGCGTCTCGGGCGAGGCGTTGACCGTCACCATACACATCGGGTACAGCGACTTCAGGTCGAGCACGGTGACGTTCTCCTTGACGCCCGTGATCGGCTCGAACACCGCGCCGCCCTCGTACTCCTCGCCGGCTTCCTGCTGGCCCTTCGACGGCAGCGAAAACCGGCCGTGAGCCTCGTGAAGGACGTACATGTCGACCGCATCGCCGGGAGTAGGTGCGTCCTCTAACTTGCAGCCGACGAAGGAACGCACCTCGTCCCAGAAGGCGATGATCTCCTGCTGGCGGTCGAGTTCGACGCAGAGTTCGACGTCCCGGAGGTTGTACTCGAGCAGCCGGGTCGGTTCGTCCTCCCAGAGGTCCCCGATGTCGCCGGCGTAGCGCTCCTTGCCGACGCCGAGTTCCGCCTCGCCGACGGCGTCGAGCCGGTAGGAGTCGAGTTCGGAGAAGACCGTCCGCTGGTAGGCGTAGAGCAGGTCGAAGACGATGCGGCCCTTGATGTCGGGGCCGCCCCAGTTGCTGCGCCAGACCTCGTCGACTCGGGAGAGTCGATCGATCGAGAGATCGTACTCGTGGTGTGGTCCCGCGAGTTCCTCGAGCCGATCCAGGAAGTACGGTGCGTCGAAGTCCTCGAAGTTCCAGCCCGTGAGGATGTCGGGATCGGTCGCTTCGATGTACTCGATGAACGCCTCGAGCATGGCTTCCTCTTCTTCGAAGGCCCGAACCTCGTGGTCGATCTCGCCCTCGATCGGGTCGTAGTCCTCGATTTCGGTCGGAATCGGGCCGTCGCCGACCGGAGCCTCGTAGAGCCACATGATGTACTCGTCGTCGTACGAATCGTGGCTGGTGAGACAGACGATCGGCTCCTCGCCGTCCTCCGGGAAGCCCTGGCGGTCGTCGACCTCGATGTCGAACGTGTTGACGCGCGGTTCGGCGTCGACCGGGGCCGCCTCGACTTCTTCGTGAGGGACGACCAGCGAGTCGTCGTCGGCCCGCCGCTCGGGGACGCGGAGCCCGCTGCGGATGTCCTTGTCGATCAGGAACCGGTTCGGGAACAGGATGTCGGCCTCGTAGTGTTCGAACTCGTCGCGGACCTGTCCGACGTCGCGGGGGGTCTGGCCGAAGATCTTGGTGAGCTTCTCGCCCCGGATACTCTCGTAGGGCTCGCCGTCCTCGCCGACCTCCCGACTGCCCGTGAGCCGGTCGTACTGCTCCTCGGGCGGCCGCTCGAGCGTCTCCGTCGGCGCGTAGAAATACGGTTTGAAGCCGACGACTTGCACGTGCTCGAGCGTGCCGTCTGGCGTGCGCCCGAAGACGTGCACGATCGGCCGCTCCTCGTCGCCGTAGCCGGCGATGGTGTAGTCGACCTGCATCACGGCGAGTTCGAGTTCGCCCCGTGCCTCGGGGAGCGTCTCCTCGAGGACGTCGATCACCTCCGCGGCGTCGGAGCCGCCGTTGCCGGCGACGGCGACGGCCTCCTCGTCCGGCCGGTCGTCGGCATCGTCGGGCTCGCCGCCGAAGTCCGCGAGTCCGGTCTGGCCCGCCTCAGTCATGGTGCCGTGGTTGGCAGGCGGCGGATAAAAACCCCTGCAATCCCCGCCCGCGATAGGCGCTGTTCGAGCCGTCATTTCGGTTGCCCTCTCCGGTGCCTCTGATTCGGTGTCTCAGTCGAGGCGTCTGCTGTGTCTCCGAGCGGACGGAGTCGCAGAACGCTTGCGGGAGCAAGAAGACATTTAACGTGGTAACACATACCACAGATTCAGGTGATCGATGTGTCCACCCACGTGAACGACGATGCGACGGACCAGCGCGAACCGAGCAGCGAGCCCGAGGGTACCGCAACGATCGAATCCTACGAAACGGAGGACGGTGTCGTCTTCTACGACGCTCAGAACCCGCTCGCGTGGGTCGAGGCCTCCCGACCCCTGACCCTCGAGGAACTCGCCTGAGCGGCGGTCTAAACGCGAACGCTTTTCTTTCCGTTCCGCCTTCGCCCAGACGTGGTGTTCGAACCGTCCGACGACGAGCCAGCGGATGCGGAGCCGGACCCGGAAGCGCAGTTTCGGGATCCGGACCACGATTCGCTCACGATCCCTCAGATCGAGGGCCCGGGTTCCGAGCCCGAGACGGACGACGAACCGTACGCGGACTCGGTCACGATCCCGTCCGTCGACACCGACGAATTCGACGCGCCGGAGGATCTCCTCGAGGCGTTCTGGGTGGTCGTGCTCGTCATCAACGGTGCGATCCTCGCGTTTTCACTGGGAGTTCTCTATCTCCTCTTCGAGGGAAACGTGCGGAGAGGTGGGGGGCTGCTCGGGATCGCGCTCGTTCTCGGCGGGTTCGCCGTTCTCCGCTACAGAGAGTACGAACGCGTCGCATCCGAGTCGACGGGAGCGACCGATTCCGACGAGAGCGACGACGCGACCACCGCGGACGAAACGCTGAATACCGACGCTTCCGACACGTCCCATACGCGATCGACCGACGATTCAGGCACATCATGAAATCCGTTCAGGACGACACCGGCAAGCGCTATCTCCTTCTCAAACACTCTACCGAGGCGAGTCTCGTTCGTGACCCCGCGACCGGCAACGAATGCTACATCCAGAACGACCGCCTCGAGACCGTCGACGGGGAATCGCCCCTCGAGACGGCCGCCAGAACCGTCGACGATTCCGTGTTGACGCTGCTGACGAACGTTCACGACGAGGAGACGCTTGGCCTCCTGATCGAGCTCTCCGAGCGCGGTCCCCTCGACGTTCGCACGCTGCTCGACGCGTACGATTTCTGTGAAAGTGACCTTCACGGCCGACTCACGGTCCTCTCGGCGGCCGGTCTACTCGAGGAGGCGGACATCGCCGGCGAGCGCGGCTATCGACTCACCGAGGACTGTGAGACTGCGCTCGCGGTAGTTCGGTCGAACCTCGAGCAGACGACCGACTCGACGTAGCGCCGACCGCCGCCATGGTGCTTAATCGGACGCGAGCAACTCCGTCTCCGGCGGCTGGCCCCGCTCGAGGCGCGAGCGGTTCGACGTGGCGTCTTTCTCGACGCGGACTAGCGAGTCGGCCGCGCCGACGAGTTCCTCATCGTGGCTGACGACGACGATCTGTTCGACGCCGAAATCGTTGCGCATCGATTCGATCAGGGAAACGAGCTGGGTGACGTGGCCCGAATCGAGGAAGACCGTCGGCTCGTCGAGGATGAGCGGCGGCATCGGCGCGGTTCCCTCGACTCCCTCCGCGAGCAGCCGATAGATCGCACACCGCAGGCTGAGGTTGAACAGCGCCCGCTCGCCGCCGGAGAGCTGCTCGGGCTCGAGGGCTTCGCCGTCCTTCTGGTAGACAGTCAGCCGATAGTCGCCGTCGAGATCGATCGCCGCATAGGAGTCGTTCTGGTAGACCAGATCGAAGGTCTCGTTCAGGAGTCGCTCGAGGGTCTCGACGTTGCGCTGGCGCAGTTCCGCGCGCAGTTCGCCGTAGGTCGTCTGTAGCGTCTCGGCTTCGTCGTACAACGATTCGAGTCGCTCGCACCGGTTTTCGACCGTTTCGAGGCGTTCACGAAGCCGCTCGAGCTCCTCGAGTTCGTTCTCGACGGCACCGATGGCGTTCTGGATCTCGTTGTGCCGTTCCTCGAGTTCCGCCAATTTCTCGTCGACCTGGTCGATGTAGCTCTCGGCGTTCTGTTTGTCCTCGCGGGCGGTCTCGACGCGTTCCTCGTCGAACTCGGACTCGAGGTCGCGCTTGCGCTCGCGCTTTTCCGAAAGCGTCTCACGGCGCTCGTCGTTCATCGTCTCCCAGTCCTGGCGCCGCTCGCGGAGATTCTCGATCTGGGTCTCGAGGCTCGCTTGCTCGTCGGCGATTTCCAATACGCGGCGTAAGGCCTCGAGGGAGTCCTTGATCTCCCCGCGCTCGGTGTTGATCTCGCCGAGGGTGGTCCGCGCCTCGGCAACCTCGTCTTCGCGTTCTGCGGCCGCCGAGCGCTTCGCTTCGGCCTCGGACTCGTACTCTTCGGCGTCGTCGCGAAGTTGATCGCGCTGCTCGCGCCGATCGTCGATCGCCTCGCGCTTCTCGGCGAGGAGCTGCTCGAGATTGTCGCGGTTCTCCTCGAGCCGGTCGACCCGCCGCTCGGCCTCCCGAAGGGCTTCGGCCCGTTCGATCCGCTCGTCGATGTCGTCGCGGTCGGTCTCGAGTTCCTCGCGGCGCGACTCGAGGTCGGCCAGTTCTTCGCGGCGCTCGTCCAGTACGTCGACGTGGGGCGAATCGTCGACCGGCTGGCCGCACTCGGGGCACTTCCCCTCCTCGAGCAGCCGCTCGCCCTCTTCGATCGCGTTCTCGGCGGTCCGGATGTCGGCAGTCACGTCGTTGAGCTCCGCGACGATCTCCTCGCGCTCGGTCTCGAGCTCTCCGAGGCGCGAGTCGGCCTCGCCGAAGTCGATCGGCGCGTCGTCGAACGTCGCGCGTTCGTCCTCGATCTGCGCCGCGAGCTCCTCGAGCTTCGCCTCGCGCTCCGCGATGGTCTCCTCGTCGGCCTCGATCCGTTCCTCGAGGTCGTCGGCCTCCTCGCGGGCCCCCTCGGCCTGCGACTCGAGGTCGTCGGCCTCCTCGCGGAGCCGCTCGATCTCGTTGTTCCCTTCGGTGATCGTCACTCGAACCTCCTCGAGGTCGTCGCGGAGGTCCTCGTCGCGGGCCTCGAGTTCCGTGACGCGGTCTTCGACCGCTGCCTCGTCGGGATCCGCCGCTTCGAGGTCGGCCGTTTCGAGCAACTCGGTCCGTTCGTCGGCGAGTTCCTCGCGCCGTTCCCGCAGGTCGCGGATCTCTTCAGCTGCTTCCTCTCGCTCGCGTTCGGTCTCGGAGACTTTCGAGCGGAGGTCGTCGATCTCCCCCTCGAGTTCCGCGATCTCCTCGCGGGTTTCCTCGTGGCGCTCGAGGACGTTCTCGGCGGTCTCGAGCGTTTCCTCGGCCTGTTCGCGCTGGGTCTCGTAGTGGTCGATCTCCTCGCTGACCTCCCCTCGGCGGGACTCGAGGCCGTTGAGGCGCTCGTGGAGGTCTTTGTTCTCTTTCTTCTCGACCTGTTTGCGAACGTCCTCGAGGACCTCCTGCTGGCCGTCGAGGACGGTCTTGACGCCCAGCCGGGCTTCGCTCCCCCGCTCCCGGTACTCCTCGAGGGCCCCCAGCTGGAGGAGATCGTCGATCATGTCCTGGCGGTCGCTCGGCGAGGCGTGGATGAGCTTGTTGACCTCGCCCTGGCGGACGTACGCGCAGTTGACGAACGCCTCGGCGTCCATTCGCAGGAGTTCGGTCACCTCGCGGCGCACGTCGCGTGCCCCCTCGATCGCCCCGTCGGGCGTCTCGAGGACGCACTTCGTCGTGGTCGCGCGGTCGCCGCGCAGCTTCAACCGGCGCTCGACGCGGTACTCGCGGCCGTCGTGGGTGAACCAGAGTTCGACTTCGGCCTCCTCCTCGCCGGTCGTGATCACGTCGTCCAAGGTGCGCTCGTCCAGGGCCTTCGAGCCGTAGAGCGCGAAGAAGACCGCCTCGAGCAGCGTCGACTTCCCGCTGCCGTTGACGCCGTGGACGACGGTGACGCCGCGCTCGAGCGAGAGATCGGCGTCGCCGTAGCACTTGAAGTTCAGCATGCGAACGCGGTCGACCCTCACGCGAAATCACCCAGCGAGGCGGTGTCGGCGTCGGCAGCACCGTCCGGATCCTCGGCGTCGGCATCGGCATCGGCGACACCATTCGCATCTTCGGCGTCGACTTCGGCGGTTCCGGTCGTGGCGTCGGCAGCACCCTCGGCGGCCGGCTCGTTCTCGTCGGCGGCGGGTTCGATTTTGCCGTCGTCCGCGATCTCGTCGGCGACCGTCGTCACGTCCTCGTCGCCCGGCTCCCGTTCCGGCGCAGGTTCGAACGCCGACTCGTCGTCCTCGAGCAGTTCCCGGACCCGTCGTTCGACGGTTTCGCGGACGTTCGCGTCGACGATGTCGTCGTTCCGGACCGTTTCGTCGATCCCGAGGGCGGCGTCGCTGAGCCCGAGTTCGCGGACGCGTTTGCGGACGGCGTCGTCCGGGTCGGCGAAGCTCACCGACACCTCCTCGTCCTCGTCGGGGAGGTCCCGGCGGTCGTTCACGCGGGCGACCAGCGCGCCGCGGTCGATCGCGAGTTCCTCGACCGCGGCCGGCGTGATCGGCCGGCCGTCGCCCTCGACGGTGACGATGACGACCGCCTCGTCGAGGTCGTGCTGGCGGACGCGTTCCTGCACACGGTCGATTCCCTCGCCCGCCTCGAGTTCCACGTCGACGAAGACGAACTCGCGGGTATCGGTGAGCCCGCGGCGGCTGATCGCGACCGACTCGTCGTACTCGACGAGGTTGTAGCCGCGATCCTCGCGCTCGCTGGCGCTCGCGCGTTCGGTCGAACCGCAGTAGGTGACCCACGTGTCCAGCACTTCGGCGGTGTCGGGCGCGTGGTTGTCCCCCAGTAGAACGGCGTCGAAGTCGATCGTCGACTCCTCGAGGACGGTCTCGGTGTCCCAGTCGGCGTGGGCAAAGGGTTCGAAGAGGCCGTGGCCTACGAGCGTGGCGTGGTCCGCGTCGTCGGGGACGGGATCGAAGTCGTAGGCGAGGTCGTCGCGCCGCGACCGGGGGACGAAATCCAGTCCGTAGAAGGCGGCGTCGCCGACGACGACCGGCTCGGCGCCGAGTCGCGTCGCCAGTCCGAGATCGGCGAAGAGATCGAGCCACTGGGCGTCGCGTTTCGATTCGTGGTTGCCGACGACGGCGAGAAAGGGGATATCCGCGTCGGAAAGCGTTCTGAGGACGTCGACGGTTCCCTGGAGGTCGACCAGACTCGGCCGGCGATCGTGGAAGAGGTCGCCGGCGTGGACCACCGCGTCCACGTCGTCTTCGACCGCGTCGTCGACGACGTTCCGGAACGCCTCGAGAAAGTCCCGTCGCCGCTCGGGCGAGTTGTACTGCTGGTACCCGATGTGGGTATCGCCCGTATGGATAACCCGCGTCATTGTCCCCTCGTTGGCGAGTCGCCCCTAAAGGGGTTCCGTCACCGGAGTGAAACTAAAACCGGAACGTCACTCGAGGGGATAGGCGACATCGACTGCGCAGTCACGTCCTCGGAGAGACACCATCGTTATCCACCGAGGCGATCCGCCGAAACGGCGGGAGAAGAATCGGTCGAGAGACGGCCGTTAGGACTCGATCTCGAGGCTGTACAGGCGCTTGCGCGCGTCGGAGAAGGAAAACCGGGAGTCGATGACGTTCTGCTCGTCGAGACGGTTCAGCGCGTACCGAACCGTTCGGGAGGGCAGCAGCGTCTCGTCGGCGATCTGTTGCTGGGTCATCGTGTCGTTGTACTCGAGGACCTTCGCGACGAGTTTCGCGCTGGGCGGCAGCTCGCGCACGTCGTCCCACGTTCCCCGCTCGCTGGTCTCCTGTCGAAGCGGCTCTGAAGCGCTCATCCTATCTCCCCATTCCGAATACGAGGTAATAATATTTTCCATTCTATTTAATGCTTTGCGGTAATACAGCGCGGTTGAGTGCACCTACCCGAAGCCTCTTAAGAACCAACACCCAAAGGTCGGGTGATGAGCGACACTGTGGACGACGTCGACCTCCCATACGACGAGGACGAGGCGTCCCAACAGGAGAAAATCCAGGCGCTCGAGGAACGGCTGGAGATCCTCGAGGCGCAAAACGAGGAGATGCGGGACAAGCTCCTCGACGCCAACGCCGAGAACAACAAGTACCAGCAGAAACTCGAGCGACTCACGCACGAGAACAAGAAACTCAAGCAGTCCCCGCTGTTCGTCGCCACCGTCCAGGAAATCACGGACGAGGGCGTCATCATCAAACAGCACGGGAACAATCAGGAGGCGCTGACCGAAGTCACCGACGAGATGCGCGACGACTTAGAGCCCGACGCGCGGGTCGCGGTCAACAACTCGCTGTCTATCGTCAAGCCCCTCTCGAACGAGACCGACGTTCGCGCACGGGTGATGGAAGTCACCGAGAGTCCCGAAGTCAGCTACGAGGACATCGGTGGTCTCGAGGAACAGATGCAGGAGGTCCGCGAGACCGTCGAGATGCCCCTCGAGAAGCCCGAGATGTTCGACGACGTGGGTATCGACCCGCCCAGCGGCGTCCTGCTATACGGGCCGCCGGGGACCGGCAAGACGATGCTCGCCAAGGCCGTGGCCAACCAGACCGACGCCACTTTCATCAAGATGGCCGGCTCGGAGCTGGTCCACAAGTTCATCGGTGAGGGTGCCAAGCTCGTTCGCGACCTGTTCAAGGTCGCCCGCGAGCACGAGCCCGCCGTCATCTTCATCGACGAGATCGACGCCATCGCCGCCAAGCGAACGGAGTCGAAGACCTCCGGCGACGCCGAGGTCCAGCGGACGATGATGCAACTGCTCTCCGAGATGGATGGCTTCGAGGAACGCGGCGAGATCCGCATCATCGCCGCCACCAACCGCTTCGACATGCTCGACCGCGCCATCCTCCGGCCCGGCCGCTTCGACCGCCTCATCGAAGTGCCCAAGCCGAACGCGGAGGGTCGCGAGATCATCTTCGAAATCCACACTCGCGGGATGAACGTCGCCGACGACGTCGACTTCGCCGAACTGGCCGCCGAGGCCGAGGAGGCCTCCGGTGCCGACATCAAGGCCGTCTGTACCGAGGCCGGGATGTTCGCCATCCGCGACGACCGTACCGAGATCCGGATGGAGGACTTCCGCAGCGCCTGGGACAAGGTTCAGGCCGAGTCCGACGAGACCGAAGACGTTTCGAAGACGTTCGCCTGAGACCGCGACCCGAGGCCGACGTCGTCCGCGTTCGTTTTCGCTACTTCTCTCTGCCCGTCAAGTGCTGTTCCGGACACAGCCACAGCGCTGCGGCTCGAGACTGAGAGGATCGTCTCGGTGCGGAGTTTCGAAACGTGCCGACGTACTGCGCCGCGTAAATCGGTCCGCTTTCGAGATCGTCTCGCCGCGCTTCGGTGTGGTCTCGAGCGGGGTCCGTTACAGCGCCATGAAGACGAGCCACGGGACGATAAACAGCGCCAGCGTCAGCACGACGAGGATTAGTCCGTACCCGATGCCCGTTCCCGCCGCGGCGAGCCACGACGGATGCTCGAATTCGCCGAGATCGACTGCCATGTGTTCTCAATCCGGTGACGACCGCATAAACGTACCGAAACGACGACTCGTCCGGTCGGGCGGCGACTCGAGTGGCCTTCGGACACTGAAACTATCGGTAGATGTTTTCGTACCGCTCGCGGTACTCGCGCAGGGCGAGCCGCGCCTTGCGTCGCGAGGTGAAGCCGAAGCCGACCGCCTCGCAATCGTCGGCGTCGCACTCCCACCGGAAGGTTCCGGAATCGGGATCTCTCGTCACGGAAGCGTCCATCTGACAGAGCGGACAGGTCCAGCCCCACCGCATATCACCTGCGTCCACGTTCGGCCGATCCATAGGTTCGACGGCGGTATTAGGGAGAGCACGGAAAAGGACGCGCCTCGAGTGGTTCGCCGTTTATCCGCGACCGTCGAAATCGACCGGCTGAACCGTCCCAACCGGGATCGGTTTTCGGACTGCTTTTACCGGGTGACCCGCTACGCACAGGCAATGACGAAGATCGTCGTGGTGGACAACCACGGACAGTTCACCCACCTCGAGCGCCGGGCGCTTCGCGACCTCGGCGTCGAGACGGAGTTGATCGACAACGACACGCCTCCCGAGGAAGTCGACGCCGACGGCGTCGTCCTCTCGGGCGGCCCGGACATGGACCGTATCGGCCGCTCGGCGGACTATCTCGAGGCGGGCGTGCCCGTGCTGGGTATCTGTCTGGGAATGCAACTGATCGCCGAGGAACTCGGCGGTCGCGTCGGCGGCGGCGAGTACGGCGGCTACGCCGACGTGACAGTCGACATCGTCGACGAGGACGACCCCCTGACGGGCTCGCTACACCCCGAGACTCGAGTCTGGGCGAGCCACGCCGACGAGGTCAAGGAGCTGCCCGAGGGGTTCGAACTGACCGGGAAAAGCGACGTCTGCGACGTGGAAGCGATGAGCGACACTGACCGCGATCTCTACGGCGTTCAATGGCACCCCGAGGTCGCCCACACCGAGGAGGGCGACGAGATTTTCGAGAACTTCCTGGCGATCTGCGAGTCGGAGTAGCTGCCGCGCGACCGTCCTTCAGCCCGTGTTCTTCTTCCAGAATCTCGAGGCCTTCGCCGAGGTGATCGTCGAGGACGGCCAGCTCGCGCTCGCAAATCCGGACGAACTCGTCGGCGACGAGAAGACGCTGGCCGAGACGTCCGAGGTGCTCTCGGCGGTCACCGGCGTCGAGGAGCAGTTCGGCTTCGCGTTCACCGCCCTCGAGACGTACCTCCGCGAACAGGGCTGGGCGCACAAGGACGACATGGCGTCGGTGCCTAGCTGGCTCAAGGCGATGCAGTAAGCTGCCAGTGAGAACGCCACGGCCCCGATCACCCCGTCTCGAGGGCGCGACCGGTTCGGCCCGCTCCGTCGAGGGATCGTTCAGGAGCGGTGACGCGAACCGCGGTGCAGTCGCTCGGGATCCGGTTTCAGGTCTGCCAGGCAATCGAGAGTGTCGTATCCGATTCGATCCAGGCTGCGTCGTTCTCCGTATCGAAGATACGAACGGTGCCGTCGTCGGTTTCCTGTGCGGCGACTCCGTCGGGACTGCGCGTCTCGTCCGGCATAGAGAGTGTCACGTGAGAACTAGACACGGACGGTATAGCTCTTGTGTCTCACGCGCCCATCTGTCGGGCCGCGCGAAAGAGGCGCGACAGTTCGACCGCTCGCGGGAGAGAGGTAGCTAGTCGGCCTCCGTCTCGCGGGCCGGTCCTCTCTCGTGGAGTTCGATCCCGACGTCCTCGGGCTCGAGGACGTCGGGGAGCGCCTCGTCACGGTCGCCGGTGACGGCGGTGAGGACCTCCTTGATGTAGGCGTTGAACAGTTCCGGGTGTTCGCTCATCGGGAAGTGGCCGATCTCGGCGAACTCGATCGCGGTCGCCCCTTCACCGATTCCCTCGGCGGTCTGGCGGCCGTCCTCGGGCGTGGTCAGGTAGTCGTACTCGCCGTTGGCGATGTAGAGAGGACACTCGTCGGCGTTGACCTGATCGAGCTTGTCCCGGTAGTCGTGATCGACGGAATAGTAGTAGAGATCTCCCTTGAACACGCCCGTCGCGCCCTGCTCGTAGAGGTACATCGTCTCGCGCTTGGTTTGTTCGGGGCTCTGGGGAGCCATCAGCCCCCAGCAGGCGTAGGCGTTGACCTCCGTCGTGTTTACCTCGGGGTGGTCGAGCCAGTCGATGTAGAATCCGGGGCTGTGGGCACCGCACTCGAGGCCGATCAGCGCCCGGAACCGCTCGGGGTACCAGTCGGCCAGTTCGAGCGCGATGTTGCCGCCCATGCTCGAGCCCATGTAGATCGGGTCCTCCAACTCGAGCGCGTCGGCGAGGTTGACGAGGGTCTCGGTGAACTTCTCGGCGGTCATCGTGTAGTCGTCGGTCCACCACGCCTGGGAGGTCGGCGGAACGGACTTCCCGTGATAGGGCAGGTCGTGTGCGATGACGCGGAACTCGTCGGTGATCTCCTCGTCGGTCAGGAGGTGGCGCCACTCCTGACAGTTGTTGCCGGCCGTGTGCTGACAGAGCAGGGGGATCCCGTCCTCGGGGCCGGCCGCCTCGAAATAGACCCGGTGATCGACGCCCTCGACCTCCACGTGGACGTAGGAGCCGTCGATGGGTTCGACGTCGCCCGGCTGGTAGCTCGCGGGCATCTCAGCTCCCCCCGTCGTTGTGGGCGACCCGCATCAGGTCGAGCGTCCGCTGGAACGCCCGCAGATGCTGGAAGATCTTCTTGTTGTCGCCGGTCAACTGCAGGTGCCCCTCCTCGTTTCGGACCGCACTTCGGTAGTGGGAGGCGATGATCTCGTGATTGAACGCCGGCGGCGTCTCCTGGACGAACTCCGCCCAGGCCTCGCGGTCGCCCTCGACGCCGAACGACCACTGATGGTTCATCGTCGGGTTCGGAACGAGGTTTTCGATCTCGCCGCCGTCCATCTCGAGGAGGACGCGCTCGTCCCCGATCTCGACGTAGAAGTTCTCCGAGAACTCGTCGTGCCCTCTGACGTCCAGTTCTGGATCGTCGTTTACCGTCTCCTTGTACGACTCCCACCACTCGTGGGTGCCGAGTTCCGTATCGTTCATAGGAACCACATCGCACGTTTTCCGAACGATTAGAAGTAGCTCACACATTGGTGCCCGATATCTCGGCAATAAATTCAACGGTGGTCCCCTCGAATCGACGGCGCGGAGCGTCGGCTACTGATCCGACTGTGACCCCCACTCGGTCCGTAGCCGGCGGCAGTCGGCCCCGACCCGACCGTCACTCTCTTGCCCGTCCGCCCGGATGTGAGATGTAATGACAGTTGACACTGTCGGGCGGTTCGAACGCGCACTCGAGGGGCTCGAGGTGGGGCTCGAGCGCGTCGCGGCCGCCGACGCGAGCGAGCGGATCGAGACGATCACACAGGAGCCAGCCGTCGGCGCACCGCTACCGTTCGAGGGTGTGTCGCTCCCCGAGTCGGTGACGACGGAGCCGACGAGCGCCGAGCTCGAGGCGGCCGAGACCGGCGTGACGCCGGTCGGCTTCGCGATAGCGGAGTACGGTACCGTCGCCGTCGAGTCGACGGCCACCGGCGTGGAACCGATCAGCCTCTACCCGGAGCGCCACGTCGCCGTCGTCGCGGAGAGCGACGTGGTGCCGGACATCAGCGCCGGCTTCGACCGCCTCGCCGACGGCTTCGACGGCGGGCAAGACAGTGTCGTCTTCGCGACCGGCCGGAGCGCCACTGCCGACATGGGTGATCTCGTCCACGGCGTCCACGGTCCCGGCGACGTCCACGTGATCGTCCTGGAGGACCGATAGGATGGCCCAGCGAACGCGATCACAGCAGGCCGATCGGATCCGTCACCTGCTCGAGACCGAAGGCGAGGCGATCCACACGCACGCGAGCGCCTCGAACGCCCGTCGCTACCAGACCTACGGTGAGACGGACGATATCCAAGCGCTGCGAGACGAGGCCCGATCGATCAAGGAAGACGCCATCGATCGGCTCCCCGACCTGATCGACACCGTCCGCGAGGCGGTCGAGGCGAACGGCGGCACCGTCTACGTGGCCGACGACGCCGCGGACGCCAACGCCTACGTCTCCGAGGTCGTCCAGACGGAGACCGAGGAGAACGGGGTCGCGGGGGACGGCGACACCCCGTCGGTCGTCAAGTCGAAGTCGATGACGACCGAGGAGATCGACCTCAACGACGCGCTCGAGGCCGACGGGATCGACGTCACCGAGACCGACCTCGGCGAGTGGGTCCTCCAGGTGGCCGACGACACGCCCTCGCACATCGTCGGCCCGGCGATGCATCTCTCGCGACCGGAGATCGCCGAACTGTTCAACGACCGGTTCGACCCCGACGAGCCGTTCGAGACGGCCGAGGAGCTGACGCGGTTCGCCCGCGACCACCTCGGCGAGCGCATCCGCGCGGCCGACGTGGGGATCACCGGCGCGAACTTCGTCGTCGCCGACAGCGGCACGATCACGCTCGTCACGAACGAGGGCAACGCTCGCAAGTGCGCGGTCACGCCCGACACGCACGTCGCGATCGCCGGCGTCGAGAAGCTGATCCCGACGCTGTCGGACCTCGAGCCGTTCGTCGACATCATCGCCAAGAGCGCGACGGGCCAGCCGATCTCCCAGTACGTGACGATGCTGTCGCCGCCGACTGACTCGCCGACGCTCGACTTCGACGCGCCCGACGAGCCGATTACGGGCGACGGTGGGGGAGCCCCCGACGGGACGGGGAGCGCGGACCGCGACTTCCACCTCGTCTTGCTGGACAACGGCCGCATGGACATGCGCCAGGACGACCAGCTTCGGGAGACGCTGTACTGCATCCGCTGTGGGGCCTGCTCGAACTCCTGTGCGAACTTCCAGTCCGTCGGCGGCCACGGCTTCGGCGGCGAGACCTACTCGGGCGGCATCGCCACCGGCTGGGAGGCCGGCGTCCACGGCCAGGAGTCGGCCGCGGAGTTCAACGACTTCTGTACCGGCTGTACGCGCTGCGTCGACGCCTGCCCGGTCAAGATCGACATCCCGTGGATCAACACCGTCGTCAGGGACCGCGTCAACCGCAGCGGCGAGCCCGAGGCCTACGACTTCCTCGTCGACGGTCTCACGCCCGACGCGGAGGAGGGTGGTCTCGACCTCGGCAAGCGCTTCTTCGGCAATATCGGCACCGTCGCGAAAGCGGCCAGCGCGACCGCTCCCGTCTCGAACTGGCTGGCCGACGCCGGTCCCGTCCGCAGCCTGCTCGAGCGCACCCTCGGCATCGACCGGCGGCGCGACCTCCCCGCGTTCCAGCGGGAGTCGCTCGTCGACTGGTTCGAGGGGCGAGGTGGCGAAGCTGCCTCGAGCCGGCGCGCCGACCGAGCCGCGTCTCGCGGGAACGGCGCTGACCTCGAGCGCGAGGTCGTCCTCTACCCCGACGTCTACACCAACTACGTCGACACCCACCGCGGGAAAGCGGCCGTCCGGACGCTCGAGGCGCTCGGCGTTCCCGTCCGCGTACCCGACCTGCCCGAGAGCGGCCGCGCGGCGCTCTCCCAGGGGATGATCGCGACGGCGGATCGGCAGGCCAGCAAGCTGTACGCCGCGCTGGCCGAGGAGATCGACGCCGGTCGGGACGTGGTCGTCATCGAGCCCTCGGATCTGGCGGCGATCCACCGCGAGTACGAGCGCCTGCTGCCCGAGCGATCCGTCGAACAGCTCCGGACGAACAGCTACGAGATCTGCGAGTACGTCTACGGACTGCTCGAGAACGGGGCCGACCCGTCGGCCCTGTCGACCGGCGACGGTGCGGAGCCGGTCGCCTACCACTCTCACTGCCAGCAGCGCACGCTCGATCTCGAAGCCCCCACCGTGGCCGTCCTCGAGCGCTGCGGCTACGCACCCGAGACCTCCGACGCCGAGTGCTGTGGCATGGCCGGCTCCTTCGGCTACAAGCAGGAGTTCTACGACCTCAGTATGGACGTCGGGGAGCGGCTCGCGGGACAGGTCGAGGGCGCCGAAACCATCGTCGCCTCCGGGACCTCCTGTGGCGACCAGCTCGAGACGCTGCTCGAGCGCGACGTGTCCCATCCGATCGAGTTACTCGCACCCGGCCGCTACTCGGCGTAGCAGGCGCTTAGTGGCTCGCAAAGGCGTCCGGCGAGTCGGGACAGTGACCGCCGGACGAGGGGTGGACAAGAGTCGGGTGGGTGCCTCGGTCGTTGTCGCGGTGGGGAACGCGACAGTGGACAGGTTCGGCGTCGTGAATATCAACCTCTCCACGATTCCAAGTGCGTTGGAATCGGTGTCAATCGGACTTTTGGCCGGCGTTTTCGCTGTTATTTCCTGACCGCGGGTGTGACTGCCGAGCATGCTCTCCGACGTCGCGACACACTACGCCACTGCGTTCCGGAACCCTACTGTTGCTGATCGGCGTCCGTCCGAGCTACGATCGAGTACGCTGCGCGGCGGTGCTGGACCGACGTACCCCCCACAGAACGGCGGCAAGCGCGCCCGAAACGGTCGCGGGCCAACGGTCGGTGCTGAGGTAGAGGTCTAGCGACGGAAGCCGATACTGACTGATCGGGAAGAAGACGGCGTAGGACTCGCCGGTGGCCGTGAGCAACGCGACATCGAGCGCGTGGTGTGACGCTGCGCCGAGGGCGATCAGCGCGACCGCCTGCCGCCGATATTCGGGCGCGACCAGGAGCGCACCCAGGGGAACGACGAGCAGAGTCCCACCGAGCGTATGCAGCGGTGCCCACGAGAACGGACCGCCGACGACCGCCTGAACGATGTCTGCCGGAAGGAAGAGCCGAACCTTGGCGAGGTCCGGCGAGAGCGCACCGGCCATCACGAGGGTGACCTGTGCCGATCGGATCCGCTCGTCTCGAAGGGAGAGGAGCGTCCCGATGCTGTAGCCGACCAGAACGTGTGTGAGGAGGTCGGGCATCACCGATCACCGCCGGTTCCGTTCCGCTGGCGGTTGCGATCCGGACGGCTTCGGGCGCGCTCGCTCGAGCCGGCGACCGCCTCGAGAGACGATCCAGTGTCGCCGTCACGCCGACCGGCGGTTGGGGGCGTCGCAGTCCGAGGAACGAGAGCGAACCGATCGCGATCGATGCGCCAGCCGCGGACGAGACGCACGAGGACCCAGCAGCCCCCGACGAACGAGACGGCGAACATGTACAGCGTGTCGCGCAACTCGTCGGTGACGGTCCGATCCGCCTCGAGGGTGGACTCGTCCGCGAGGGTGCCGTAGACGGTCACGTCGTCGCCCCGCTCGAGCGGCGCGGTCGACTGCAGCCGACTGTCGTCCGCGTTCACGACGGTGAACCTGCCGTAACCGCTCGCTCGCGTCGCGATCACGACGGGATCGGTCTCGACGACGAAGCCGCCGAGAACGACGCGCTCTCCGACGTAGGCGTCCCGGTTCGACGTCACCTCGACTTCGTTGGGATAGGCTTCCTCGAGGGGCGTTTCGGCGGCTGCTCCCGTCCACAACAGGAGGACGAGCAGGGCGGTGAGGAGGCCGACACCGGCGAGGAGTCGACCGCGCTGGCCGAACGGTTCGCGTGCGGGCATGTATCGCCGACAACTTCGGCGGAGCGTATAGGCCTAGTGACATCCGCCTCGAGCACAGCCGTCTGCGACCACCGCGACGCTGGGACGGGTCCGTCGAGAGCGTCCGCAGTGGTCGAGGTGGTGATTGCGCGTTCGGCGACCGCGACCGGCACACGAGCAGTATCGGAGAGAACCGGCAGGCTACCGCCGCCGGCCGCGCGTTCGACCGCTGCTCGAGACCCGAATATCGAGCTTCTCGGTCCCGCGAATCCAGCCGATGTAGTCCGTCAGGCGATCTGCCGACCGGAGTGCGTCGATCGTATCGTACCCGTCCCGGAGCTCCTCGTTCGTAAACAGCGCGTGGATCTGTTTGTGGCAGGGCCGACACAGCAGTACCGTCGGGCTCGTCGCTCGCTCCTCCGGCCGCAAGTGGTGTTCCTGCACGACCTGTGGGTCGTCGATTCGCTCGTTCGGCACGATGCGCCGACAGAGCGCACACGTCGTCGGCATCGGTTGATCTACGGATTCTGCGATCAAAACGCCTCGGGTCCGGCCTACGCTAGCCTTCGTACAGGGGAATTTCAACTCCTCGAGGAAATATCGTAGCCGCTTCTCGAAGAGTACACGCCTTTGAAAATTAAAATATAGCACTAAACATACGGCCACTATCAATAGCTATATCCTGTCTGCTGATATCATACCACGGACTGTAGGGGTGGGAGCCATTGTGTGTCACTGAGGGGTCTCACTCCTACACGTACCGAGGCCATCCGCTGAATTTCTTCGTCGAACGCACCAACCGATAGGGCTCCCCACGAGGTGCCGTACGCGCTCCTATGAGCGGTTCGAGACAGGCTGGACCTCCGCCGCGAACGACCGGACGCAGGAACCGAAGGCTCAGTAGCCGAGTTGGAACGCCCAGTTGACGGCCAGCGCGACGGCGACGACCGTTAGCAGGGCCATCAGCATCCCGAACGAGACCGCCCAGCCGAACGCGTCGGCGAAGAAGCCGACCGCGACCGAGCCCAGCGAGGCGACGGTGAGGTACGTCGTCCGAACGAGTCCGAAGCCGGCACCGCGCTCGCTCTCGGTCATGTTGTCCAGAAAGCGGGGTTCGACCGCGACCGCCCAGCTCAGGCCGTTCGCGATCAGTACGAGGCCGACGGCGACGCCGACGAGTCCGGGGACGGCGACGAAGAAAGCGAGGCCGGCGACGCTGAACACCATACAGCCGAAGGTCGTCACGTCCCGGCCGAAGCGATCCGACAGCGAGCCGATGCCGGGCTTGACGATCGACTGGACGACGAAGTACGCGGAGAAGACGCCCCCAGCCATCGTGGACGACATCCCGCGGTACTCGACGAGGAAGGTCGGGAGGAACGAGGCCGTCCCCTGCCAGACGAACGCGCCGACCGACGCGATGCCGACCGTGAACGCGATCTCGGGCTTGCCGAGGACGTTCGCGAGCTCGGCGAGCTGTACTCGCTCCCTGAGCGGTTGCTCTGGACGGTGTGGATCGACGGGCCGAACCCGCCAGACGAACAGCAGAAAAATCGGTGCGGCGATCGCCGCCCCGATCGCGACGGCCGGTCGCCACCCGTAGCGGACGCTGATCCACGCGGCTGCGATCGGGGCGACCAGTCCCGCTGCCGACGAGCCGATCGTGTGAACGCCGATCGCGAACCCGAGATTGTCGTACGTTCGGCCGAGGAGCGTCGTCGCGGCGCTGTAGTGGAGCCCGGCGACGCCGCCGAGGGCGACGATCGAGACGACGAACAGGGCGTAGTACGGTGATACCGCGAGCAGGAGGCTCATGACCGTCGTCCCGCCGACCGAGAGCAGGACGATCGACCGCTCGCCGTAGCGGTCGGCGAGGAGCCCGCTCGGGAACTGCATCAGCGCGTACGCCATCCACATGCCCGTCAGGGCGATCCCGACGACGGTGTTTCCGATGGCGAAGTCGTCGGTGATGGCAGGCACGACGGGGCTGACCGCGAGCCGGGCGACCATCGTCGCGAAGAACGCGAACGTACAGAGCGTCAGCACCGTGTATCGATATCGCCACCTCATCTGTCGGTACGCGTTCCGAGCCGTGCCCGGGTTCTCACACTTGCGAAAGCAGCACGAGATCGTCCGGCGGTCCCTCGGGGACTCCGTCGACGAGATCGCGGTCGGTCAGTACGACTTTGGCAGGCCGAGCACGTGTTCGGCGATGTAGTTTTTCACCATCTCGTTGGAGATCGGCGCGATGACGTTGATCATCGTCTCGCGCCAGTAGCGCTCGACGTCGTACTCGCTGGCGTAGCCCATTCCGCCGTGGGCACGGACGGCGCGTTCGCACGCCTCGAGGGCGTCCTCGCTCGCGCGGAGTTTGACCGCGTTGGCTTCGGCCCCGCAGTCGCGGTCGCGATCGTAGAGCCACGCGGCCTTGCGGACCATCAGCTCGTCCTGCTCGAGTTTCGCCCACGAGTCGGCCAGCGGGTGCTGGACCGCCTGATAGGAGCCGATCGAATTCCCGAAGACGACGCGGTCGTCGGCGTAGGCGGCCGCCTTCTCGATCGCGGCCTGACCGACGCCAACGGCGTTCGAGGCGAGCGCGATCCGCTCGGTGTTGGCGAACCGGAGGAGATAGCGGAAACCCTCGCCTTCCTCACCGATCCGGTCGGCGGCGGGGACGCGGTACTCGTCGAACCAGACCTCGTTCGAGTCCGAGGCGCCGCGGCCGGCCTTCGGAATCTCCGCCACGTCAATGCCGTCCGCGTCGCGGTCGAACTCGGTGAAAAAGAGCGTGAGACCGCCGAACCGATCGGCCTCCTCGCGCGGCTCGGTCCGTGCGAGGAGCATGATCACGTCCGCTTCCTGGGCCTTCGAGGTCCAGATCTTCTGCCCGGAGACGACGTACTCGTCGCCGTCGCGCTCGGCGGTCGTCTCGATTCGGGAGGTGTCCGTCCCGGCGTTGGGTTCGGTCACGCCCGTACAGACCTGCACCGATCCGTCGGCGATCTTCGGGAGATACCGCTCCTTGTGCGTTTCGTCGGCGAAGGCGACCAGCGGCTCCGTGCTGAACGTGTGGTGGGCGGTGATCGAGGTGCCGGCCATTCCGGCCCCCGAGCGGGCGATCTCCTGCTGGACTAGCGACGCCTCCTGAACGCCGTACCCCTGGCCACCGTACTCCTCCGGGATCGTAATGCCGCACCAGCCGGCGTCGGCGAACGCCTCGAAGAATTTCGCGGGGTACTCGTGTGCCAGGTCCTTCTCGCGCCAGTAGTCGTCCCCGAACTCGTCACAGAGCTCCCGCACCTGCGAGCGGATCATCCGCTGCTCGTCGGACAGGTCGAAGTCCATACCCGGTAGTGTCCGGCCGTCGGCTAAACCGTTCCCCACACGGGCAGCCGAGATCAGTGCTTCGTCGACGCCGGTTCGAAGATAGGCGGGAGCCACCGATCGGGAGTACGGTGATTCGGTCCGCTACCTATTTGAAATATAAATTATACTGGCTGAAGCCGCCTCCGTACGTCGTTCTCACGGAACAGAATTTTTATCGTTGTCACCAGACAACGGCCCGGCGTGGGAGACACCTCTTCGAGCGCCCTCTCTGCGTTCGGTACCGGCGCTCGCGAACTCTGGAGCGGCGGACGCGGGAAGGTCCTCACCGCGGTTGCCGGCGGCTGGTTCCTCTCGATCGGCGTCCGGATGATCTACCCGGTGATGGTACCCTATCTGCGATCGGCCTACGGCCTCGATCTGTCGACCGCTGGCCTCCTGCTGACGGTGCTATTCCTCGCGTACGCGCTGGGCCAGTTTCCGGGCGGCGTCCTCTCGGACAGGTTCGGTGAGCGGGCCACGCTCACGGCGAGTGCGGTGCTCTCCGCGGTCACGCTGACGCTCGTCGTCACCGCCGGCTCGAGGGCGGTCCTCTTCGCAGCGACGGCGCTGTTCGGCTTCGGCACCGCTCTGTACGCGGTCGGCCGGTACACCGTCCTCTCGCGGCTGTACTCGGACCGACTCGGCGCCGCGAACGGCGTCACGGCCGCCTCGCAGGACGCCGGTCAGTCGGTCCTCCCCCCGATCGCCAGCGTGGTCGCGGCGACGGTCTTCTGGCAGCTCGGCTTCGGCTTCGTCGTCCCGCTGTTTCTGCTCTCGGCCGCCGCCCTCTGGATCGTCGTCCCGACTCGAGCGCCGGACGCGGTCGACGACGGCTCCGGGCTCGACCGGGAGGAGCTCCGCCTGCTCTGGTCGGTGTTACGCCAGCCGTCAGTCGTCTACGCGACGGTGGCGATGATCCTCGGGCTCGTCGTCTGGCAGGCGTTCACCAGCTTCTATCCGACCTACCTGATCGACGAGAAGGGACTCTCGAAGCCCGTCGCCAGTCTCCTGTTCGGGACGTTCTTCGCGCTGGGCATCCTGATCAAGCCGCTCGCGGGCGCGGCGTACGACCGGTTCGGCATTCGGCGCTCGCTCACGGCCGTCGCGAGCGGTCCGACGGTCGCTCTCGTCGCCCTCCCGCTCGTCGACGGGTTCTGGCCCCTCGCCGTCGTGACGGCGCTCGTGAGCACCCTGCTCGGCTTCGCAACGGTCCTCGAGCCGTCGATGCTCCGCTCGCTCCCCGACGAACTCCGCGGAACGGGGTTCGGCATCCTCCGATCGATCAGCTTCACGGTCGGGGCGGCGAGCCCGGCGCTGTTCGGCGCGGCGGCCGACCGCGGCTTCTTCGACGAGGCGTTCGCGATTCTGGCCGCCTTCGCGGGCGGTATGATCCTGCTGGCGTTCCTGATCCCCGAACGCTAACGCGGCCGGTGCCTACGTGCTCGAGCTGACCGCGCCGGCGTCGCGAAGCGCCTCGATCTCGCGCTCGGAGTACGAGAGAGCCGCCAGCACGTCCTCGGTGTGTTCGCCTTTCGCCGGCGGCAGCGAGGAGTACTCCCCGTCGTGGATAGCCGAACTGAAGCGGAACGGCAGCGCCGCCGTCACGACCGATTCGTCGGTCTCCGGGTTGTAGGAGTCGACCAGCGACGACCGCGCCGCGGCCTGGTCGTCGTTCTCGACCAGGTCCGCGACGGTCTGGACCGCTCCCGCGGGAATCCCCGCCTCGAGCAGTTCTCCCTCGAGATCGGCGGACGTGTACTCCTCGAACACCTGGACCAGTTCGTCGCGGAGCGCCTCGCGGTGCTCGAGGCGGTCGTCGATCGTCCGAAACCGCTCGTCCTCGAGCAGATCGGGCCGCTCGAGGACCGAACAGAGGCGCTCGTACATCGCTTCCGAGATCGCCGCGACGTAGATGTGGCCGTCGCCCGTCGGGAAGACCCCGTTGGGTGCGCTGCCGATCCCGTTGCCCCCGGCCCGCTCGGGGAGTTCGCCCGTCTGGTCGTAGTTCGTGATCCAGTAGGACATCCACGAGACCGCCACGTCGAACAGCGAGATGTCGATGTGCGTGCCGTCTCCGCCTCGGTCGCGCTGGCGGACGGCGGCGAGGATCGCGAACGCCGCGTTTGCCCCCGTACCGCAGTCGATGAGGCTCGCGCGGATGCGAATCGGCGGCCGGTCGCGGTAGCCGGTGATTGCCATCAGCCCCGACACCGCCTGAATACAGGGATCGTAGCCGGGATACGACCGGTACGGGCCGGTCCGACCGAACCCGGACAGCGAGCAGTAGATGACGTCTTCGTTGCGCTCCCTCACTGACTCGTAGTCGAGATCGAACGTCTCGAGGACGCCGGGGCGGAAGCTCTCGACGATCACGTCGACCTCGTCCATGAGGTCGGTGACGACCTCGTGTCCGCCGTCGGTCTTGAGATCGACGCACAGGCTCTGCTTGCCATGGTTGAACGGGGCAAACATATTCCCGTTCATGATGTGCCGGAAGGTGTCCCCCTCGGGTGGTTCGACCTTCAGGACGGTCGCTCCCATCTCGGCGAGCAACTGGGTACAGACGGGGCCGGCGATCGACTGCGTGAGGTCGACGACGGTCAGGTCGTCCAACGGCTTCATACTGGCCTCGATGTCAGCGCCAGAGAAATACCTTGGGGAATGATACCATTCGTGAGACGGGCGACGAGGACACCGATCTCGGCCTCTACTGATCCGAACCCGGGATCTCGCGGATACGTCGCCGATCGGCCGTCCCACAGGCGCCGATCCGTGTCTGGACAGAACGGGATAAATCCCGCTCGGATTTCTTGACATCTAGATTACGCGTTCGGCGAACTGGCTCCCGTACTTTGATACCGATAGCCACGATACCGAACTGCATGATCTCGCTCAGTCCCGAACAGGAGATGCTCGTGTCGGCCGTCGAAGACATCGCGGAACGGGAGTTCGCCGATCGAGCGTTCGACTGGGATGACGAACCGCCGTGGGAGAACGTTCAACTCCTCGCCGACCAGGGCTTTCTCGGCGTCAACTTCCCGGAGGAGTACGGCGGCGGCGGAATGACCGAACTCGACGCGATCCTCGTCATGGAGGCCGTCGGCCGCGTCTGTCCCGACACCGCCGAACTGCTCTACAACATGCAACTCGTCGCGCCGCGGGCGATCGAACTGTTCGGGACCGACGAAGTCAAGGAACGGTACCTGCCGCCGGTGCTCGCCGGCGAGGACAACGTCGCCATCGGCATCTCGGAACCGGAGGCCGGCTCCGACGTCGGCTCGATGGGGACGCGAATCGAGGAGGACGGCTCCGAACTGGTGTTAAACGGCGAGAAAACGTGGGTGAGCCACGTCGAGGACTCGAGCGCGGCCCTGATCTGGACGAAGTTCCCCGAGGGACTCGGCTCGGTGGTCATCGAGTTCGACTGGGACGGCGTCGAAATCCAGCAACACTACGAGAACATGGCGGGTCACCACCAGACCCACTTCACGATGGAGGACGTGACCGTCCCCGCGGAGAACGTCGTCACGCGCGGATCGGAGGGGTTCAAAAATCAGCTTCGGGCGCTCAACTGGGAGCGCCTGGGTAGCTCGACGCTGGCGAACGCGATCGCCAGCTGCGCCCTCGAGAAGGCCCTCGAGTACGCGCAGGACCGCGTGCAGTTCGACCAGCCGATCGGCGACTTCCAGGGGATCGAGTGGAAGCTCGCCGACGCTGCCACGGAGCTCGAGGCCTCGCGGGCGCTCACTCACCGCGCGGCGGTGCGGGCCCACGAACAGGGCCGGGTCCCCGACCGCCGCGACGCGTCGATGGCCAAGCTCTACTCGAGCCAGATGGTCGAGAACGTCGTCAGCGAGGCGCTACAGGTCCACGGCGCGAACGGCTACCAGCAGGGCCATCCCCTCGAGTACCTCTACCGGCTCGGTCGCGCCCGGCGGCTCGCGGCCGGCACCGACGAGGTCCAGAAGAATCAGATCGCGTCCAGTCTGAAGAGCGACGGGCTCGGTGACCTCGCCTGACGGCGGCGACCGTCGCTACCGGCTCACCCCAGTCGCCCGGTCAGCGCGGCGACGCAGACCGCGGCGACGGCGGTGTGCATGAGCAGCAACACCACGACGCCGAGTACCGTCGCGTTCTCGTCGGCTGAGAGCAAGAAGAAGTCGGGGATATACGAGAGGACGAGGACCACGGCGGCGACGATCGTGAACGTCCTGTTCGGCCGATCGGAGACGCGTGACAGGAGCCAGTAGACGGCGACGGCGCCGGCGGCACCGACGACCGTGAGGAAGATCACCGGCGGCCAGGTGAGCGGTTCGAAGCCCGGTGCGATCGGGACGGCTCGAGCGACCGCGAGGATGATCGCGGTGCTGAGAACCGAGAGCAGGATCGCGAGCAGGCCCCGTTGGACGAGCGATCGGCCGCTCTGCGACGGGGTTTCGGTTACGGTTGCCATAGTGTAGCAGGTACTAGGGGTTCTGCGATCATATAGGTGTAACTTCGAGAACACGAAGTATCCCCCCGGTTCTCGTCTCGACTGTCAGCCTCGCTACATATCGCCTCGGTTCCGTTCGGACGAAGGAACTGCCCATTATTGGTCGAGATTCCGTCCCGGAGCGAAACAGGGGATATATGTTAATTGGTATCTAGTACCACGGCACGATGGACTTGCAGATCGACGGCGACGCGGCACTCGTCACGGCATCGAGCAGCGGATTGGGGAAGGCCTCGGCAACGGCGCTGGCCCGCGAGGGGGCGAACGTGGTCATCAACGGGCGCGACGAGGAGCGTCTCGAGGCGGCCCGCGAGGAGGTGGCAGCCGCCGGCGACGGTCGGGTCGTCGCCCAGGCCGGCGACCTGACCGATCCGGACGACATCGACGAACTCGTCTCGGTGACGGCTGACGAGTTCGGCGGGATCGACCACCTCGTGACCTCCGCGGGCGGGCCGGCCAGCGGCCCGTTCCTCGAGACGACCGACGAGGACTGGTACCACGCGTACGACCTGCTCGTGATGAGCGTCGTGCGGCTGGTCCGGGCGGCCGCCGACGAGCTGCGCGCCGGCGACGGCGGCAACGTCGTCCACATCACGTCGCGCAGCGTGAAGGAGGCCATCGACTCGCTCGTGCTCTCGAACTCGGTGCGAATGGGCGTCGTCGGCCTCGAGAAGACGCTCTCTCGCGAACTCGCCCCGGAGGTGCGGTTCAACAGCGTGCTCCCCGGCCCGATCGAGACCGAGCGCATCAGCGACCTGATCGAGCAGTCGGTCGAACGCGGGGAGTTCGACTCCTACGAGGAGGGGCTCGCGGCGAAGGGTGAGGCCAACCCGCTCGGGCGGATCGGCCGGCCGATGGAACTGGGTAACACCGTCGCCTTCCTCTGCTCGCCCGAGTCGGCGTACATCAACGGCGTCGCCGTCCCCATCGACGGCGGGCTCGGCCGATCGAACCTCTAGTCACTCCTCGAGGCGGCTCGCCGCGAAGAACGGATACTCCGATAGCCAGCCCCGGTCGTAGTCGGGCTCGTACGTGACGGCCTCGAGGGCGACCGGGTCGCCGATCTCGAGGGCCGCGTACGGCTCGTCGATCGGCGAGAGCAGCTGCGGTCCTTCCTCGAGTTCGACGACGCCGATAACGAGTTCGTCCGGGAATCCCGCCGCCGTGGCGTGGGTCCGCGTGAACGAAAAGAGCGTTCCGCGCCCCGTCGCCGCCGTCCAGTCCACGTCGCTCGAGTGACAGTGCGGACAGAGCGGCGTCGGCGGGAAGAAGTGATCGCCGCAGTTCTCGCAGCGGTGGATCAGGAACGTATCGTCCTCGAGGGACTCCCAGAACGGTTTCGTGTAGGGCTCCATGATCACACCTCCACGGAGAAGACGGTAGCCGTCACGCCGTTGACGTGGCCGTGTTCCGCAGTCGTGAGAACGCGTTCGGCGCCGGGCACCTGCGTCGGCGCGGTCCCGCGAAGCTGTCTCACGGCCGCCACGTAGTTGAGAAGCGGCGTCACCATCGCCGGATGGCCCCGCCCGAGACAGCCACCGGACGGGCTGATTGGAATCTCGCCGTCCGGCGCCGTTCGGCCCTCGAGACAGGCCTCGGCGCCGTCGCCGCGCGCCGCGAATCCCAGCTCCTCGGCGACGATCGCTTCGATGTGCGGGAACGGCGCGTACGGCTCGACGACGTCGATATCGGCGACTGAGACGCCGGCGCCGTCGACCGCCTCGTCTGCGGCGCGCCCGACGGCCGGCAGCTCGGTCGTCCTCGAGCCCCGGCTCATGACGAAGTGGCTCGGGTCGTGGTGGTAGCCGGTGCCGGCGACGGAGACGGGCTGGGAGCCGGATTCGGGGCGGTCGGCGGCGGTGAGGAGGATCGCGGCCGCGCCGTCGCAGGGGGCCGGACAGTCGAAGAGCCGGATCGGGTCGGCGACGGGGCGCGCCTCGAGGACATCCGCCCGCGAGAGGTCGTCGTCGAAGAGCGCGTCGGGATTCGCGACGCCGTTCGCGCGGTTCTTGACGACGATCTCGGCGATGTCGTCGCGGTCGACGTCGTGCTCGTGGCAGTACCGCTGCATGCTCTGGGCGTAGGCGGCCGGGATGGTCATCCCGATCGGCGATTCGAACTCGGCGTCGAACAGCTTGAGCACGTAGTCGAAGTACGGCCCCGTCGTGTCGATCGTCGAGTTGCGCTCGACCGCGAGGACGAGCGCCGTCTCGACGGTCCCGTCGCGGACGTCCGACACCGCGGCGTGGAACGCGTGGCCGCCGCTGGTGCCGCCGGTCGAGACCTCGAGCGAGCGGTCGACCTCGAGTCCGAGCTGGTAGAGGAGGTGCGTCGAGAAGAACCCCTGTCGCGTCCACGGACGCGGCGAGGGCATGTAGAGCCCGTCGACGGCGGGGAGTTCGACCGAAGCGTCCTCGAGCGCGTCGCGAACAACGGTCAGTGCGAGGTCACGCTCCGGGACCGAGTGGGTCCCGTTCGGGACGGTTCCGATGCCCGCAACGACCGGTGCAGTGGCCTGTGTCATGTCACGGGACAGCACACGGAGCGGCATAAAGACAGCTGGAACCGACGGAGGAGGCGGTGAACGCGACCGAGGTCCTAATCGAGGAGCGACGTCATCTCACAGGAGAGCACCGTCGTCTCGTCGTCTTTGCGCACGTCCACGCGGTAGCGAACCGTTCCGGTCCCCGGCGCGTCCGGCGTTCGTTCCGTCTCGAGGACCTCGCGCTCGACGTGGATGGTATCGCCGATGAACGTCGGTGCGGTGAATCTGAGGTCGTCGAGACCGTAGAAGGCGACGACCGATTCCCGCTCGAGGACGCTCCGACTCTGCCAGATCAGGCCGGTCGCGGCCGACAGGACGAGCATCCCGTGGGCGATCCGCTCGCCGAACGCGGAGTCGGCCATTCGGGCGCCGTCGGTATGCAGGTGGTTGAAGTCGCCCGAGACGCCGGCGAAGTTCGTCACGTCGGCCTCGGTGATCGTCCGCCCCTGGGTGACCGTCCGGTCCCCGACCGAGACCGTCTCGAAGAAGCCGTCCGCGTCGGACTCCGCGTCCGAACTCATCGGCGGTCACCTTCTAACCGGTCGCGACCGGGATTGCCGGCCGTCTCGCGGGAGCGTTCTCTCGTGATTCGGTCACCAATCACACACATGAGAGGCGTCATAGGTCAGGTGACCGTGACCGTTCTTGTAAGCGTTGGGGCGAAACCGTGACGCGTGGCCGGCTCGATCCGATTCTCAGTCGATCGGGGTCGGGCTCGAGTCGCGCGTGAGGAACAGCACGCCGATTCCGGCGATGCCGATGAGGGCGTAGAAGAAGAACGTCGTCTCCCACGAGAACGCGTCGATCAGCCAGCCGCCCAGCGTGGGGGAGACTAACGTGCCGCTGAACGCGATCGACGTGAACACGGCG
>SDGW01000411.1_pt1 | contig 31465 bp, 31 predicted proteins | sample 2873831 | NCBI WGS metagenome assembly SDGW01 (sample SAMN08132700, study PRJNA421101) | hypersaline lake metagenome | isolation source: celular fraction 0.22 microns magnesium sulfate-rich crust from ephemeral... | place: Spain: Penahueca Lagoon, Toledo | collected 2011-07 | reverse complement strand
TGAAGAAGCGTTCACTTCAGTGATATTAGATCAAATGAGTGGATCACACTCCGAGATATGGCATGCATGTAAAAAGGAGCACGCCTATGGCTCTGCCCCTTTTATTAAAGAAGTCAAAAATCTTATTGAGGATTGTTATGCCGAAAACCTAACTCTAGAAAGCATGGCCCATCATTTAAATATAAGTAAATACCATCTACATCGAACATTTAATCAAAGTGTAGGTATTACCCCCATGGCTTATTTACACAAGATCCGTTTAGAAAAAGCCACACAAATCTTGTTAAGGGGTTCTTATGATATAACAAATGTTGCGTTTATGGTGGGGTACCAATCAATTAGTACATTTAATCGTTCATTTAAAAAGATGTATGGGAAAACACCGAGTCAGTTTGTGAGAGAGCATCGAATTTAGTTAACATAAACGTGGACGAATATCAGAACATTAAAAACGGCAGGTCACTAAGGACTCTACCGTTCGCGCTGCACATAGATTGGTTTTTCTAAAGATGCAATATCCTCATCGATATTCATCATCTTTTCATCGATCATTTTCTTCGCATCTCGTACACCTTGATTGTATATGTAAGGTCCAATTTCTTTTACAAAATAATGATAAAACTGTTCAGCTCCGATCATCCCAAGCTCTTCACCACGTTCCATTTCAAAATAAGCTTGGATCTGAGCGATGATTTGATCTTTGTCATCTTTCGAAATGTTAATATCCATACTCGTCCCTCCTTTCCTTTTACTGTAACATATACGAAAGAGGATAACCCTACCAATAGTAGGTACAGTCCTCTCTCTATATCTCATATTCAAATCGTCTCTATTAAGGAGCACTTCCCACCACACACGTTGTTTTATTTGGCTTACCAGGACGATGGTGTACGCGTACATATTCAAAGCCAGCTTGTTCTAAAAAGGAGCGAATTTGATCACCTGCTAATTCAGCCGTTTGATCAGAAGCTCCTTTTTCATGAGGTTGAAGCGTAATCGCAATTCGTCCAGCTTTTCTCATAAGAGATCTAAGGTTATAAAGTGTTCGAACAGGGTCTTCCCAATACGTGATGTTGTTAATGGTCACAACTTTATCTATTGGTTTTAAAACGGCATCCACTTCTCCTGCTTTAGCTTCTTTTAATTCCACCCTCCCTTCATCTACCCACTTTTGATTACGCCGAGTCGCTTCTTCTACCATCGTACTAGATGGATCTAACCCCGTAACGTGAATACCTCTATATGTTTTACAGAGGCTTCGAACACAATAACCGGGGCCAAACCCAATCTCTAAAACATGCTCATCTGGTTGAATATCCAAAAAAGATAATCTCCTTTATCATATCTGTATCTATTTTTTCCCGATTTTCAAAAGATCAAGCATAATGAGGAATCTTCTTTCATGAAATAAGTAGTAGTGACTAATTCATGAAAGGTGGAATCAATATGTATTATCCGCCCTACCCTTCTCCTGCCCCCAATCCTGTAAGGAACCAACACGATAATGGAAAAAAACGCGTTATGACAGTTACCGGAGTCGGTTCTGTATCCGCCCAACCGAATGTGGCTAAAATCAACCTTGGTGTTGAAACGCAGGATGAGGAATTAACGAAAGCTCAGCAAGATAATGCCCAGACTTTAAATAAAGTAATCGACTCTCTTGTACAAATGGGCATTCCACGCGAAGATATTCAAACCGTAGATTATTTTATATATCCTCAATATGATTATGTGGATGGAAAACAAGAATTTCGAGGTTATCAGGTAACACATACGATTCAGGTGACGATAAAGGATATGAGCCAGACAGGGAACGTGATCGACACTGCTGTTCAAAATGGGGCAAATCGAGTGTCGAATATTGAGTTTACGATCGATAATCCTCAACAATATTACAAACGGGCACTAAATCGAGCTTTAGAAAATGCTGTATCAAAAGCACAAACGATAGCGAAGCAGATGAATTTGAACCTTGATCCAACACCAACACAAATTGTCGAAGAACTCCCTCAAGGAACCGTAATCCCTCAGACGTTTAAGCAGGCTGAAGCCGTTAGTTCAGCATCCACTCAAGTCGAACCAGGCCAAATCGAGATTACTGCACGAATCGAAACGAAATTCCAATATACTTCTTCAAATGGTTAAAGAGACATGATTGGGGTTTACACTCCAGAGTGATTTTTTCTAAATCTTCATTACTTTATTCTTGGTTTTTGTGACGCCAAGTTCTATATTATGATTAAAAATGCGTACCCCTTCTAAGGAGGTACGCATTTTTCAGCTTATACAAGTATTGTATAGAGAGAGAGTTAATTTCATCAACGGACTTCTTTAATCTAAACAAAAGCACCTGCCAATGGCAGATGTCTTCTAGGATATCTCCGATGAACATATCCATACGCTTACAGTCCGGGCACCAGTTTGCTGAGAACTTTATCATAACAGGCTTTTCGCTGTTAATTGTGTTTTGAAACGTTGCTGTATCATGAATCATTTCCATGGTCCTAGCCTCCTCTTAAGTCTTACCTTACTATATTTAAACATATCATAACATGGAACGAAAACACATTGTGTAAGTTGGATTACATTATAAAACGTTTTAGTACTTGTATAATAAAATCATTAGGAGGGCTAAAAATGAAAATACATCCTTTATTTATACTATTAATCCTACTGTTAACTGCATGCGGTCAAAATAATAGTCCAGACACGCAATCGATTGATTTTCAACATACATCATGGTCTGACATCACTCAAAAAGCAGACTCCACTACGGTAAACATTCATATGTGGGGTGGGGATGAAGGCATTAACCGCTATATTGATGAATGGGTCGCTCCTAAGCTTAAAGAACAATACAACATTACATTAAAAAGAACGCCTATGGACACACAAAATATATTACAAAAACTCCATTCAGAAAAAAGAGCCGGTAAACAAGAAGGAACGATTGATGTTATATGGATCAATGGTGAGAATTTTAAAAACGCAAAGAATAACGACTTACTTTATGGTCCGTTCCGAGATCAACTCCCCAACTTCAAAAAATACTACGAACAGGAAAGTTTAGCTTTTCAATATGACTTTGGAACAGCTGTGGATGGTTATGAAGCACCTTGGGGTAAGGTACAGTTCGTTTTTCAATACAATAGCAATAAAATCGAAGAGCCACCTAAATCATTTGAAGAACTAAAAGCTTGGGTGAAAGATAACCCTGGTAAGTTCACTTACCCTAACCCTGATGATTTTTCAGGGAACGCTTTTTTAAGGCACTTACTCTATCAATCCGCGGACAGTCCTGAAACCATTATTGAAGAACCTTTTTCAAAACAACATGCTACAAACCAATCTGAAGAAATGTGGTCCTATTTAAATGAAATCGAACCTCATTTATGGCGTGAGGGAAAGCATTATCCTTCTACGTTATCCGAACTCGATCGCTTATATAGCAATGGAGACGTATGGATGACCATGGGGTATAACGAAGCTAGAGCTGAACACATGATTGAAGATGGTGTTTTTCCTAAGTCAACTCGCTCTTTCGTGATGGAGTCAGGATCAATTGGAAACACGCACTTCCTTGCGATTCCATACAACAGTCCAAACAAGGAAGGTGCCATGACAGCCATCAACTTTTTATTATCGCCAGATGCACAACTGAAAAAACTTAAACCTACTTATTGGGGTGACAATACGCCAATAAGTATCGATAAATTATCAGCCGAGGATCAAGAAAAATTCCAATCTCTTGATCGTGGTAAGACCGTCTTACCAACTAATGAGCTAGAGGAAAGCTTTTTACCTGAGGCTGATTCTGCCTATGTAGAGTGGTTAAAGGAGAATTGGAAGAATGAAGTCATCCGGAAAGACTAAAATCTGGCTCCTCTTACTACCGGTATTCCTGTTTTTATTATTACCTGCTTACGGACTATTTTCAGCTCTATGGAGTAGCTTAATCCATCAGGGGAGTCTATCTTTTCAAACTTATCAGGAGTTATTTCAAAAGGAGGCATTTTGGTCCTCTTTATTTTACAGCCTTCGTATCACCTTGATTGCTACGGGATGTTCATTAGTGATTGGCCTTTTACTAACACGAGCATTTTATCCTCTTATTAACCGAATGTCAGGAAAGTTAAGTGTATGGCTGCCAATGTTATTCCCTCACTTTGTTTGGGGATATATCGTTTTATTACTCTTTGAACAAAGTGGTTTGTTTTCGTATATGTTCTATCATCTAGGCTTCATTGAAAGTCGTGAATCCTTCCCTATCCTAACGAATGATCAAAATGGTATGGGGATGATCCTCACTTATATCGGTAAAGAAGTTCCATTTGTAGTCTTGATGCTGTTACCTGTCTATGTACAGCAAAATCATCAGTATAAAGACTTGGTTCGGACCCTTGGAGGAGGCCGTTGGGCAGCTTTTAAAGATGCTGAGTGGCCATGGGTTTCTCCTATTTTGCTTGAATCAGGCATTATTCTATTTGCTTTTATATTAAGTGCTTATGAAGTGCCTTATTTACTTGGGGCTACATTTCCTGAAATGATTTCGATCATAACGTACGATTGGTTTTACGCTGGAGACTGGAGTGAGCGTCCTCTGGCTTTTGCAGCGATGATTTCTACAAGCATACTGATTGGCATTGTGTCTTGGGGACTGTATGCTATCACAAATCGCAAGCGTTGGTTGTTAACGAAAGGAAAAGGATAAGATGATAAAAACACCACGACACAAACAAATTCCGTTCTGGATCTATACAACAATCTTGTTTCTCTTTCCTGTGCTTTTCTTACTATTCAAAAGCTTTACCTTACCAACTCGATATGAAGCCCATGTTCACACCCATTTCACATTACAGGGTTGGATAACTCTATTCTCAGAAAACCAACTCATACAAGCGACCTTCGTATCACTTGGAATTGGAGCATTCGTTGTATTAATAAATTTAATCGTAGGCCTCACAGCGGGATATGCACTAGCCTTTTATGATTTTAAAGGGAAATCATTCTTAGAGGCTATCATTCTATTCCCTATTATTATCCCGTTACTTGCCGTTACAATTGGCGTTCACATCGCTATGATCCGTCTAGGTATGACCGATACTTGGATAGGGGTGGTCTTGATCCATTTAGTACCTACCATACCTTACGCCGTTAAAATCTTGCGCAATGGTTATACTTCTTTAGGCTCTGCTATGTTAGAACAATCTCGTATTCTAGGTCCTAATCCATGGCAACGATTTTTATCAATTGACGTTCCTTTATTAAAACCAGCCATAAGGAGCACAATCTTCCTAACGTTTGTGATTAGCCTCAGTCAGTATGTGATAACTGCAATCATTGGTGGAGGGAATGTGGTTACCCTAGCCCTTGTATATTTTCCGTTTTTAAACTCAGCGAATAGTACTGTGCTAGCTGCGTTTTCAATATGGTTCGCTTTGCTACCACTTCTATTTTATATCATGGTTGAGTTACTGTTTCTCTTATTACCCTATCAAAAGCCTTGGAGGACTCGAACATGACATCACCTTATATTCAACTACATCAAGCAACGAAATCCTTTCAAAGCGATCCTGTATTCCAACAATTAGATCTCTCTCTAGATAAGGGTGAGATCATGAGTATTGTTGGACCTTCAGGAAGTGGTAAAACGACGTTATTACGCTGTATAGCTGGACTTGAACCTTTTACCCATGGTCGTTTTCTCATTAATGAGGAAGATGTAACGGTTATGGATGCAAACAAGCGTCCTGTTAGCTTGGTTTTTCAACAGCCTTTGCTATTCCCACACATGACGATTTTGGAAAATGTCGCATATGGATTAACTTTTCAGAATCGGAACAAGAAGGAACGAAAAGAAAAGGCACAATCTCTTTTGCAACAGGTTGGATTAACAGGGTATGAACGAGCTTTTCCTTATGAACTCTCTGGAGGTCAGCAACAACGGGTATCATTAGCTCGTTCTTTAGCTATTCATCCCGAACTTCTTTTACTTGATGAACCATTTAGTAGTCTTGATGTGCAGTTAAGAGACGAAATGAGAATGTGGGTAAGAGATTTGCTTAAAGACCAGAACATCACGGCTCTATTTATTACCCATGACCGTGAGGAAGCTATGTATATGGGGGACCGAGTAGGCATCTTTCATGAAGGATATTTTCAGCAAATAGGGGAACCAGAAGATGTTTATCGGAATCCCACTAACTCATTTGTTGCTGAATTCTTTGGAGATCATTTGGTTATCGATGAAGATCACTACGCTCCCATTCAATCACTATTTGTCACAACCAATCACCCCAGAACTGACCATTATTGCTGGGAAGGTATTGTTAAAAATGGACTCTTTTTTCATGGAAATCACTTTTATCAAATTCGAATTCCTTCTCTACAAAAAAATTTAACACTCTCGAGTTCCTTAGAGCTTTCGATAGGAAAGAATGTATATGTAACAGCAGACCCAGAGCATGTACATTTGTTTATGAACTCCAAATCAAAGGAATGATTGTATGAAACAACTCAGAAACTGGATCAAACCGATCATCATTTTACTCCTATTTTTAACCCTAGCCTATATTGTTCGGTTTGAATTCAATATCACAGCAACAAATATAAAAAACTTCATCTTATCTTTTGGTTGGTGGTCGCCATTTATCTTTTTTATCATCTACGCCATTGGACCCTTTGTCTTTTTCCCGACGTCCATTCTTTCTCTTGCTGCCGGGATTGCATATGGTGTCTTCCCTGGATTCTTCTATATATTGATTGGTGCAACAGGTGCGGCTGCAACAGGATATGTGATGGCTCGTTATTTTGGCGATTCCATATTAAAATTTCACAATTTCAAGTGGTCTGATCAAGTGTATGAAAAAGTTCAAGAACGAGGTTTTCTATATGTCCTCATCTTACGCTTAATCCCCTTAATGGGATTCGACGTTTTAAGCTACATTTCTGGAATTGCTCGAGTTAAGTTTCGTTCTTACATGATGGCCACAGTCGGCATCATTCCTGGCACGTTCGCCTATAGTTTCCTTGGGTCTAGCATTGAATCAGGGGATACGAGCAAGATAATAGTAGCGGTCATAATATTTGTTATTCTCCTAGGCTTAACCTACCTCTTCCGAAATCAAGTAAAAAAATGGCTTGGTCTTTCGGGATAAATGAAGGAGTTGATACCATGCTAGATACTCACGCAAGGAAATTTGTACAACCTTCTATAGACAAAACAGGAAAATGGCTCGTAGATAAAGGGCTGACTCCGAACCAAGTCACATTTATAGCCTTTTTAGTCGGAATATCAGCTGGAGGTTTCTATATTATAGGAACACCGCTTATAGCCGTTATCGCTCTATGGGTTTCGGGCTTCCTAGATGCAGTGGATGGTACGATGGCACGCCTTACTAAACCCTCCCCTTTTGGGACAGTGATGGATATTACGTTTGATCGCGTTGTCGAAATTGCCATTATTTTAGCTATTGCATTTGTTCATCCTGAGCTAATGTGGCCCTTATTACTGCTAAGTGTTTCCATTATTTTTTCCATGACTATATTTCTTACAGTAGGAGCTGTATCTGAAAAGCAAGGTATCAAGTCATTCTACTATCAGGCAGGACTAGCAGAACGTTCAGAAGGATTTATCCTTTTTAGCATCATGATGTTGTTCCCTTCTATTCTATTATGGTCAACGTTAGCCTTTTTAGCTGTTGAGATATTCACAGGTTTACAACGATTTTTTGAAGCGAAACGCATTTTATCTTAAAGAGGAGATGATCCAATGAATAAATATGATTTAGTTATTGTCGGTGGTGGTGCTGGTGGTTTAACCGTTGCGGCTGGAGCTGCTTCCCTTGGAGCGAAAACCGCCCTGATCGATAAACGAGAAGACCTTGGGGGAGATTGCTTACATTACGGTTGTGTTCCATCGAAAGCACTCATTAAAGTCGCAAATGAAGTGTACCACGCCCGAAATGTAAGTGCTTATGGTGTTCACGCTTCAGGAGATGTTGATATGAAGGCTATTAATGATCGAGTCAAACAATCAATCTCCCATATTCAAGAGCATGATAGTATTGAGCGTTTTAAAGAGCTTGGGATTGACGTCTATATTGGTGGTGCCTCCTTTCATAATGAACATGAGATCGATGTTGAAGGCGACGCTCGCTTATATGGCAAGCGAATTGTAATCTCTACGGGTTCAAGTCCAAACGTTCCTTCAATTGAAGGATTAGATCAAACTGGGTACCTTACAAATGAAACGGTTTTCGATTTAGAAGAACTTCCTAAGAAGCTTGTATTCATTGGTGGCGGTCCTATTGGCTTGGAGATTGCTCAAGCATTTTCAAGGCTTGGTTCTGAAGTTACGGTCTTAGAAGCTGGTCCAGCTGTACTTGGCAAAGAGGATCACGACATTCAGAAAAAAGCTCAAGAGATTCTTGGAAAGGAAATAAATATTATTACTCATGCAAAAGTAGAGAAAATTTCACGGGAAAACGATCAAAATTATGTCCACTATTCCGTGGGAAATCGTTCATATGTAATCGAAACGGACAAAGTATTTTTAGCCACTGGACGTAAACCAAACACGGACTCTCTCCAGTTAGACCAAGCAGGTGTAAAAATGGATAAGCGAGGATTCGTGAAGGTTGATAGCACGATGCGTACCTCTGTAGGTCACATTTTTGCAGTCGGTGATGTGAACGGTTCTTATCCATTCACCCACGTCGCAGGTCACGAAGGCAAAACCATCGTACAAAATGCTGTGTTTGGGCTGCGCCGAAATGTATCCTATGAAAATATCCCATGGAATACCTACCTTACCCCTGAAGTTTTCCATTTCGGATTAACTCAAGAAGAGGCACAAAAAGAGCACGGAGATGTGATGATCTACCAAACGAACTTAGCTGAAGTAGACCGCTACGTCGCAGATCATGACTCGGAAGGTTTCTTGAAAATCATCACTTCTACGAAAGGTCAAATTGTGGGTGCTCATGCAATTGGTAAAGGTGTTGGGGACTGGATGCAAGTTCTTATTCTAGCCGTGGAAAAAGGAATGAAAATTGGTGATCTTTCTAATATGATTTATCCTTATCCGAACCACACAGCAGCAATTGAACAAGCAAGTAATCAGTACTGGCGAAACAAACTATTCTCTGGTGTTGTCCCAAAGCTGACCAAAACCTTTATTCGTTGGTTTAGATAATTGATTGGATGTGTAAGAGGATGGCCCTTACACACCTAAAAGCTCTTTAACTTTCTCAGCATGAACAGAAAACCAAATGCCTTTCTTGATATAGCCTTCTTTTTTTAGCTGGCTAATAATCGAACTGGTCGTTTCTCTAGTTGAGCCGATCATATTGGCTAAATCCTGATGAGTGAGTCGCATCTCGATGGTTTGCCAATGATGCTTTCGACGACCTGTTTTCTCACTTAGCATGAGGAGTAAATACAATAAACGATTTTTCACGTCACTCAAAGCAAGCTTTTCACTAATGCTATAGACTTCCTTTAAACGTGTGGATAAGATATCAATGAGCTTTAATGCGATTTTAGGGTTTTTTTCAATAAAATGCTCAAAATCTTCACGACTTAATATACACACATATGTATCCACCATAGCTTCAGCATAAATTTGATCATCGGTTAAGGACACCGTAGAGGTTTCACCAAAGATATTTCCATCTACCAAAATATCGACGGTAAATTGTCTTCCTTCACTGTTCATTCGGTATAGGCGAACTTGCCCTTGCTTCAACAAAAACAGTGCTTGCATCGGATTTTCAGGTGACAGTATCGTATTCCCTTTTTTGAGCGGCTTCATTTCACTCATTTCGTCAATTACCATGAGTTCCTCTTTGGGGAGCTCATCAAATAAACTAATCTGAGAGAGCATTAACAATTTATCCACTAGTTTCACCTCTTTGAATACACATGATCGATCAATTGATGAATAATTTTGTACCCACCATGTAATGTAGATTACATCGTATCATTTTACATCATACTATAATGAGTTTGTATTACTTAAAAGGAGGCATTTCATTATGGCTGAACAAACATTTCAAATTAAGTCAACATCAGAAGGTATGAAATCAAACATTGAAGCAGGTAAGCATTCCATCACAATAGATGAACCAGCATCAATGGGAGGCACAGACCAAGGTGCCGACCCATTATCTACACTACTTGCTTCTCTTGCTGGTTGTGAAACAGTGATTGCAAATATGGTTGCTAAAGAACTAGATTTTGATTTAAAAGATATCACATTCGATATTAAAGGTTCTCTAGATCCACGTGGACTAATGGGAACAGAAGGGGTACGTCCTTACTTTCAAACGGTTGAAGTTCATGCGGAAGTAAATACAAGTGAATCTCAAGAGCGCGTTGATGAACTACAACGTATTACAGATGAACGCTGCCCTGTCTTTACAACACTTGCTGCTGCAGATGTTGAATTAAAAGCTAATTGGGCAAAAGCATAACCCCCCACTTAAAAGCTGTCTCTATCTATAGAGACAGCTTTTTTATGTTCTATTCGTCACCTTTTAAGAGACCCGCCCATTTTTATGATATTTGCGGAATAGCCCACCCAAAATAGGGACATCTACATACATTATAAGTGAAGTAAAAGAAAAGGAGGGGTTTAGATGAGTCATGGTTACGGTGGCGGATTCGCGCTAATTGTTGTGTTGTTTATTTTGCTAATTATTGTAGGAGCATCTATGTTCGGTGGAGGATACGGAGGATACTAAGTCACCCCACACTTATCGATCGGTTTCTTGTAGCAAGAGATACCCTGATATAAAAGAGTTTCTTTTGAAAGGGGGGAAATGAGTATGTACGGATATGGTGGATACGGATGCTGCTATGGCGGAGGCTATGGTGGCGGTTACGGAAGCTTTGTGCTAATCGTTGTACTCTTCATCTTGCTAATCATTGTTGGCGCAACAGCTTTCCGTTATTAATTAAATATTTTTAAAAAACCAGTACTCTTTTGAGTACTGGTTTTTATGTGTGTTCAACTTTCCCTAATAAATAGGCTGCAAATAATCCGCCTACAAAAGCTATAACACTAAGAAGCATGAATGATGGTATTCCTGGATATAGTACAATTACCGATCCAAATACAAGTCCAATGATAATCGCATATGTGTGTGATGGATACCTTTTAAACACCCATTGAATAGCTTTACTCGTAATCATTAACCCAACCAAGACACCTAATCCAAATACAAAAACACGACCAATTTGTAGTTCCTTTACCGCTTGGATAACCGTTGGATAAACGCCAACAAGCAATAGGAGTAAAGAACCACTAATCCCTGGAAGGATCATGGCCATACTCGCTAGCCATCCAGATAAGAATAGCAACACCATTTGTAATGTAGAAAGGGATGAGCCCCATGCTTCTGGATCTCCTTGATTGAAAACAGCCAACGAAGCTACTAAAACACCACTCACTATCATATAGCCATAATGATTACCTTTAAAGTTCTCTTTATACTCTGCTTGCTTAAACAGAAATGGAATAACTCCAATAATTAAGCCAAGAAAGAAAAATAATGTAGGCGTTTTATAATTGTTTAGTAGCCAATGAATCCCCTGACTTAACAGTAGAATAGCTGCTCCTATTCCTATGATTAAAGGGATAAAAAAACCAATATGTTTTTTCCATTCTCGACTAAATACCCCATTTATTGCTTCAATTAGTCGATCATAAATACCCAAAATAACCGCGATTGTTCCACCGCTTACACCTGGAACCAAGTCACTTGTTCCCATAAGCATACCGCGGTATATATTTTTCCACTCCATTTATAAGCTCTCCTTATTCACTCGGCCTCTCTCCGTATGATTCGTAAGAGGAATTTGATCTGGATCCTTGTCACAAACCTCCGCAATCTGATCTGCCATTCGTTTAATTAATTCATAATCATAGGAATAATACTGTTCATCTTCAATAGCCTTGACCATATATAAAGTAAAATCCCAAATGACTTCTCGCACTTTCTCATCATTAACTTTAGCAATTTTATAAAGGGCCTCTAAAACACCGTTCATTACGGAAACATCATTTTTTCCATATAATCGAATTTGGTAGAAGCTTTTATATAGGTATTCAAAATATTGTTTCGGTTCTAAAATAACGCGAAGTTCATCCTCTTGATCTGAATAATAGCGATATGCTTTATATTCCTGACCTAACTCAGCTAGTAATGAACCAATACGGTTAATACAATTAATCGCAGTATGAGGATCATTAATCCCAGGTGAAATAGCTCTTAATGCAATTTCCACTAGCTTCTGTATCGCAAATTCAATATCCTGAAGGTTCGTTCGCTCTTTACCGATCATAATATACTTCCGAGACGTACTTTCATGGACGTCATCTTCATTCTTATCGGTGTAGTATGAAAACAGAGGAGTACCAGCTTCTACGTAATCCCCAACCTGAAAGTGTATATCAATAACCACGTCTTGGTCCATTGCCCATTGAATCAATGATTTAAATTGAACATGTTGAATATAACCAGATTGTTGAACTTTAACAATTTGGCGTTCCTTGTTCTTCACCCTTTTTACCTCGTTTTCATCCCACTGTTCATAAACGCCATAAGATTTTTCAGAGAACTTCTTCCCTATTACTCTATAGGTTTCGTCTTGTATCTTCCCTATTAAGTTATTCACCTGTACCCAACGAGATGAGTGATGAATAAATACCACGAAAAAACCGAGTGTTATGATGGCCACAATAACTGTAAAAAACGGGCTAATTAAAACTTTCGTCTTGCTTTCTGTTAATAGAACAAGATTAAGTAGTGCAAAGATAAACCCAAACACATATACACCCAAGACATTTTGAGTCACTTGGTCTGTCATAAAATCCTGAAGTGTCCTTGGTGAAAATTGCTGTGAATAGGTTGTTAACACAACCATAATAGATGAAAAACTAATCGTTGTCATCGTTAAAATAGATGTAATCAATGCAGAATAAAGTGACATGGCCGTACTTCGGGTTGTTAAAAATAATTCAGGTATGTAACGTTTTACTTCTTGAATATAATATACGTCAACCATCGTCGTAATTGCGACGGCTATTATTGAAAATATACTATAAATACTTGGCATAAACCAGTAGCTATCTCTTATTCGTATCCAAAACAAAGAATCTTTCCAAGAAAATCTCATCGGGTTTTCCCCTTTTTTTGTAGTTTCTTCTCAGTTTTCCCTTTCATTTCACTCCTAAACGAGACATCGGAATAAGAAATTTTGTAATATTAACCAATAAGAAAAGCACAAGCGCCCGTTTAGCAATGAAGCGGGCGCTTGAACTAGACACATAAGAGCTACAACTTATGCTGCTTTACGAATTAAAAGGTGCCTTCTTCCGTAGGCAAAAGCAAGTGCACACTGAAGAATCGGTTTAACCTTTATCAATATTATTGATCATTAAAATAGGCTAGCACTTCTCTCAATGGTTTTTCCTGCATTGAAGAAAGTTTCATAGCGTATCCTTCAAACGAAATCTGACTGGTCACACGATTGGGTACAACAACACATGGTATCCCTGCTCGACGTGCTGCTAGTAATCCATTTCCTGAATCCTCAAAGACCAAAGCCTCATCAGGTTGTACCTGAAGAAAGTGAATCGTTCGCTCATATAACTCTGGGGCCGGCTTCACTTCACTGACTTGATCACCAGTCCACATCACATCAAAATAGCTTAAAATCCCAAATCGCTTTAAATACTTCTCTACCCAGTCCCTTTCTGAGCTCGATGCTAACCCAATACGAATTCCTAAACGTTTCGCTTCTTTCAAATAACCTAACACACCATTGCGCAACACTAAGTCCTCTACAAAGTCTTGGTATCGCTTTTCAGCTTCTCTATCAATCTCCATACGATCAAACGGTTTCGTTGCATGGATCTCCATATGTTCATATAATGCATCATCCGTTGATCCTACACACTTTGAAAAAGTCTCTAATGATAGGTCTACTCCATATTCTTGTAAGATCTCTTGAAAAACATCAAACCATATTGACTCTGTGTCAACAATGAGACCATCAAAATCAAAAATAACAGCCTTTATCATGTTGAAGTACAATCCTCCAAAACAAGAGCTTCTTTCTCAGCATCTAAACCATTTTTAAGCTCGGGGTCTAGGCGTGATTGATACCAAGCTAGTGTATCTTTAATGGTCTCTGAAAGCGTGCGAAAGCTTAGACCTTTTTCTAGCGCTTTCTGGTTGCTAGCTAAAATAAATCCGTGAGGGTGCTGGTCTGTTACTGGGATCCACATGGGTAACTCCGTGAATGGACTAATGGCATGCTTTAGAAGGCAAGCATCATCCACCCAAACCGGAATTGCCCCCTCATAATGTTGATTTAGAACATTCACAAACTCATCCATCGTCAGCTCTTTATCATAACCGGTAGCGTTATAAACACCCGTCTCTTTTTGTTCAGCCATTTGAATGATCCACTGTGAGAGGTCACGCACATCAATCCACTGGACAGGTCGGTCTTTTTTACCCGGAACAAGAACATCACCACCACGTGCAAAGCGCTCAACCCAATATGTAAATCGATCGCTTGGGTCATGAGGTCCCACAATTAGACCGGGGCGAATAGACAAAGTTTGACCTGGCATGATCTCCTCGACAGTCTTCTCACATAGTGCTTTTAAAGGTCCGTATGTTTCACCATTAATTTCTGTTACTGATTCATCTTCTAGTTTCCCTACAGGATAGCCTTCATCAACATACTGCTCTTGAAAATCACGATATACAGAAATGGAAGAAATGAAAATATATCGCTCAACAGCATCTTTTAATAATGAGGCTGTTTCTGCAACCACTCCTGGAAGGTATCCTGATGGGTCAATAACTACATCCCATTCCCGCCCTTTTAGACTTTCAAGATTACTCGCTCGATCTCCAGTTAATTTCTCAACATCAGTGAAGAGATCTTGATTGGTTTTCCCTCTATTAAATAGTGTTACCTCATGCCCTCGCTCTAGTGCCGCTTCAACTAAATGACGACCCAGAAACACAGTACCGCCTAAAATTAATATCCGCATGAATATCTCCTCCTTAAAGCGATTTTTCATACCATGTTGGAATATAGCGTGTGAAATCTTCATGGTCCTCTAACATTTGAGTTAATCTTTTATGCGAGTGCTCAGGTTGCTTCCCTCCAATACGCATGGACCACACGATATCTGAATTAAAAATCATCGCAACATAAACTGCATACAGATGCCAGAATTCCATAGGTGGTTCCCCATCAAAGTAACCGTGGAGTTGCCCAATTGCAAAAGGAATACTCACGTTTCTCGTAAAGAGTGCCATTTTGTAAAAATCATGATAAGGATCTCCCCACTCAAAACGATCAAAATCAATAACTGCCTTAAACTGACCGTCTTCTATCATTAAATTCCCAGGATGATAATCATCATGCATGAACACCACCGGCCGATTTTTCAACAAATGCTTATGTTCTTGTATGAATGTTGTTATAGAGTCCATTTTGAATGTATGTGGAATATCACCTTTCATTTCGTCTAAAGCGCTAGCATACCTTTCATACTTGGCCAAACGATACTCTTCCCAGGTTTCGCTATGGCTTTCCTTATGTAATTGATGAATATCCTTCAACACTCTCCCTGCTTGAACACCCACTTCATATTGCGTAGCTTCAAGTAACAGCGGAAGAGCGACTTCTGCATCTTGACCTGTTACATAGTCAAAGACCTGTACACATTTATTATGGTGGGGTAACTTCTCGAACTGCTTTGGTTCAGGCAAGGGGATGCCTTTCTCATAAAAATGCTGCATATAATGAAACTCTTCACCTTTGTGGCCTGCTACTTTTTCATCACATATTTTAATAAACAATCGGTAGCCTTCATCTGTTTCAATGATCCATTTATCATCATGTGAAAACCCCTTTGCCACGTACGATGCTTTCTTAAGTTTTTGAAGCGATGGTATCTCTTTTAAAATCGATCGTACACCTTGCAAGCCAGACCCCTCCTAAACTTTTATATCCATACTAATTCTAAACAAGTAGATGAAATCCTTCTTATGAATAGGCTGAATAAAATACTCCGCTATAGGAAAAAGTAAACAGCGATAATAGCGAAAGGAGATGAAGAATATGAAACCTATCTATTTAATCATTCCTTTATTTGTAGTAGGAATGGGTTTATTTACTGCACAAGCAGCTCAGGTTAACGAAGGAAATGGAAATGTAGTAGCACAAGAAAACAACGAGGAGGTCACACTCAAAGAAGGTGTAGACATCGTTGTGGCAACGATTGAAGAAATGAAAGGTGCCATCAAATTAGACCCTAAAAACACGGGGAAATTAAATCAACTTGGTAAAAAGTTAGATGAAAATTGGGATCTAATTGAAAAAAGAGTTGAAGAAAAGTATCCGAAAGATTATAAAAACATTGAAGACAGCCTTTATCCTTTAATTGCAGAAGCTAAAAAGAAATCCCCAAATGTAAATACTTTAAATAAGCTAATTAAAGAAACGACTGATAAGCTCATTCAATTTGAAGAGAAAATTACACAGTAAAAAAGAAAAAAGCTTGGAGATTAACGACTCCAAGCTTTTTCATCTAGCAATCCATATTTTTGTTTTAAAGACTCCGGTGCCATTTTCACAATTCGTTCTAATACAAAGGCAAGTACAGCTGCATCATCCACAAATCCTAAGAAAAGAATTGGATCAGGAATGATATCTATCGGTAGTAAGAAATATCCTACAAACAGTAACACTGAAAGAATCTTTTTAGAATTTTCAACTTCATGTGAGCGAAAGAAATCAAGTAAAAATGGTCCGGATTTTTTTAACTGCAACAAAAACTTTAATCTTCGTTTGAGTTTTAACATATCCTCGGCTCCTTTCAGTAAGCCCTCCCCTATCCATTTCCCACTACTCACCATAATTATAACATGTCCATAATTTTTAATATGCATTAAAGGAAGGGTGATCATGTTTAACCATTAAAAAGATTTTCTCAAATCGTCTTTGATTGTACCCTTTAAACGATTGAAATTCAGTTTCCTTTTCCCTCCTAAATCTATTATCACCTCTTCATAAACACACTTAATTCCCTACAAAACAAGGTTAATAGATATCTAAAGATATGATTCGTTGATATTAACCTACATCCACTTTCCCATTCTTTTCTACCCCTTTTCGCAAACAACCCCTTAATCCTCTTACTGGCAACCTTTTTATAAGATACTTTTCTCAAAGCGAACCATGCATATTCCCTGATATAGTGATGTTAAGAACATTCAAACAATTGAATTGTTCAAAACATGGGAGGGAGAAATTTTATGAACAGGAACAAATGGTTGTCGGCTTTTCTAGTTACATCACTAGCGTTAACCCCAACACTAGCGAGTGCAGATTCGATTGGACAACACGATGCCAACAAGAATGATCCTAAACAGACTGAAGAGGTTCCAGCAGCAATGGTGGATAAAGACCAAAACAAGCTGCACGATAATCTTGAACAGAAGCTGAAGGAGATGCAACAAAACGAAAAGCTCCCTGTTATCATTCAGTTCGATACATCCAACATGCCCGGGAAGTCTTCAAAAGCACTAGATAAAAAGTTGAAGAAGCAGGTTGGTAAGTATTCAACAAAGCATACTTATAGTGTTGTAAACGGAGTTGCTGCAACAGTAAATAAAAAACAAATCGAGAAAATGAAAAACATCCCTTTTGTTAAACAAGTCGAGCTGGACGTTGAAGTTCAAATGCGCAATGGTACAGCCAATGAGTGGTTTGGAACTGAAAAGGCTCGAGGCGATTTCGGGTTAACTGGAGATGGCGATGGAAACCCTGATTCCTACTCTAAAGATGATTACGTAGTAGCGGTTATCGATACAGGGATCGATGCTTCACACACTGACCTAGATGAAGGTAAAGTCCTTGGTTGGAAAGACTATGTAAACGGACAAGCAGATCCTTATGATGATCAAGGTCACGGTACACACGTTGCAGGTATTGCAGCAGGTGAAGGTGAAGCAAATTCAACCTATAAGGGTGTTGCACCAGAAGCTGGCCTTGTAGGAATCAAGGTTCTAGACAGTCAAGGTAGTGGTAGCATGAGTGATATCGCTGCCGGAATTGATTGGGCCGTCCAAAACAAAGACAAATATGGCATTGAGGTCCTAAACTTAAGCCTAGGTTCAAGTGCTAGTTCAGATGGAACAGACACGACATCTGAAGCTGTAAATAACGCAGTTGATGCAGGTCTAGTTGTTATGGTTGCTGCAGGAAATTCTGGACCAGAAACATACACAGTCGGTTCTCCAGGTGCAGCTGAAAAAGCCATTACTGTAGGTGCAGCTGCTGATCCAGGTGAAGGTGGCTATTTCCTAGCTGACTTCTCCAGCCGTGGATATACTGCTGATGAGCGTATTAAACCAGACATCGTAGGTCCTGGTTATAACATCACTGCTCCAGAAGCAAACACAGGTAATGGTTACATTGAACATAGTGGTACAAGTATGGCTACACCATTCACGGCTGGTACTGCTCTGTTACTATTAGATGCTAATCCATCTCTAACACCAGCTCAGTTAGAGAGCCACTTAACGGAAACTGCTGAAGACTGGGGTCCTGCAGGGAAAGATATTGATTATGGACATGGCCTATTAGATGGATATGAAGCCATTGAATCAGCAGGTGGCTTTAGTGGAACAAACATTGCTAAGCCTGAACATTTCTACGCTGATGGTAGCTTATCTGGTTCTGGTGCTTCTGACGTTTACGAACTAGAAGTAACAAATACCGATTATCCAGTAGCTATTACAACAATTATGCCAGATTGGTCTTCGTCTTGGTTCTTTGGTTCTTCTCCAGACTTTGATGTTTACGTATATGATGGTTCTGGAAATGTAGTTGCAAAATCTGAGGGAACGGAACGTCAAGAAACGGTTTCTTTCCAACCTTCAAGTACGGGAACTTACACAGTTGAAGTGTACTCCTATTCTGATGCAGGAGACTACTTCTTCGACACAAGCGCTGGAGCAAACAGCCTAACACAAACAACTGACCAATAAGTTGTTCAGGTAACATCTGAACATGTGTATGGATTTCATGAATGAACTCCCCTTACTCATTCATAAATTAAAAACCCGCTACCTAAATTTAGGTAGCGGGTTTCTTTATGACATTTATATGGTTAGCTTACTGGGTAAGTATGCTGCTTCGCAAGTCTTGTCTGTTAGCATAGCAGCCTCTAATGTTTGTTTATCTCCGAACGCGCCGTAGGCAATGAACAGAGCAATGCCAGTTAAAATAATAAGAAAAAAGACAAGAAACACAACTCGCATAAACACTTTTTTACCTGTAGGTTCACCCATTCGACCACTCCTTCTCTTTTCGCTTAGGTTGCACGATTGAAAAGGAATTTAGTCAATTTGGCTATAATTTAATCATGCATAACCATGTCTACATGAGGTATGCCATCTTCTAAATACGTTTCAGTAATTCCTTGAAATCCAAATGAACCATAGAAATCAAGTAAGTATTCCTGAGCCTGAATCTTAACAGCTTTTTCACCATATTGTCCTTTAATCACGTTAAGAGCTCTAGTCATCAGTTCTTTAGCGTACCCTTTGCCACGCATCTCTTTCAAGACAAGGATGCGTCCAATAGAAGCTTCATTGTATTTTACACCTGACAGAAATATGCGACAATAAGCTATAATTTGTCCATTCTGATCTTCCAGCCATAAATGATCAGCCTCGGGATCATATCCGTCTACTTCTGGGTATGGACAATTTTGCTCCACCACAAAAACATCAATACGTGCTTTGATCATGTCGTGTAATTCTTGCTTCGTTAGTTCTTCAAAACGTTTATAAACCCACTTCATATTCATTCATATCCTTTTATATATCATTTTATGTTTATTGCTTTAGAACCTTGCTCTTGTTGGGATTTTGAAATAAAGAAGAAATTATTAAAGATTCCTACCGTTTTTACTTCTGTTGACCCCGGAAGTTGCGTTTTGTAAACAGAGAAAAGAATGTAATTCGTGTAGCTCGTTTCTTTTTCAACATAATTAGGACCCAATATATCGATACCAAAATCGACTAAGTCAGAATCACTTCTGTCTTTCATTTGGTTTGTAAACCATTCGTTATATTCCGCTTCAGCTAAAGAAACAAATAAGAAGCGAATACAACCAAGAAGCAAATTTAAATCGCAAAGGTTAAACATACCCCGATATTTGTCGAACGCACAAAAAGCGTGTATTCACAATGTTTCACGTGAATCACGCTTTATAAAACCGACAAATATCGGGGTTTTTCGATGTTTTCTTTACACTTTTCATCCTACTTTTCCTCTTCATTTCCCCTTGGATTATTCCACTCTTTAACTTCTTTTTGTTTTTGTTGATCTGGGTCCCAATCTTGCTCCTCATTGGATTCAACAATTCCAAGCGTTACATCTAATATATCCGTACTCTTCAAGAGTTTATCCCATACTTTGAATTTTATATCATCCGCTTCAGCTAGAGAGAGTCCCGGTGTTAATTCTAGCATCGCCTCTACGTGATATGCTCGTCCTTCTTTGACTACACGTAACTTCCGAATATCATCTACTTGTTCATGCTCCAAGATTTTGTTTCCTACATCTTCTTCTACATCCTTTGGTGCCGATACTCCAATTAAACCTAGTGTATTCTCATAACCAATTCGTAGTGCTACAGCCAGCATTAGTACACCAATCAATAAAGTGGTAATTCCATCTAACAATGCAAAGTTCGTAAAAGTCGTTACAATAACTGCAACGATAGCTAGAAGAGCACCTGTAACAGCTACCACATCTTCAAAGAATACAAGACGGGTCGGAGGAGTAGCATCGGGTAGATTTCGTATTGCACCGGGTACAATCTGAAAGCCAGACACTTTTTCATCGCGCGCTTCCTTATTAATTTCTTTCATAACCTTAATTAAGATTGCACCATCAATGACTACATTCAAAATAAGAATCGAAATATTTAGCCAAAATGCACCACTTTTTTCTTTAGGATGTTGAATAAGATGCCAGCCTTCCTTAATGGATTCATATCCAAGTACAGTAACGATCAAAACAGCTACCATTACAAATAAATTTATCACGCGCCCAAAACCTGTAGGGAAACGAGGGGTAGGGTCTCTTTGAGCTAATACACTCCCGAAGTACACAAATCCCTGGTTAATTGAATCAGCATATGAGTGAAGTGCTGTAGCAAACATTGTGCCACTTCCACTAACAACAGCACCTACAGTTTTAGCAATAGCTATTATTAAATTCCCTCCTGCAGCAGTAGCAGAAGACATATTTCCTTTTTTAAATAGTTCTTTCCACGATTGTGACCCCACAAAGAAAACCTCCCGTTCACGATTCTAACCTTTAGTATGGTGAAAAAAGCGATAATCAATGCATGTAATGGAATAAAAAAAGGCCTGCCCCTGGTATTTTCACCAAGTAGCAGGCACAACTCGATCTTGTATAAAGTTATGGATATTCGCATTAAAAACGTCAAAATGCTTAGTAGGTAACTGATGGAATGCACCATTCACATATAAACATTCACAGTTCGGGAGGGTTTCGTAATATTTTTTATGAGCATTTATCCAAAATGCCCGGTTACCGTACATCAATAAGGTCGGACACGTAATCTGTTGCAATCTCTCTGTACAATCAAATTGCAGAGATTCATGATAAAACTTGTACCACACTTCTGTATCATTTTTCTCCATCTCTGATATCAACAATTCTTTAAATTCCTTAATACTCGTGTGCCCTTTTGCAAGAACATTCATTAATCTACGAGGTGACTTCAATAGCAACTTCATGCCAAGAGTATACTCAATCTTCAACCCCATGGTATCCACCTTTGGAAAGCCTCCGGATAAGATTAATCCTTGTGTTCGATTCGGATATTTAATAACAAACTGCTGTGCCACCATACTAGCAGCTGAATACCCACATACCACCGCCTTCTCGATACCTTTGGAATCTAATAGCCCTCTAAGTTCCTCAACATATGTATCGATCGTGACATCCTTCGTTTGTGTTTTTGAATCTCCGTGTCCACTCAAATCTGGTAAGATAATACGGTACATCGCAGACAGTTGACGTTGATATGAAAATACGGTCCGCCCCATCCCAGGTGGGTGAATAAATATAATTGGAATACCATCCCCATAATCATCTGCGTTAATCACCTGTTGTTGTCTCATACGTACTCCTTTGCAATACCTTTTTCCTATTAACATATCACGTTTCTAGGAACGTATGCATCGGACACTATACAAAACCGATTTCTTCTTCCCATTGCTGTAAAGACATCATGTTCTTTTTTCCATTCATCTCCAAATCCAATGGAGTTATCAATTCAATCGAGTTTCCATCTGGATCATTAAAGTAGATAGCCGCATGTGCATTCGGTTCGTTCATTAAGACAAGGGGCTGATGATCTTTTGAAAAACCAAAAGCTTCACGTACCTCAATCCCTTTTGTCTCTAACCATAATTTTGCCTTTTTTATATCCGCTAGTTCCACATGAAAAGCAAGGTGACGAATGGATGGGTGATAAGGGATTTCTACTGACTCGCATTCCCACAACCCAAGCCAACTTTTCCCTTTATCGATCCATAAAAATGTTACGCGTTCTCCTTCAAATGCTAACTGTAATCCTAATTTTTCATAAAAGTCAATGGATTGTTTGATATTACTCACAGGTAAATGAGCTTCATATAAACCTTTAATCAATATGAACAACCTCCTTATCTCTATCGTAGTGATGAATACGATCCATGTACTCAGAACATGGAGGGAAAACGATTACGACTTTAGACGGAGGCTGAACATCCGCTCATGCCTATTGACACGGTATTAGGCTTACTATATGCTTAGACGTAACAAATATCGTTAGAAATTCGTAGACGAGAACGAGTAAACGTGAGCTCTGTTCCCCAGAGAGTTGGTGAATCGCTGAAAGCCAATGTTCAGATCCCGTTGAATATCCTCTCCGAGAAGGAAGGCTGAAGCTAGACTTAGGTTTTCCCGGAATTCCACCGTTAAGCGGAACGCGTATGATGGTACGTCGTATGAGTGCCAGAATATTGCTCTAAATGAGCGATTTCTGGAATCAGGGTGGTAACACGGGTAGAACTCGTCCCTATTTTAGGGGCGAGTTTTTTGTATTTTACGGGTATTTTGTGAAGTTAGGGCTTGATTGAGTGGCACTAGTTCTCGATAGAAGCTTCATGATTCCGGATGGCCTCGCTCTAATTCTGGATAGAAGCTTCATGATTCCAGATAGCGTCGCTCTAATTCTGGATAGAAGCTTCATGATTCCGGATGGCCTCGCTCTAGTTCTGGATAGAAGCTTCATGATTCCGGATTGCGTCGCTCTAGTTCTCGATAGAAGCTTCATGATTCCGGATTGCGTCGCTCTAATTCTGGATAGAAGCTTCATGATTCCGGATGGCCTCGCTCTAGTTCTGGATAGAAGCTTCATGATTCCGGATGGCCTCGCTCTAATTCTGGATAGAAGCTTCATGATTCCGGATTGCGTCGCTCTAATTCTGGATAGAGGCTTCACATTTCTGGATAGAAACGCTCTAATTCTGTAAAAAGGAAAATTCTTTTAAATAACAAAACAGGAGTGAGTAACATGAAAAAAGTTGATGTGAACGAGAACGCGCTTCAGCGTGAGAATCGTGTCAAAGAACTTTGGCAAGAGCAAGATACATTTAAACAATCTGTAACAAATCGCGAAGGAAAGGAAACCTTCGTCTTTTATGAAGGGCCGCCAACTGCAAATGGTTTACCCCATGCCGGTCACGTGCTAGGGCGTGTTATTAAAGACTTCGTCGCACGCTATAAAACGATGCGTGGATACCAGGTCATTCGTAAGGCTGGTTGGGATACACATGGTCTCCCTGTAGAACTAGGCGTAGAAAAGAAAATCGGCATCTCTGGAAAACACGAGATCGAAGAATATGGTGTAGAGAAGTTCATTGAAGAGTGTAAAAAGAGTGTATTCGACTATGAACGTCAGTGGCGCACATTTACAGAAGCTATTGGATACTGGGTCGACATGGATGACCCGTATGTAACCCTGCAAAATAACTATATCGAAAGTGTATGGTATATCCTTTCAACAATCCATGAAAAAGGATTGCTTGATCGCGGTCACCGTGTTGCCCCGTACTGCCCGAGCTGTCAGACTTCCCTAAGCTCACATGAAGTAGCACAAGGTTATAAAGACGTTAAAGATCTATCTGTTACAGCAAAGTTTAAAGTAGAAGGCTCAGAAAATGAGTTCTTCCTAGGTTGGACAACAACACCTTGGACACTACCTGCAAACGTTGCTTTAGCGGTCCATGAAAACCTTGATTATGTAAAAGCGCAACAAGGCGATGATGTATATATCGTTGCAAAGAGTTTAGCTGAGGATGTATTGGGTGAGGAATACAAAGTAGTTAGCGAGCATAAAGGTAGCGAATTTGTGGGCCTATCCTATCAACCTCCTTTTGACTTCTTAAACCTAGATCGTGGCCATAAAGTCATCTCTGCTAGCTTCGTAACCGATGATAGCGGTACAGGTGTGGTTCACCTTGCTCCTGCACATGGTGAAGATGACTACAATGCCATTAAAGAAAGCGGATTAGATTTCGTGAATGTAGTTGACCAGGCTGGCTGCTACACTGAAGAAATTAAACCATTAGCAGGTGAATTTGCAAAGGACTGTGATGTAAGCATCATCAAAATGCTTGCTGATCAAGACCTCCTATTCTCTAAAGAAAAATATGAACACAGCTACCCGCACTGTTGGCGTTGTGACTCTCCATTGATCTACTACGCAATGGAAGGTTGGTTTATTAAAACAACAGATATTAAAGATACGATCATGGCGAATAACCAATCTGTGAATTGGCATCCAGATCATATGCGTGACGGCCGCTTTGGGAAGTTTCTCGAAAACATGGTCGACTGGAACCTTGGACGTAACCGTTACTGGGGCACACCACTAAACGTTTGGGTATGTAATAGCTGCGATCACCAGTATGCCCCGAAGAGTGTACAGGATATGCGTAACCATGCGAAAGGGCATGTGGCAGAAGACATCGAGCTTCACAAGCCATTTGTAGATGATGTAACACTTGAATGTCCTTCATGTTCTAGTGACATGAACCGTACAAAAGAAGTGATCGACGTTTGGTTCGACAGTGGTTCCATGCCATTCGCACAATACCACTATCCATTCGAAAACAAAGAACTATTTGAAAAGCAGTTCCCAGCAGACGTTATTGCAGAAGGTGTTGACCAAACACGTGGTTGGTTCTACAGTTTATTAGCTGTTTCTTCTCTCTTCACTGGGAAAGCACCATATAAGCGTGTTCTTTCTCTCGGTCACATTTTAGATGAAAATGGTCGTAAAATGTCGAAGAGTAAAGGAAATGTTATCGCACCGATGGAACTCGTTGAAAATTACGGAGCGGATGCATTACGTTGGGCATTACTAGCAGACAGTGCCCCATGGAATAACAAACGTTTCTCTGCAAACATTGTAAGTCAGGCAAAATCCAAGTTAATTGATACACTAAATAACGTGCATTCTTTCTATACGCTCTATGCCAATATCGATAGTTTTGATCCAACTAATCATGAACAAGGCGAACGTTCCTTGCTTGATAAGTGGGTTCTATCTCGCCTACAAACAGTAACGGACAATGTAACCAAGCACTTGGATGACTATGATTTCACAGCAGGTGCTCGCGAGCTCTCTGATTTTGTTGAACAAGTAAGTAACTGGTACATCCGTCGTTCCCGTGACCGCTTTTGGAGTGAAGGCATGAATGACGATAAGCTAGCTGCTTACCACACGTTACACAAAGTATTAACCCGTACAAGTCAGTTACTTGCTCCATACACACCATTTATCGCTGATGATATTCATTTCAACTTAACAGGAGAAAGTGTTCACCTAGCTGACTTTCCACAATCAGATGTATCAGAAAAAGATCATGCTCTTGAGGAAGATATGGATCGTGTACTCCAAGTTGTTGAGCTTGCACGTCATAGCCGTAACGCAACAAACATTAAAACGAAACAACCGCTTGCTAAGCTAACCGTTGTTGGTTCAAAAGAAGATAACGAAGCGTTAGAGCAGTACTCTTATATAATTGAAGATGAAATCAATGTAAAAGATGTTCAATTAACGGAGAGCGCTGGAGCTGCTGTTCAATACGAAATCAAACTGAACTTCCCAACTGCCGGGCCAAAGCTTGGTAAACTCGTTGGCGTTGTTCAAAAAGCGTTAAAAAGCTTGTCTGCTGATGATGCGAAGCTGGTCGTTGATCAAGGATATTTCGAAACAGAAGCCCCTTCTGGCGAAACGGTTCATGTCGAGCAAGAGGATCTTATTGTGAATCAGACGACACAACAAGGGATGGAAATGGCATCCAATCAAACGTACATGGTCTTCTTAAACACTGAAATAACAGAAGATCTACGTAAAGAAGGGCTAGCACGTGAACTTATTCGTGCGGTACAGCAATACCGTAAAGAGCTGAATTTATCTGTTGAGCAACGCGTAAACCTTACTTTCGACGCTAGTGAAATGATGAAAGTCGTGATCAAGCAGTTCCAAGAGTTGTTACAGAACAACCTACTTGTAAAAGAAATGAACTTTGATCAAAAAGAAGACATGAAATATGTAGAGCTTGAAGATGAAAAAGTTGGCTTGCATATTGAATCATAAGGTTGTCTCATAAAGGCATCAAAAAGGAGCTTACAAGTGAAGCTCCTTTTTTCTTTGTCCTACCAAGTTGTAAATACTTCTTTACACTCTTCATATGTTGGTTTATAAAAACAGTGGGTTTTATAACTCCCTTCTAAGTCTTGACCAAACCACGTTTGAGGACATTCTCCCCCTGGAGCAAAGAACCAAAGTGAATATTTTGCAGGATAATACTGTTTTCCAGCAATAACTTTTTCGGCTAATTTGAGATCTTTCTCCCGTGCTCGCTGATAAAAATAACCTTTTAATGTTGCTTCAAATCCACCAGGGCGTTGAAAAACCATTCGTTCAATTGAATTGATGTCATCGAAATCTGAGCAACGTACCCGCACCCGATTAACACCTGTGTTTCCAACCATAAGCATCCCTAATTTCCCATCACTCTCCGCTTCCGCGCGCATTAAACGCGCAAGTAGCTTTTTATCTTTCGATGTAGCTTTAACTACAGCCATACAACCCCTCCGAATTATTATGAAAACTATGCTCTTATACTGTATTCAGGGCGTATGGCCAGTGTGCAAGGTTTCCAAGGAGTAAACTTCCAATTCAAACAACCTGCCACACTGTGTAGCAGGTTGTTTGAACCTATTATTCTATTCTTTCGCGATTTACATCGTTAACAATCCACTTCGATCCGTCATACTTCTTTCATAAAACGGTCTTCAACAAACGGTCTTGCAAAGTCTTCAACCATATATTGTTTTAAATAATCAATCGCTTCTTGCTTGGTTTTGAAGTTATTATCTTTTTTCTTATCTTCCGTTACATTTACAACATACTGATAAGCTTGGTCATATTGTTCTAGAACCTTTTTCGCTTTTTCTTTATCCATAGAAGGTCCCTTATGACTATTCATTTCATCGCTATTGCCGGGTTCATCCTTAGAACTAGATTGTTCATCCTTGTTACTAGAAGAGTCTGATTCATCCGACTTTTCCTCAGTCTTTGAATCAACCCCTTTCTGTTTTTATCATTTCACCATCAAAACTGCACAAAACATAAATTTCCTTTATTTAGAACATCTCCTCCCATTCGTCTTATTCATGAATCGGTAGCCAAGGGACTGGACTTGGCCCACGCTCACTAAAAAGCTATACACAAGCTACATATTTTATAAATTCGCTAGACAAAAAAAGAGAATGCCCAATTGGAACATTCTCCTTAATGTTTATCTTTAAATGAATCAAACTTCTGTAATAAAGCTTCAGCATCCTTATCAATCATCACCATATCTCGGTTCTCCTGACTTAAAAATTCCTGATTCACCATATGGTCGAATAAGGAGATAAGTGGAGTGTAATACTGATTTACATTGTAGAGGCCAAATGGCTTATCATGAATACCAATTTGAGCCCAGGTGTACACTTCAAAAAATTCCTCCATCGTTCCAGCGCCACCAGGCATGGTAATAAATGCGTCAGCCAGTTCTGCCATTTTTGCTTTACGTTCATGCATCGTGTTCACGATATGCAAGTCGGTTAAGCTATGGTGAGCAACTTCTTTTTCAACAAGTGTCTGTGGGATAACACCAATAGCATCTCCACCATACTCTAAAACGGTATCTGCTAAAGCACCCATAAGTCCAACACTCGATCCTCCGTATATGAGCGTAATTCCTTGGTCAGCCATTACTTTACCAAGCTTAATCGCCCCTTCTTTATATGCTCCTGTTGCCCCTAAACGTGAGCCACAAAACACTGCAATTCCCTTCATGTGTGTTCACCTCATGTCGACTTAAAAGAGTTTAATTATTAGTAGTATAGAGGATTTTTGTGAAAGAATAAAGAAGGATCATGTTAAAATTAGGAAAGATGTGTGAAAGGAGGCTTCATTATGTTCCCTCAACATTTAAAAAAACTTGGACTTGAACGCATAGAACCTTATCAAACAGAGGGATTCGTACCGGGGAAAGGTCCCCAAAACCCTAAAATTATGCTAATTGGTGAAGCTCCTGGACGAAATGAAATCGTGCAAGGTGAGCCATTCATTGGACGAGCTGGTGATAAACTAACCGAATTCATGGAATATATAGGCCTAACTCGCGAAGAAATATATATTACGAGTGTGGTTCGTAGCCGCCCGTATAAGATTGTAGAAACAACGGACAAAGAGGGAAACAAAGTCACTAAAACGCCGAATCGCGCTCCTAATCAAAAAGAAATATTAGCGCACGCTCCGCTTCTGGATTATCAAATTCAAGAAATGGACCCTGAGATTATTGTTACGTTAGGAAACATTGCTCTAAAACGCTTGGTAGGGAAAGCCTACAAAATTTCAGAGTCACATGGGAAGCTTATTAAAAGCCCCATTTTAGAATTACAAGATCTAGAAGATAAGCACTATGTATGGTCTGATCAAGTCTACAAAGTATTTCCGCTCTATCACCCCGCTGCTATTTTTTATAATGGCGGTTTACTGCAGGAAATTTATAAAGATTTAGATGCACTAAGTAAAATTCTGAGTGAGGAAGAATAACCTCACTCAGGATTTTGTTCACTGAAATGTTCTCTTCTCCAATACGCTGTATGCTTACCTACTTCTTCACCTTCAAAATCGGTGCTACCTCCTGAAACATACTTGATTGATTAGCATAAGATTCCCATTCACCTGATTGTTTATTGTAAACAAGAGTATGCGGCGTTCCATTAACAGCTAAAAGATTAGGACCAAAAGGATGAACCCTGTATGAGGGATCTGGAGGATTTTGAATTTGTTTAGGTTTTTCATCCTCTAAATTCCAAAAGTATAATTGATTCAAATCATTATTATATTCTCCCGTTCTCGTTTCTAGATAGACACCTTGTTCCGTTTTTAAAATGACTTCTCCAAGTACTTTTTTATTTGAACTATTTTTCTGTTCATAAACCGTATAGATTTGACCATCTTCAGCCTTTGAAAACAGAACACCTTCATTTGCCATATGAATAGATAAACGATTTGCCCAATAGATCCCATTTTGAACAAGTTCAGAATAATTCTTCTCTTGTTTCCACTGACCATTCTTCTGGTTATAAATCCATCGATCCACAGTGGAGTCTTTAAATGTTTTATTGAAGTGCTCAACAAGGACATACACATTACCATTTGATGGGTTATAAGCATATTGATTAATGCTCCCATTATGTTGTTCCTTAGCTAGAAGCGTTTCTTTTTTACCCGTTTCCACATTCATTTTATATACATGTTCATCATCGGCGTACATGATATGATTATGATCGATCCATTCTAGGGGAAGACCTTTACGCATCACACTTGTATAATGTGATTGAACTAACTGTTTTGAAGGGGATCCTTTTTGTTCGAGCGTAAAGCCATAATAGCTCCCTTGAACATCTCCGTCTCCTCTAACAATTTCCGTTACACCTATATAAGCAGATCGGTCAGGTGAAAATAGGAGAAAGTCATATAAGAAGTCTTTTGATGACCAGCCAACCCTTTCACCTGTACTTAAGTCCTTCCACTCCTGTTTCTTTACACTTCCAAAAGTAATCGTTTCATAAGGTAGATAATTTCCTGTTTGAGACAGAATACGACCTCCTACCTCATTTCGTTCACTCGCTTCTAACCTCATACGCCCCTCAGCTTTTTCAATACGAAGTTCATACGTTTGATTATCAGTCCATTTTCCATCAGCTATGACATGTTGCCCCTTTATATATCTAGATACGTCAATGTCAGTTCGCATCGGTTCTGAAAAATGAATGATATGTTTAGTTACGCCATTCTCGTAGTAGTATCTCGGAAAATTTAAGGAGTAAGGATACTCTTCGTTCTTAAAAAGTAAGGATTCACGATTGCCTCTCTCTGGTTCTACAGTCATTGTTAAAGGCTTCTTCTTCTCTAATATAACCTCGGGTATGTCTCCAAACTGAAAAGTCACTTGGTCCTCAGTATTAAATAATTTAATTTTATATCGAGTGGTTCGGCTAGGAGATGAAGCTTTTGTTTCTTCTATATTTTGGTCCTTTGCACCTTGAATGTTGATCTGATTTAACAATTTATCTAAAGTATCTTGTTTTGTTGTAGTAAACGTTAAAAACACATACACATTCTCGTCATGTAGGGCCAATGTTGTCTGTTCTGTAGGTAGGGTTTCACCAGTGAATTCGTAAATACCTCGTTGTGACCGTTCGTTTTTATCCTGTTGTAAAAAATAAATTTCTTCAATGGATTGAGCAAACAGACCTTCCTTTCCATGGGAAGAATCGTTCGTTTGACTATTATTCTCTGAGCTCTCACCTTCATTTGAGTTTTTATCTTTATCCTCTTGTTGTTCTTGATCGTCAACCTGTTGCGTTTCTTCCGGCTTCTCCGTCTTTTCACTAGTACAGGCTGCTGTTAACAAAAATACGAAGAGTATGGTGAACAAGGTAAAACATTTACGCATGAAGCTCCCCCTCTTTATGTGATTTTTCACTAAATTAGACAATTAAAAATCGAATTGTTCTTCAATTTTTTAGATTCACTTCAAAAATTGAACAGGAAAATAGGATAATTAGTACTTTGTGAGTCATAGATTTCACCCTTTTTCCTCTTTCATTTATAAGACGTTGGGATATATACTTAAGTTACAAAATTAGGTAGTAGTTTCACATTTGATTTGATGGGGAATAGGCTAACGTTAGGGAG
>SDGW01000121.1_pt1 | contig 31575 bp, 29 predicted proteins | sample 2873831 | NCBI WGS metagenome assembly SDGW01 (sample SAMN08132700, study PRJNA421101) | hypersaline lake metagenome | isolation source: celular fraction 0.22 microns magnesium sulfate-rich crust from ephemeral... | place: Spain: Penahueca Lagoon, Toledo | collected 2011-07 | reverse complement strand
GCGGTCCTGCGCGATGTCGGCGACGAGCAGCCGGTCGTCGTCGATCCGATCGGCGTCGTGCCAGCGCGTCGAGTGCTTGCCGGCGGTGATCCGGCTGAACACGTCGGTGCGCTCGCCGGTGGTGAGGTTGACGCGCTCGATCCCGTTGCGGGTGCAGACCGCGCCGTCACACTCGTCGGCGTCGAGGTGGTCGGCGTAGACGAACTCGACGGTGTGGCTGGTCCCCTCGACGGGGTCCACGTCCCAGTAGCGCGTGTGGTCGTTCTGGTAGTAGTAGAGGCTCCCGTCGGGCGCGAACGCCGCGAGTTCGGCCTGGGCCCGCGGCGCGTCGCTCTCGTCGCTGACGAACGCGTTCGAGTCGGTCGCGACGACCGTGACGTTGTCGCGCGCGCCGACGACGGCGCCGTCGTCGCCCGAGCGGAACGCCTGTTCGACGGCGGGGTCGCCGGTGACGCGGTCGTTCGTGCGCTCGCTCTCGACGTAGCCGGCGACGAGCGTCGACGCGGCGACGACGAGCAGCGCCGCGAGCAGGAGGCGGCAGGTCCGCTTCGGGAGGTCCATCGCGCTGTGAGAGTCGTGGCGGCCGCTAAAGTCTGTCCGTAACGGGTGGACGAGGGGGCTGGAGAGTACAGCACAACCCCTATGTCGCTCGGTCGCCCAGTTTCGGTGATAATGGGTAGCGAGTCGCGACCCCTCACGGACCGGCGATCGGTCCTCGCGGCCCTGGGGAGCGGTGCGACCGCCCTCGGCGCGGGCTGCCTCCAGCGCGCGCGGAACCTCACTGGCTGGCGGTCGACCCAGCCCGTCGCCCTCCGGATCAAGACCCTTCCGACCGACGCCGACCCGTACGCGCTCGGGCTCGCCCGCGAGGTCGCCTCCTGGTTCCGGGCGGCCGGGATCGAGACCGACGTGCTCCCGATGGCGGAGCAGGAGCTCATGCGTCAGAGCCTACTCCGCTCGGAGTTCGAGCTGTTCGTGATGCGGCTGCCGGAGCAGTTCCGCGACCCCGACGCGCTCACCACGCTGCTGCACTCGCGGTTCGCCGACGCCCCCGGCTGGCAGAACCCGTTCGGCTACACCAACCTCGACGCCGACGAGGCGCTCGAACGGCAACGGCGCAGCGACGGCGCCGTGCGCCGGAGCGCGCTGGAGAGCCTCCAGCGGACGGTCGCCCGAACCCAGCCGTTCACGCTGCTCACCGTCCCGGACGACATCCGGGCGGCCCGGACCGCCGCCGGGCCGAACTGGCAGGCGACCGACCTCCGCTCGCCGGTCGGGTTCCTCCGCCTCGCCGGCGAGTACGACAGCGAGGACGAGGCGCCCGAGCTCCGGGTGGTGACCACCGACCGCCGCGCGACGACGAACCTCAACCCCCTCGCGGTCGAGTTCCGGCGCAGCGGCGTGTTGACCGGGCTGCTGTACGACCCGCTGGCCCGGCGGATCGACGGCCAGCTGAAACCGTGGCTCGCGGCGTCGGTCGACGTCGTCGACGGCGCCCCGCCGTCGGCGCGGGTGACGCTCCGCGAGGACGTGAGCTGGCACGACGACGAGCCGCTGACCGCGGCCGACGTGGCGTTCACCTACGACCTCCTCGCGGACACCACGCTGGGCGACGAGGCGGACGCCGAGGTGCCGTCGCCGGAGTTCCGGGGGGAGAGCAGCCTCGTCGAGTCGGTGTCGGTCGTCGACGACCGCCGTGTCGACGTGACGTTCGCCGACGCCGACCGGAGCGTCGTCGGCCGCGCGCTGACGGTCCCGATCCTGCCGGAGCACGTCTGGCGCGACCGCACCGACACCGCGGCGATCGGCGGCATCCCCGTCGGCACCGTGACGGAGGCGCTCGTCTCGAACAACATCCCGCCGGTCGGGAGCGGCCCGTTCGCGTACGCCGGGAACTCCCCGCGGGAGTCCCTCCGCCTCGAACGCGTCGAGGGCCACTTCTCGACCCGGGACGCGGCCGGGTTCCCCGACTGGATCGCCGAGCCCGCGGTCGACGCGCTCTCGGTGCAAGTCGTCGGCTCCGACGTGACCGCCGTCGAGACGGTGGCCGACGGGGAGGCGGACGTGACCGGCACCGCCGTCGGCGCGGCGACGGTCCCCCGGATCGGCCGAAGCGAGGCGGCCGAACTGCTCGTGCGCCGCTCGGACCGGCCGTACGTCCTGGGCTACAACACCCGCCGGACGCATCTCGACAACCCGCGGTTCCGGAACACGCTCGCTCGCCTCGTCGACGAGCAGTTCCTCGGCGACCACGTCCTCGACGGGTACGCCCACCCCGCCGTGGGGCCGCTCCAGGGGACGGAGTGGTACCCCGACGACCTCGAGTGGGACGGCGGCAACCCGGCCGTCCCGTTTTTCGGCCGCGAGGGCGAGCTGAACGTCGAGGCCGCCCGGGAGGCGTTCCGCGAGGCGGGCTACCAGTACGAGGACGGCACGCTCGTCGGAGGTGGACCGTGAGCCTGCTCACGGTGCTGACGAACGTCGTCGCGGTGGTGCTCGTGCTGCATCTGCTGAGTCTCGGCGTCGTCCGTCGACTGGCCGGGCGGGAGCTCCGGCGCGGCTCGCTCCGGGAGAACGTCCGAGCCGTCGGCCCGACGGCCGCCGTCCTCGGCGTGCTGCTGGTCGCCAACGGCGCCGTTCGCGACGTGGGCGTCGAGCTCTCCTGGCTGATCGGGCTGAACATCACGGGCGCGATCCACGCCCTCGAGGGGGCGTTCGTCGCCGACCTGCAGTCGCTGGCGACGCCGGAGCTGACCGCGTACTTCAGCTTCGTCTACGTGTTCGGCTACGTGTTCCTGCTGACGTTCCCGATCGTGCTGTACGCGCTCCACGACGACACCCGCCCGCTGGCGGCGACGCTCGTGGCGTACGCGCTGAACTACGGGATCGGGCTGGTCTGCTACGTGCTGTTCGTCGCCTACGGCCCGCGGAACTTCATGCCCGGCGCGGTCGAGTCGCTGCTGTTCACCAACTGGCCGGAGGTCCAGCACCTGACGAGTCGGGTGAACGAGAACACCAACGTGTTCCCGTCGCTGCACACGTCGCTGTCGGTGACGGTCGCGCTGCTGGCCGCGCGCTACCGCGCTGCCGCACCGGGCTGGCTTCCCATCGCGACCGTCGGCGCCGCGTCGGTGTCGGTGGCGACGATGTATCTCGGGATCCACTGGCTGACCGACGTGCTGGCGGGGATCCTGCTCGCGGCGTTCAGCGTCGCCGTCGGCGCCCGCGTCGCCGAGGACGAACACGGCGACGGGACTGACGCTATCGGGACCGAACGGGCGCCCGGCGGCGGGCTCGAACAGTTCCGCCGGTAGCGGGCAGCAGCCGAGCGCGAAGGGGCTCCGAGAAGTGGCGCCGAACGGCTACATGTCGCTCCAGGCGCTCATCCCTCGGCCGACCGAGGAGATAGAGGCGATCCACCGGACCGCAGCCGCCTTCTTCAGGAACTTCGCGCCGGGGCCGCCGAACGTGCCGAACGGCAGCGCGTCGATCTCGTGGGCGATCGCCTCGTCGCCGACGGAGATGAGCGTCCCCTTGTCCTCGTACGTCCACGTCGAGAGCGGCTCGTCGAGCACGGCGTGGACGAGGTTCTCGCCGGCGACCTCCGCGGCGGTCCAGGCCGCGACGGCCGTCGGCGGCGCCACGTCGTCGTCGCCCTGGTCGATCAGCGCGGTGTCGCCGATGGCGAACACGCGGTCGTCGCTGGTCCGGAAGTCACGGTCGGCGAACACGCGGCGGGAGCGCTCGTCTTTCTCGAGGTCGGTGTTCTCCAGCTCCTCACGACCCGTGATGCCGCCGGTCCAGACGAGCACGTCGTACGGCATCTCGTCGGGCGCCTCGTCCTCGCCGCCGCCGAGGTACACGGTCTCGTCGTCGACCTCCGAGATGAACTCGCCGCACTCGATGTTGACGCCGGCGTCCTCCAGCCGGCTCCGGATCGCCTGCTGGACCTCGTCGGGGTTGTTGGGGAACACCTCCTCCAGCCCCTCGACGAGGTGGACGTCGACGGGCGCGTTGTGCTCGTCGCGGTACGCCGCGATCTCGCCGGCGGCCTGGATGCCGGACAGCCCGGCGCCGCCGACGATCACCTGCGCGGGGTCGGCGACGGAGGCGTCCGCGGCGGCCTCGCGCACCGACCGGTGGATCTCGCGGGCGTCGGCGAGGCTCTTCAGCGTGAGCGCGTGCTCGCGCAGGCCGTCGATGCCGAAGAACGCGGTCGCGCTCCCGACGCCGAGCAGGAGGTAGTCGTAGTCGACGGGGTCGCCGTCTTCGAGTTCGACGGTCCGGTCGTCGGTGTCGAGGCCGACGACGCGGTCCTGGACGAACTCGCCCCAGTCGGGGAGAATCGACTCGCAGGGGACGGTGATCTTCGACGCCACGCTCGGGTCACGGATGACGCGATGGGACTCGTGGAGGACGAGGTGGTAGTCGTGTTCGTTGATCCAGACGAGCTCCACGTCGCCTTCGAGGCCCGCATCGGGCACTTCGTCCTTCAGCGAGTCGACAGTTCCGGCGCCGGCGTAGCCAGCCCCGACGACGACGATGCGATCGGTCATGGCCGGAGGTGACAGGGGCACCGGTAAAGTCGCTACGGAACCGACGCGATGCCGCACGGCGAGGGCGTCCGGGAACGCAGGAACCAACAGCCCCGCCCCCCTCACGCCGACAATGACCGCACCGAACCGCAACACGCTCTGGGCGCGGGCGATCGTCGACGAGCTCGCCCGGGGCGGCGTCACCGCGGCCTGCGTCTCGCCGGGGTCGCGCTCGACGCCGCTGACGGTCGCGTTCGCCGAGCACGAGGAGATCCGCGTGTTCTCCCACCTCGACGAGCGCGCCGCCGCCTACTTCGCGCTGGGGCGGGCCCGCCGCACGGGCGAGGTCACCCCGCTCGTCTGCACATCCGGCACCGCCGCCGCGAACTACCACCCGGCCGTGATGGAGGCCGACCAGTCGCGGGTCCCCCTCCTCGCGCTCACGGCCGACCGTCCGCCGGAGCTGCGCGACTCGGGCGCGAACCAAACCGCCGACCAGGAGAAGCTGTACGGCGACGCCGTCCGGTGGTACAAGGACCTGCCCGAGCCCGAGGCGGAGGCGCGGAAGCTCCGCTCGCTGCGGACGAGCGTCGCCCGCGCGCTGACCGCGGCCGAGGGGACCGACCCCGGGCCGGTCCACCTCAACGTCCCGTTCCGCAAGCCGCTGGAGCCGACCGAGGTCCCCGGCGACGTGCCCGAGGACCTCGACGCGCTCGCGGCCGAGGGCCGGCAGGGCGGCGCGGACAACGCCCCCACAGCCCCCAACAGCGGCGCGTCGTCGCCCCCGTTCGTCGAGCGCATCCAGGGGGCGCCGGAGCTCCCGGACGCCGAGATCCGCTCGCTCGCCGACGACCTCGGCGTCGAGCGGGGGCTGATCGTCGCCGGCCCCGCCGACCCACACGAGATCGACCCGGAGGCCGTCGTCGCGCTCGCCCACGCGACGGGGTTCCCGATCATCGCCGACCCGCTCTCGGGGCTCCGGTTCGGCGGCCACACGCGCGTCGCCCCCGTGCTCGGCGGCTACGACGCCTACCTCGACGAGGCGGTCACGGCCGACTGGCCCGACCCCGAGGCGGTGTTCCGGATCGGCGCCTCGCCGACCTCGAAGCCGCTGCGGAAGTACCTCGCACGGACCGACAGCCGACAGATCGTCGTCGACCCCGCGGGGAAGTGGCGCGAGGCCGAGTTCACCGCGAGCGACCTCGTCGTCGCCGACCCCTCGCGGCTGGCAGAAGCGCTCTCGCGGGTCGTCGCCGGGCCCGACTCGGCCGACTGGCGGAGCCTCTGGGCCGAGGCCGAGCAGACCCACTGGGACGCGGTCGACGCTCAGGACGAGCTGTTCGAGGGCGGGATCGTCGCCGACGCCGTCGCCGAGGCTCCCGAACCGACGACGCTGTTCGTCTCCAACTCGATGCCCGTTCGCGACCTCGATCGCTTCGCGCCGCCGAGTCCGGACGCCGTGACCGCGTTGGGGAACCGCGGCGTCTCGGGGATCGACGGCGTCACCTCGACGGCGCTCGGCGCCGGCTCGGCGACGACGGACCACCTGACGCTGGTGATCGGCGACCTCGCGTACTACCACGACATGAACGGGCTGCTCGCGGTCGCCCGCTGTGACGTGGACGCGACGATCGTCCTGCTCAACAACGACGGCGGCGGGATCTTCCACATGCTCCCGATCGAGTCGTTCGACCCGCCGTTCACCGAGCAGTTCAAGACGCCCCACGGGATCGACTTCGAGCCGACGGGCGAGCTGTACGGGCTCGAGTACGAGCGCGTCGACTCCCGCGGCGGGTTCGTCGACGCCTACACCGAGGCGGTCGCGAGCGAGGGGACCACGGTCGTCGAGGTCGTCACCGACGCCGCCGACTCCCACGCGACCCGGGACGAGCTCCGGGCGCAGGTGATCGACGAGCTCGCGGGCGACACGGCGGACTGAGCCGCCCCCGCGCCGACCGCGGGGTTTTTGCGGGGCGGCGTCGCCGTTCCGACATGGTCTCAGAGCTGTTCGACCCCGAGCGCTGGGAACAGGTCGACGGCGCCGGCGAGTTCGACGACATCACCTACCACCGCGGCGTCGACTTCCCGGCGGTCCGGATCGCGTTCGACCGGCCCGAGGTGCGCAACGCGTTCCGGCCCGGCACCGTCGACGAACTCCACGCGGCGCTCGACCACGCGCGCAAGCAGGCCGACGTCGGCGCGGTGCTCCTGACCGGCAACGGCCCCTCCGAGAAGGACGGCGGCTGGGCGTTCTGCGCGGGCGGCGACCAGTCGGTCCGCGGCGGCTCGGGGTACGAGTACCGCGGCGACGACGAGGCCGCCGCCGACGACTCCGAGGCGGTCAAGCAGGCCAAGGCCGGCCGACTCCACATCCTCGAAGTGCAGCGGCTGATCCGCTTCATGCCCAAACCCGTCGTCGCCGTCGTCCCGGGCTGGGCCGTCGGCGGCGGCCACTCGCTGCACGTGGTCTGTGACCTCACGCTCGCCAGCGAGGCGGAGGCGAAGTTCCTCCAGACCGACCCCGACGTTGCCTCCTTCGACGGCGGGTTCGGCTCGGCGTATCTCGCCCGCCAGATCGGCCAGAAGAAGGCCCGCGAGGTGTTCTTCCTCGGGAAGACCTACTCCGCCGAGGAGGCCGTCGATATGGGGATGGCCAACGAGGCGGTCCCCCACGAGGAGCTGGAGGACACGGCGATCGACTGGGCCGAGACGATGACCAGCAAGAGCCCCACGGCGATGCGGATGCTGAAGTTCGCGTTCAACATGGCCGACGACGGGATGGTCGGCCAGCAGGTGTTCGCCGGCGAGGCGACGCGGCTGGGGTACATGACCGACGAGGCCGCGGAGGGCCGTGACGCGTTCTTAGAAGGGCGACAGCCGGACTTCTCCGGCTACCCCTGGCACTACTAGGCGATCGTCGACTACGTACGCGGGTCCCAGCCCCGGAACTCCTCGCCGTCCTCCAGCCCCACGTCGAGCGCGTCGAGCACCCCCGCGAGCGATCGGTAGCCGGTCGCGAGCGACGCGACCCCGACGGCCGTCGACTCGTCGTACGCGCCGACGAACGCGTCGTGAAGCGCGTCGTCGACCTCGTGGTCCAGCACCACGGCCGCGTACCGCAGCAGCACCGCCTCGTCGCCCTCGAAACCGTCGAGGTCGCCGTCGGCGATGGCGGCCATCTCCGCCTCGGTGACGCCCGCGTCGCCGCCGATCCCGACGTGCTGGTGCCACTCGTAGCGGGAGTCGCTCTCGGCGGCCGCGAGCAGGATCACGAGCTCGCGCTCACGATCCGGCAGGCCGGTCGACTCCCACAGCGACGAGAGGAACGCGCGGGTGCCGGCCAGCACCTCGGGGTTGTTGCCGATCGCGGCGTAGACGTTCACGGGCTTGCCCTGGAGCTTCGAGACGACGAGATCGCGGTACTCCGCGGGGAGATCTTCCGGGTCGACGTACGGGACGCGTGCCATACGGCACCGTCACCCGGGGCGCGTATAGCTCTCCCGTCCGGTCGTGGGCGTGGGCGGCCGAGAACCAACCCTTCATGGCGCGTCCGCCCCGACCACCCCGCAATGAGTACGGAGACGAGTGAGGCCGACATCTCTCGGCGGCGCGCGTGGGTGATGGCCGCCCGGCCACAGACGATGCCGGCCGCGATCGCGCCCGTTCTCGTCGGCGTGGGCGTCGCCGTCCACGAGGGCGTGTTCGCGCCGCTGCCCGCCGCCGCGGCGCTGGTGGGGGCGATCCTGATCCAGATCGGCACCAACTTCGCGAACGACTACTACGACGCCGTGCAGGGCGCCGACACCGAGGAGCGAGAGGGGTTCACCCGGGTCACGGCGGGCGGGCTGATCGAACCCGCGGCGGTCAAACGCGCGATGTGGCTCACCTTCGCCGCCGCGATACTGCTCGGCAGCTACCTCGTCTGGGTCGGCGGCGTCCCGATCCTCGTGATCGGCCTGCTCTCGGTCGCCTCCGGGATCGCCTACACGGGCGGTCCATACCCCCTCGGCTACCACGGGCTCGGCGACCTGTTCGTGTTCGTCTTCTTCGGCCCCGTCGCCGTCGCGGGGACCGTCTACGTGCAGGCCGCGGCCGCAGTCAGTGGGATCCCGACCGGGCTGCCCGCCGGAACCGTGCCCCCGCTCGCGCTGCTGGCCAGCCTCCCGATGGCCGCGCTCACGACAAACGTCCTCGTCGTGAACAACGTCCGCGACAAGGAGGAGGACAGCAACACCGGGAAGCGGACGATCGCGGTTCGGTTCGGCTACCGCGTCGCCCGCGCCGAGTACGTCGCGATGCTCGCGCTCGCCTACGCGGTTCCCGTGTTCCTGTTCACGGGATCGTTCGACCCCGCCGTCCTGCTGCCGCTGCTCTCGCTGCCGTTCGCGGCGGTCGTCGCCCGGACGGTGCTGACGAAGACCGCCGGCGAGGCGCTGAACCCCGCGCTGGAGCGGACCGGCCAGCTGCTCGCGCTGTACGCGGCGCTGTTCGCCGCCGGGTTGATCTTCGGATGAGCCCCGAACGCCGACCGTTCACGCTCGACCTGTCGCGGCCGCTGTCGACCGCCGACGGGGCGATCGAGCAGCGCCGCGGCGTCCTCGTCGGCGTCGAACGATCGGTCGACGGCGGCACGGTTCGAGGGGTCGGCGAGGCGACGCCGCTGCCCGGGTGGACCGAGTCGTACGACGCCTGCACGGCCGCGCTCCGGGAGCCGCCGGAGGCGTGGCAGCGCGTCGCCGACACGGTCGGCGAGGAACGGCCGTCGACGCCGGCTGCCCGCCACGGCTACCGGCTGGCGGTGCTCGACGCGGCGGCGCGGGCGGAGGATCGCTCGCTCGCGGCCCTGCTCGCCGAGCGCGGCGGGTTCCCGACGCCCAACGAGTCGGTGCCCGTCAACGCCACCGTCGGCGACGGCGGCGTCGAGGAGACCGTGGCCGCCGCTCGCGAGGCGGTCGCCTCGGGGTTCGACTGCCTGAAGCTCAAAGTCGGCGCGCAGTCGCTGGACGCCGATCTCGAGCGCGTCCGGGCGGTCCGGAACGCCGTCGACGCCGCGATCCGCGTCGACGCCAACGGCGCCTGGAGCCGTGAGACTGCGGAGGAAGCCGTCGAGGCGCTCGGCACGATCGGCGTCGAGTACGTCGAGCAGCCCCTCCCCGCCGAGGAGCTGTCCGAGCTCGCGGCGCTGCGGGGGCGGGGCATTGCGATCGCCCTCGACGAGTCGATTCGCGACTGCGGCGTCGACACCGTGCTCGACGCCGGCGCGACCGACGTGGCGGTGCTGAAGCCGATGGCGCTCGGCGGGCCGGACGCCGCGATCGACGCCGCGGCGGCGCTGGTCGATCGCGGCGTCGACCCGGTCGTGACCACGACGATCGACGGCGCCGTCGCTCGCGCGGCAGCGGTCCACGTCGCCGCCGCGGTGCCGGGGACCCGCGCCGGCGGGCTCGCGACCGGGGCGATGCTGGCGTCGGATCTGGGGGCGGATCCGGCGCCGGTCGTCGACGGGGCGATCGCCGTCCCCGACGGGCCGGGGACCGTCGGGACGGCGTTCGACGGCCTGCTCTGGGACTGAGCAGTCGCTGGTCGGACCGTGAGAAGTGGCGAGCAGGCGACACGATCGCTCGCGGGGCGGTGTGTCGCACTCCCGCCTCGTTCGCCCCGCGGCGGTGGTCAGCGCACACGCGGGGTGGTCGCCCTATCCCGGATAAACGCTCGCGTGGGGTCGGATCAGTCGTCGGCGGTGACTGCCGGCTCCGACCCGGCGTCGACGCCACCGCGGGGCGGCGTCGAGTCGAGGCCGACGCCGGCGAGCGTCAGCACCACCAGCACCAGCGGCGAGAGGAACGCGAAGAAGTAGTACGGCGCGTACTCGGTGAGGATCAGGAACGAGGTCTCCCCCTGCAGCCCGAACACGCCGGCCATGAACACGCCGCCGGCGTGCCACGGCAGCAGCGCGCCCGTCGGCGTCCCGGCGGACTCGACGGCCCGTGAGAGCACGGAGCTGTCGAGCTCGTGCTCGTCGAACAGTTCACGCAGCGTCATCCCGGGGACGACGATGCTCATGTACTGCTGGGCCGAGAACGCGTTGACGAGGAACGCCGACGCGCCCGTCCCGATGACGAGGCTCCGCTGGCCCGTGATCAGGTCCGCGAGCCGGGACGCGAGCGTGGAGAGCACGCCCAGGTGGTCGAGCAGCCCACCGAGGGCGAGCGCGAGCACGACCACGGAGATCGTCCACGCGGAGCCGGCGAGCCCGCCGCTGACGAGCAGGTCGTTGACGAGCGTCACCCCGGTTTCCGGCGCGGTGCCGTTCAGGAACACCGCCCAGGCGTCGGTGAACGCGCTGTCCTGGACCAGCACCGTCGTGCCGGCGCCGGCGAACGCGCCCGCGACGAGCGAGGCGAGCGCGGGCACGCCGCGGATCGCGAGCGCGAAGGTGACCAGCAGCGGCAGGAAGACGAGGATCCCCAGGTCGTACGTCCCCGCGAGCGCGCCGCGGATCTCGGCGACCCGGCCCGCGGGGATCGCGCCCCCGGCCCGGAGCCCGAGCGCGGCGTACAGCAGGACCGACAGCCCGAACGCGATCGCGGTCCCGAGCCGCATCGAGAGGATGTGGTCGTACAGGTCGGTGTCGGTCACCGCGGCCGCGAGGTTCGTCGTGTCCGAGAGCGGCGACTGCTTGTCGCCGGCGTAGGCGCCCGAGAGCACCGCGCCCGCCGTCATCGGGATCGGGATGCCGAGCCCGGAGCCGATCCCCGTGAAGGCGACGCCGAGCGTCCCCGCGGTCGTCCACGACGAGCCGATCGAGAAGGCGACGACGGCCGCCAGCAGCGCCGTCGCCGGCAGGAACGTCTCCGGCGAGAGGATCCCGAGCCCGTAGTACATCAGCCCCGGGATCGTCCCCGCGGAGATCCACGTCGCGATGAGCGCGTAGATGGTGAACAGGATCAGGATCGCCTGCAGCCCCATCCTGAGCCCGTGTTCGATCCCCTCCGTGAGGTCGTCGTACCCCACGCCGATCCAGTACCGGCCGACGGCGCCGGCGAGCACCACGCTCCAGAGCAGGGGGGCGTGGGGCGACATCCCCAGCAGCCCGGAGCCGAGTCCGAGGAAGACGACGACGCCGAGCGTCGCCACGAGCGCCTGCGCCAGCGTCGGCGTCGCCGCCGACGGGCTATCCGCGGTCGAGTTATTCATCGAAGACATATCCGTACCTGTCTGAATTACCTTCGGAAATAAATACTCGTTGGGACGGGAGCCGTCCGGCGTTTGGTAGCGAGGAACGAACCCCGTGGTCGCTCCCCCCGGGAAAACTACAGCGCATTTTTATTCTTCCAGGTATGCGTTATGGACATGACTCGCGGGTTCCGGAGCCGAACGCTCCACGGTGGGCACGAGCCGGCGGCCGAGGGCGGCTCGTACGCCCCGCCGATCCACCAGACCACGTCGTACCGCCTGGGCAACGCCGACCGCGCCGCGGAGCTGTACGCGCTCGCGACCGAGGGCGACGTGTACAGCCGGATCTCGAACCCGACCGTCCGGACGCTCGAACGACGGATCGCGGCGGTCTCGGGCGGCGTCGGCGCCGTCGCGACCAACGCCGGGATGGCCGCCATCGACAGCCTGACGACGGTGCTCGCCGCGGCGGGCGACAACGTCGTCACCGCGGGCGACCTGTACGGCGGGACGACGACGTACTTCGCGCACACGGCCACGCGCCGCGGGGTGGAGATCCGGACCGTCGACACGCTCGACTACGACGCCTACGCCGACGCGATCGACGAGGACACCGCCTTCGTCCACGTCGAGACGATGGCGAACCCCTCGCTGGTGACGCCGGAGTTCGAGCGCCTCGCCGAGATCGCCCACGAGCGCGCGACGCCGCTGATCGTCGACAACACGTTCGGCTCGCCCGCGCTCTGCCGACCGCTCGAGCACGGCGCCGACGCCGTCTGGGAGTCGACGACGAAGTGGATCCACGGCTCGGGCACCACCGTCGGCGGCGTGATCGTCGACGGCGGGACGTTCCCGTGGGACCACCCGGACGCCGACTACCCCGAACTCGCGGGGGAGAACCCCGCCTTCGGCGTCGACTTCTCGGAGCGCTTCGGCGAGGAGGCGCTGACCCACGCGCTTCGCCACCGCGGGCTCCGACCGCTCGGCGCTCAGCAGACCCCCTTCGACGCCTGGGCCACATTGCAGGGGCTCGAGACGCTGGACCTGCGGATGGACCGCCACTGCGAGAACGCCCGCATCGTCGCCGAACACCTCGACGACCACCCCGAGGTGGCCTGGGTCACCTACCCCGGGCTCCCCGACCACCCGACTCACGACAACGCCGCGCGCTACCTCGACGGGTTCGGCGGGATGCTCGCCTTCGGCCTCGAGGACGGGTTCTCGGCGGGGAAACAGTTCTGCGAGGCGGTGGAGCTGGCGGGCTTCGTCGCCAACGTCGGCGACGCGCGCACGCTGGTGATCCACCCAGCGAGCACCACCCACGCGCAGTTGAGCGAGGCGGAACAGCGCGCCGCGGGCGTCTCGCCCGACCTGCTCCGGCTCTCGGTCGGGCTGGAGGAGCCCGAGGACATCGTCGACGACATCGACGCCGCCATCGAGCGCGTGACAGCATGACCGGGAACACGGACGGGCCGGCCGCGCCACAGCACACCAGCGCGACGCGCTCGGTCGGCGCCTTCGAGTTCGAGGCGGGCGGCTCGGTCCCCGACCTCGAACTGGCGTACGAGAGCTACGGCGAGTACGACCCCGAGGGCGGCCCGGACGGCCGGGGGAACGCGGTGCTGGTCTGCCACGCGCTCACCGGGAGCCAGCACGTCGCGAGCGGCGCCGACGACGCGGGCGACGACGGCACCGCCGGGCAGGCGCGCGCGTGGTGGGACGACGTGGTCGGTGCCGGACAGGCCATCGACACGACAGAGCTGTTCGTCGTCTGCGTGAACGTCCCGGGCTCCTGCTACGGCTCGACCGGACCCGCGAGCCCCCACCCCGACGGCGGCGTCTGGGGGAGCTCGTTCCCGGCGGTGACCGTCGCCGACTGGACCCGCGCCCAGCGGCGGCTGCTCGACGAGCTCGGCGTCGACCGGCTCCACGCCGTCGTCGGCGGGAGCGTCGGCGGGATGAACGTCCTCGACTGGGTGCGGCGCTTCCCCGCGGACGTGGATCGAGCGATCCCGATCGCCACGGCGCCACGGCTCGACCCCCAGCTCCGCGGGCTCAACGCGGTCGCCCGCCGGGCGATCCGGGGCGATCCGGACTGGCACGGCGGCGAGTACGCCGCGGAAGGCACTCACCCGGACCGCGGGCTCGCGCTGGCCCGCCAGCTCGGCCACCTCAGCTACCTCTCGAAGGCGTCGATGGACCGGAAGTTCGACCGCGGCGAGAGCGAGTACGACGTGGCGTCGCCGTTCCCCGACGGCCCCGTCGACGACGCGTTCGCCTACGACGAGGTCGAGTCGTACCTCGACCACCAGGGGACGAAGTTCGTCGACCGGTTCGACGCGAACAGCTACCTCTACCTGACTCGGGCGATGGAGTCGTTCGACCTCGCGGCGGAGCACGCCTCCGACGCCGACGCCCTCGCCGCGTTCGACGGCGAGGCGCTGGTGCTCTCGTTCTCGGGCGACTGGCACTTCCCGACGGAGGGCGGCGCGGCGATCGCGGCGGCGTTCGAGGAGACGGCCACCCCCGTCGACCACCACGTGGTCGAATCCGACCACGGCCACGACGCGTTCCTCGTCGAGCCCGAGAACGTCGGGCCGCCGATCCGCGAGTTCCTCGCCGGGGGCGTCGACGCCTCGCGGCCCGGGGACGACCGACCCTGCCACGACGCCGACGACGGCGGCGGGCGGGCGACCGACCTCGACGACGAGGCCGACGCCGACGATCCCGCCGGCGGGGTGCCGGGGACGCCCGGAACGGCGTGCTCGGTGTTCATGAGCTGATCGCCCGGCCGTGGCGCCGTTGTCGGTTGTCGCGGCTGTCGTCGACGCCGCCGTCGCCGCGTCGACTGCGGCCGAAATCGCTCGAACCACAGCGCTTTTGTCTGACTACACGGTTTGACTAACTAGTCAGTCAGTATGAGTGCCGGAGAGTCGACCAGCGATATCACCGAGGGAACGTACCGCGCGCTCTGTAAGCACGGGTACGCGGACGTGACCATGGAAGACATCGCCGCCGAGACGGACGTGAGCAAATCTGCCCTCCACTACCACTACGACAGCAAGCACGACCTGCTTGTTTCCTTCTTCGACGATCTGCTGGAGGGGTTCACCGAGCGCCTCGACGCCGTCGAGGGCGAGACCGCCTACGAGGGGCTGTTGAACCTCATCGACGCCGTGCTGTTCCCGCCGGACGACGACGCCCCGGACCTGGGGTTCCAGACGGCCGTGCTGGAGATGAAGGCACAGGGCCCCTACGACGAGGCGTTCCGCGAGCACCTGCAGGCCCACGACCGGACGCTCCGTGACCACGTCGAGGCGCAGCTCGCCGCCGGCGTCGAGAGCGGCGAGTTCCGCGCGGATCTCGACGTCGAGGCGTCGGCGGACTTCCTCGTGACCGTGTTCAACGGCGCCCAGACCCGCAGCGTCGCGGTCGGTCGCCCCGTCGAGGAGACCCGGGAGACGCTGCGGGCCCACATCGACTCGATGATCGTCGCCGACGGGGGTTGCGAGTGAGCTTCCGCGACCGACTCGCGGGCGTCCGGCGCCTGTTCGAGCGCGCGTTCAACCAGGAGGAGCTGGACCTGACCGAGGGCGGCATCGCCAAGCCGCTGTTCGTCCTGGCGATCCCGATCGTCATCACCAACCTGTTCCAGACCGCGTACAACCTCGCGGACACGTTCTGGGTCGGCCGGTACAGCACGGAGGCGCTCGCGGCGATCAGCTTCGCGTTCCCGATGGTGTTCCTGCTCATCTCGCTGGGGATGGGGCTCTCGGTCGCCGGCAGCGTGCTGATCGCCCAGAACATCGGCGCCGGTGACGAGCGGCAGGCGGACTACGCGGCCTCCCAGACCGTCTCGTTCGCGTTCGTCGTCTCGGTAATCCTCGGCGCCGCCGGCTACCTCGTGGTGGACACGCTGGTCGGCATCTACGGCGCCTCGCCCGACGTGAAGCCCTTGGCGGTCGACTACATGGAGGTGATCTCGCTGGGGCTGGTGTTTATGTTCGGCTTCTTCGTGTTCATCTCCCTGATGCGCGGGGCGGGCGACACGGTGACGCCGATGGTGGTGATGGGGATCTCCGTCGTCGTCAACATCCTGCTGGACCCGTTCCTCATCTTCGGGTTCGAGAACAACCCGCTGTTCGCGATCATCGGGATGACCGGGCTGCAGGACCAGCTGTTCGCGATGACGGGGTACACCGGCGACGGCCTGCGCGGCGCCGCCATCGCGACCATCTTCTCGCGGGCGCTAGCCTTCCTGATCGGCCTGGGGATCATGTTCCGCGGGAACCAGGGCGTCCAGATCCGGCTGGGCGACATGGCGCCCGACCTCGAGTTCGCCAAGCGCATCCTCGAGATCGGCGTCCCGGCCTCCGTCGAGGGCGTGGGGCGGGCGCTCTCGGTCAACCTGCTGCTGATCGTCGTCGGCCTGTTCGCGACCCCGGTCGTGTCGGCGTACGGGATCGGGACGCGCGTGCTCTCGGTGGTGTTCATGCCCGCGATCGCGATGGCCCGCGGCGTCGAGACGATGAGCGGGCAGAACATCGGCGCCGACAAGCCAGACCGCGCCGCCGCGACCGCGGCGTTCGCGTCGAAGGCGTCGTTCCTGATCCTCTCGGCGGTGGGCGTGATCGCGTTCGTCTGGGCCGAGCCGATCGTCTCGATCTTCGTCGGCGCCGACCAGCCCGACGCCCCGCGCGTGATCGAGGTCGGCGCGCAGTTCATGCGCTTCGTCGCCCCCACGTTCGGCTTCATGGGGATCATGCGCGCCTACAACGGGAGCTTCCGCGGCGCCGGCAAGACGACGGTGGCCGCGGTGATCTCGGTGGGGACGCTGATGGTGTTCCGCCTGCCGATCGCGTGGCTCGCCTCCCAGACGTTCGCCATGGGGCCCGACGGGCTCTGGCTCTCCTTCGCGCTCTCGAACGCGTTCGGCGCGACGCTCGCGTACCTCTGGTACCAGCGCGGCACCTGGCGCGACGTGAACCTCGACCGGACGCCGGGGCCGACGCCGGGCGACGACTGATCGCCGTCGTCGACCCCGTCTCCCGGGCGACGACTGATCGCCGTCGTCGATCCTCTCCGCTTCTCCGCTGTACCCGCAGAAAACAGCCTACCGAACGATCCGACAACGCTCGCCCGCGCGTTCGACGTAGCCGGCCGACTGCAGCGAGCGCAGCGTCGGCAGCAGCTCGATCAGCTTCAGGTCCAGCGCCGCCGCGATGCTGTCGACGGTCGTCTCGACGACCGACGAGAGGTAGACGTACACTAGCTTCCCCGCGGTCGAGTCCACGTCCGCGGGCGGTTCCGTCTGCAGTTCCGTGGCGCCGTCGGCTCGTCCGGGCTGTGTCCGAGTCATTAGCTACGCCAACTACTTCGACATCCGTAAAGGTTGGTTACAACGATCGTCGAACAATCAGCCGTCGGTGCGCTCCATCCCCGAGTCGATGCCGGACTGCATGAACTGCGCGAGGATCCGGCCGATGCTGCTGTCGGCGGTCCACATCGCCTCCTCGCCGACGGCGTCGTCGGTGACCGCCGACAGCAGCACCGACCGGTCGTCGACCATCAGCGCACGCCCCGCGAAGTCGCCGGGGTTGTCCTCGTCCATCACGAACACCCGGACCGGACAGTCGGCGAACCGCTCGCGCTGGCTCGGTTCCGCGGTGACGACCACGACGGCGACGCCATCCCGGGCGCGCTCGCGGAGGGTCTCGGCCAGCCCCGCCGGGATCGACCGGGAGTCGGGCGCGACGAACACCACCTGCCCCTCGGCCCGGCGGAGCAGGTCGTCGATCCGGTCGTCGATAGGCTGGCGCCCCCGCAGGGTTGCGACCGCGCCGCCGGAGTCGCCGTCGTCGGTCTCGGTCCGGAGCTCCGCGAGGTTCTCGAACGCGCGGTCCCGCTCGCGTTCGAGGCGCTGGCCCAACTGTTCGCGGGCCGTCTCGAGGCTCACCGGTCGGTACTCCTTCGGCGAGGACGCGACCAGCTCGACCAGCCCCCGCTCGACAAGATCGTCGGCGGCGCCGTACACCTGCGAGCGGGGCACCTCCGAGTCGTCGCTGATCTGCTGTGCCGTCCCCGTGCCGAGGCGCTGCAGCGCCGCGAACACGCGTGCCTCGTAGTTCGACAGCCCGAGTCGTTCCAGCGCGTCGACGGCGTCTCGTGTGCTCATGGGGCCCGGATCCTCCGATCGGTCGCCGGTTCGACGCCGGCGGGTATGAGTGGTCGGGGTCCGGCGGCAGGATATTTTGTAGTAATCTACAATATTTATTCCCCTCGGGCGAGTGAGGGTGACCAATGAAGCTCGCCGAGCGCTACGCCGCCGTCGTCACCGACCACAGCCGGCTGGTGATCGCCGCCGTCCTCGTCGCGACGCTTGTCGTCGGCGCCGGTGCCGGGAGCGTCGACGGCGGGCTCACGATCGCCGGGTTCAGCAGCGACTCGCCAGAGGCCGCCGCCCTCGACGACATCGAGCGCAACTTCTCGGTCGCCGGCGAGAACACGACGACCGCACAGGTGGTCGTCCGCGGCGACAACGTCCTCACGAGGGAGTCGTTGCTCGAAACCCTGCGCCTCCAGCGGGCGATCAGACACGACGCGTCGATCAACGCGACGCTGCGGGAGGGACAACCGACCGTCGGCGTCGCGAACGTCGTCGCGACCGCGGCGTACTACGACTCCCGGGGCGGTGGTGGCCCGCCGCCGTCGCTCGACGCCCAGATCGACCAGCTCGAGTCGATGTCCGACGCGGAGGTCGAGTCGACCGTCGACCGCGTGCTCGATCCCGAGGCAGACACGCGGGGGGACCCGTACGCGTTGCTCGCGACGAGCTACGAGCCGGGGTCGACGACCGCCTCCGGGCGGGTCGTGCTCGTCTATCAGGACACCAGCGGCGCGCCCGCCGACAGCCTGCCAGCGGACGTGACCGAGGCCCAACTCGAGCTCCAGGAGCTCGCGGCCGCGCCGCTCTCCGGGACCGACCACTTCGTCTTCGCGCCCGGCATCGTCGACGAGGAGAGCGGCCAAGCCACCGGCGAGAGCTTCGCGTTGATCTCGCCCGTCGCGCTCCTGCTGATCCTCGGGGTGCTGGGGATCGCCTACCGCGACGCGATCGACGTGCTGCTCGGCCTGCTCGGGGTCGCCCTCGTGCTCGTCTGGATGGCCGGCTTCCTCGGCTGGGCCGGCATCGGCATCACCCAGATCCTGATCGCGGTCCCGTTCCTGCTGATCGGGCTGAGCATCGACTACGCGCTCCACGTGGTGATGCGCTACCGGGAGGCGGGTCTCGACGACCCAGACCTCGACCCGCGGGCGGCGATGCGCCGCGGACTCGCGGGCGTCGTCGTCGCCATCGGCGCCGCGACGTTCACGACCGCGGTCGGGTTCCTCTCGAACGCAGTCAGCCCGATCGCGTCGATCCGTGAGTTCGGCCTCGTCAGCGGTTTCGGGATCGCCGCCGCCTTCGTCGTGTTCGGGCTGCTGTTCCCCGCGCTGAAACTGGAGGTCGACCGACTCCGCGGCCGCCTCGGCTGGGAACCGAACCGGTCCCCGTTCGGGCGCGGCGAGCGCGTCGGCCGCCTGCTGCGTGCGGGGCCGGAGCTGGCCCGGCGTGCGCCGTACGTCGTGATCGCCGTCGCGGTCGTGCTCGCGGCCGGCGGGGGGATCGCGGCGACGGGGATCGACACCACGCTCGACCAGACCGCGTTCCTGCCGCAGGACTCGCCGGACTGGATGGACGTGCTCCCGGCCGCGATCCAGCCGAGCGACTACGATCTCAAAGCCAACGCCGTCTACCTCAACGAGAACTTCGTCCAGTCCCGCGGGAGTTCGAGCGCCGAGTTCCTGATACGCGGCTCCGTCGCCGACCCCGGGACGCTCGAGGCGATCGCCAGGGGCCGCGACGCGCTCCGTGAGACGGACTCCGCCGCAGTCCGCGCCGACGGGAGCCTGCAAGTGACGGGCCCGCTCGCGACGATCGACGCCGTCGCCGCCGAGAACGACACCGTCGCAGCGATGGTCGACGACGCCGACACCGACGGCGACGGCGTCCCCGACGAGAACCTCGCGGCGATATACGACGCGGTGTACGACGCGAACCCGGACGCGGCGTCGGCGACGATCCACCGCGAGAACGGCGAGTACCGCTCGCTCCGGCTCTCGGTCGCGCTCTCGGGGACGACCGACACACGGACGATCACGGGGGAGATGCGCGGCGTCGCGACCGAGATGGAGTCGGGGAACGACCTCGAGGTGATCGCGACCGGGTCGCCGATCACCACCGAACTCGTCCAGCGCTCGCTGCTCCGCACGCTGGTCGAGGGGTTCCTCATCACCTTCGGGGTGATCCTCGCGTTCCTCGCGATCATCTTCCGGCTGCGGTACGGCTCGGCGACGCTGGGCGCCGTCGTACTTTTCCCGGTCGTGCTCGCACAGGCGTGGCTGTTCGGTACGATGTACCTCGCCGACCTCGCGTTCACGACCGAGACCGCGATCATCGCCGCCATCGGGATCGGGATCGGCGTCGACTACGCGATCCACATCGGCGAGCGGTTCGTCGACGAGCGCGGGGCGGGCCGGGAGCCGATCGCCGCGCTGAGCCGGACCGTGGAGGGGACCGGCGGCGCGCTGCTCGCGAGCGCGGCGACGACGACCGCGGGGTTCGGCGTGCTCGTGCTCGCGCTCGTGCCCTCGCTCCAGCGCTTCGGCTTCATCACCGCCGTCGCGATCACCTACGCCTTCCTCGCGAGCGTGCTGGTGCTGCCGAGCCTGCTGGCGGTGTGGGAGCGACTCGACGGGACGGCCGAGGCGTCGACGACGGACGCGTCGCCCTGAGGTCCCACCCGCAGATGTTCGGGGTCACGGGTAGGGAGCGAGCGCGCGTACGCCCGTCCATGCCCGGACTCTCCCCCTTCGGCGGCGGCAGCGACGACGCGACGTTCGACGAGCGCGGCGAGTTCGTCCCGGAGCACATCCCCGAGCCCAGATCGTTCCTCGCCGACCACGAGGTCCTCGTCGCCGACGCCCACGTCGCGGTCCACGGGATCGCCCGCGAGCTGTTCGAGGAGCGCGGCGTGTACGACATGACGTTCGGCTACAACCTCGCCAGGCTGAACCTCGACACGCGCCACCCCGGTGCCGGCTTCCGGTACGCGGAGGAGGGAGGCGAGCGGAACGTGCTCCGCGCCGAGTTCACGCCGACGACGGCGTTCTGCCCGCAGACTCACACGCTCACGATCGGCGCGTTCCGGGCGTGGAACGGGCTCTCCGAGCGCCACGACTACGAGCTGGTGCGGATCCGCGCGGCGCCGATGCACCAGGAGAGCGAGGCCGTCAACGAGCAGCTGCGGTCACTGGAGCAGGAGTACCGGGAGACCGGAAGCGTTCCGGACGAGCGCGAGGAGTCGGCGACGACGGAGGGGTCGACCGCGGACGCGCCGTTCTGAGCCGGGACCGCGCTGTCGCTACGCCGTCGGCGCGAACACGACCAGCGCCGTGCTCGCCTCGATCGCGCGCGGCGAGATCTCGCGCTCGCCGCTGAACCGAGCCACGTCGCCGGGTTCGAGCTCGTGGCTCTCGCCGTCGAGCGAGAGGTCGAGCCGCCCGTCGAGCAGGTGGAGCACCACGTTCGTCCCGGGGTGCGTGTGCGGCGGCACCTCGTCGCCGGCGTCGAGTCCGAGCCGGACGGCGCGGGGTTCGCGGCGCTCGAAAAGCTCGGCGTGCGGCGTCTCGGTCAGGACGTCGATGGCGGTGATCTCGGGCATCGACGCCACTCGGCGCGGCGCCGGCCTGAGGGTTCGCCCGAAGCCGTTCGGGTCAGTCGCCCTCGGTCGATCCGGCTACGTCGCGGGGCTCGACCCCGACCCAGCCGCCGAACACCACCGTCGCGAGCGACGCCGGCGCGTGCTCGCGGACGACGCCCGCGACGTTGGCGACGAACAGCAGGCTCCCGAGGAGGACGGCGACGCCGCCGACCAGGGAGAGCGTCGACGGGAGATCGACCAGGTCGCCCGCAACGAGCAGCGCGCTGCCGACGAGGAGGCTCCAGAAGTCCGCCGCGGCGACGCGGCCGTCGTAGAGGTCGTCGACCATCGGCACGGGCTCGTACCCCAGTCGGTCGCTGTAACGGTGGACCCAGACGACGAACGGGACGACGTGGTACACCGTCCCGAGGACGACGAAACCGACGACGCCGAGCAGCAGCAGGTGGGCGGTTCCGGGGGCGCCCAGCAGGCGCGTCCGCGCGAGCGGATCCGCGAGCCACGCGGGCAGCGCGAGCGCGGCCCACAGCGCCGTCGCCGCCGCGACGACCGCGTACCGCGAGAGCATCGGCGTCCAGTCGACCTTCGTCTCCCAGAGCCGCCGCGCGAGCACGACCGAGAACGCGAGCAGTGCCAGCGCGACGAGCCCGCCGCCGACTCGGGCCAGCGGCGCCGCGTCGACGAGTCGCCCGCCGGCCAGCAGCAGCACGCCGGCCGGGTAGCCGACCTCCTCGATCCGGCGCAGGGGGCCGTCGATCCCGTGGAGCTCGGTCTGGGTGAACATCGTCGCCAGCTGGTAGAGCGCGCCGAGGACGGTCGTGAGCACCGCGCCGAACACGGCGAGAGTGACGTGGGCGCCCACGACGCCCGGCCGGGTCACGGGGGCGTCCACCAGCAGCGGGTGGGTGAAGTCGAGCGCCAGCAGCAGGCCGAGCAGCGGCGCCAACACGAAGAAGCCGAGCGCGACCGCGAAGTGACGCTCGGTGGTGTCGAACGGGCGCGCCGTCGCCAGCGTCCGGCCGACGTTGTAGACGAACAGCCAGAACCCCAGCAGCATCGCGGCCCCGAACACCGGCAGGAGCGCGACCCGCGTCAGGAGCAGGCCGGCCGCGAAGCCGAGCAACCCGCCGGCGAGCAGCGGGAGCTGGAGCGCGGCGAGCCGCGTCGAGTGGAGGTCGACGCCCGACCAGACCGGCACGAACTGGGTCATCGCGCCGGCGATCGTGAGACAGACCCAGCCCACGAGCAGCAGGTGGACGTGGGCCAGCGAGAGCAGCCCCAGCCGGATGTCGGCGACGGCGGCGACCGCGGCCACCACCCCCAGCGGGAGGAAGGCGCTCGCGACGAGGAAGTGCCGGAGCGGCACCGTCATCGGCGGCTGGCGGTCGGGGTCCACGTCGCCCGGGATCGCGCTCATGGCTCGGAACAGGGGCTCCAGCCGCCTCCCGGTGGCTCCGAACACGTTCGGGGCGCGACGGCCGGGCGGGGGACAGCTTCCGGCGGGCTACTGCTTCGGGAAGTGCGCCACGTACTCGTCGTCGGCGCGCCGTTCGACCGCGTAGCCGTCGGCGTCGAACGAGTCGACCTCGGCCTGCATCTCGTAGAACAGCGGTTTGGGCTCGTGGTCGTTGACGATCACCAGCTCCTCGCCGCTGTCGAGCGCGTCGAAGGCGTCGTGGATCTTCGGGTGGCGGTCCGACGGCGGCACGTCGCGAACGTCGAGAGTCGTATCGGACATCGGTTCCACTCGGGCGCGCCCACACCAGAGGGTTGCTCCGAACGTGTTCGCCTCGGGAAGCGGGTGAGGTTGCCCGAACATGTTCGGCACCACCGACTGGTGTCCCAGGGGAGTAAGCTGAGACATCGATGCCATGGGCCAACGACACGCTCTCTCTCCACGACCGACGCCGACCCGCGGCGGCGATCGACGCCGCGGTGCGCCCGAACGGACCGAGGCGGCCGCCGGGGCCGCGCCGGTAGCCGCCGATGGCGTCCGTACCGCCGCGCCGATCGCCCGACAGCCCCGAGACAGATGACTGGCTACGCACACGACACCACCCGACTCGCGGAGGAACGAACGATGCCGAGTGACCCCCTCGCCGCGGAGGCGCCGACGCTGCAGACCGTGTTCGACGCGCTCGAGGACCCGGACTGCCGGGCGATCCTCGAACAGCTCGACCGACCGATGGCCGCCAAGGAGCTGTGCGAGGCCTGCGAGATCCCGCAGTCGACGACGTACCGGAAGCTGGACATGCTGAGCGACGCCTCGCTGGTCGCGGAGCGCACCGAGATCAGGGAGGACGGCCGCCACACCACGCGCTACGTCGCCGACTTCGAGGAGATCAACGTCTCGCTGACCGAGGAGGGGACGCTGGACCTGTCGATCGACCGCACCGAGTCGACGCCCGAACAGCGGCTCACGAAGCTCTGGTCGGAGGTGCGCACGGAGACATGAACGTCGCCGTCGTCGCGCTCAAGACGCTCACGCTGCTGCTCGGCGGCTCGATCACGTTCTACGCCTACCGAGCGTACCGACGGAACGGCTCGCCCGCGCTGCGCGCGCTCGCGGTCGGCTTCGGCGCCGTCACGCTGGGCGCGCTGGTCGCGGGCATCGTCGACCAGCTCCTGCCGGTGAACTCCGACCTCGCGCTCGTCGTCGAGAGTACGTTCACGACGCTGGGGTTCGCGGTGATCCTCTACTCGCTCCACGTCGAGTAGCTCGGGCGGATCCTCTACTCGCCCCAGGAGGAGTAGCGGACACGGAGCACCGGTTTTCGAGTTCGTGCGAGTGTATCCACCCAGTAAGAAACCTATCGGTAAAATTACGATGGAATAGACACATTTACGATCCTACACGACCGACTCCAACTAACAGCCATGCAGGAGCCCGCGACCGAATGCGCGAACTGCGAGGACGACGCGCGGACGGCCCGAGCGCACGCGCTCAGGATCTCGAGACGCGACGAGACGCGGACCGACCTGCAGCTCTCCCTCTGTGACTGCTGTCTCACGAGCCTGCTGGAGCTCGACTGGGTGAGCCGGACGGAGGCGACTACGGGCGACGAACCCTGACACCGGCCACCGCTCGTTCGCGACACTCTCTTCTCGGCGCGAGGCTCACACGCTCCGTCGCGCCACCAGTCGACTCGCCAGCCACGCGCCGCCGACGCTCCACACCGCCAGCGCCGCGACGAGCACCGGCGTCGTCACCCCGGAGCCGACCAGCACGTCGGCCATCCCGCCGGTGACCGTCGGCACCGACTGCAGCGCGAGCACGCGGAACGCGGTCGCGGGGTTCGCGAGCACGAACACCGCGAGCCAGTCCGGCCCCACCACGTCGGCGGCGATCAGCCCGACGGAGACGAGGTCGTGGACGAGCGCGACCCAGACCCACACCAGCAGCGCGCCGCCCAGTGCGTGGGTCTTCTCGGCGGCGAGCGTCGACAGCAGCACCGAGAGCGCGAGGAACGCGGCGCCGCCGAGCACCGCGGCGCCGACGAGCCCGAGGTACGCCGGCGTGAGCCGCCCCTGACTCGCGAGCCAGAGCCCGCCGACGCCGAAGCCGGCGACGACGCCGCCCGAGAACACCGCGAGCCGGCCGAGGTAGCTGCCGAGCACGACGCGGCCCCGCGGCACCGGCAGCGCGAACAGCACGCCCAGCCAGCCCGACTCGTCACTGCCGACGACGGCGTCGTAGCCGAACAGCAGCGCGACCAGCGGGAGCAGCAGCGCCGACAGCTCGACCAGGCTCACCACCACGGCGTCGGCGCGGACGACGCCGCCCTGCCCTCCCAGGGCGACGACGAGCACCGACAGCGACGCGAACAGCGCCGTCAGCGCGAACGCCCAGCGGTTCCGGACCGCGAGCGAGAACTCCAGGCGCGCGATCGTGGCGATCTGGGCGAGCGCCGAGCCGTCGGCGGCGAGGCCCGGCACTCCGAGGCCGGTCTCCTCGGCGACGCCGCCGTCGGCCTGGGAGCGCTGGCGGTCCCCGTCCGCGCTCATCGCTCCACCTCCAGGGTCTCCCCCCGACTCCCGCCGGCGTCGGCGACGAGCGCGCCGAACCCGGCCTCGAGCCCGCCGTCGCCCCGTTCCTGCAGGTCGTCGACGGCGCCGTCGAACAGCAGTTCGCCGTCGTGGAGCACCGCCACGTCTTCACAGAGCGCCTCGACCTCCGCGAGCACGTGGGTCGTGATCACGACCGTGAGGTCGGACTCCTCGCGCAGGCGGTCGAGGATGCGGTGGAACTCCGCGACGCCCAACGGATCGAGCCCCGCGGTGGGTTCGTCCAACAGCAGCAGGCGCGGGCGGTCCAGCAGCGCCGACGCGAGCGCGAGCCGGCGGTTCATCCCGTTGGAGTAGCCGCCGACGCGGCGGTCCGCAGCCTCGCCGAGCCCGACGGTCCCCAGCGCGGCGGCGACCCTGTCGGGGCGCTCCGCCTTCGGGACCCTCCGGAGTCGGGCGTGGTAGCCCAGCACCTCCCGGCCCGTGAGCGCGTCGGGGAACCCCGCGTGTTCGGGGACGTACCCCACCACCTCGCGGAGCTCGTGGCCGGCCTGCGTCACGTCCCGGCCGCCGACGGTCACCTGCCCCGCGTCGGGGGTGAGGTGGCCGACGAGCAGCTTGAACAGCGTGGACTTGCCGGCGCCGTTGGTGCCGAGCAGGCCGTACGTGGTGCCCGCCTCGATCGACAGGCTCACGCCGTCGAGCGCGAGCACGTCGCCGTACCGTTTCGTCAGGTCAGTCGTCGCTATCGCGTGCATAGTGGTCCCTCCAGTCGTGTGGCGAGCGTTCGAGCGGGTGGTAGTCGACGACGCCCGGCGCGTCGACGATCGGCAGCGTGCGTTCGGCCCGCCGCAGCGCCTCGAACGCCGGGCTGTTCGTGAACACCGCGGCGGTCGGGTGCTCCCGGACCAGCTTCTCGACCAGGCCGGCGGGGCGGTAGCGGAGCTCGCTCACGCCGTCGTCGTCCAGATCCGCGGCGCCGCCGCCGCTCCAGTAGTTGCCGCGGCCGGAGCCGTTCCAGACGTGGGTGTCGCTCGTGACCGCCTGGACGTGGCGGGCGTTGCCGACGAAGCTGTTGCCGACGACGCGCTCGCCGTGGGTGCCGGCGGTCAGGTGGAAGCCGATCCGGTTGCCGAGCACGAGGTTGTCGACGATCTCGTTGTCGGCGGAGTTCAGCGAGTAGATCCCGCGCTTGTTGCCGACGAACGCGTTGCCGCGGATCGTCGAGTAGTCGATGCGCTTGAGCAGGATCCCGTGGCCGCTGGTGCCGGTGTTGTTCGCGGCGGTGTTGTTCACGACCGCGATGTCCTCCGAGAGCATCAGCGCGTACCCCACGTCGTTGTCGACGGCCGTGTTGTTCGCCAGCCGCGAGCTGTCGGAGTACATGTAGTGGACGCCGTAGCGCAGGTCCCAGAGGCTGTTCCCCCGGGCGGTCACGTTCGAGGCCCAGGAGTAGTAGATCCCGTCCCGGGCGTCGGTGATCCGGTTCTCCTCGACCAGCGTCCCCGCGGTCTTCCAGAGCTGGATCCCGTTGCCGCGGTACGAGCGCGGCGTCACCTCCTCCCGGCCGACGATCGTGTTGTTCCGCAGCACCGCGTCGTCGACGCCGTCGACCCAGACGCCGAACGTGATCGCGGTCAGCCGGCTGTCGGCGACGGTGACGTTCGGCGCGTCGACCCAGACGCCGGCGTCGTTGGTCGACGTGTCCATCCCCGAGTTGCGGATCCACACGTCCCGCACCGTCACGTTCGGGGCCTCGACCGTCAGCACGTCGCCCTCCTGCCCGCCGTCGATCACGGCCCGCGAGTCGGGCGCCGTCGCGATCGTCACCCCCGTGGTGTTGACGACGACGCGCTCGTCGAACCGGCCGCGGAGCAGCACCGTCTCGCCCGGCTCGGCGGCGTCGACGGCGGCCTGGACGGAGTCGAACGACTCGTCGCCGACGGTGGCGACGCCGGACTCGGTCACGGGGTCGAACGCGAAGCCGTCGGGGCGCTCGGCGTCCGCGTCGGCCGCGGGCACCGGCGCCGCCCCCGACGCGGCGGGGGCGAACGTCACCCCCGCGAGCGCGGCGGCCACGACGACCACGAGCGCGACGAACCCGCGTTCGAGTCCGGCGTCGGTCATCAGCGCTGCACCTCCGTCCGGCCGAACCGCTCCCGGAGACGCTCGGGGAGCCCCCGGAGAATCCGGGGGAGATCACCCAGCGTCGCCGTCGAGTCACGGGCCAGCCACGCGACCACCAGCAGGCCGATGGCGGCCACCGTCAGGTAGGCGCCGACGCCGAACCGGGAGTAGCTGGTGATGTTCGCGACCGCGTACTTCCCCCACAGCGGCGGGGTGAACGGGTCGACGCCCATCACCGGCGCGTCCGGGTCGAGCGTGTGGCCCGCCTGGTACAGCCGGTACTGGATGTCCGCGAGCAGGATCGAGAACACGAGCACCGAGCCGACGAGCTGTGCCGTGAGCCCGCGCCGGAGCTTCCGCGCCGTCGGCGCGACCGCCACGAACAGGCTCGTCGCCGCCACGCCGACGAACGCCAGCGGCCCGAACGACCACTCGGGCACGTCGATCGCGTCGGGGTGGGGCTCGTAGTTCGGCGGCCAGAACACCGGGTCCGGGTAGTAGAACCCGACGTAGTGGTTCAGGCGGGCGATCTCGACGTAGTCGCCGCTGATCCGCGGGTATGCGTACAGCCCGAGCGTCAGCGTCTCGGTGGGGTACTGGACCGCGTCCATCCGGATGTGCCACATCGGGAAGAGGAGGGCGGCCACGAGCAGCGCCGCCGCTACGAGCGGCAGCAGCCGCCTGATCTCGCCGAACTGGCTCCGTTGCGGGCGTTCCATGGTCCTAGTCGGCCGGTTCCACGATCATTCGCGAGCGCATCTCCAGGTGGAGCGCGCTGCAGAAGTACGTACAGTAGATCCAGTACACCCCGGGCTCGTCGGCGGTGAACGTCACCTGCCGCGTGTCCTGGGGCGCCAGCGCGAGGTTCACGTCGTGTTCGGGGATCGCGAGCCCGTGGACGATGTCCTGGGTCCCCTCGATGTTGGTCGCGGTCAGGGTGACCTCGTCGCCCTCCTGGACGGTGAAGTCACGCAGGCCGTACTCGCTGCGTTTGACGGAGGCGTACACCTCGACCGTGGAGTCGTCGACGCGCTCGATCCGGGAGTCCTCCTCGCCGACGAACTCCTCGTCGTAGTCCTCGGGATCCCACGTCGTCGCCGGCTCGATCTTGTCCTTGTGGGCGAAGAGCGCGTCGTGGGGCTCGGGGTACACCGGGTGGTCGGCGACGAGCTCCATCCCGCCGGTCTCGTCGTCCTTGTCGTTCCCGATGTAGATGAGCTGGTCGTTGTCGGGGTAGATTGGCCCGACCGGGAGGAAGCGGTCCTTCGAGAGCTTGTTGAGCGCGACCAGCCAGTTCCCCTCCGGCTCGACCGACATCGCCTGGACCGCCTGGATGTGGCCGGGGTTGTAGTGCACGTCGATCTTGCCGAGGATCGGCTCCTCGGAGCCCTTCTCTGCGTCGACGGCCTGTTCGATGTCCCACTTCACGACCTGGGAGTCGATGAACAGCGAGGTGTAGGCGTGCCCGCGGTCGTCGTAGGTCGTGTGCAGCGGCCCGAGGCCGACTTTCGGCTGGCCGACGATCGTGTCCGCGGGGTCGTCGGCGGTCGCCAGCTTCTCGATGTCGATGATGGAGACGGTCGGGGAGAGCTTTCCGGCGACCATCCCGTACTTGCCGTCCGGCGTCACCTCGACGCAGTGGGGCGACTTCGGCGTCGGGATGTACCGCACGATGGGGTCGTCGCCCTCGTTGTGCGGGCTCTCCTTCGTCCCGTCGACAACGGGGACGCCGTTGACCTCCTCGTACTCGCCGGCGTCGACGAGCTCCTGGATCGCGGGCACGTCGAACGCCTTCACGTCGTCCCGGTCGTCCCGGGTCATCGTCTCGATCTCGACGCCCTCCTCGTCGTTGTAGGAGGAGGAGAGCACCCAGCGGCCGTCCTTGTCGGAGTCGACGATGTCGAGCTGGCCATCGACCTCGACCTGCCAGAGCACGTCCATGCTCTCGGGGTCGATCGCCGAGAACACCGAGACGTACTCCTCGGGGTCGTTCACGTTTCGGCCGTCGTTCGGCATCGGCGTCCGGAACTCGCTGTTGGCGAACACGTAGTCGGTGTCCGGGCTCTGGATACAGCAGCCGTGGACCGACTGGACGTTCGGCACGTCGACGATCGCGTCGGTCTCGAAGTAGGTGAGGTTCACCCGGGCGACCCGGCCGTTGGCCTTGTCGTTGACGAAGATGTACTCCCCGTCGTACTTCCCGTCGGTCTCCGAGAGGCTCGGGTGGTGGGAGTCACCCCACGTGTAGTCGCCCGCGTCCTCCAGCATCTCGCTGGTGCGGTCGTCGTGGCCGTACCCCTTCGCGGACTCGCGGTTGAACACCGGGATCCGGGTGAGCTGGCGCATCGACGGGATGCCGTACACCCGGATGTCGCCCGCGTGGCCGCCCGACCAGAACCCGTAGTACTCGTCGTGCTCGCCCGGCGCCACCTTGTGGTCGGGCACGTCGTCGCCGCCGTTCGCCTGGGTGTCCGTGCTGTTCCCCAGCCCGCCCGTGCCCGCACAGCCCGCGAGGCCGCCGACGGCGCCGACGGCCGCGCCCGCCTTCATCACGTCGCGGCGGGTCACGCCGTCGCCCAGCGAGGGGAGCGTCGACTCCGCCTCGGGCGCGTCGGGCCCCTCCACGTCCGCGAGCAGTTCGTTCAGCTGTGCCTCGTGTTCCGCGAACAGCTCCTCGGAATCTTTCCGCTCGGTGCGCTCCTCCTCGTCAGTGTCAGTGTTGGTACTCATCTCAGATCACCCGGACAGTGCCGACCATCCCGTTCATCTCGTGGGGGATGCAGTAGTACTCGTACTCGCCGGTCGTCTCGAACGTGTGTTCGTACGTGCCGCCCTCGGTGACGTTCCCCTCGTCCGGGTAGGCGTCGACGGCCGCCTGTTCGCTGTCGAAGCCGCCCGAGGCGAAGTACTCGGCGCCGTCGGGGATCTCGTCCTCGTACGCCGTCGCCGAGTGGCCGATCGAGCCGACGTTCTCCCAGGTGACCGTCGTCCCGGCCTCCACCTCGATCTGCTTGGGGGCGAACGCCAGTTCGTCGTTCATGTCGACGGTGTCGGTCTGTTCGAACGAGTCGCCGCTGCCGCCGTCGGATTCGGTCGGCGTCGCCGTCTCTGTCGGGGACTCCGTCGACGCCCCGCCCCCGCCACAGCCGGCGAGCCCGATGCCGATACCCGTCGACGCCAGCGCGACCGCGAACCGTCGTCGCGAAATGTCGTCAGTCATGCTCCTACGGGCCGGCGTTGGGGGGAGCAGTACTAGAACCGTCCAGCGGATTCCCACGGGAGTAGAACTCACGAACGCGTTCGGGCGGGGGTTTATCCGTGTGATCCGGACGAACGCGGCGTCGATTCTGTCGGGGTCGTGGGCGTCGAAAACAACGGCGACCCCGGGCTCGATCCGGTCCGAACCCGGCGGCGGTCGGCTCGCGCGCGGTCGGCCGGCGACGCTCGTCCTACCGCTCGACGACGGCCCGCGGCTCCGCCTCCTCCAGCGCCGCGGCGGCGAACTGCTTCATCACGCGCTCCTCCGCGCGGTGGAGCGTCTCGCTCGCCGTCGACTTCGCGAGCCCGACGGCGTCGGCCAGTTCGGTCAGCGAGCACTCCCGGGGCGTGTCGTAGTAGCCGCGCTCGATCGCCGCGCGGACGATGGCGCGCTGGCGGTCGGTCAGCAGCTCCTCCGAGCCGGCAACCTCCTGCTGGAGGTAGTCGACGGTGTAGGCGATCCCCAGCGCCGAGAGCTGGTCGCCCAGCTCGGAGATGGCCTCCTGGGACGCGGTCAGCGTCCACGTCGCGTTCCCGTCGCGGATCTCGAACGGCATCTCCAGCGGCAGCCCGGAGTCCCGCGCGGCCAGCAGCAGCAGCGGGAGGTGGGTCCGGAACTGCACGAGACACTCGTCGTCGCCGCACTGGAGCACCTCGACGTCGTCGACGGAGTCGTGGGCGCGGACGTCCGCGAGCACCCGTCGGGGGTCGGC
>SDGW01000120.1_pt1 | contig 31766 bp, 27 predicted proteins | sample 2873831 | NCBI WGS metagenome assembly SDGW01 (sample SAMN08132700, study PRJNA421101) | hypersaline lake metagenome | isolation source: celular fraction 0.22 microns magnesium sulfate-rich crust from ephemeral... | place: Spain: Penahueca Lagoon, Toledo | collected 2011-07 | reverse complement strand
AACGTCACCGAAGAAGAACCGGTTGACAACGTCACCGAAGAAGAACCGGTTGACAACGTCACCGAGGAAGAACCGGTCGAAGAAGAGCCGGAAGACAACGTGACGATCGACGAGCCGATGGACGAGCTGCCGGTCGACGCTGGTGATCGGCCGATCTTCGTCACCGTCGAGAACACGACCATCGAAAACCTGAACGTCGAGAACGCGAGCATTCACGTGCTCGTCGTCAGCCCGAATATCAGCGCTGACGAGCTGCCGGATGAGATGGAGAACATCACCGACGAGATGCCGGCCGAAGATAACGTCACTGAGGACAACGTGACGGAAGAAGAGCCGTTCGAAGAGAACGTCACCGAAGAGCCGCCGTCGATGGAGGAGAACATCACCGAAGAGAACCTTACGGAAGATAACGTGACCGAGGACAACGTCACGGACGAAGAGCCGGTCGACAACGTCACGGAAGATAACGTGACCGAAGACAACGTCACCGAAGAAGAGCCGGCCGAGGCCACCGTGACGTTCGACAACCAGACGACCGAGGGCGAGACGGTCGTCGTCGCGGAGACCACGCTGCCGAATCCTGGCTTCGTGACGATCCACGACAGCAGCCTCCTCGATGGAGACGCCATCGGTAGCGTCATCGGGACGTCCGAGTACCTCGAGGAAGGAACGCAGGAGAACATTACGGTCACGCTCGACGAACCGCTCGAGGAAGACGAGACGCTGATCGCGATGCCGCACGAGGACACGAACGACAATCAGACGTACGACTTCGTCGAGACGGAGGGTGAAGAAGACGGCCCGTTCCTCACCGCCGAGGGCGAGCCGGTGACCGATGAGGCCCTCGTCACCGTCGAGGAACCAGTCACGGAGGAGCCGGTCGACAACGTCACCGAGGAAGAACCGGACGACAACGTGACTGACGAAGAACCGTTGGAAGAGAACGTCACCGAAGAGCCGCCGGCGATGGAGGAGAACATCACCGAGGATAACGTGACCGAGGACAACGTCACGGAAGACAACGTGACCGAGGAGGAGCCGGTGGAAGCCGAGTCCTTCAACGTCACCTCCCTCGAGGCACCCGACAGCGCCGCTATCGGTGAGAACATCACCGTGACGGCGACGGTCGAGAACCCGACGGACGAGGAACGGACCGAGGCCGTCCAGTTCCGTCTCGAGGGTGACCTCGTCGCCGAGCAGAACGTGACGCTCGAGGCCGGTGCCAGCGAGGACGTCGAGTTCGAGGTCGATACGACTGGCCTCCAGCCCGGCGAATACGTCCACATGGTGCTGACCGACGAGTTCGGCGAAGTCGCGATGATCGAGCTGACGGAGTCGACCGACAACGGCGAGATGAACGAAACCGAAACTGGTCTCAACGAGACCGACGGAGAGGCAGCCAACGAGACTCAGCCCGCGCTTGGGTCGCTGGCCTAAGCGAGGATCACCCTAACCGGACAGCGCGTCTTTTTCCGCCGCTGCGAGACGACCACCGGACACATCACTCGAGCGAACAGTCACGACCGACAGCGGCGCCTCGGTGTTGTGTCGTCCGCAACGACCGGGAGCCGCCGATCGACGAACGATCGCTGTCGCGACGAGGAGTCGGTCCGTTGGCACGGGCGACCGACCGTCGCTATCCGAGGAGCTGATAGAGGCTGCTCGCGGCGACGGCGAGAAAAACGAGCACGCTGGTGAGGACCGGATCGACGCTCGAGACGACTGGGAGGCCGAGCCCGGCCAGCCCGATGACCGCGAGCCCGAGAAGGCAGAGGCCGAGATGAAACAGCAGGATGCGCGAGTGATCGTCGTTGTGGCCGTCGACGTACTGCAGGACCTCGTCGAAATGACGGCCTGGCTGGATCGTCTTTGCATCGGAGTCGTACTCGATGACGGCGTCTTCTTCCAGCTGGGGAAGGTGTGTCTGCTGGAGGGAGACGTAGACGCTCTTGTAGAGATTGTTCGGCACCGGTGACGTATCCGACTCCGCCGCGGCGATCTCGTTTGCGACGTCGGAGACATCGACCTGACCGCCTTCGTCCGCGAGCAACTGGACGATGGCCCGGCGTCTATCGTTACCGAGGATGTGAAACACCTCACTCTCTTCGAGCGGTTCAGTTCTGTTCGTTTGAACTGACATCGATCAGAGAGATAGGGCACCGGTTCTCGAGGGACAGTCCACCACCAACGACCATATCGCCATACTTCTCCCACCACTAACTTTAACTTTTGCAGGTTACGTCGTCGTCCGTCTCGGCCGGCGAATATCGCGCATCTACAACTGATCGTAAGGAGGGAGTACAGTGGCGCCGTGGCGTCCCGTCGCTCGAGGGGGACCGACCGAGACGGGATAGCAGGTGCAGCGGTGGCCGAACTGAACGTTCATCGTCTCCACTATCAGGGGAACACTGGCGGCTCGCTGGACATCCAGAGACGAGCGAAAACGATAGTCGACTGGCGAAGCGAGGGGGACGCGGGCGAAGGGAAATCAGTCGCCGGGAAGGTGACCGCCGGACTGCATCTCTCGATAGGTCGTACAGGACGGGCACCCGTGGACGACGTCGCCGTTGTCACCGAAGACGCGAGCGAACTGCTGCGTAACGTGGGTTCCGCAGTTTCGACACCGTGCGCCGGCTGTCGACGATTCCATGGGTTTCCAGTCGTGTTGTTGAGAGTTCATGGTTTGGGGGTGTACTCGGCCGAGCTTCGTGTGCCGCCGACCGATAGCGGTTGCCCGCTATGACGGATCGGCGGAGCACGATGACATCGCGGCACTCGACCGGGCATCATCGTATCGAGGGGAGCAAACGCGAATAAAGGACGCAGACCGTTCAGCCGGAGAGCGGGCCTGAGAACCGGGAAATAGGCGCTTTCCGGCAGATCTTCGCCGGAAGACGCCCTGCGTAGATGGGGTAGGGGAACCGGCTGGTAACGGCTGTCAAACCGAATTCAGTCGTGTTATGCCGTATTCAGCGTTCAAACGCGGAATTGACGCTTATCGCGAACCGCGGAAAGCCGTTATTTCTCGAGCGAAATACGATCTTACGACGTGGAACGGCGCCGAGAACGCAAATAAGGTACATCGTTATAAAATACCACTATCGCTTACCGATCGGTGTGCGCGAATGTACGGTGGAACCCGGAACGGTGGTGGCCCCACTACCGACTGTCTCGCATCGTCACCTCTCTCGGAGAGCGAACGGCACCTGCCCGTCACGAACGAGTGACTACGACCATGTCAACGCAAGCGAGTAACACGCGATCGGAATCGACTTCCAACCCCGCCGCCCAGCTCGACGTCCTCGGGGACGACTGTGCCCGGACGATCCTCATCGCCACGAGTGAGGGTCCGAAGACGGCGAAAGAACTCACGAGCCGAACTGATAGCTCCTCGGCGACGGTGTATCGACGGATCAACAATCTTCTCGAGAGCGATCTCCTGGCGGAGTGCGTCCGGTTCGACGACGACGGCTCGCATACGACTGCGTACGAAGCGACCGCCGACGTCCTCCGCGTTCGGATCGGCGCGGACGGGATCGAGGTCGTCGTGTCGGATACCGGGGAATAGCCCGCGAGTCGTATCAGGAAACGATCACCGAAACGGTCGAGCAAATAGCGTCGATCGATATCGGTCGGAGAGGGGAAAGAGATGATCTGTACTGCGATTTCCGGCGACGAGTGACTATCCGGCGAACGGAGTGTTTCTCGCGAGTAATATCGTATCAACTAGCAGGTTAGTTGCTGTATGATACGGATAACAAATATCCACTCAATGGAACGGTCAGTGTGATTGAGCAATGCACGATCTGACCGGCTTCCAGCGCGACCTGCTGTACGTGATCGCAGGCGCTGACCGACCGTCGGGGCAGACCGTCAAGGACGAGGTCGAAAAGTACTACAGCTCCGAGATCAATCACGGGCGGCTGTATCCCAATCTGGATACGCTCGTAAACAAAGAGCTGGTCGAGAAGGGGCAACTCGACAGGCGAACGAACTACTACGCGATCACCGACGCCGGGCGACAGCAGATCGAAGAACGGCGAGATTGGGAGGCCCAGTACGTCGACTTTTAACACCCGTCGGGATCCGGAGTCACGGGACCGGACCGAAGGCCGCCGCTTGTAGCGCCCCGTCGCGGCCGCGGGTCGAGCGATCGCGAGGGTCGTGTCGGTAACACGGCCATAACAAAGCACCGATGAGTGCATCGATCCAACGAGAATGGTATCCGTATTGTTCGCACGGAGACGGAGCGCTGCGCAGCGAACGCCGGTGGATCGTCGATGAGTCATCGAACAAGCACCCGGACCGGCGTCGAGATCGTCCGTCGGTATCCGTTCGACCTCGCGGCCGTCTCGTTCGGCGCACTGCTGGCGTACGCGGTCGTGACGACGTTCGGCAGCGACAGTAGCCTGCGACTGTTCGTGACGTTTCCGCTCGCCCTGTTCCTCCCGGGATATGCGGTCGTTTCGGTCCTCTTTCCCGCCGACAAGCGAGCCGCACAGCAATCGACCCGGATCGCAACGGCCGACACTAGCCGCCCCCGTGGAATCGATGCGGTCGAACGCACGGGGCTGGCGTTCGTCCTGTCGCTGGCGATCGCCCCGGTGATCGCCATCGCGTTATCGTTCACCGCGTGGGGCCTGACAACCACGTCGGTCGCGACCGCACTGACGCTGGTGACGGTCGTGACCGCACAGTTCGGCGCCGTCAGGCGGCTTCGCGTTCCCGACGGGGAACGGTTTACCGTCTCGCTGACCGCAGGTCTAGAGCGACTCCGCGGCGACGATACCGGTGTCGCGACGGTTTCGTCGGTCGTGCTCGTTCTCGCGATCGGGATAGCGGTCAGTGCGCTGTTCGTCGGCTTTCTGATGCCCGTGTCGGCGGGCGGCTTTACCGAACTCGCACTCTACAGCGAGGACGAGGACGGTGAAGTGGTCGCCGGCGAACTCCCCAGCGAAGTCGAGGCGGGCGAGTCCGTTCCGTTCATCCTCTCGATCGAGAATCAGGAGGGCGAACAGCGAGAGTACACGGTCGTCGTCCAGCAACAGGTCGTGTCGGACGGCGAGGTCGTCGAACGGACGGAGCTACGGCGGATCGAAGCGAGCGTCGACGACGGATCGACGGGAACCGGCGAGCGCTCTGTCACGCCGACGGCTGGGTCCGGTGAAACCGTCCGAATCGCAGTCCTGCTCTACCACGGCGAGCCGCCGGCCGAGCCGACGATCGACAACGCGGCCGAGGAGACCCACTTCTGGGTAACGGTGACAGACGGGTAGCGGATCGTTCGATCGCGATCGGCGCTCGAGTCTCTTTTCGCGTCGCATCGACGCCAGTTCCAACTCGATCCACTGTCTCCCCATCGGAAGACGATCGCAATAGTAGCCATCAAACGTCACTCCAACCCGATTGAACGACTGAAACGTCACTCCAACCAATCACACGACAGAAGCGCGGTGCGGAGCGAGGAGCGAGCACGAGAACTGCGGACTGCGCGATCGGCGTGAAAATCGGTTCAGTTGCTACGGTAGAGCGCTCGGCTCCGCTCCCGTTCTATCGACAACAGCCGATCGTAGCTCCCCCAGATGCTGTGGAGCGGCGACCGGCGCGGACCAGGTGACGCGGGGACGGACAGTGAGCTCGATGACGGTCTATCGGCTCGCGAGGCCGAGCGAAAGCGTCGTCCCGGGACGGCGTGAGAGATGCTGTGCGGCCGCGAGGGCGAGGACGAGAACGCAGAGTGCGGCGGCAACGACTGGCGCGAGGCCGGCCGAAAGCGGGCCGACGGCCAGTGACGAGAGCACGAAGGCGACGACGCCGACCGACGTCACGCCGGCATAGAGTCGGTGCCACGACCGTTCACCGTCCAGACGTCGGTCGAGGTACGGCTCGAACTGGTCTTCGCTGGGGAGGAGTTCGATCTCGTGTCCGTCCGGATCCCAGTCGACGATACCGTGGTCCTCGAGCATCGGGAGATGTGTCTGGTACAGCGAGATGTAGACCCGCCGGCGCTGGGTTCGGGTCACGTCGTCGGGATCGGCGTCGTTCTCCCAGGCGGCGACCTGCTCGACCAGCGGCGCGAGATCGCAACTGCCGCCCTGTCGTTTGAGGTACTGAACCGCGCGTCGTCTCCGTGCGTTGCTGAATACGTCGAATAGTTCTGCCTGAGTGAGTTCGCTGTCAGCCATGGCTGCCCTCGTCGTGTCGTATCTGGTCCCGGTCCCGTCTGCCGGGTGTGGTCGGATACCTCACAGCACCGTATGCCAGCCTGTGGCCCTTTACTATCGCACGGCTACCCGCACGAAAGGACGTTATACCTGTTAGAAGGCGTGATAGACGCCGAACTCGACGTTTCAGTGGATGTGAGGGATCGACTGGTCGAATGTACCCCTGAGGGTGCCGCTCGCGGCGGGCAGAGCTAATCGGTCTCGGCTATTCTGTAGTTCGCGACTACGGATCCCTCAGGGCGGGGATAACAAAGCCTCGTTACCGGCTGTATCAGCACGATTGCCCACGCGGGTATCGATTCACTATGGAACGAATACGAGACCGACTACGACATCGAGTAGCGGTTCAAACGCGAACTACGGCTCACCAGCGTCGCGTTCGCTCGAAGACGGACTCGAGCGGCAACGGCGGAGGTGAACCGCGATGAGCGAAGCGGTGCGGGAAGTCGTCCGGGGTGACAGCTGTACGATCGACGCCGACGCGACGGTCGGCTACGGCGAGTTCGACGAACCGACCAGAATCGGCGACGACGCGACGATCAGGGCCGGCTCGATCGTCTACGGCGACGTGACGATCGGTGACGGCTTCGCGACGGGCCACGACGTCCTCGTCCGCGAGGGGACCACGATCGGCGACGACGTCCTCGTCGGGACCAAGACGGTCATCGACGGCCAGACGTCGATCGGCTCCCACGTCAGTCTCCAGACGAACGTCTACGTCCCGACCCAGACGACGATCGGGAACAACGTCTTCGTCGGCCCTGGTGCCGTCCTGACCAACGACGAGTATCCGATCCGGACCGACGACGGTCTCGAGGGGCCGACGATCGAGGACGGCGCGTCCGTCGGTGCGAACGCGACGCTATTGCCGGGCGTGACGATCGGCGAGAACGCGTTCGTCGCGGCCGGTGCCGTCGTCACGGAGGACGTGCCGGCGGACAGCCTCGCCGTGGGTAGCCCGGCGACCGTCGAACCGCTTCCCGAGCCGCTGGAGGGGGAGAACCAGCTCGCATGACGGACACCGATCGAACCCCCGAGACTGACGGCGGGACGGAAACGAGCACGGACGGCGGGACGGAGACCGAAGCCTCGGGCGCCGATCTGGCACCCGAAACCGACGCGACGACGCCGGTCCCGATCGCCGACCCCGAACTCAGCGCCGACGCCGTCGAGCGCGTCGAATCGCTCCTCGAGGAGGGGCGGCTCGCCGACGGCCCGGAAGTCAGAGCCTTCGAAGACGAATTCGCGGCGTACTGCGGGACCGACGAGGCGGTCGCGACGTCGAACGGGACGACCGCGCTCCACGCCGCGCTCGAGGCCGTCGGGCTCGAGGACGGCGATGCGGTGATCACCTCGCCGTTCTCCTTCGTGGCGAGTGCCAACGCGATTCGAGTGGCCGGCGGGAAACCCGTCTTCGCCGACATCGATCCCGAGACGTACACGCTCGACCCGACAGAGGTGGAACGCGTCCTCGCGGAGCGCGACGACATCGCCGGCATCCTGCCGGTGCACCTCTACGGCCTTCCCGCGGACATGCCAGCGCTGTGCGACCTCGCCGACGAGCACGACCTGTTCGTCGTCGAGGACGCCTGTCAGGCCCACGGTGCGAAGATCGACGGCCGGCGGGTCGGCGCGTTCGGCGACGCGGCCTGCTTCTCGTTCTACCCGACGAAGAACATGACCACCGGCGAGGGTGGCATCGTCGTCACCGACCGCGAGGACGTAGCCGAGCGCGCTGCGAGCTACGTCAACCACGGCCGCGACGCCAGCGGGACCGGCGGCTACGACCACGTCGACCTCGGACACAACTTCCGGATGACGAGCATCGAGGCGGCCATCGGCCGCGCGCAACTCGAGCGTCTCCCCGCGTTCAACCGCGCGCGCCGGGAGAACGCCCAGTTCTACGACGAGCGGCTCGCCGATCTCCCGCTCGAGACGCCGACGGAGCCGACCGGTTCGCGCCACGTCTACCACCAGTACACGGTCCGGACCGACGACCGGGACGTCCTCGAGGCGAGCCTCGACGAGCGGGACGTCGGGACCGGAATCTACTACGATACCCCGATCCACCGCCAGCCGGCCTACGAGACGGTCAGCACGGCCGCGGCGCGGCTCCCGCAGGCGGAGCGGGCGGCCGAGGAAGTCCTCTCCCTGCCCGTCCATCCGGGCCTCTCCGAACGCGACCGACGGACCGTCGTCCGAGCAGTGCGGGACCACTTCACCAGCCAATGAGTACGGACGAATCAGCGGACGAGACGACCGACGAACAGCTCCGGGCCGGCGTCATCGGCGTCGGCTCCATGGGCGAGAACCACGCACGAGTCTACGCCGAACTGCCGGGCGTCGACCTCGCCGGCGTCACCGACCACGACGATGAGATCGCCCTGCGAGTCGCCGCCGAGTACGACACCGAACCGGTCGACAGAGAGACGCTCCTCGAGCGCTGCGACGCCGTGACGGTCGCCGTTCCGACCCACGCACACTACGAGACGGTGTCGGCCTGTCTCGAGGCGGGCGTCCACGTCCTGGTCGAGAAGCCGATCGCCGGGACGGTCGAACAGGGCGAACGACTGGCCGAGCGGGCCCGCGAGGAAGACCTCGTCCTGCAGGTCGGCCACATCGAGCGGTTCAACCCCGCGGTGCAGACCGTCGAGGAGGTGATCGAGGATCTGGACGTGATCGGCGTCGAGGCAGAACGCCTCGGCCCGCCGATCGATCGGACGGCACCCGGCAACGTCGTCTTCGATCTGATGGTCCACGACGTCGACGTCGTCGGCTCGATTCTGGACGATCAGCCGCACTCGATCGCCGCGACGGGAACCGAAAACGGCCAGTACGCCACCGCGACGATCGAGTACGACGACGCCGTCGCGACCGTGACCGCGAGCCGCGTCACCCAGAAGAAGGTGCGCAAGCTCACCGTCACGGCCCGCGAGTGCCTCGTCGAGGTCGACTACCTCGAGCAGTCGGTGCTGATCCACCGCGACTCCTACCCCGAGTACCTCACCGACGACGGGCAGTCGCGGTATCGTCACGAGAGCGTCGTCGAGCGACCCCGCGTCGACACCGGCGAACCACTCCAGAACGAACTCGAGTCGTTCGTCGAGGCCATCCGAACCGGTTCGGAGCCGGAGGTCACCGCCGAGGACGGCATTCGGGCCCTCGAGACGGTGCAGCTGATCGACCGGCTCGCGTTCGGTCCGCCCGACCATCGCGACGACGAAGCCGACGCCGGCGACGGATCCGCTGAACGGGAGGTGGAAGCCTGATGTCGGAGGCCTCGAGCGAGGAACGCGAGCGCGACGAGGAGGGGCTCTACGGCTCGAGCCTCGGTCCCGACCGACAGCGCGAGCGCCTGACAGCGGGCGAGATTCCGGTCGCAGTCTACGGGCTCGGCAAGATGGGGCTCCCGCTGGCGGCGGTCTACGCCGAGACGACGGGGAACGTGACGGGGGTCGACGTCGACCCGACCGTCGCCGAGACGATCGCCGACGGCCAGAGCCACGTGGTCGGCGAGCCAGGCCTCGAGGACCTCGTCGCCGAGCAGGTCGACGCCGGTCGACTCGCGGCGACGACCGACGGGCCGGCGGCGGCCCAGGCGGCGCGGATCCACGTGATCATCGTCCCGACGCTGCTGGACGACGAGAACGACCCCGATCTGACGACCGTCGAGTCGGTCGTCGACGATATCGCGGCCGGCCTCTCGCCCGGCGATCTGGTGATCGCGGAGTCGACGCTGCCGCCGAGGACCTGCCGAGACGTATTGCAGCCGCACCTCGCGAGCGAGAGCGGCCTCGAGCCCGACGAGTTCGGCCTCGCATTCTGCCCGGAACGGACCTCGTCGGGCACTGCACTGCGGGACATCCGCGGCCAGTATCCGAAGGTCGTCGGCGGCGTCGACGACGAGAGCACGCGAGCCGCCGAGATCGTGTACGACGAGCTCTCGGACAACGAGGTCCACCCCGTCTCGGACGCGACGACCGCGGAGGCGGTCAAGGTGTTCGAAGGGATCTACCGCGACGTGAACATCGGACTCGCGAACGAACTCGGCCGGCTCGCCGACGAACTCGAGATCTCCGTTCGCGAGGCGATCGACACGGCCAACGACCTGCCGATGTGCCAGCTCCACGAGCCGGGGCCCGGTGTCGGCGGCCACTGCATCCCCTACTACCCGCACTTCCTGCTCGGGCAGACCGACGAGCCGCTGGCCGTGACGGAGACGGCCAGACGAGTCAACGACGAGATGCCTGCGGTCGTCGTCGACCGCCTCGAGCGTGAACTCGAGCGAGACGGGACCGACCTCGCGGCGGCGTCGGTCGTCGTCCTCGGGATCACGTACCGACCCGGCGTCGAGGAAACCCGCGCCTCGCCCGCGCTGGGAGTCATCGACGAGCTACGCGAGCGGGACGCGGCCGTCGCGGGCGTCGACCCGCTCGTCGACCCCGCGGCGTACGGGGCGCGACCCGTCGAGATCGACGACCTGTCTGACGAGGCGTTCGACGCGGCCGTGCTCGTCACGCCCCACGAGGCGTTCGACTCGATCGAGTGGGCCGACCTCGAGCCGATGGTCGTCGTCGACGGCCGGGACGCGGTCGACCTGACGGAGACGCCCCATCGGGAGTACGACCTCGCGGGCTCGAGCGACGGGCGGCCGCCGCGGGGCGACCGTGACGGCGAGGCGAGCATCGACCGAGGTGACCCAGAGACGATGAACGCGACTACCGACGGAGGCACGGATGTATAAGGGCAAACGGATCGGCGTCGTCGTGACGGCCTACGACGAGGCGGCTTTCGTCGGCCGCGTCATCGAGACGGTGCCGGCGTTCGCCGACCGGATCTACGCCGTCGACGACGCGTCACCGGACGAGAGCTGGGACGTGATCCAGCGGGTCGCAGAGCGGGTCAACGCCGAGGCGGCGAGTGGCGGGAGCGAACCCGCGCTCGCGGTGACCGACGGCGGCGACGACCGACGCGTCGTCCCCATCCGGCACGAGGAGAACCGCGGGTACGGCGCAGCGGTCAAGACCGGCTACCGGCGCGCCGCCGAGGACGGTATGGACGTCGTCGCGGTGATGAACGGCGACGGCCAGATGGATCCCGCAATCCTCGATCGGATCGTCGACCCGGTCGTCGAGGGCGAGGCCGACTACGCCAAGGGCAACCGACTGCTCAGCCCCGACGACCGCGCGGAGATGTCGACGTTCCGGTTCGTCGGGAACGCCATGCTCACTGGCCTCTCGAAGTTCGCCTCGGGATACTGGTCGATCGGCGACCCGCAGAACGGCTACACCGCCATCTCGCGGGAGACGATCGAGCGACTCGATCTCGAGGAGATCACCGATCAGTACGGCTTTCTCAACCACCTCCTGACGCACCTCAACGTGGCGGGCTGTCGGGTGGCCGACGTGCCGATGACGGCCGTCTACGGCGACGAGGAGAGCAGCATCAAGTACGTACCGTTCGTCCGATTCGTCTCACTCCTCTTGCTCGAGAGCTTCTGCTGGCGGCTGAAGACCCGATATCTGGTCCGGTCGTTCAACCCGGCCGTCCTCTACTACGGGGTCGGGGCCGCCGGTCTGGCCGGCGGACTGGCGGGACTGGTCGGTGCAGTGGTTCGAGCGGCGCGGGGTAGAGAGGGCTTTACGAGCGGGGTCGCCTCGTTCGTTACCGTGTTGCTGGGGCTGGTCTCGCTGAGCACCGCCATCCGACTCGATGCCGAGGCGAGCGAGGAACTCGAGCGTCCGTGCGACGAACACGAGACGGGAGAGCGCGGCCGCCGCGACGAGACGAGCGAGGGTCGCGTTCCGTCTCAGTCGATCGAGTGAGTCACGATATCCTCGCTTTCGCAGGCCGGACACTGGGTGGTGTCGGCCGAGACGTTCGTCCCGCAGTTGCGACACTCGTGGACGACCGTGGTCGACTGCGCGCCGTCGCCGCGTTCGGGCGCTGCTGTGGGGGATTCCGTCCCCGATTCGGATTCGGACCCGGTGAACAGTTCACTGAGCAGTGTGGAGAGACTCATAGAACGGGGGGTTGTCGGATCTTTTCCGGAGATGAGTATAAGGGTTTCGTGACCCGAGATGCGACATTATTTTCCATGATGGTTTTGCCGTTCGCGCTATTACGGGTCGATGCCGACGAGGGCTACGTCGATCGCGACCGCGACTGGAGCACCCGCCTGGTCGACCGATCGAGTCGCTCGACCGTACCGCGGGACCGGGCGACGTCGACGAGCAGGTCGGTGAGATTCACGAGGTCACCGACGTACTCCCGCCGGCGGCGCTGCCACCGCTCGTCGGTCCCGTCGTCGGCGAGGATCTCGAGCGAGCGATCGCGGACCGCGGCGTAGGCGTCGAACTGCTCGGCGAGGCCGGCGCGCTCGAGTTCCCGGAACTCGCCGTACTCGTGGTCGTCGGTGCCGCGATAGCGGAAGGCGGGCGTCCCGAGCAGCGCGGCCTCGGTGGCCATCGTCCCGGTATCGGCGACGAGTAGCGAGGCCTCGGCCATCGCGTCGTGGATGAGCGCGGGGTGAAGATCGTAGGGCCGCGCGGGGAGCTCGCGGAGGTCCATCTCGCCACCTTCGTCGGAGACGAAGACGGTCGCCTCCTCGCTCAGGCGTTCGATCAGCTCGCGGCGCTGTTCGGGTCGGAACCCCTCGAGGTCGGCGTCGTGGAGGGCGTCGAGGGCGTTGAACCGGACGAGAACGTACGGCTCGTCGGGATCGACGTCGAGGTACTCCCGGACATCGCCGCTGGGCTCGAAGACATCAGGATGGAGATAGGCGCACTCCTTGAAGCCGTCGAAGGTGTAGTGGTCGTCGCCGAGGTCGCGGCGAGTCACCTCGGGCGAGATGATACAGTCGGCGAAGGGGCGGGAGACGGTGTGGTTGAAATCGCCCGGTTCGTCGTCGAGGACGAGGACGACCGGCGTTCGCGTGAGCGTCCCGGCGTAGGCCGCGTAGGGGCCGCGACCGAAGACCACGTCTGGATCGAACCGGACCGCCTGGGTCCCGATCGAGAGGAACTGGCCGCCCAGCTCGCGGGCGAACCGGAGCCTCGAGAACTGCTCGGTACCGTGATCGCCGTAGATCCGGTAGGGCATGTCGAAATAGTCGAGTAGGTCGGTCGTACAGGCGTACTCCCGAGTGAGGACGAGCACGTCGTGTCCCGCCGCCTCCAGGCGGTCGACGGCGTTTCGATACAGGTGGACGTGTGCGGGCGTGTTCGCCAAGACGAGGATCCGCATCGCCCTCGGCTACCCGCCGTCGACCCTTTGTAATAGCATTGCTACGGGGGCAATCGACCGGAAATCACCGGATACGCATCGGACATCTAGCTGTACGTGAAGAAAACTCGCAGGGGCCCGCCGGATAACAAAACGCGGCCGGATCGTCTCCCCGCGTACTCGAGATGCACGTCCTCACAGTCACGACGAACGCCGACGCACCATTTATGACCCAGCAGATGGCCGCGCTCGAGGAGCGAGGCGTCTCCTTTTCGACGGTGTCGGTGACTGGCGAGGTCGACGCCGATACGTCTCGGGGACCGACGGACTACCTTCGGACGATTCCCGAGGTCGTCAGGGAGGCGGGGAACGGCTACGACCTGATTCACGCCCACTACGGCCTGACGGGGCCGATGGCGCTCGCACAGGTCCGTAAACCGGTCGTCCTCTCGCTGTGGGGATCGGACGTTCACGGCCCCGTCGCACCCGTCAGCCGGGCGTCGGCACCGTTCTGCGACGAGGTCGTCGTCATGTCCGCGGAGATGCGCGACCTCCTCGGACGGGACTGTACGGTGATCCCGGACGGCGTCGATCTCGAGAAATTCCGGCCGGAGCCCCGGGATCGCGCCAGAAAACGGATCGGCTGGGACGACAGCGACGGGTACGACGTGCTCTTTCCGTACTCACCCGCCCGCGAAGTGAAGAACTACCCGCGAGCCGAGCGCGTCGCGACCGTCGTCGATAACCTCCTCGAGCGGCCCGTTCGACTGCGAACCGTCTCCGGCGTCGATCACGATGCCGTCTCGGATTACATGAACGCCGCCGACGCCATGCTGTTGACCTCCCACAGTGAGGGCTCGCCGAACTCGGTCAAGGAGGCGCTGGCCTGCAACCTCCCCGTCGTCGCCGTCGACGTCGGCGACGTTCGGGAGCGACTGGCCGGCGTCGAACCGTCACACGTCGCCGCGAACGACGAGGAACTCGTCCGTGGACTGCTCGAGGTTTTAGAGCGCGGCGAGCGATCGAACGGCCGCGAGGCGGCCCGCGAGGTGAGTATCGACCGAACGGCGCAACGGATGCTCGAGGTCTACGAGCGGGTCGCGGGGCAGGTGATCGAGACCGAGAGCAGCGACGAAAACGAGCGCGTGGAGGTAGCGGGCCGGCTCGATTGAGGGCGAGACGGTCGACGGTCTGTGACTACCGTATTTCCGCCCGATACCAGTCCATCGCCTCGGGCAGATGCGCCTCGAGCGGCCGGTACTCGTAGCCTAACTCCTCGTTGGCCTTCCGCGACGTGTAGAACAGCCGCTGGGTCGCGAGGTCGGCCATCTGTCGATCGAAGGGGAACATCCGTCGATCGGCGACGGCGTCGACGACCTCGGCGACCGGACCGGCGGCCCTGATGGCGGTCGCGGGAACGCGGATCCGCGCGGGCGAGCCGTCGACGGCGTTACCGATCCGCGAGACTGCGCAGTTATAAGTGAGGTTCTCGCCGCCGAGGATGTAGTGCTCGCCGCTGGTGCCGCGCTCGTAGGCCGCCAGCAGGCCGTCGACCACGTCCGAGATTCCGACGATGCTCAGGCCGCCGGGGAGGTGGGCGGGCATCGTCGGTTCGACGCCCATCGCGAGCAGCTGCGCGGTGAACTCCTCGTCTCCGGGGCCGAAGATCGAGGTCGGGTGGACGGTGACGGCCTCGCCGTCCGTTTCGGCGTACCGGTCGACCAGGTCCTCGGCCTCGGCCTTCGAGGCCTGGTAGGCACCGATCGGCTCGGCCACGTCCGTCTCGTCGGCGAAGTCGTCGTCGCCCTGCGGACGGCGCGTCCCCGACGTGCTGGTGAAGACGATACGGCCCGCGTCGGTTTCGCGGCAGGCCTCGAGCACGCGTTCGGTGCCGTCGCGGTTCACGTTCCAGACGGTCTCGGGACCGGCACTCCAGAGGCCGATCCCCGCGAGGTGGAAGACGGCGTCGGCCCCGTCGACGAGTTCGCGCAGCGTCCCCTCGTCGAAGAGGTCGCCGACGTGCCAGTCGACGCCCTCGAGGTCGCCCCGGTCCGACGTGGGCCGGCTGAGGCCCCGGACATCCCAGCCGTCTTCGAGCAGGCGGTCGCAGAGCCGACTCCCGAGGAAGCCGGTCGCGCCGGTGACCGCCGCGGTGCGCGTCTCGGTCATCGACTGCCCTCGAGCTGCGGCGGGACGGCGTCGCCGGCCACCGCGGCGTACAGTCGGTAGGCGGTCGACACGGCGGGATGCGTCTCGTCGGCTGGCGGCAGGTCGCCGTCGCCGATCCTCGCTCGGAGCCGATCGAAGTCGACGTTCCCCTCGACGGTGACCGGCGGGGCCTCGGGGCCTCGAGCCGTCTCGAGCGCCGCGTCGGCCTCGAGCGAGCGGCCGAGCAGGGAGGTCGCGACGGCGTCGACGGCGGGGGCCGCACCGGCGAAGAGCGCGTCCGCCGCGACGGGGTCGCCGTCGTAGGCGGTGGTCGCGTCGAGGACGACGAGTTCGGGATCGACGGCACGCGTCGCCGCGACTGGCGTCCGTTCGGGGTCGTCGTGCGCGAGGAGTCCAGAGAGCGTTCGCATCGCGCCCGCGACCGGCCCGTCTTCGGTCGGCCGTAGCGACGGAACGACCACGACGGCGCTCTCGGCGAGGCGGTCGGGAACCGAGAGCGCGATCGGGCGGCCGTCGACCGTGCTCACGTCTTCGGTTCGGGGTTCGTCCGTCAGATCGACGAGTTCCGCGTCGAACCGCTCGAGCAGACTCGCGTAGTCGAGGTACGCGGCCGTCCGGCCGAACGCGATCCGATCGTCACTCGCGCCGGCGACGGCGACGTCGGCGTCGGTCTCTCGCTCGAGGGAGGAGACGAGCGACCCGATCACGGCGGGATCGGTTACCATCCCCGAGGAGGGATGGAACGGGTAGTGGGCGTCGGGGACGAGCGTGATCCGGTCGACCGTCGCGAGGGACTCGAGAGCGGGCGCGAGAAGTTCGCGAACGGGCGCCTCGAGCGCGGCCACGCGTGCGTCGATATCGGGTATCCAGCCGCCGCGGCGGTCGGTGGCGTCGATGCCGACCGCGCGGACTCGCGTCGCGGCGGCGTCGTCCGTCGCGTTCGTCTCGTTCGTCGTACTCATAGGGTCACCTCCGGGGCCTCGAGTGGGGTTTCGTCGTCCGCGGCGGCCAGTTCGTAGGCCGTCTCGGCGAGCGCGATCGTGCGCCGGCCGTCCGCCCCGTCGACCGGCGGCCGTTCGTCGGCGCGGATCGCGTCACAGAAGTCCGCCAGCGCGTCGTAGTGGGCCTGGAGATAGAACGTGGGACCGAAGACGTCCGGTTCGTCCCGGGTGAACCGGCTGGCGACGTTCGACAGCGCCGACGTCGCTGCGCCGGCGTAGAAGTTCGCCGGCATGTGGTCTTCGTTGCTGATCGTTCCCGTCACGCCCTCGAGGCGCAGCCGAGTGTTGACCTCCGGCAGCTGTTCCCACTGGTAGGAGCCGCAGTGGAGCGTGATCGTCGTCCCCGTCTCGGGTGCTTCCATCAGCACGGTAGCGGCGTCCTCGACGTCGGTCTCGAGGCTCTTGCCCGTCGACGCGTCCCGGACCTCGAGGTCGCCGAACAGCCACTCGAGGACGTCGAAGCAGTGGACGCCGAGTTCGAACAGGGAACCGCCGCCGGCCGCGTCAGGGTCGAGCGGCCACGACGGCGGCGCATCGCGGGCCGGCGGCCGACCGAGCGGGCCGTCGTTGAGCCGGGTGATCGAGGCGTAGGGAACGTGGCCCACGCCCCCTTCGTCGTAGGCCTCCTTGACGCCGACCACGTCCGGCTGGTAGCGCAGCGTGTGGTCGACGCCGACGGCGATGCCGGCCTCTCGGGCAGTCTCGAGCATCGCGTCGGCCTCCTCGGTCGAGCGAGCGAGGGGTTTCTCGACGAAGACGTCGACGCCAGCCTCGGCGGCTCGCTCGACTGCTTCGGCGTGGAGGAAGGGAGGGAGGGCGACGACCGCCGCGTCGAGTTCCTCCGCATCGAGCAGCGCCGCGTAGTCGTCGTACGTTCGGGAGACGCCGGCGCGTTCGGCCCGGTCGCGGTTCTCGGGGACGGCGTCGGCGGCTGCGACGACTTCGACATCCGACATCGCGAGTGCCGACTTCAGGTGTACCATGCCGATGTTTCCGACGCCGAGGACGCCCAGCGAGAGCGCACTCGAGTCGGTCCATCGATCGAAAAGCGTCAGTGCCATCTGCCCGAAACGGTGCCGGCTGCGTGCTTTGTTATCGTCGGCATACCCCAGCGTGACCGCGAGTAGCGCCACCATTCGGGGGACGGCGGCCGGTCGGTCGACGGACCGGGCGTCAGCTCCAGCTCACTGTCGCCTGCTCGCTAGCGGCCGCCGGTTCCGCCGTTCTGCGTGCGACGTCTGCCATCGTCTCGACGGTGAGGTCGGTCGCGGTACGTTTCCGCTCGAGGTGCGAGAGGATCGCTCGCATGCGTCGGTCGTCCCGCTCGTGCGTGAGGTTGTTCGGGTGCAGCCACATGTGAAAGAGCCCGTCGGTGCGTGCCGCCTCGTCGATCCCGCGGCGAGCGAGGACGACCATCGGATCCTCCCAGATCGACTCCGCGACGGTCCGCGCTCGCCCCTCGAACCCGAAGAGGAACATCGAGGCCGGGACGTTGACCAGGCCGTGCTCGTCGACGGTCGGCTCGACCAGCATCGAGCGATCGCGGATCGTCGAGTCGAAGACGCCGCGGACGCCGTCCCTCGTCGGTGATCGGCCCCGGTAGGCGGTGATGCCATGCTCGGCCAGTACGTCGCGGTGGCCGATGTCGTTGCGCGGGTAGATGAACGAGTCGATCGACTGCTCCCAGTCGGCGGCGATCTCCCGGCAGCGCTCGAGCTCGGCGACGGCGAGTTCCCGGTCCGTCTCCGGGCGGCCGAACAGCACGTGCGAAAAGGAGTGACTGGCGAGTTCGTGATCGGTGTCGGACTCGAGGACTCCCGAGACCAGATCGGGGCCGAATCGGAGGTCCTCGCGGTCCGTCCAGTCGGTTCGCTCGCGCTCGAACCAGCCCTCGGGAGCCGGGTGATCGGCGTGGGTGCCGTCGCAGTCCTCGAGCATGAGGTGGCCGACGACCGCCCACGTCGCCGGTACGTCGAACTCCTCGAGTAACTCGAGCATCGAGTGCCAGCCGCGACGGCCCGATTCGACCCGTTCGGCCGGCGGTTCGGGGAGGTCGTGAAACCCCCACCCGAGTTCTGCGTCGAGGGAAATTACGACGCCGCCCACGATTCCCACCACAGTTGAACGCGTTTCATATCGGGACGGTCGGGTTTAGATGGCTTTGTTATGGGCGACTTGTTCCGACCGCGAGTGGCCGGCGGCGGGCCGAAGGCCGGATACCGCCGGAAAGCAGCCGAACGGCGTCGATGATCCGACAGACGACCGAGCGCCGCTGTTCGACGAGTTAACGCGACCGAACTGAACCGACTCGTGTCGGCCGATGGCTGAAACCTCTCTATAACAAAGCGCTCATCGACCGACCGGCCGGATAGCAGGCGTCTTCGACGTCTCAAAATGTAATCATGAGCGGATCTACAACCCCCTCCGAGCGAGCGTTCGTGCTCGGACTCGACGGCGTACCGTGGAGACTCATCGAGCAATGGAGTGACGAGGGCGAGCTGCCGAACGTCACCCGCCTGCGGGAGGAGGGTGCATCGGGCCCACTCGATAGTACCCGCCCGCCGACGACACCACTCGCGTGGCCGTCGATCGCGACCGGCGTCTGGCCGGACAAACACGGCCTCTACGGCTTCCAGAACCTGTCGTCCGAGTACAGCCACGAGATGTATACCAGCCGGGACCTGGCACAGCCGGCCCTCTGGGACCAGCTCGGGCCGGCACACGTCGGGAACGTACCGATGACGTACCCGGCCAGCGAGATCGACGGCACCATGGTGACGGGCATGATGACGCCCTCGACCGACCGACAGTTCACGGAGCCGCCGGATCTGCAAGACGAGATCGACTCTCGGATCCCCGACTACGAGATCAGTCTCGACTACCCCGAGTACGCCGATCGGCTCGACGACTTCCAGGTCGCCGTCGACGACATGCTCGCGAAGCGACGGAAACTGATGGAGCTTCAGATGGACCGCGCCGGCGACGACTGGCAGCTTTTCTTCTTCGTCTACACCGCGCCCGACCGGTTCCAGCACCTCGTCTGGGACATGGACAAGCTGCTGGCCCACTACAAGAAACTCGACGAGATCGTCGGTGAGGTCATCGACTACACTGACGAGCACGGGGCCGACCTCTACGTCGTCTCGGACCACGGCTTCGGACCGATCGAGGACCTCGTCTACGTCAACCGTATCCTCGAGAACGAGGGCTATCTGGTCCGGCGCGAGGACGAGGGCACTCGGGGGGCGCTCGCGAGTCTGGGCATTTCCAAGGACTCGATCACCGGCGCGCTCAGTCGAGTCGGGATCACCGAGGAGACGCTCGTCCAGTCGCTTCCCCGGCGGCTAGTCGACTCCGTCGCAGAGCAGATCCCCGGCGATCACGCACTCTACGACGTCGATTTCGACCGGACCGTCGCGTTCGTCCACGACACCGGCAACCTGTACATCAACGACGCCGAGCGCTTCGACCGCGGCATCGTCTCGCCGAGCGAGGTGCCACAGGTGAAAGCCGACATTCGGGCCGCGCTCGAATCGGCGACCGACGCGGACGGCGATCCCTTGCTCGAGGTGTTCGACGGCGACGAGCTGTTCCCGACCGACGAGGAGTCGCCGGATCTGGTCGTCGGCGGTCGCGAGACCTACGAATCGCGCAGCACGATCTCGGATTCGGTGCTCGGCGACACCGGCACCTACGACGCGAGCCACCGCAGCGAGGGGATCGTGCTCTGTCGGGGCCCCTCGATCGAGGCCGACGCAACGCTCCGCGGCGCTCGAGTGGTCGACATCGCCCCGACGCTGCTCCACGGGATCGGCCAGCCCGTGCCCGAAAATACCGACGGACGAGTGCTGTTCGACGCGTTCGACGAGGGTGGGCGGCCAGCCCAGACGAAAGTCGAGTGGACGAGCGTCACGCAGACCGAAACCGACGGCGAGGTCGACGAGGACTTCGACGACGTCGAGAACCGGCTCAAGGGACTCGGCTACATGGAGTAACTGCGTTTCGCGAGTCGCTGTGACTACGACTGCCCACGCGGTAGCGAGAGAGTGATCGCGTTGCCCGTCTCGGTGCGTTCGAACGCGATGTGACCGTCCGAGAGATCGACGACCCAGTAGACCAGCCACAGCCCCAGCCCGGACGTGTGGTAGACGTCGTCCATCTTCCAGTCGCCGGTCAGCACGCGGAACTCGACCTCCGGAATCGGCGGACAGCTGTCTTCGATCGTGATCTCGACCCGGTCCTCGCGAGCGCCGACGGACACCGACAGCGCCGGCAACCCGTCCGGATCGTGCTGGATGGCGTTCTCGAGGAGTTCGACGACGGCCAGTTCCACCTCGTGGAGCGTCCGGGCGACTGCCGCGTCGGGGGCGGTTAGCTCGACCGTCACCGACGGATGCTGGTCGCGAATCGTCTCGATTGCCTCGGACGCGACCGGGACGAGGTCGATCGCTTCCGGCGTCGTCCGCTCCGTGAGGAGATCGATTATCTCGCGCTGTTTGGCGGTGCTCTCGAGCAGTTCACGGCCCTGTCGGCGGATGATCTCGGCGCGCTCGCTCGCGGACTCGTCGGCGTCTCGGGCGATACACTCCGCGTTTCCCATGATGACGGCCATATCGTTTCGCAGGTTGTGTCGGAGGAGGTTGTCCATGACCGCGAGCTGGCGCTCCCGACGGCGGCGGTCGGTGATGTCCCGCGAGAAACCGACGATCTTGACGACCTCGCCGTCGTCGCGGATCGGGACCGCCCGCACCCAGACCCAGCGGCTGTAGTCCGTCTTCGGATTGGCCCGATACTCGATGTCGACCGATTCCCCCGCCGAGGCGCGGGCCATCGCCTCCCGGACGCAGTCGACGTCGTCGGGGTGGACGACCTCGAGGAAGTTGTGCGGATCCGCCTCGAGCGCATCGACGGGCAGGCCGAATACGTCCTCGTACGCCGGGTTGACGAACAGCAGTTCGGTCCAGTCGCCGTCGAACATCCACAGGACGTCGCCCACCGTGCCGGCGATCGTCCGCAGTCGGCTCTCGGCGTCGTGGCGTTCCCGTTCCGCGGTGACCCGTTCGGTGATGTCTCGCGAACTGACGACGTAGCCGTCGAGGGCGTCGTCGGGCGGATCGGTGAACCGGCTCTCGAGCCACACCCAGCCACCGCTCCCGGTGGCGTGTCGGTACTGAACCGTCGCCGAGGACTGGGCCGACGCACTGACCTGATCGAACTGCTCCGTGACCGCTCGTCTGTCGTCCGGATGGATGAACTCCATCGCGCACTCGTCGACGAGTCGCTCCGGTTCGAACTCGAGGATGGACGCGCTCGCCTCGTTGACGTAGACGTAGGTACCCGCGTCGTCGACGACGGCGAGCTTGTCCTGAGCGTACTCGAGCAGGACCGAGGCCAGGTCGTCGATTTCGGGGTCCATTGGGAGAGACGCTAGTACTTCACGAGTGGTGACGAAAAGAGTGACGGCACGGCTCTCAGTCGTCCGCCGGCGACCGGATACGACAGCAGCCGGCCGCTGAGTGACCGTTCGAGACCTTTTGGCCCCGTGCGTCTCGTCGCGATCAGTCGGCCGAAAACAGGTCGTCGAACAGCGCGACCACCCGGCGCTCGACCTCGTCCCGGATCTCGCGGACGCGCTCGGGGTCCGCGCCGTCCGGATCCGGAAGTGCCCAGTCCCGGACGTCCACGGCGGTCTCCGCGTCGCCAAGATCGAGGGTCGAACAGCCCATCGTCGCGACGGCGTTACAGCTTCGCAGGTCCGCGGACGAGATCTCGCGGGGCGTACGCTCGGCGAGGTCGACCCCCGCCTCGCGCATGACGTCGATCACTTCGTCGTGGACCGCCTCGGCCGGGTTCGTGCCGCCAGTCAGGATCTCGACGCGGTCCGCGAGGCCTCGCCGGTCGCGCTCGCGCTCGGCGAACGCGGTCGCCATCTGCGAGCGCCCGGCGTTCTGGACGCAGACGAAGGCGACCTGGACGCGACCGTCGCTCTCCTCGTCCACGTCGCTCATAGGGACACCTCGCTCGGCGTTCGAACGCCGTCGATATCAGCGGTCGTGCGTCCACCAACGGTGGACGCGGTATCGATTCGATCGGTCGTCGGGTAGGTCGATTTTAATTGCATGGGTACTCGTTTCGTCAGTTGTCAGTCGTCGGTCGTCGGTTCGCCGATCGCTCGCTCGAGTCCGCCGGTCGCCCCCGCCAGTCGAACCGTCGCTGGAAGTATAACGCGACGTTGACGAGCGCGAGCAGAACGGGAACCTCGATGAGCGGGCCGACGACTGTCGCGAACGCTACGCCGGAACCGACGCCGAACACCGCAACGGCGACGGCGATGGCGAGTTCGAAGTTGTTCGAAGCTGCGGTGAAGCCGATGGCGGTGGTCGTCGAGTAGTCGGCACCGATCCCTCGGCCCATCCCGAAGCTGACGAAGAACATCACGACGAAGTAGATCGTCAGCGGGACGGCGATCAGGAGCACGTCGCCCGGCGCGGTGACGATGGTCTCGCCCTGCGTAGCGAACATCACGACGACCGTGAAAAGCAGTGCCACGAGCGTCAACGGGTCGATCGTCGGGACGAACTCGTCGTCATACCACTCCTCGCCCCTGGCCCGTGTGCCGACGAAGCGGGTGAGGATCCCGCCCGCGAAGGGGAGGCCGAGGAAGACCGCGATTGCGAAGAACACCTGTTCGGGTGAGACGTTGAACGTCGTAATCTCGGCGGCGAGAGCCTCCATCCCGAGCAGCGGCGGCAGGACGAGCGCGAAGAACCAGACGTACACCCCGTAGGTGAGGATCTGGAAGAGGCTGTTGAACGCGACGAGGCCGGTGACGTATTCGGTCGACCCCTCCGCGAGTTCGTTCCAGACCAACACCATGGCGATACACCGGGCCATCCCGATGAAGATCAGCCCGAGGAAGTACTCGGGACGGGCCGGCAGGCCGGGGACGAGCCCGCTGAAGAAGACCACCGCGAGCCCGAACATCAGCGTCGGCCCGATGAGCCAGTTCTGGACGAGGCTCAGTCCCAGCACCCGCCAGTTGCGAAAGACCGTCGGGAGCTGCGAGTAGTCGGCCTTCGCCAGCGGGGGGTACATCATCGCCACGAGCCCGATCTCCACGAGGTGGAGGTCCCGGATCGGCCCGGTCACCGACGGCGCGACGTGGCCGAGACCGACGCCGACGACCATCGCGGCGAAGATCCACACGGTGAGGTACTTGTCGAGGAGATCCATCGAGCGCGGATCGCCACAGCTCTCGCAGCCGCAGTCCGGGCCGTGCTCGTGAGCCCCGGCGTTAGACATTGGTCACGCACCCCTCGAGGACGGTTACGAGCGCGACCGCGCGGTTGGTCGCCCGGTACTTCTTCCAGCGGCCGTCCTTGCGTCCCTCGGCGAGTCCCGCGTCGACGAGCGCGGAGAGAGCGTGGCTGAGACCGCTCTCGCTCGCGTCGACGACGGCGTGGAGTTCGCAGACGCAGAGTTCCTCCTCCGCCGCCACCAGGGCGCGGACGAGCGCGTACCGCGTCTCGTTGGCCAGCGCCGACAGCACCTCGAGTTCGGCGTCGATCCGCGCTCGCCCGACCGTCGCCTCGAGCGCGTTCAGTTCCTCGAGTCGCTGGTCGACGTCCTCGTCGCAACAGGCCTCGAGTTCGTCCTCGAGGTACCGGCGCAATCGATCCGTGGCTTGGGCCATCGCCAGCCAGTTTCAATTCTATTCAAGTATAGCTATCGGTCCGTTTTCGACACGAGCCTATTCGCCAAAATATCGGGCTTAGACCTCATATCTGGTTCGGCAAAGAGAGATAATTGAATGAAATCTCAAATAAGGTCGCAAGCTCTCGAGAGAGCAACGGCTTCGCGAGCCGCTCGAGCGCGAAAATCGGTATCCCGGACGGACGCTACCGTTCGGACCTGACGAATCGCAGTCCCGTCTTCGCCGTCTTCCAGGCCGGATAGGCGGTGTTGTAGACGCTCGTCGGTGCGTTTCGCGCGCCGGCCCGGAGGAGCCGGTGGGAAAGCGGCGGACCGGACGTCGAGATCAGCTCGTCCAGATCGGCGTTCTCGAGCCACTCGAAGAACGCTTTCTCGGCCGGCGTCGACGGCTCGGTCTCGCGCGCGCGATCACGAATATCCGCCCACATGTGACGCTCGTCCTGGCCCAGCACCCAGTCGCCGCGCTCGAGGGAGCGCCGGAGATTGCGGTAGTCGTCGTCCGAGAACGGATAGCCGTGCTGGGCCGGCTCGAGGCCGGCCAGCCGGAGGCCGACGGCGGTGCGGTAGCACTTCTCGCACTCGCCGCAGTTGCCGTCCATGCGGTCGTTACAGGTCTGCAGTTGCAGGTCGGGGTCCTCGTTGCGGACGTAGTCGGCGATGACGTCGAGTCGCTCCTGTCGGGTGAGGTCGTACGAGTCGTGGTGACACTGCGTCCCGGCCCACCGGACGCGATCGTCGATGTCCGGCCGAGAGCCCCACTCGAGGTCGATCCCGTCCCAGTGGGTCGCGGCGACGTAGAGGTCCTCCATCCCGCGTGCGTAGGCCATCGGGGCGCAGAGCCCGAGCAGGCCGAGCCCGTGGCCGACGGAGCTGTACCAGCCGCCGTCGACGTAGCGTTTGTAGTGGGCGAGCAGCATGGGATGATCGAGGAACGAGAGCATGTTCGACTCGACGAAGGCGGTCTCGCAGCCGTGGTCGTCGGCGAAGTTCGAGACGCGCGTACGCAGTGCGTCCCACTTCCCGTCGTCGGCGGCGTCGGGCGTGATCGTCCACCCCCGAATGCTGATCAGCGTCGGTGACTCCTCGCGGTGGCGGACGTACGAAGACGTCGAGTCGACGCCGCCAGTAAATAGCAGGCCGCTCTCTCCGTTCGGCTCGGGATCGGGCTCGATCGTCCGGCATGCGTAGAGGGTCCCACCCTCGAGGAAGTCGTGCATCTCGCAGAGGGACTCCCGGACGTCGTCGAGCGCCCGGGCGAACGTCGCGTCGACTTCGTCGACGTAGACGTCGGCCCCGTTGGCCCACGCGACCGGACAGACCTGCGCGAGGACGGGAATCGCGAGGACGCCGTCGGGGACGTCGTCGATCGGGACGTCGTACTCGGTTCGAAACTGTTCGTCGGTGAAGAACCGCTCGAGGTCGCTCGAGGCACGTACCGAACACTCGAGGGTTCCGCCGTCGGTGGAGAGGTGGTCGATGAGGATCGATGACATAGGTGAGTGGCGTGTCGGTGTATCGATCGGGTGGATCACGACCGGCTACAAAAACCACCAGAACCGTTGATCGATCGGGAATCGAGAAATCGACCGATAGCTGACTGTACGGATTGGTTAGGGACGGCGTATATCCAATACGGACGCGCTAGGATCTGTTTTCGGGGGTAGGAGCTGTATAACAAACGGCGTCAGCGCCGAGGAGTGAGCCAACACATGCATGTCGGGATCGACCCGGAGGAATCCGGTGAGCGACCATGAAACGCTCGACGCTGAACGCGACGGTCGCGGTCGGATTTATCGCCGTTGCGATCGCGATTCTCGTCGCGCGGGCGAATCCGGCGACCGCCTACGAGTCGTCCGTGTACGCGGGCACGCCGACGACCGTCTGGCTCGGGTTCGCGCTCGCGCTCGCGATCGCCGTCGGTACGTCGCTCACCTGCCGCGGTCGCGAACAGGGACTCGGCATCGGTCTTGGCGGGTTCACCGTCACGGCCATCGTGAGCCTCCCCGTGATCCGGAACTACTACTTCGCCGGGATGGGCGACGCGCTCAGTCATCTGGGCTGGACGCGGGACATCGTCACCGGTAGCACCGCCCCCCACGAACTGTTCTATCCGGGGCTCCACACGATCGCCTCGACTCTGCACTTCCTCGGCGGGATGTCTGTCGAACGCGGCCTCCTCGTCGGTATGGTCCTCCTGTTCGTCCCGTTCGTGATCTTCGTTCCGCTCGTCGTCCGCGATATCACTGACAGTGGCCTCGCGATCGGCCTCGCCGCGATCGTGTCCTGGATCGTCTTGCCCGTCAACAATATCGCGACCTTCATGGCCGTCCACACGAACTCGAACGCCCTGTTCGTCGTTCCCCCGGTCGTCTTCGCGGTCGTCGCGTACCTCCGGCGGCGGTCGACGATCGAGCGGCTCCCGTTCGGCGTCTCCCCGTTCAGCGCGCTCATCTTCCTGACCGGGCTCGCGCTCCTGTTGATCCATCCACAGCAGATGTTCAACGTCGTCGTCTTCATCGGCGCGATCAGCGGCATCCAGTTCCTCGCGCGCCGGCGCTTCGACGACCATCCGATGCTCGAACATCCGACGACCTACGTTCACACGATCTCGCTGGGTGGGCTGTTCGGCCTCTGGGCGCTCGGTAACGAGCGGTTCAGACAGGCCGTCCTCGGCCTCGTCACCGGCCTGCTTTCGCAGGACATCGGTGGCGGGGAACAGGTCGACCAGCAGGGATCGTCGCTGACCGAAATCGGCGGAAGCCTCAGCGATATTTTCGTGAAGATGTTCCTCGACAAAGCGATCATCGCCCTCATCGTCGGCCTGTTCATACTGGTCGTCTGGCTCGGCCGCTCGAGTCTCGACGCCGAGGCGAGGTCCTACGTCAACTACTTCGCGCTCGCGTTGTTCCCGCTGTTCGGTATGTTCCTCGTCTACTTCCTCGGAACGCCGAAGATGGCGTTCCGACAGATGGGGTTCATCTACGTTCTCCTGACGATTCTCGCGGGTATTGCCCTGGCCCAGCTCGTCGGCGGCCTCTCGAGGACGATCACGACGCCCGGCGCGAACGCGGTGGCGGCGCTCGTGCTGGGCGCCTGTCTTGTCCTGGGACTGATGACGCTGTTCTCGTCGCCGCTGATCTACAAATCGAGCCAGCACGTGACCGAGAGCATGATGAGCGGCTACGAAGACGGACTCGAGCACGGTGCCGAGGACGTCCCGTACGCCGGAATGGGGTACGACCCCTATCGCTTCGATCACGGCATCAACGGCCTCGCCGGCGGCGACACGCTCAGCGGCGCATCGACGGCCACCGGCACGGTCAACGACACCGTCTTCTCTGACGGCAACTACACCGGGGCCTATCCCACCGACGAGTACTACTTCGTCGTCACGGAGTGGGACAGGACGCGGGAGATCCAGGTCTACGAGGAACTCGACTATAGCCGCGCCGCGGTCGAGGGACTCGAGAGCGAACCGAAGGTGAACAAAGTGATCTCGAACGACGAGTTCACGATGTACGCGATCGACAGCGAGCCGTAACGGTCGCGCCGGCGCTCCGTCTCCCTTTTCGGCCGCTCGTCAGGGGCCGCCGCGTCACTGAGCGCGAGATCCGCGCCAGTTCTGCTCGCTCGGTGGAGGTGACTACCCACCGCTCGCGATTGCTCCCGGGCGAGAAATGAGCCGGTAATAGTCTATTACCGGCCGGAATCGTCTGTTACGATCGGGTGAAACAGTAGTCAGTCGGGGCTGGGACGCCTGACGCACTACCTTCGGAGAACACCGCCAATTCGGTTTCTATCCGGCTATATGCTCGTATTTCCTTCGCAAATACGGGATTACAGCCGGAGACGTACGGAGTCGTGATAGTCGTATATTCGATACTAAATACGGGTAGATTGTTCCTCTCTCACCAAAGTTAGAAATATAGTCTGTAAATTTAAGCCATGGCGGCAAGAAAAAGTTTATGAGCGTAAGCCGGTGTTACAGAGATGTATGGCGCAGAACCCCCGTACGTCCGAGACGGATTCAACTCCGACTACAGGCCGTAACTCCGGATTAACCCGCCGTAACTACGTTCGCTCGCTCGCCGCGGTGGCGACCGCGACGACCGCACTCGGCGGAGCCGGCGCAGTCTCGGCCCAGGGCGACTACGAGGTCATCAAAGCCCAGGGACAGACGATCACCATCGGCGCGGGTGAGACCTGGGAGAACAAGCTGATCGATATGACGACCGGTGAGGACATCGTCATCACCGCTCGCGATACCGACTGGACGATCCGCAACATCGGTTTCAAAGGCGAGAACACCTCCGGCACCGGCACCGCCACCTTCGGCGTCGCCGACGCGAGCGGAGGAACGAGCACCGTCGAAAACGTCTACCTCGGCGATGGCTCGAGCACGGGTAACTCCAACCCGAACGGTCACGGGCAGACCGCCTTCTGGGTCGCCCCCGACCACTCCGGTCACATCGACTTCAAAAACGTCAACATCCAGAACTTCGCGGACAACGCGATCTACGGCTCCGCGCCCGGCAGCAAGGGCGGCGGCACGATCCACATCGACAGCAGCTACGCCGCGAACTGTTACGTTTCGCACTTCCGGCTGGCCACTGAAGGCAGCAAAGTCACGAACTCGAGCGTCTACGTCGACAGTAGCGAGGGCTACGTCGGCCGCGGTATCTGGGCGTGGGCCCCCGGAACGATCGAGGTCGCGAACTGTCAGATCGCGATGAACGGGCAGAACAACGCCATTGTGGCCGGTGCAAACGGGAACCCGACGGAAGTCGTCGTCGAAGAGAGCGACTACGACGACAAAGCAGGCATCGCCGAACACGCCGGTTCGAACGTCAACCTCGGCAAGAACGTCGGAACTAGCCCCGAGGCAGTTATGCCTGACGGCGTCCCGACCTCCCCGGAAGAAGCCGCATCTGGCGCTTCGAACTAACTCCGCTTCTGAGACGACACCGCAAATACGGACCCAGCTGACGCGACGTTCTCCATCATCGACTCCCGCTGACGCGACCCCCCTCCCCAGCGCGGATCACCGCTGATCCCTTCCACGATCCGTGCCGGCACGTTACACAGTTCGGTTTTTGTTTTCCCACCGAGCCGAGATACGTCTCGCGTAACTCGGCTGCCGCGTGCTCGGGTAGCTGTGATCGACTGGTCATACGGTGGGTAAAATCCTATTACCAATCGCCAGTCCTCGAGTTCGAGCGGATATCAATACTCCTTGCGCGGTAATACTGTATTACCGTCAGGGACAGGGATATATTACGCATATAAAATTCCAAGTCCATTACCCACATAATCATCTATGAATTCTACAGACAATAGGTACAGTCTGTAAATTTTAGGCTACTAAATTGGGAAAGTTTATTTAGGTAGTCTCATATTACCTGATTGCATGGCACGCGACCTTTCGGAACTGGATGACGAGTCGTCGGTCTCTCGTGACGAAGAGACGGTCGACGACGATGGTAACAATGGATTACTGCATCGGCGATCGTATCTGAAACTGGCCGGCGCGACGACAGCCGCCGCAACGCTGACAGGAACTGCGAGTGCGGCAACCGACGACTACGAGGTCATCGAGGCCCGCGGGCAGACGGTCCGGATCGGCCGAGGTGACACCTTCGAGAACAAACTGATCGACTTCACCACCGGTGAGAGTTTCCTGCTCTACGTCGAGGGCGCGAACTCGGTAATTCGAAACATCGGGTTCAAGGGACTCTACCGGGGTAGTTCGTTCATCATCTCGATCAAGGCCGGGCAGGGCGACATTCTCTTTGAGAACATCTATCTCGGTGATGGCGCGACCAAAGAAGGTGAAGATTTCGTACACGGCCCTGGTGCCGTGTTCATGCACCGCGGCAGCGAGGCGGACCTCACCTTCCGTCACTGCAACGTTCAGGGGTTCCCGAACAACGGCTTTTACTGTTCGAACACGCCCTACGGCGGTAGCGTTCGCTTCGAGAGCTGCTTCGGCAAGAACAACGGCGTCACCACCTTCCGGTGTGGGAGCGAAGACGACGAGATCGTCAACTGCGTCGCCTACAACGACAACACCGACTACGGACGCGGCTACGGTGGCTACACCGAGACCAACGGCCGCCCCGTCTGGGTCTGGAACGGCGGCACCGTGACGATCCGCGACTCGCACTTCGCCGACGGCCCCTATCCGTACGCGCTCGTGGCCGGCGCGAACGGCTCCCCCGGAAGTGTCGACTTCCAGAGCGGCGGCTATCGCGGCACGATCCAGCGCGCGAGCGGCTCGACAGTCTCGATCGGCAGCGACGTCTCTCAGAACCCGGACCTCTCGATTCCCGACGGCGTCCCGACATCGGCCGAGGAAGCCGCATCTGGATCCGGAAGCACGGACTCGAGCAGTTCCGGTAGCACGGATGCGAGTGACGAACCGGACCTGCCGAACCTGCTGCTCGTCGACGGCAGCCCGTCGGACGCGACGCGATACGAGTTCACCGTCGGCGGCGAGATCGAACACTCTAACTACGAAGGGGCCTCGATCGACGCCGAAGATACGATCAACGGTTCGACTGTGCAGGGGAGCGTCGCCGACTGGAAAGACGCCTTCCGCTATTCGGGCGAACTCGAGGAACTCACCGTCGACGGCCCCGGTTCGGTGCTCGTCAACGGCGAGGCCGTCGATCCAGCAGACTACGGCAAAGAGCTGCCCCACGTCCTCGAGGTTGCAGGTCGCGGGACGCCGACGAGCTACGAGATCACGGTCGACGGCACGATCGAACTCGCCTCGACCGACGAGCCGGCAACGGAGGCGACGACGATTTCGGGCTCGACCGTCCAGAGTTCGCTCACCGACGAAACCCAGACCTTCCGATTTTCGGGGACGCTGACGGACATTACGTTCACCGACGGCGAAGCTGCCGTCACGCTCGACGGCGAACAGATCGATCCGAGCGAGTACGGCGACACCGAACTGCCACCCCACGCGCTCGTGATCGACGGCGTCGATACCGACGGACCGAGTACGTACGCCCTCGAGATCGACGGCACGGTCGTCAAATCGACCTATCGGGACGCCTCGATGGACGATAGTGACGTCATCGACGGGACGACCGTTCGCGGCGGTGTCAACAACTGGATCGACGCTTACTGGTTCGACGGCGATATCACCGACTTCCGACTTCACGGCAAAGCGAGCGTTGATGTTCAGTACAACGCGCGAAATCACTAGCGAGTGTCAAAATAGCACACCGCTATCTCGGCAGTGCGTTCCTCCTCTCGGAGCCCGTCATACGGACTCCTGTCAGTCAGTGCCGGCGCACCCACACGACGGGCTGTGGGTGCGCGGGGCACAGTGACAGCGGACCGTATCAAAAGGCCCCCGCGCCGAGAACAGCTGCTGGCACGCGACTGTTCCGGTACTGGATGACGGTCGTCGGGAGCCGTTCGA
>SDGW01000167.1_pt1 | contig 31943 bp, 34 predicted proteins | sample 2873831 | NCBI WGS metagenome assembly SDGW01 (sample SAMN08132700, study PRJNA421101) | hypersaline lake metagenome | isolation source: celular fraction 0.22 microns magnesium sulfate-rich crust from ephemeral... | place: Spain: Penahueca Lagoon, Toledo | collected 2011-07 | reverse complement strand
GCGTTCCTCCCGCTATCGGCGTTGCCGGAGTGGATTCAAACGGTCGCGACGCTGAACCCGATCACCTACGGTGTCGACGCGACCCGCGCGGTGATGCTCGGCGAGGACACGATGACGGTGGTCGAAGTCACCCGCTTCGGCGGGCTGTGGGATACGCTCGTGCCGGCGCTGGCCGTTCTCGCCGGACTCGCGCTCGTTTTCGGCTCGGTCGCGATCTACGCGATCGGCCGCGCTGCCAGCGCCGACGTTCGGTGACGCTCCGACGATCAGCGACGCCCGGCGTCGCCGTGGGAACAACCGACACCGTTTAGCAGTCCCCCGGTCGTATGGATCGCTATGGATCAGTCGGGGTTCGTCAAGCTCTCGCTCATCGGGTTCGCGCTCCTGGTCGTGAGTTTCGTCGTCCGCGGACTCGCTCGGATCGTCTTCGCGGTCGAAACCGCGAACCTCCTGCAGGCACCGCTTGCCGTCGTCGGCTTCGGGCTGTTCGTCTACCTGTTCGTCAGAGCGACGCTCGACTTCGTGGGCCTCTGGTCGATCGAGCGTGGGGAGACATGAGCGGAAGGAAACCGTTTTTCGCCCGCCGTGCGAACGCTGCGGCATGACAATCGACGTGCAGGCGATTTCCGATCTCGGGCCGGACGATCGCGCGGCCTTCTTCGAGCGCGACGCTGGCATCGAGGCGGTCAGAGAAGACGTCCGCGACATCGTCGACCGAGTCCGTACTGAGGGCGACGTCGCCGTCCGTGAGTTTACGAGCGAGTTCGACGGCGTCGAAGTTGGCAACCTTGAGATCACCGACGAGTGCGAGCGTGCTGCCGACGAGATCGGCGACGAGCACCGAACTGCGATCGAGACGGCCGTATCAAACGTCCGTGAGTTCCACGCCGCCCAACTGCCCGAAGACTGGCAACGAGAGTTCAGCGAGGGACGCACGCTCGGGCGGCGCTTTCGGTCGCTCGAGCGCGTCGGCGTCTACGTCCCCGGCGGCTCGGCGGCCTATCCCTCGAGTGCGATCATGGGGATCGTCCCGGCAGTCGTCGCCGGCGTCGACCACGTGTCGGTGGTGACGCCGCCGGCCGACGAGCTGAATCCGGTGACGCTGGCGGCGATCCACATCGCAGGTGCGGACGCGGTCTACAGCGTCGGCGGCGCACAGGCGGTCGCGGGCCTGGCCTACGGAACGGAGACGATCACGAGCGTCCAGAAGATCGTCGGCCCCGGCAACAAGTGGGTGACCGCGGCCAAAGCCGAGGTTCGGGGCGACGTCGAAATCGACTTTCTCGCGGGCCCGAGTGAGGTCATCGTGGTGGCAGACGAGAGCGCGGACCCAGCGTTCGTCGCTGCGGAACTCGTCGCTCAGGCCGAACACGATCCAAACGCCTCGGTCGTGGCCGTCACGGACGACGAGGCGACCGCCGAGGCCGTGGCTGCAGCCGTCGAGGAACAGGTTGACGACCGCGACCGCAAGGAGATCATCCGGGAGGCGCTCGCAAACGACGCGAGTGGGGTCCTCCACGCGCGCTCGATGAGCGAGGCGATCCTCTTTACCGAGGCGTACGCCCCCGAACACCTCTCGATCATGGCCGACGACGACGAGGCGATCCTGGAACGGATCGATAGCGCAGGTAGCGTCTTCCTCGGGCCGAACACGCCCGTCGCGGCCGGCGACTACGCCAGCGGCACCAACCACGTCCTGCCGACCGACGGTGGGGCGCGCGTGACCGGCGGACTCTCGGTCGAGACGTTCCTTCGGTCGACGACAGTCCAGCGCCTTTCCGCAGATGGGCTCGCTGAACTGGGCGAGACGATTACCACTCTTGCCGACGCGGAAGGACTCGAGGCCCACGCCGCGAGCGTCCGACTCCGACTGGACGACGAGACCGACCGCTGACGGGTGGTAATACACTATTGATCGGCTCGAGACAGGTTACGAAACCGCATATCGGTTTTACGTAGCTGGACCACGGAGTAGGCAGTGAGATGGAACCGCGTGTCGACCCGATGGACGGGCGCGTCCTCGAGCGTAACTACGATTATGCACAGCGGAACGTGCGGCTCCTCTCGATGTGGTACGACTGCGAGCTCGAACGGATGCTCGAGCTGCTGGCGAAACACGATATCGAACTGTCGCGAAACGATCGACAGCAGTTCGGTGCCTGGTACCGGGTACTTCGATAACGCTCGAGCCGCTGTCTGTCAGTGCACGCTCATCGGACGACCCCACGATCAGCGTGAAGCGGGCCAGTTGGGACGAGAGTCGAACGGCGGTCCCAGACAGCGTTGTAACCAGATGTGGCTAGACACGCTACCTTCGGAGGGCGTCACAGTTAACATCGTTGCGCCGGAATGGGATGGTATGAGCACGGACAGTATGGACGGCGGGGAGGCTGATACGCGTCCGAAGATTGAAGTAACCGAAGACGCGGCCGAGCAGGCCATTTCGCTGCTCGAGGGCGAAGGGCTCGATGTGTCGGAAGCGGGCCTCCGGCTGTTCGTCCAGCAGGGCGGCTGTGCCGGTCTCTCCTACGGGATGCGCTTCGACGACGCACCCGACGAGGACGATACGATCTACGAACACCACGACCTGCGCGTCTTCGTCGATCCGGCGAGCCTGAAATACATCGAAGGCAGCGTCCTCGACTACGAGAGCGGGTTGCAAGCCGAAGGGTTCCACGTCGAGAACCCGAACGTCGTCAGCGAGTGTGGCTGTGGCGAGTCGTTCCGCACGTAACCGCTCCCGTTCACCGCCGACTGACGCGGACGCATCACTCTCGAGAATACACCACAGCTTTTCCCCCGTCTTGAACCGGACTGCTTGAAAAAGTGGTGAGCGGCGAGTAGCCGGTCGACTCCCCGCATCGGCTACAGCCGGTCCGTTACTCCTCGAGTTCGAACGCGACGGTGACTTCGGCCTGGTACTCCCGGTCGTCGGCGCTTGCGATTTCGACGCCGAGTTCGTCGACTTCGATCCAGTGGACGTTCTGGATGGTTTTTTCTGCGCGGTCGATGGCGTCGTCGGCCGCGGCGTCGAAGCTTTCGGGGCTGGTTCCGATGAGCGTGATCTTTTTGAATACCATCGCCCGCGTTTCTACACCGTAATCCGACGTAAAACTGCACGTCGTTTCCGGGCCGTGAAAGCACTCGATGCGTCGATTAGTCAGTTCGCGCCTCGAGACGCTCGCGGATCGCACCGGAGACGTCGGTGAGGTAGGCACCGCCCCACAGGGCGACGATCAGCCCGCCGATGGAGTTGAACACGAGATCCAGCATCGTGTCGTCGAGGCCGTACTGGGTCAACACGGGGTCGACGCCGAGCGCGTCGGCAGCCAGCGCGATGGCGAACTCGAGGATCTCCCAGAGGACGCCGAAGGCGAGGACGAAAAGCAGGATGAAGACAGCGACGAACCGCCGGGGGAAGTGCACGCCGTCGGCGTGTTCGTGGAGCGCACGGACGGTCGCATAGCCGACGCCGGCGACCAGCGACGCCGACAGCGCGTGAGTCATGTGGTCCCACCACGAGAGCTGGCTGTAGAGCGTTCTGGTGGCCCCGGGGAGGCCGACGGTGCCGAAGGCGTGGAGGAAGACGGCGGTGGTGATCCACAGCGTCAGCCGCGGGTCCATCGGGATCTCGTAGTCACGCTCGAGGATCGGCGGGAGTTGGGTCACGGCCAGTGCGACCCCGGTGTTGATCACGATCCCGGCGTTCCCTCGTTCGACGCCGACGAACACCATCCCGATCAGCCCGACTTCCATGAGATAGGTGAGCTGGCGTTGGCGCTGCTGGGAGGGGAGCAGTCCGACGAGACTACGCATTGTCGCCCTCCACGAGAGACGGGTCGTCGGCGGGGTGGTACTGCTCGAGGCGGCCGAGTCGCCTGAAGTAGAGTTCGAACACGACGCCGGCACCGAGCCCAGCGATCATCGAGTAGACGAACTCCCACATCACGGCGTCGTGGTCGGACGGAAACGGGACGCCGAGGACGCTGGCGGTACTCCACCGGAAGAGTGCCCAGAGGGCTGCGGTCGCCATCGTGGTGACGGCGACGAAGATGACCGCGAAACTCGCGGTCATCCGCACGGTCGTAAACGTTTGCAGTTCGACCGCGACGGCAGCGCCAGACAGACGAGTGCCACCGCGAACGTCGTCCAGAGGAAACCGCCGGTTACGAACTCGCCGAGGCCGACGAGTGCGATCGCGACGACGAGCAGCCACGAGAGGACGGCGTTGATCCGGTCGTCCCCGATCAGCTCTTCAAGTGAAGCCTGAGACACAGTGAGTCGTACTGACCGGTCTCACAAAAGCGTGGTCGTCACGCGCGATGGCCGACGCGAACGCAGGCGACCCCATCACGCTGGCACGACGAGCAGGTAGACGGCCGCGTACGCGGCCAACGCGACGGCCACGGCCGCAAGCGTCGTGGCCCCGGTCTCGAAGACTGCGTCCATGGACGGCAGCCATCGATCCCTGGCACGGAACGGTCGCCAGTACGACTCCCCAACGACGCCACAGAGGAGGCCGACGCCGAGGATCGAGAAGACGAAGTGATAGGAGACCTCGAGCGTCGGCGGCGTCACGGCGAGGGCGGCGACGCCGTAGGCCGCGCCGACGGCGGCCCGGCGGTCGACGAACGCGAGGATCGAGCGATCGGTGAGCCGACAGACCACGGCGGCCGCGAGCGCGACCGTGGCGAGTTCGATCGCGAACGCGCCGAGTAAGTGCAGCGTCGGGTCCGGATGGAGGACGACGCGTGATTCGAGGGCCGGCGCCCCGAAGGGGAACACCCAGTCGGGGGGCGACCCGGTGACCAGATCGCCCCACGGATGCGACCAGAGGCCCCAGAGTGCGGCGACGGCCACCGTCGTCGGCCCCAGCGTCGACAGCCGCGCGATCCCACGGGAGAGGAAGACGCCGCTGACGGCGAACAGCACCATCATGAACGCGGCGAGGGGACCGTCCCAGACGAGCGCGATCGCGACGAGGGCCACGAGGGCCCCGATCCCGGCGGTGTGGCTGGCACGCGAGCGCGCCGAGCGCCCGCGGACGGCGAGTAGCCCGAACGCCGGCGCGGCGACCGCCCCGACGACCAGCGAGTGGGTGACCGACCGGTGGACGTCCCGGCTCGCGCCCCAGAACGCCGCTGGCGCTCCGAGGTCGCCGCCGAGGGCCTGCCACTCGAGCAGACCGACGAGTGCGTACGCGACGTCGATATCCGGAATCGTGGCGAACGCACCTGCGACGGTTCCGACGAGCAGGGCCGGCCGGCGATCCCATCCCCGCCAGTCCGCAGCAAGTGCCGCGACGGCGAACGCGAGCAGGGCGTGCCCGACGAACATGGATAGATCGGGTATGCGGCGAGTCCTCTTAAGCGGCTCGTAGCTATGTCAACACCCATCGCACAGCCCCATGACGCGGCTGCAGACGGTGCACTCGGACACCGGTGTTCGAACGTCGGCTGTCGTTCGGCGATGTCGGTAGGCCTTTGCGAGTAGCATGCGAGCACACGCCCATGGCTCAGCAACCGTCGACCGACGCGGATCGCGCGCCATCCGTTGGCGAACTCACTCCACCGGATCGGACCCTGATGGGGCCCGGTCCGAGCGACGTCAACCCGCGCGTGCTGCGGGCGATGAGCACCCCCCTTGTGGGCCATCTCGATCCCTCGTTCATCGAGATCATGGACGAGGTCCAGGAGCTGTTGCGCTATACCTTCCGGACGGACAACCAGTGGACGATCCCGGTCTCGGGGACCGGCTCGGCCGCGATGGAAGCCGCGATCGGCAACGTCGTCGAACCCGGTGATACGATGCTCGTCCCGACCAACGGCTACTTCGGCGGCCGAATGGCCACGATGGCACAGCGGGCCGGCGGCGAGGTCGTCGAAGTCGACGCACCGTGGGGCGAACCACTCGAGCCCGACGTGGTCGCGGACGCACTGGCCGAACACGACCCCGATATCTTCGGGTTCGTCCACGCCGAGACGAGCACGGGCGTGCTCCAGCCTGACGTTGCCGACCTGACGGCTGCGGCCCACGACCACGACGCGCTGGTCATCGCCGACACCGTCACCTCGCTTGGTGGCGTCGAATTGCACGTCGACGAGTGGGACATCGACGTCGCATACTCCGGCCCACAGAAGTGTCTCTCCTGTCCGCCGGGTGCGAGCCCACTCACGCTCTCGGACGTGGCGATGGACAAAGTCCTCTCGCGCGAGGAAGACCCCCGCTCGTGGTACCTCGACCTCTCCCTGCTCGAGGGCTACTGGGGCGACGAACGCTCCTACCACCACACCGCGCCGGTCACGAACGTCTATGCGCTCCGAGAAGCGCTACGACTCGTCGCCGAGGAAGGGATCGAACAGCGATGGGCCCGCCACGAACGACTCGCCGGCGCACTCAAAGCCGGCGTCGAGGCGATGGGCCTCGAGATGAACGCCCCCGACGAGTACTGGCTGCCGAGTCTCAACGCCGTCCGAGTTCCCGACGGCATCGACGACGGTGCGGTCTGTGACGCCTTACTCGAGCAGTACGACCTCGAGATCGCGGGCGGACTGGGCGATCTCGCCGGCGAGATCTTCCGGATCGGCTGTATGGGCTACTCCGCACGTCCCGAGAACGTGATCTACGTCGTGACGGCACTGGGTGACGTCTTGGAGTCGATGGGCGCAGACGTCGAGCCGGGCGAAGCCGTGACTGCGACGCGACGCGCGCTGAAAGAATAGAGGTTCGCGACTGCGGTATTCTGCCGTTTCTACGCCGATACTCGGGGTCCTGGGGGCGCTCGTTCGACCTGATAGTCTTCCCCGTCGACGACGATGATGGCCCACTCGTAGTTCGGATTCGTCCGCTCGAGCCGTGCCTCGAGGTCGTCGGCGTCGGCTGGTTCGGCGACGAAACAGTGGAACTGTCCCGACGACGCGGACGGAAGCTCGCCTGTCTCGAGGACGGTGTTTACGTGGACGACTTTCCACGCACGTTCGGCACGGAATTCAGGGCCGTTCCCTTCGACGGTGTAACCCAACTCTGCGAAGATCGACTTGGCCTGCTCGACGAGTCGCATGTTAACAGGACCCATTCGATACCATCTATGGGGGCATCCCTCATAAATGTTAGTACGTGACAAGGATTCGCCGTATCACTGCGCGTCTTCAAAGCAACCTGCAATAGTTTCGATCATCTGTGTTACAGGAGGAGGCGATCGCGACTGGTGATAAGGAACGGTCATCTAACAACAGCGAGGCCACGACGAAATGCGGACAGCACGACCGATGACCACGAGAGCGGCGGGCAGACCGTTACTCGTGGGCAGCGTCCCACTCGGTCGGTTTGCGAAAATTCCCACACTGGTTGCACTTGATTCGACCCATCGCGTCCATCGCGGTATCGAGGGACTCGCAGTTCGTACAGAACCAGCCATAGCGGCGCTCAGCGTCGCTAGACTCGTAGGCGACGAGGAAGGGTCCCTTCGATCCTTTGTCGCCCTCCGTCTCCGAGATGTAGACGGTGTCGCCGTCGTCAGTCGACCAGGTTTGCATGCCCTGCGATAGCGTCGCTTCCGATAAATGATTGTCTTTCCGGCATGGATGCGCCGACACATGGCGAACGATACCCTCACGCTCGGCCGAAATCACACGCCAGAACCGACAATGTGACAGGTTACCAAGGCTGACAGTCCGTACTGAAAGGTTTACCCGCGCGGAAATCGTCCGGTTGGCTAATGTCGCTGGTCGTCGTTCCTGTTCGATATCCTCTGTCAAAGCACTCGCGACGAACGCTTGAGCGGGCCCTCGAGATCGCCCGCACGCAAGATGCAGCGCTGACGGTTCTCCACGTGAATCTTTACCAAAACGGGAAGAAAGTGACGCGGGTCGATCTGAAAAACGCCGTCGAGAAGGCGTTCGGTCGGATCGAACGGGCCCGGTATGTCGTCCGGACCGGCTTTCTCGTCGAGGAGAGTATCCTCGACGAGGTCGCCGCCGAGGGTGCCGACGTCGTCGTGATCGGATCCAAACAGGCGAGTCGGCTTCGACGAATCTTTCAGCGATTTACCGATAACCCGAACATCGACCAGTATCTGCGAAAGCACCTCGACTGTGAGGTCATCACGGTCGAAAGTACATGCGCCTAAGAGGTGTCAACGGACAGTTACCGATTACTCGTGGGAACCTGCGTTCCGAACGACGAACACCGGGATCGAGGCGTTGTCGACGACCCGCTCCGAAACGCTGCCCAGCGACGTGACTTTTTCCCGCGGACTCTTCCCCCGTGTCCCGATAACGATCAGATCGATTTCCTGTTCGTCGGCGTACTCGAGGATCGTCTTCGACGGCGTCCCGTGTTGGACGTCACTGACTGTCTCGAGTCCCTCGTCGGCCGCTCGCTCTGCGACGGCGGCGACGGCCTCCTGTCCTTCGTCCTGTAGCGAGCGCTCGAGGTCCGTACTGGTCTCGTCGTCGGCGGCGGCAGTGATGCGGCTGTCGACGACGTACAGCGCGTGCACCGTCGCGTCGTTGTCGGCAGCGATCGTCAATCCGTGTGTGAGTGTCTCGGAAATCGTATCGCTTCCGTCCGTGGGAATGAGAATATCGTCGTACATCTGTCGGTCAGGTTTCGAGTTGGTCCGGACTCGGTATAAATCACACCCACGATACGAGTCGCTGGGAGCGTCTCATATGGTTTGCTGTAACGATGTACCGGTGCAACCGCAGGGCGGTCGCGGTTGCACCGGTAATGACTTACAGTAGACCGTATCAGCCGGACGCAGGCGAGTTATTTCGCTGGCGAGGCAGTCACCGATCCGCCGGATCCGCAGGACTCTCACCCTGCTCGGTAGGCGAGTTAGTCGTCGGCCGCTCGAAGCCTGACTCGTCGACGGCCAGTCGGGCAACACCGCTGGTCTCGTCGAAGACGTGATGGCGATGCGGGTAGGCGAACTCTACATCGAGGTCCGCAAAGCGCTCGCCGATCGCATCTTGGACCGCTGACCGGATGAGCGGCTGTTTGTAGGGGTGTTCCATCCAGAAGAAGAGCTCGAGGACGATCCCGTGATCGCTGTACTCCTTAATATTGCATTTGGGTGCCGCGGCGTACCGGGCGCTACCGATCCGAATGTCGGGCCCGCCGGAGATAACGTCGTCGACGGACCGGGCGGCTCGTTCGGCAGCCCGACGCGCCACCTCGAGATCGCTCTCGTACGTGATCTCGAACGTGAGCGAGATCCGCGTGCGCTCGTCTTCCGCGGAGTAATTAATTACGTCGCGCTCGTAAATATCTGAATTCGGAATGACGATGAAGGTATTCTGGAGGGTGAAGATCTTGGTGTAGCGGATAGTGATGTCCTCGACGAACCCACGATGGCCAGCGTCAGTTACCTCGATCATGTCGCCGATCTCGTAGGGGCGGTCGGCCAACACGTAGAACCCGTTGATCAGACTGCCGACGACGGGCGCGAGGACGACTGCGATGACAGCCGAAATGACGGTCACCGACAGGAGGATTTGTGTGTTTCCAACGCCGGTGATACTGGCAGCGATGATGACCGTCCAGAGGAGAACGAGGATTCTGACGCCGCTGAGAACCGATCGCGTGACACTCGGCCGTTTGATTCGACGTGCGACGGTCCGACCGGCGATTCGAACGACGACCTTCGAGAGGTACCAGCCGACGGCGAGCACGACGAATGCGAGGACAGCCTCGATCACGTCCAGGGGGACCGTTTTCGGGAGCAGCTCCTGAATCGCTTTGGCCACCGAGTTTTCGGCGGCGCTCTCGTTGGCCTGAAGGACCCCGCGCATGCCAACACACTCTGGCCCGCTGTGGTTAAGCGTTCTGACCCTCTCTCCAAGCGACCGGTCGTGAAACAACCCGATTTCGAAAACGCGTGCTACTCGATGTATAATAAATCATTTAGTCACTGGTGTTGTAGGGACGGGTATGGCACCAGACGAACTTCGCTCGACGGTCGAACGCGTCGGCGACCGGTTTAATCTCGGCGAGTACGAGATCGACGCCTATCTCACGGTCTTGGAACAGGGACAACTCACCGCAAGCGAGATTGCGGATCGAACGGAGATCCCCCAGCCTCGCGTCTACGATACCGTCCGTAGCCTGAGCGACCGTGGACTGGTCGAACTGCGCGAGTCTCGCCCGATGAAAGTCGTTGCGATCGATCCTGCGGAGGCCTTCGACGACGTCCAGACCTCCTTCGAACAGATGATCGCCGACCTCGAGGCCCGCTACACCGCGCCGGCCAGAGACACGGAGGCCGTCTCGCTGGTCAAATCGCGGTCGACGATCCTGCGCTACTTAGAGGAGGTCATCGACAGCGCAGAGTTCGAACTCGCACTGTCGCTGACGCCGGACCTGCTGACCAGATTCGAGGCAGATCTCCGTGAGGCGGTCGACGCTGGCGTGAGCGTGGATCTGATCGTGACCCCGGCGAGCGAGGCACCCGATCCGGACGCGTTCGACTACGGCGCAGTCGCCTCGACTGCACGCGCCCGGCGCGGGATCACGACGCCGGTCGTCGCCGTTGCCGACGGCAACTACTCGATGTACGCAACCCAGGATGCCCTGCGCGACGACCAGGATCGCTACGGCGTCATCTTCAACCGGTCGGCGCTTGGCTTCCTGATCTCCGGCTTCTTCGGGACCGTGCTCTGGACGACCGCCGACCGAACGCTCGGCGAGGACGATACCGCCCGCACCTACCCGCGCAAATACGCCTCGATCCGCCGGTGTGTGAAGGATCTGCTCGACGAGGGTGGCGAGTTCTACGCGACCATCGAGGGCCGCGACGTCGAGGTCGGCGGCCAGCGGATCGTCCGTGGACAGGTCCGCGATATCTCCTTCGAGGTCAGCGAGGAAGTCGCCAGCCTCACGATCGACACCGAAGACGGCGAGGAGGTCTCCGTCGGCGGTCGCGTCGCCGCCCTCGAGGACGTCGAAGCCCACGAGATCCACATCGGTCGCAACGAGCCACCAGCACTCGAGAACGACTAACACGAATCCGACACGAAAAGGAGGCCGTTTACGGGCGTCAGATCGTTGACAACGAGCCGGAGGGCCGGGGGGCCGTGCTCGAGTGGTCACTGATTGGAGTCCAGAAGGGTTCCGGTCCCTGTTCGTTCTGGTGACATATCCGTCGTCTGCTGGCACCTGCCGACCGCCGAGCGCAATGAACAATTGGAAAGGGCGACATCGCCGCCGAGCAGGAGCGTACCTGTCCGACACCGCCTCGCGCGTTGGCGGAATCGGTGTAACCAACACGATGACTCGACAGTCACGTTTATTACAATATTTATAACTAACAACTAAGTTCGAGGCCGTCGGCGTTCTACTGGTCATGGGACGCGATACTGCTGGTCGACGCGACCGGTCGCGCCTCGAGCGGCGGTCGTTTCTGAAGGCCGCGTCAGTCTCGACCACGGCCGGCGCTGTCGCCGTCACCGGCTGTCTTGGACGTGGTCGCCAACCGGGAACGGTGGTGATGACCGCCGCCTCGGACGTCGCGGGGATCATGCACAGCGAGGGCGACGAGCCCTCGATTCAGAAGGCGCTGTGGGACGCCGGCCTCGACGAGGACATCCGCGTCGAGATCCAGACCGTCGTCAGCGATTCCGCAGCGCGGATGCAGACCACTCAGTCGGCGCTCGAGGCGGGTCGCGCGCCACCCGACATTCACATGATGGACAGCGGCTGGACGGTCCCGTTCGTCCTGCGCGAGCAGACGGTCAACCTGACCGAACGCTTCCCGGACGACACCCTCCAGTACGTCAACGACAACTACCTCGAGGCGATCCTCGAGACCGCGCGCCATCCAGAGACCGGCGATCTCCACGCCTTGCCCCTGTTTCCCGACCTCGGATTTACCCTGTATCGGCAGGACCTCATCGAGGACGCCGGCTACGACACGAGCGGTTGGGGGACAGACCCGCCGCGCTGGCAGGAGTTCGCGAACGCAGTTCACGACGCGAGAGAGCAGGAGGGGCTCTCCTACGGTCTCACGACGCAGGCTGCCGCCTACGAGGGGCTCTCCTGTTGTACGTTCAACGAGGTGATGACGTCGTGGGGCGGGGCATACTACGGCGGGGTTGACAACCTGTTTACCGCCGGTGAGCGACCGATCACCGTCGACGGCCAGCGGGTCATCGACGCGATCCGGATGATGCGCGCGTTCATCGAGGGCGAAGAAGAGAACACGATGGACGGCTACCCCCAGATCTGTCCGTCGGCGATCGTCCAGTGGACGGAACAGCAGTCGCTCAGCCCGTTCGCCGACGGCGAGGCGGTCTCGAACCGCAACTGGTCGTACGCCATCGCGGAGACGGGCACCGAGGAAGCGTTCGGCGACAACCTCGGCGTGATGACCCGACCGTACGCGGTTTCACGGGAGGAAGCCCAGTACCAGGACGTCGGCGGCACCGCCGCGGCGCTCGGCGGCTGGAACCTCGCGGTGAGCCCGTTTTCGAACCGCGAGGAGGAGGCGCTGCAGGTCCTCGAGGCGTTCGCCAACAGGGAGGTCATGCTCACCGTCTTCCGGCTCGGCGGCTTTCTGCCGCCGAACCTCGAGTTGGTCGGGGAGGCCGATCCGAGCAACGTCGGTCCCGTCGCTCGCTACGCCGACGTGGTCCAGTCGGCCAGCGAGAACGCGATTCCGCGGCCGGCGACCGACCTCTGGCCGGAACAGTCGGCGCTGATCTATCAGGCGGTCAACTCGGCCTACCGCGGCGCACAAGCACCCGAAGCGGCGATGAACGACCTCGCAAACGAACTCGAGCAAAGCGAGGCGGAGGTGTCATGAATGGTAACTGAAACCGACGACGAGACGGCGACCGATACCGAGCCCGTGACAGACGGCGGAACGGTGACCGGCGGCGAGTCGGGAGCACACCACGAACACGAGCGGACCGGGAACGCGGCCATCAACTGGATGGAAAACCTGAGCGAAGCGGCATACGCGTATCTGCTGTTGCTGCCGGCCTTCGCGTTGCTGACGCTGATCGCGTTTTATCCGATGATCCGGACGTTCGTCATGTCGCTGCGCGCGAACCAGACGCGGGGGCTGGATCCGCTCGGCGGCTTCGTCGGTATCGAGAACTACGTCGACATCCTCACCGGAAACGCGCGGCTGGCGCGCCAGTTCCTCGACGTCGGATTGACGTCGTCGTTCCCATTTATCGAGCTCGGCACGCCGTTCTTCCAGCAGGCGCTGTTCGTCACGCTCGCCTTTGCGTCCATCAGCGTCGTCGTCGAGACGGTGATCGGGTTCGGGCAGGCCTACGTGCTCGATCAGGAGTTCACGGGGCGGCGCTGGGTCCGCGTGGCGATCATCCTCCCGTGGGCGGTGCCGATCGTCATCCAGGGGATGATCTTCTTCCTGCTGTTCCAGCCGACGGTCGGGTTCGGGTCCGACCTCATGCAGAGTCTCGGGATCTTCAGCGGGACGCCGCTGGCCAACAGCCAGGACGCGTTCATCATCATCCTCGTGGCCGACATCTGGAAGTCCTCGGCGTTCATGGCACTGCTGATCCTCGCGGGGCTCCAGAGCGTCGACCGGAGCCTGTACGACGTCGCCCGCGTCGCCGGGGCCTCGCCGTGGCAGCGGTTCAAGATGATCACGCTCCCGCTCGTGATGCCGGCTCTGTTGGTCGCAATGTTGTTCCGAACCATGGACGCAATGCGGGTGTACGGCCTGATCGAGTCCACTGCCGGCTGTACGACCGTGCCGTCGCTGAGCTGTCTCGTCGTCGAGGCGATGTTCGGCGGCACGCGAATCTACGCGACGGCCGCCGCCGTGGCCTTCTCGACGGCGCTGGTCATCGGCCTGATCATCGGCGTGTACGTGCTGCTCTTCCGTGATACCGAAGGAGGGATGTACTGATGACTGATCCAACCGATTCCACCGATCCAACGACCGCCACCGACTCGAGCGATACCGACAGCAACGATGGCAGCGACGGCCAACCACGAGATCCGACACTCCGCCGTCCCGACGGCGGGTCGGTTCTCGAGCGCGACAGCGACGCGGATCTCGATCGTGGCCCGTTCCAGCAGTGGGTGTCCGACTCCATCTCGCACCCGGAGCGGGTCTACCGGGCGATGTTCTACGTCGCGGCGATCTTCTTCCTCGTGACGACGCTGTTTCCCTTCTACTGGCTGCTCATGGTCGCGCTGACGCCAGAGGGACAACTCGAGAACATCGTCTTCACGCCCAACGGCTTCAATCCCGGCGCGTTCGTCGAGGTCTTCCAGGTCATCCCGTTCCACATCTACATGTTCAACAGCTTCGTGATCGCGCTGTCGTCGACGATCGTCGTCCTCGTCATCGCCAGCCTCGCGGGGTATGCCTTCGGCCGCCTCGAGTTCCCCGGCCGAACGCCGCTGATGCTGCTGGTGTTGGTCATCTCGTTTTTCCCACCGGCAGCCTTCTTCATCCCGCTAAACGACCTCTTTAACACCTCGTTTGCGTTCCTCAGACCGATCACCGGCGACGGCACGCTCTACAACACGCCCTTCGCGCTGGTGACGCCGCTGTCGGCGATCTTCATGCCGCTGGCGATCTTCATCCTCACGACGTTCTACTCGCAGATCCCGGACGGCCTCGAGGACGCGGCCCGCGTCGAGGGGACGACGCGACTCGGTGCGCTCTTCCGCGTCATCATCCCCCTGTCGGCACCCGGCGTCGCGACCGCGGGCGTGTTGACGTTCATCGCCGTCTACAACGAGTTCTTCTTCTCGTTCCTGATGACCGACGGGCAGCCGGAAAACTGGGCGCCGATCCTCGATGGCATCCTCGCCTATCAGGGGCAGTATCAGGTGTTGTACAACCTCATGGCCGCGTCGAGCATCCTCGGGGTGATCCCCGTCGCGATCCTCGTGGTCATCGCACAGGAAAAGATCGTCAGCGGGCTCACCGCGGGCGCACTCAAGGAGTAAACCAATGGCACGAGTACGACTCGAACACATCACGAAACGCTACGACGACGTTACCGCGGTCGACGACGTCAGTATGGAGATCGAAGACGGCGAGTTCGTCACCTTCGTCGGCCCGTCGGGCTGTGGGAAGTCGACGACGATGGAGTCCGTCGCCGGCCTCACCCAGCCGACCGAAGGCAAGGTGTACATCGGCGACGACGACGTCACGAACCTCGCACCCAAGGATCGGGGCGTCGCGATGGTCTTCCAGAACATCGCGCTGTTTCCCCACATGGACGTCTACGAGAACGTCTCCTTCGGGCTGCGACTCCGGAAATACGACGACGAGGAAGTCCGTCGTCGCGTCGAGCAGGCGGCAGACATCGTTCAACTCGAGGGCATGCTCGATCGCATGCCCGACGAACTGTCCGGCGGTCAGCGCCAGCGAGTGGCGATCGCACGCGCGATCGTGCGCAATCCGGACGTCTTCCTGATGGACGAGCCGCTGGCCAATCTGGACGCGAAGCTGCGCGTCCACATGCGGACCGAACTCCAGCGGCTTCATCGGGAGTTGGGGACAACGATCATCTACGTCACCCACGATCAGGCCGAAGCGATGACGATGTCCAACCGGATCGCCGTCCTGAACGAGGGGCGACTCCAGCAGCTCGCCCCGCCGCTGACATGCTATAACGAGCCCGCAAATCGGTTCGTCGCCGGCTTCATCGGCTCACCCTCGATGAACTTCGCCGAGGGCGAACTCGTCGAGGGCGGCCTCGAGACGGCCAACTTCACCGTCGAGCTGGATGCCGCACGGCTGCCAGGGGTGACGGTCGGCGATACCGTCACGCTGGGTGTTCGACCGGAAGACGTCCACCTGACGCAGTATGCGGACTCGCTTGCCGCGCCAACCGACCCGATCGACGCCAGGACCGACGTGCTCGAGCCCATGGGCGACGAGGTGTTCGTCTACCTTCTGCTGGCCGAGGACGTGGCAGGGTCGATGGAGGAAGACCCCGCCACGTCGCCGAACCAGTTGCTGATGAGCGTCACCCCCGACACGGAGATTGAAGCGGACCAGGACGTCGACGTCGTGTTAGACCGCTCGAAGATTCACCTCTTCGATGCAACTACCGGCGAGGCGCTGGTCCACGGCATCAGCGGCCTCGAGGGATCAGAGCCCGGCACGGCACCAACGGAAGCCGAATAGCGGAGGGTCGTGGTCACACACCTCGAGTGCATCGCACGGCCCATGGCTCGTCGCCACCGGCGGCAACGGTCGTGTGCGATTGGAGGTAAATAATCTCATCTGATAGAATCATGGGCTGCTCTCGTACGACGGTCAACCAGGCCGGTCGTCGACCGACACCCTGTTTAGCGATGGAGGGAAGTCACTCGAGCCAAATGATTTGATATAGCGGGAAGAGATATATCAGACTGAAACGAACCGGCCGCCGACAGTAAACAATGAGTTCGAAATGATACAAGATCGATCCGATATCAAAGCTGGGATCGTCGGGCTCGGGAACATCGGCCAGTACCACGCGGAACGCCTCGTCGAGCACGGCGTGACACTCGGCGGTGGCATGGACGTCGCCACCGAGGCGCGAACACGCTTTGCTCGCCGGTATGACGTCGACGTCTACGAGGATCACCACGAGTTGTACGATACCGTCGATGCCGTCATCATCACGACACCGAACAAGTACCACGAAGAGTACGCTATCGACGCCTTCGAGCGAGACCTGCACGTCTTACTCGAGAAGCCACTGGCTCACTCCCTCGAGAGCGCAAAGCGGATCGCCGAGGCAGCGGCGGACTCGGACGGGTACGCCATGGTGGGGTTTAATAATCGGTTTGCGAACACGGTCCAAATCGCAAAAAACCGTATCGACCGGGGTGAGCTCGGCGACGTGTTGCACATCGAGGCCAACTACGTCCGTCGACGCGGGATTCCGGGACGAGGGACGTGGTTTACCCGCCGACAGATCGCCGGAGGCGGTGCGCTCATCGATCTAGGCGTTCACGCCATCGATCTGGCGTTGTATCTGCTCGGATACCCCGTCGTAGAAGAAGTCAGCGGCGTAGCTCGCAGCGAGTTCGGCATCCGGGATGAGTACGCCTATCTCGACATGTGGGCCGACGATGCGGGCCCCGGCGGCTTCGACGTCGACGACTCCGCCAGCGCCTTTATTCGGTGTGCAGGAAACCACACGATCTCGCTCGAGGTCGCGTGGGCGACCAACCGGCCGGCCACCCACGAGTTCATCGCCCGCGGCACCGACGCCGCTGCCCGGTTCGACCTCCTCGAAGGCGATCTCGCGATCTACTCGGCGAGCAACATCGGTCCCGACCATCTCGAGGATACGACCATCGAGACGCGACAGAACGACACCCATTCGGACGAGCAGCAGGCCTTTTTCGACCGGATCATCAACGACGGGAAGCGCCAAAACACCGTCGAGGAGGCACTCGCAGTCCAGCGGATCATCGACGGGATCTACGACTCGAGCGAGGAAGGCCGGACGGTTACGCTCGAGGACTGATACGGTCTGCTGTCACGATGTACCGGTGCACCCGCATGACGGGTCACGGGTGTACCGGCACTGACTGAGAGGAGTCCGTATGATACCGGAGACAGGCCGACGAGCAGTATCGGGCACGACGTTTACAGTACTGAGCCACCAAGAGACGGTATGGAGACACCCCCTGAACTGGAAGCCGTAGCCGACGAGACGACAGATATCACGATTACCAACCGCGAATACGAGGACGAGAGCGTCATCGCCGTCGATTTCGGTCCCGTCGGTGAGACGCCGACGGTCGACATCGTCGACGACACGGCGATCGTCATCGTCGGTGACGAGCAGTTCGAGTTCGCCATCCCCGAGGACGCCAGCGACGTGACCGTCAACGACGGGATTATGACGATCAGCGGCTGAGACGGTTGAGACTGCCTGCTGTCGCTGGGCACTGGCCACACCCGCGACAGTCGGAACTGACTGACAGAAGTTCGTCTGATGCCGTCACGTCAGAGCCCGCGACCGGGGTCGGCCCCGCCCACTACCGAGTGCATGCCAGCCATCGTTTTATTTCGCCGGGTGTGGTCGCTGGCCCCATGGAGATCGGCGTTCACACTCCGCCACTGGCCGACGAATCACTCGAGGAAGCCCTCCCGTATCTCGACGACATCGGCGTCGGCGCGATCGAGCCCGGCGTCGGCGGCCACCCGGGGCAAGCCCACCTCACCCGATCGGCATATCTCGACGACGAGAGCGAACAGGCCGAACTCAACGATCTGCTTGCGGAGTACGATATGCGGATGAGCGCGCTCGCAACGCACAACAACCCCTTGCATCCCGACGACGAGCGCGCCGCACAGGCCGACACCGAACTCCGCGAAGCGATCCGACTGGCCGCCCAGCTCGAGGTCGACGCCGTCACCTGCTTCTCCGGGCTGCCAGCGGGCAGTCCGAACGACGAGACGCCCAACTGGATCACCGCACCCTGGCCGCCACAACACGCCGACGCGCTCGAGTACCAGTGGGAACAGGCGACCGAGTACTGGGGCGAACTCGCAGCGTACGCTGCCGACCACGAGGTCGACATCGCGATCGAGATGCACCCGAACATGCTGGTCTACGAACCCCACGGGATGGCACGGCTACGCGAGGAGACTGGCGAGCGAATCGGCGCGAACTTCGATCCCTCGCATCTCTACTGGCAGGGGATCTCCATCACCGACGCGATCCGGTATCTGGGCGAGCGCGACGCGATCCATCACGTCCACGCAAAGGATACCCGGATCTACGACGCACAGGCCCGCGAAAAGGGGGTGCTCGATACGACCCCGTACGACGACGAACCCAACCGGTCGTGGCTGTTCCGTTCGGTCGGCTACGGCCACGGCGAAGCCCACTGGAAGGACATCGTCTCCACGTTGCGGATGGTCGGCTACGACGGTGCATTGAGCATCGAACACGAGGACTCCCTGACCAGCTCACGGGAGGGGCTCGAGAAAGCGATCGATCTACTGGGACGCGCGATCTTCGAAACCCAGCCCGGTGAAGCATACTGGGCCGAGTGATACGGACTCCTGGGAGTCAGTGCCGGTTCACCCGCGACCCGCACTGCGACTGCGCCGGCACATCGTGACAGCAGGCCGTATGAGGCGGCGAGACTACTCCTCGATCGGCTGGCCAGCCGACTCGTTCGACGAGCGGTCGCGGACCTCGATAGAGAACCCGGGACGGACGACGATCTCGTAGCCCTCGTACTCGAGATGTACCACCACGTTGCTGGCACCACCGCCAGTGGTGGTGAACAGCTCGTCGAGTGCCTCCGGATTGACGACAGTAAACAGCGGGTCGTATTCCGGGGGCTCGACATCGGTAACGTCGATGCCCTCCGCGGCGGCGATGGCCTCAATGATCGCCTGTGATGGCGATCTCCCCCCATCGAACACCGACGTTTCATCCGGTATGGACATACTAGCACCGTAGGGATACATATTCATAAGTATATTGGCTAATTCAGCAGTTGAGTGAGTGGTAGTAATGTTTCTATTCGTATTCTGGAGCGGAGCCAATCGAGTGTCGCGTGTTAGATCGGCGTCGTAGCGATCACTCACCACGTGCCCGTTCGAACAGGCCGATCGCTCGCTCCCGGCGGTCGGCGTGGTCGACGATCGGCGCTGGATACTCGGGAGCAATCTGCGCTCGTTCAGCCGGTGCTAACTCGAGCCAGCTGTGGATCTCCGCGGCAGTTGCATCGGCAAGCTCGGGGACGTACTCGCGGATGTACTCGCCGTCGGGATCGTACTCGCGGCCCTGTTTCATCGGATTGAACACCCGGAAGTACGGCTGGGCGTCAGTGCCGGTCGAGCCCGCCCACTGCCAGCCGCCGACGTCGTTCGCGGTGTCGTGATCCGCGAGTTTCGCCCGGAACCAGTCGTAGCCCGCCCGCCAGTCGGTCAACAGGTCCTTGGTCAGAAACGAGGCGACAAGCATCCGCACGCGGTTGTGCATCCACCCCTCCGCGCGAAGCTGGCGCATCCCCGCATCAATGATCGGATATCCCGTCTCGCCGGCTTTCCAGGCCTCGAGTTCGGCCGGATCGTTTCGCCACTCGATCTCGTTCTCGTAGTCGCTGAAATTCTCGGTAACGGTCTCGGGATTGAACTCGAGCACGTGCGCATAAAACTCCCGCCAGGCGAGCTGGCGCTGGAACGCATGGACACTCTCGCGGTCGTCGTCCGTCGGCGCGCGCTCGGCGGCTCGCTCCGTTGTGGCGTACAGTTCCCGCGGGCCGATCGTCCCCCACTTGAGATGTGGGGAGAGCCGCGAGGTCCCGCTCTCGGCAGGGTAATCGCGTCGCTCTGCGTAGTCGTAGATCGGCCCCGCACAGAAATCAGCGATACGTTCTCGAGCCGCGGCCGTCGTCACCGTCGGTGGTGTCGCCTCCGGCTCGTCGAAACCCAGATCCGCGAGCGACGGGATCGAGTCGCTCGAGACGGTAGCGAGGTCGGCTGCGTCGGGTTCGTCGACCGGGTCCCGTTTCTCGCGATCGCGCCACTTCTTCCAGAAGTACGAAAACACCGAGTAATGCGCGCCCTGATTCGGCGTGATCGATCCCGGTTCGTGGTGGATCGCGTCGTGGACCGATTCACACGTAACGTCGGCATCCTCGAGCGCTGCCCGAACTGCTCGATCGCGCTCCGCCGCGAGGCCGCTGTAGTCTTCGTTCCAGACGACGCGCGTCGCGTCGTACGCGGCTGCGACCTCGGGGACGACCGCACTCGCCTCGCCGCGGACGACGAGCAGGTCACTCCCGTGCTCGCGGTACCACGCCCGCAGGTCGTCGAGAGCCGCGAGCAAACACGCGACCCGGATCGGTGAGGCGTACTCGAGGACGGTCGGATCGAGGACGAACAGCGGGACGACCGGCCCGTCGTCCGCGGCACGTGCGAGCCCGCGATTGTCGTTCGGGCGGAGGTCCCGGCGGTGCCAGTGTACGATCACACTCGACCTGACGACTCGAGGCGGGAAAATATCGTGTTACCGGCGATTCGTGAGCGACGGCCGCACTCGCACGGTATGACAGATAGTCTTTCACTGGTGAAACTAGTGTTTTGAATACATTAACGGATTGGAGGGAGTCTTCCATTCATTTGTATGTCTGCCATAACAATGTCAATGTCTCCGATAGGTGTGGTGTGGAACCAGTCCTCATGCAAGCGGGGCTCGCCGATCCTCACCGATCGGTCGCGGCCACCAAGGGGACGGCCACGAGAGACAGCTATGAAACTCGCACTCATCGGCTTCGGTCAGGCAGGCGGAAAGGTCGTCGACGAGTTCCTGGCGTTCGACGCTCGGATCAATGGCGGCTTCGTCGAATCGGCGATCGCGGTTAACTCCGCGACGACAGATCTCAAGGGGCTCGAGCACGTCCCGATGGAAAACCGCGTTCTCATCGGTCAGGCTCGCGTTAAGGGCCACGGCGTCGGCGCGGACAACGAACTCGGTGCAGAGATCGCCAAAGCGGACAGCGATGAGATTCAGGCCGCGATCGATCGAATTCCGATCCACGAGGTCGACGCGTTCCTCATCGTCGCCGGCATGGGCGGTGGCACCGGGAGCGGCGGCGCGCCGGTTCTCGCGAGACAGCTGAAACGGATCTACACCCAACCAGTCTACGGGCTAGGCCTCCTTCCCGGGACGGACGAGGGCAGCATCTACACGCTCAATGCCGCCCGGTCGTTCCGGACGTTCGTCGACGAGGTCGACAACCTGCTGGTCTTCGACAACGACGCCTGGCGCAGCGCTGGCGAATCCGTCGGCAGCGGCTACGACCGTATCAACCGCGAGATCGTCGAGCGATTCGGCCTGCTCTTTGCTGCCGGCGAAGTCCGGCAAGGCGACCACGTCGCCGAGAGCGTCGTCGACTCCTCGGAGATCATCAACACGCTCTCGAACGGCGTCTCGACGATCGGCTACGCGAGCGAGACCGTCGAGACGAACGAGGGACTCCTCTCCTCGCTGACCGGCGGTAGTGAGACGTTCGACGAAGGGGCGGCGACCAACCGGCTGACCAGCCTCGTCCGCAAGGCAACCCTCGGCCGGCTGACGCTGCCCTGTGACGTCGCCAGCGCAGATCGCGGCCTCGTCGTCGCCACCGGGCCGCCAGCGTACCTCAACCGGAAGGGCGTCGAGCGCGGCCGCCAGTGGCTCGAGGACGAGACCGCCAGCATGGAGATCCGCGGCGGCGACTACCCGATACCCGAGCGCGACGAGGTCGGCGCGATCGTCCTGCTGTCGGGTGTGACCGACATCCCGCGGATCGACCAGCTCCAGCAGGTCGCGATCGAAGCACAGGAGACGACCGCGGACGTCCAAGCCAGCGCCGACGAGGAGTTCGCGTCACTGATGGACACTGGCGGCGAAATCGACGCGCTGTTTTAAGAGACGTGCGATCCGTCTCGTCCTCGAGCGAGCCGCGATCTCGAAGCCGCCGTTCAGGTGTTGGATTCGGGCGGGGCGACTAAGGGATCTCGAGACGGACTCCCGAGCGATGGCTGCTACTTCTGTTTCGCGAATCGAGATCGACGGGGACGGACCCGAAGGGGGCAACAGCGCGTATCTCGTCGCCGACCGCGCCGTCGTCGACCCCGGGCCGCCGACCGAGCGGGCGTGGCAGGCGCTACACGCGGGCCTCGACCGCGCCGGCGTGGCTCCCACATCCCTCGAGTACGTCCTCGTCACCCACTGGCACGCCGATCACGCCGGGCTCGCGCCCCGGCTGGCCGAGACAGCCGACGCAACGCTCGCAATGGGCGTCGGCGACGCGGCGCTGGTGGCCGACTACGCACACGAACGCGAGCGCCGCCTCGAGCGTGACGCTGCGGTGATGCGACGCTGTGGCGTGCCGACGGCGGCAGTCGACAGCGTGACCGACGGAGATTCGGTCTCCCCGATGCCCGACGAGACGCCGGTCGAACGGCTCGCGGATGGGGATCGCGTCGCGGGACTCGAGGCCGTTGCGACGCCCGGCCACACGCTCGGCCATACGGCCTTCGCCGGCAACGACTTCCTACTGGTCGGCGACGCCGTGTTGCCGACCGTTACACCGAACGTCGGGGGCAGTGATACTCGGACGCTCCGGAACGGCGGACGCGAGTCGGAGGCAGCGTCCACGACCGACGCCACCGAATTGGGGGTCGAACGCGATCCACTCGGAGCGTTTCGCGCGACGCTCGAGCGACTCGCCGATCGCCCCGAACGGTTGTTGCCCGGTCACGGAGCCGCGATCGAGCGGGGTCGCATCGCGGAGATTCTGGCTCACCAGCGGGAACGGTCCCAGCGGGTGCTCGCGGCGTTCGAGGACAGCGAGCCGACGGCAGCCGCGAAAACGCCGTGGGAGGTCGCCCGCCAGCTGTTCGGCGACCTCGAGGGCATCCACGTTAAGTTCGGTGCCGGCGAAGCGGCGGCACACCTGCAAGCGCTCGAGCGCGAGGGCCTGGTCGAACGGGTCGCCGGCGACCCCATCCAGTACGACGTCGTCCGCTGAGTTCCGAGCGAACGGGATTTTGGCCGTAGGAGCCGATTACCGCGTCGGATTGCTTTCGAATCTCGTGTTAGTTCGTATAACGAGACAATAACGAATTGTGATATTCACAACCGACCAGTCATGAGGGGGCGAGAGAACGGCACCACGACGCGGTCGACAGTGCGGAAAGCGCTCGAAACGGTTCTGTTCCGGACGGACGACCGAACGGTCATCGAGGAGTGTCGACGCTGTGGGACCACGCTCGAGTCCGTGTCGACGTGTCCGTCCTGTGGCAGCAACGACATTGTCGAGTATCGGATTCAGTGACGTCCGTGATCGGCGCTGCAGCGGCGCAATTACTCCGAAGAAACGGGAATACCGTCGGTATCGATCTCGTCTCGCCGACCGTCGAGTACCGCGAATCGCTCACCGCGGCGTGACTCGAGCCAGACGAGCAGCCGCTCGGCCCACTCGAGTTTGTGCGCTTTCACGGGGTCGACCGCTGGATCGTCGAAGTCCCAGCCGACGAAGGTGAGGCTCGCGGCGTCGAGGTGATCGGCGAGAAAGGCCGCTCGATCACCGTCGGTGAAGCCGCCGTAGTTTCTGACTGGACCGCGAGGCGCGGCCTGCGTCGTCGGGAGGACGGACGCAGCGTCACAGTCGGGAACGACCTCGTGGATCGCCTCGAGGTTGTCGCCGTGGGCGTGGACCGCGACCGGAACGCCCCGTTCGGTGAGGTCCACGACAGTATCGGGATTCTTGTCGAGGTCGGTCACCATGCAGTCGACCTCGATCCCATGGCTCGCGAGGGTGTCGACGGCGGTCGAGGCGGCGACGACGGCGTCGGCTGCACGCGCTCGCTCGAGAGCCTGCTCGGTCTCGAGCGACGGGCCAGCACCGGCAACAGCGACAGCTGCGTCACGGATGATCGAGAGATCGGCGGGGGCGAGCGATGTCTCGAGCAGTGACGCGAGGATATCACGACCGCGCTCGTCGCCGGCGCGGTCGTAGCCGAAATCACGCAGGATGGCCTCGTAGACGGGTTCCCACTCGTCGAACTCCATGTGCAGTCTCGTCGCGCGATCGCTTTGTGTGTTCGGTCTCGGTATCTGCGACCGACGCCCCGTCGAGAGTGTCGCGCGACTCGCGACAGTTGTCACTGATCGGCGTAACACCGCAATAATTCCGTGTTGTGGGCCGGGGGTCGCCTCCAAAGTACCCCTACCCGGGAGGCCGCCCGGCGTCCACTCCTCAATTTTGAAGCATCCGGCATAAGCTTTCTCTTAACGCAGCACTCCTGACAGCTTCTCGCCGAGGTCCCCAAGGCTGCCGGTTTCGGTCGCGAGCGCACCAGCAACGCCGGAAACGCCGGCTGTCGATCCCACGAGCAAGTGCGTCCCGTCAGCCGTACGTCTGACGACCACTTCGTGCTCGGCGACGATGGCAGCAAGCCGATCGCTCGCGTCGGGATCGAGACCATCGAACTCGAGGAGCTGGCCCTGCCAGTCGTCGGCGACAGCAGGATCAACGCCACGCTCGCGGAGATGTGCTTTGAATTCACGAGTGGAGTGGACGTCTAATTGCGAGATCGTGATGCCGTCCGCGGTCGCGCTCGAGCGCTCGGTAAACGCCTTGCCGATCAGGGCTGCGTCCCGCGTCTCAGCCACGTCGTGGGTCCGGATCACGTGTGCGCCGCGCTCGACGGCCATCGACGTCGCCGCGAGGCTGACCGGTAGTCGCTCGTCGGTCTCACGGCCCGCGAGCTCGCCGAGGAAGTTCTTCCGATTGATCGAGACCAGCATCGGTCGCTCAAGCGCCCGAAACTCCCGCAGCCGGCGGAACGTCTCACGGTCGTCGGCGAGCGTCTGTGCCTCGCTCCAGCCGCCAAAGGCAGGGTCGATGATCGTCTTGTCGGTCAAGCCGTTCTGTTTCAGTGCCTCGTAGACATGATCGACGTAGTCGGCTTGGGCAGCCCACGCGGACGATTTCCGAGCGGCCCAGTCGGTCTCCTCGACGGCACCCGGCCGCTCGATATCCGGCGGGCTCGCCATCTTCACGACCGCGGCATCGTGGTCCTCGCAGACGGTGGGCAGTTCCGGATCAGCGAAGCCACAGATGTCGTTGACCATATCGAAGCCCCGCGAGAGGGCCTCGTCAGCGACCGCTGCATAGCGAGTCTCGATCGAGAAGATCGCATCTCCGGAGACGCTCTCGATCGTCTCGAGCGCGAGATGCAGTCGCTCGAGTTCCGCCTCGGCCGAGAGCACGTCGAAGCGTTTGTTGGCCGACTCGAGGCCGATATCGACGATATCAGCCCCTTCGCCGATCAGTTCCTCGTCGACGTACTGGGCCGCCTCGCCTGGGTCGTCGTAGACACTCGGATCGTACGGCGACTCTTCGCTGATGTTCAACACACCCATGATCCGGGGCGGATACTCGTCACCGATCCCCAGTCCGGCGGCGTCGACGCTGTCCATATGCCGTCTGTGGAAGCGACGCCAAAAGGTATCGTGGTTCCGGCGAACGGTGCTCGCTCACGTCGGCTGGATCGGGAAACCAAGACCCAGACGGTGGAAAACGAAAAACTGGCAGCCGGTGGGCTACTCGTCGTCTTCCAAGACGGCCAGCCGTGAGTCCCGCAGGAGCACTTTCTTGACGATCGAGGGGTTCTCGAGCAGGCGGTGTTTCGCGTGTGCGCCGCGGCCGCGGCCACGCCCTTCGCGTTCGGACTGGATCACGTTGAGGAAGTTCTGTTCTTGCAGGATCTCCTGGACCCGGCGTTCGGAGAGGACGTCGAAATCGAGCTGGCGGGCAACTTCCTTGTACTGGTTGTAGATGATCTTCGTCGGGAACTCCTTTTCCGAGCTGTTTTCGGTCAGCAGCGTCAGCGAGTAGAGGATCGCCTTGGCCTGCTGGGGCGAGCCCTCGATCAACTCGTTGAAGCGGTCGGCCTCGGTCTTCTCCTTTGCGTCGCGGACGTGGTCTGCCGTGACCTGGGACTCGTTTCGCTTCTTGGCGATCCGGCCAGCGTTCCGGAGGATGTCGATCGCCTTGCGCGCGTCGCCGTGTTCCTGGGCCGCGAGCGCAGCGGTCAGCGGGATCACATCGTCGGAGAGCACGCCGTCGTGGAAGGCGTCACGGCGTTTCTCGAGAATTTCGACGAGTTGATTCGCATCGTATGGCGAGAAGACGAGTTCGTCCCGCGAGAGACTCGACTTGACGCGTTCGGAGAGGTGATCGGGGAAATCGATCTTGTTCGAGATACCGATAATGCCGATACTCGAGTCCGAAATCCGGCGGTTCTCGCCGGCTCGCGACAGTTTGCGGAGGACCTCGTCGTCCTCGAGCATGTCGATCTCGTCTAAGATGACGATGGTGACATCGGTGCAGTGGTCGACGGCCTGCCAGAGGCGCTTGTAGTAATCGCCAGTACCGAGGCCGCGGTCGGGAACAGTGATCCCGCTCTCGTCGGGGTCGTTGACAAGTTGGGCGATCGTCTTGACGATCGACGCTTCCGTGTTCTGTTCGCCACAGTCGATGAAGGCGTACTTTACGGTGACATCGTCGTGTTCGGCTTCCGTGATGACGCGCTGGGTGACCGACCGTGAGATGAGCGATTTGCCGGTCCCAGTCTTGCCGAAAATGAACAGGTGGTTGGGCTCGCTCCCGAAGATCGCCGGATTCAGGGCGTCCGCAACCCGTTGCATCTGCTCGTCACGCCCGACGATCCGATCCGGACCGGGCAGGTGCGTGATCTCGAGCAGACGCTCGTCGGCAAAGACCGGATCGTCGTACCGAAAGAGCGGGTCTCGATCGTCGTTGGCGGACATTGCACTACTCCGTCCCTTTCAACTGGACTGAAATAAAGCTGTGGAGATCGCTCGCGGGTGTAAACCAGCCGTCAGAGCGTCGCAACGTGGTATTCGTAGGCGTATACCCGAGAGCCGTTCGAACCGCCGCCCTCGCGCTTCTAACCGGTCGCAGTGGCCACCCCCACCCCCGTCGCGGGTGTAAGGCTCGTATGCTCGACCCGGTCAGCGACACGTTGGCTTGGGTTTCGGCTCCACGATCCCGCCCGACAGCCACGGACAGAATACCGCAGCGACCGTCGAAATCTCACTCGAGAGCGACTCGAGTGACTAATCTATCGATTAGCGACCGGGGACACACCCCCCTCGCGTTTGTAACGCCGTGAGGGAGGGGGTGGTCGAGATGGATCGCCAAATATCCGGAAGAAAACTCCGGTTTTAGGCCGATTTTACATCCGCGACACTGGTGTGTTCCAGATCAGAACCCCCACATGGATATGGAGTTACAAACGCGAGGGGGGTGTGTCCCCCTCACACTCCGTTCTCGGAGCCGATACACGGATTCTACCCCGTTCTGAGCGCTCTCCGGTCGAAAATACATCCGCTAGTGTCCCCCGTCGTTTTAGGAAGCAAGACAAGAGCATCTACTGCAGAGTGCTCTCGTACTAGTACAGTACTAGTATAGTGCTAGTCTATCTAGACCTCTTCTATAGAACCCTCTAGAGAAGTCGATTTCCAACGACCGTCGCTAAATCGTCGTCGGTCATCTCACCATCGAACCGCGAACGCGTCTCTTTTTGCGGTCCCACTCCGAATCTCGGCTATGAATCCGACGGCCACAGCGTTTCAGTCACGATCGCCGTCTTCCAGCGACTCGTTTGGCGACCTGACTGCACCGACTCGTCTCGAGTTCGTCTCACCTTCGTCCCAATGACCGACGATTCGCCATCATCCGAGCCACCTGCGAGTCGAACGCCGCCAGCGGTTGCGGTCGTCGACGCACAGTCACCTGGCAACGTCGGCACCATCGCCCGCGCGATGAAGAACTTCGGCTTCGATGACCTCCTGCTCGTCGACCCGCCCGAACTCGATCCAGACGGCGAGGCCTACGGTTTCGCAGGTCACGCACGCGAGGACGTGCTGCCGAACGCCGACGAGATCAGTTTCGAACATCTCGTCGAGAATTATCACACGATCGGCTGTACGGCGGTGACGAACGAAGACGACAACAGTCACGTCCGATTCCCCTATTCGACACCCGCCGATCTCGCCGACCGGCTCCCGACCGTCGAGGCACCGACCGCACTCGTCTTCGGCCGTGAACGCGTCGGTCTGACGAACGAGGAACTCGCTCGGATCGACGAAATCTGCTCGATCCCGGCAAACGCCGACTACCCCGTCATCAATCTCGGGCAGGCCGCCACGATCACGCTCTACGAACTCCGATCACTGACTCTCGGTGACGAGACGCAGCTGCCCGACGTCGAGCGCGTCCGTGCCCCCGAACCGACCATCGATCGGCTCTACGACCAGTGGAGCGCCTTACTCGAGGAACTCAACCACCCCACGGAGAAACACGACAAGACGATGCGGATGGTCCGACGGGTGTTCGGTCGGGCCGACGTGACCGAACGCGAGGCAAATACACTGCTTGGGATTCTCCGTCGGGCAACCGAACGGCCGGCCGAAGACAGTGACAGTGTGTGATACGACGTCTCGCCAGGCCAGTCAATACAATAATACGGATTCAGTGACCATCACCACAGGATGACTGACGTTCGTCGCCGAAACGCGCTCGGATTGCTCGCTGGCGGAATGGCACTTCTCGCCGGCTGCTCGTCGTCGTCCGGCGGAAACGGCAATGGGAATGGTGATGCCAATGACAATAGCACAGATACCGCCGACAGTGGGAACACGAACTCGGCTGCGGGGACGCTCCCTCCGTACGCTTCGATGCTACCGACGACCGATCAACAGGCATACTTCTACGGAGCGATCGACGTCGGGACGATGTCTACCCTGATCGAAGACCAGGGTGCCGAGGCGGGCAAAGAGCCGACGGACCCACTCGTCGGTAACCCTGTCGTCGTCGCGCTCCTCAGTTCGTTCGGGCTCGGCAAGCTCGGTTCCTCGGCCGGTTTCAACGCATACAACGATAACAACGAGACCGCCAACGGAGAGGAACAGTTCGTCTTCGCTGACGGCGTGTACGCACTCGTCGGATCGTATGACCGCGATGGCATCGCAACCGATCTCGAGGCTGCTGGATACACCCTCGAGACCGAGTCCGACGGATACGCCGTCTATGCTGACAGCGGAAGCGACGAGGTCGTTGGTGTCTCGGAGACTGTCTACGCATATTCGTATCCAAACGCGGCCGACTCGTCGTTCGACCCGGCGGTCGCCGTCGAGCGAATAGTCGCAACAGCAGCTGGCGACCGAACACCGAAACACGAGGCCGACGGTGACTTCGAGCAACTGCTTCGTGCCGGCGAAAACAACGGTATCGCCTGCTGTCTCTATACAGAGAACGACGCGTTCGCGTCGGGGACGCTCTCGGCCGATCAGACGAGCAACGAGAACGAGTTGCAGTTCGAATTTGGTGCGTTCGAGGGCGCATACGGCGTTCATCAGAACCTTTCGGTCACCGGTAGCGATACTGCAACCGCACGCGCCACCGTCAGCTACAGCAGTGACGAGTTGGTCGACGAAGGAAAACTCGAGTCCTCGCTTGGAACGGAAGCGAACACGGCCACAGTCAACCGCGCCGAGACGACAGTGACGGTCGACGCCGAGTACGGCGAGGAGTTCGCTCGCGAGTGATTGCGTGCAGTCGCCTGACGCGCTGACTACCGGGTCGCGACGGGTGACGGGTCACGCTCGTTCGTGAGTTCAGCCGGCTGTGGCTCGTATCGTCCGGTTTCGGTGATGGTTCCGATCCACCCACAGTCACTGCAGGCGAACAGTCCCTGCCCGTCGACCAGCGTCCCGCCACAGTCGGGACACGTATTCGTCGCAGACGCGCGCGTGTCCTCGCGTGCGACCGAGCCAAGCGGTTCCGGCACCTCGCCTGTTCTGAGCGTGGCGATCGCCTCGTCGGTCGTGTACGTCTCCTCGGTTCGCTCGTCCGTGTGTGGGAACACACCGATCAGTTCGTCGTCGGCATACACCTCGAGACATAGTAGCGGCGTCACCAGCCGTTCTCGCGTCTTGCCGGTCACCTGCGACGTCGTCGATCGCTCGCGGAACGGCGGTCGGACGCTCACGCCGCGGCTGTCGGCCCACTGGGCGAACCGTTCGTAGGTGTCGATGACTTCCTGATACGGACTCTCATCGCTGAGGGCGACTTCCTGGGGCCAACTGCGCAGGAGTAACTCGTCGATTGCGTCCTCGGACTCGCAGGCCTGCAGCGTCTCGATCTGCTCGTCGATCGGCTCGAGCAATAACGGTGCGCGCACGTGACAAACCGCTGTAAGCGCCGTTGTCTCGGAATCTCGCGTCTCGGACATTGGTCATGCAATCGGCCAACGTGCGTGTTGATAAATGTTTCCGCCAGTGCAGGAATTCGAGGTTTCTCGCCTCGAAATAGACTAATGGTAACAAATAACATGGGTGTGTGGACGATATGTCGGATGCCGCTCAGAACAGTCAGTCCATCAGAGCCCGAAGCAGATACGCCGGCTGCGGAGCGACGTCGCTGGCGCACGCCGAACGTCTTCACGAGGTCGTAGCCGACCGCTCCTCGAGAAGCGACCGGAGCAACGACCGGAGCGCCCGGCGTTTGATGACGACGAAGCCAGCGAGGATCGTCACCAGCCCGACGAGCGTCAGTGAGTCGACGACGTGTCCCAGCGCGAGCCAGCTGACGCCCATCGCAACGACCGGCTCGGCGTAGCTAACGAGGGTGACCTGCGTCGCCCCGCTTCGTTCGAGCAGTTCGAAGTAGAGAAAGAAGGCGAACACGCCGGAGATGATCGTCAGGTAGCCAAACGAGAGCACCATCTCAGCGGTCAGCTCGACCGCCGCGACCGATTCGCCGCGCAGGGACGACCACCCCAACAACACGCCCGCGCCGATGAGCATCGCCCACGCCTGGAGCGTCTCGAGCGGCAGCGCCGCCGCGTCGAGCGGTCGAACGAGGACGCTACCGAGAGCGAACGCGACCGCGGAGGCGAATACGAGAGCAGCACCCACGGTAACCTCACCCGCGAGCGCGTCGGGTGAGGGCTGGACGATCGCGATCACGCCACCGAGCCCGAGCACGAAGCCGACGACGCCGGCTGGCGCGAGCCGTTCCGAGGGGAGGATGACACCGGCGAACGCTGCCGTCAGAATCGGCGCCGTGCTGACGACGGTCGCTGCCACGGCACCCGAGACGTACAGTTCGCCGAGGTACAACAACCCGTGATAGAGCGCGATGACCAAGACGCCGGCGACCGTGACGGCCAGCCACTCCGCCTTTCCTCGTGGTCGCGTTCGATCGGCCGCGACAGCCGCGTACCCGAGGACGATCACGCCCGCAAGCGCGTAGCGAAGCCCGGCGAACAGCAGTGGCGGCACGTACTCGAGGCCGATCTCGATCGCGACGAACGAACTCCCCCAGCAGAGCGCGAGGATCGAAAAGAGTACCCCCTCGCGGTATCCGTCTGGCACTGATCCGAGTAGATTCATATC